>ERZ795060.1876-NODE-1876-length-23050-cov-7.841313_pt1 | contig 23050 bp, 21 predicted proteins | sample MGYA00375144_ERZ795060 | MGnify/ENA primary metagenome ERZ795060 (study PRJEB30189, sample SAMN05720157) | activated sludge metagenome | isolation source: anaerobic digester from wastewater treatment plant | place: Japan | collected 2015-05-15 ...
CAAGCGCCCCTGCGGCCATACTTGCCGTTTTGACCATTCACTGCTCCACGCCTCCGCATTTGTGCAACCCACCGCACAACGCTTGGATTTTGGCCTGTGCTAATTTTTAAGGCTGTTAACACTTCTTCTCCCCAGGACTATCTTATTTTAAAATTTACCAACTATATAACATCACCCGCTTCCCCTCTCCTTTTCAATCCTCACCCCCAGCCCCTCTCCTTTGCAAAGGAGAGGGGTGACTGGTAGGTAGGGTCAGATTTAATATTGGCGGGTATAACCTTAAATTTTTACCTCTTCCAACCCCGTAGGGGTGGCTCTTTTGGTAGAAATTAGATGGCCACCTCTAACCCATCCCCTCTCCTTGTAGGAGAGGGGTGCCCGAAGGGCGGGGTGAGGTTATTGATGAGGAGGTGGCCGACAGGACGGGGTGAGGTTTAACTTTCTTTCTTGATACTAATCGCTATGTTTTAATTTTTTTCAGCTTGTTTAAGCCATGGTACAAGTATATCGGGCGATTGTGGCTGAATCCATAAGGCTTTATCGTACCTTCTGAACCAGGTTAGTTGCCGCCTGGCATATCGGCGTGTATTTCGTTTGATAAGCGCAATGGCCTGTTCAAGGCTGCATTTTCCCTCAAAATACTCAAAAAGCTCTTTATATCCCACTGTATTAAGGGCATTCAAATGACGGTATGGATATAAACTTTTTGCTTCTTCAATCAGGCCAGCCTGTACCATCTGATCCACTCTGTTATCAATACGTTGGTGAAGTTCGTTGCGGGGTAAATCCAACACAACAAACACAGGCTCAAATTCTCTTTTTTTGGGCGTACGGGTAAGGAAGGAGGAATAGGGTCGATGGGTCATGGCATATACCTCCAGGGCTTTCAGCACTCTTTTGGGATTGGATATATCGGCACTGTGATAATAATCGGGGTCAATCCTCTTCAATTCCGCTTGCAACACCGCCAAACCTTCCTGTCTCAACCTATCGGATAATTGTTGACGCACCTGAGGATCGATTGTAGGAAGGTCGTCGATGCCATAACATACAGCATCAATGTAAAGACCCGATCCACCAGTTAGAATCACAGTATCGTACTGAGCATATAACTTTTGCAACAGAGCAATAACCTCTTCTTCATAAAGGCTGGCATTGTAGTATTCATGGATCGACCGACAGGCCACCATATGATGAGGCACCTTTTGCAACTGTTCTATCGTAGGACGAGCGGTACCCACCATCATCTCACGATAAATCTGACGCGAATCGGCCGAGATAATCTCCGTACCCAACATCTGGGCTATCGCAATAGCAAAGTCGGTTTTTCCTACTGCCGTAGGACCGGTAATTATCAATAGTATTTTGGGTTTCAACGGGCAAAAGCAATTACATCTTCTTGTGGCAAAAATAATTGATTTACCGATTCGCCAAAGCTAATCTCTCGGGGCAAAACCGGATCTGCTACGTACACCCTGTACACCTGGGTTGCGTTTTGCAAATGTTCACGGATCGCCAACTCATCAACGTAATACTCGAAATATATAACACCGGTTGGGGACCTGAATTGATTATCCTCTTTCAAAAGTAAAAAACCATTGTCCAGGTGAGGAATTCGGTTCATCAGGTAAATCGATTGATAATACTGATAATTATTCATGTAGGTGTGGTGATTAAACATGGTCTCATACCACGTTTCGGCTACTTTGAAAAAAACATCAAAATCGAAATCCTTTGGAATATATATTTTGCGCACATTGCCACATCCCATTCCAAAATAACAAAAAATATCGTCTACCAAACGTTGAAGCTGATCATCGGTGCATAAAGAAGGAATAACGGCAACCGATTGGTATCGTGTTATTTCCAAAACGTCGTGCTTCTGGTACAACATACGGCGACTTTTTTCAGGCCAGGGAAAACGAGTAGCAAGAATTAATTTATCGAAATGTTGAAATTGTTCTTCCACAAATCTTATTTTGCCCTGAAAAACATGCTGTTGCTGTAAGAATTCCATAATCCATCTGAGAACCTTATCGGCCGAAGCAACACCCTTATACTGCACCTCATGCCCTAAATTCAGAAGGGAGATAAGAGTAAAAAGCTCTTCCAGAGGAATATTTTCTTCGGCATAGAAAGCAATCCTGCAAGGATGGCTAATAGGGGCGAGTTGGGCATATTGATCAAAAAAGGCAGGAGTATCAATAAAATGAAGCATTGCCTGCAAGCGACGTCGTATTTCGCCAACGGTAAACCAATGACGGTGGAAATATGCGTTTTGAATCAACTGACCCAGTGTAGGATGGGCATTGCGTTCAAGGTCGTTTACTAACTGCCTGAGGTGTTGCTGGATACCGGCAATATCCATAGCTATAGCTCATTATTCATAAACCCCTGTTGTGCGATTGTCTGTAAAAACAATTGCGAGAATTTAACATTATCCGCTCGTGTATAGCGAATATCGGTAAACACCTGTGCCAGGGTTTCTTTTCCATTTTTCTGGACAATATCCCGATAAAAAGGCATGTTTTCCTTCTGCTTGTAAGCCGCATCTATTGTCTCTGGGGTGTAGTTATGGTAAGTTTGCTGATGAACAACGGCCGAAACAGGCAACCGGTCGGTTAGTTCAGGCATTTCGTCGGGATAACCAACGACAAGCGTAGTAATGGGAACCACTGCATTAGGAAGTTTAAGCACCTCAACAATTTTGTGCGCCATGTAAGTAGTTGTTCCAAGATAGCAAATACCCAAACCTTTTTCCTCAGCAGCAATGGCTACATTCTGAGCCACCAACAATGCGTCGATGGCAGCCGTAAAAAAAGAAAGGAAATTGTCGTATCCCGGTTCAGCTTTTCGTAGAATACACCACTGATTGAACCGATTAAAATCAGCACAAAATGTAAGGACAACGGGGGCCTGTCGTACCATTTCCTGCTTGAAATGGCATTCCCACAACTGCTCTTTAATAGCAGGGTCGGTAGTTACAACGATGCTGTATACCTGCATATTACCAGTGGTTGAAGCCCGAGTCCCTGCTTCAAGTATCTCGTTCAAATCCGACTCGGGAATAGGTAAAGTTTTATAGCGTCGAATGCTTCTATGATTTAACAATGTGTTGAGCATAGCATGTATTTTTAAGATTCAAAATGATAATCTTCTATATTTTTAAACCCTTTTAAAAACTCAAGGGTTGGTAGTTTCTTTTTGCCTTCCAATTGTAAGCTAAGTATTTCAACAAATCCATCCTGTACAGCCACCCGCAGATATGTTTTACCATCCGAAACAACGGTTCCAACAGGCAGAGTGTGCGATTCTGCACAGGGCCGCACTTGAAATATTTTTGTTAACAATTTCTGGTTTTCTTTCACCAGATAGGAAAATGCGCCCGGGACGGGGCTTAATCCACGTATAAGATTATGTACTTCGATCGGATGCTTATCCCAGTTAATCCGACAGGTATCTTTAAAAATTTTAGGGGCAGTTTTTAAGGACACATGATTAATTAAGCTATTTTGAGCAACAGGTTGTACTGTTCCTTCCTCAATGGCATCGACCGTTTTTAGAAGTAAACGAGCGCCAATTATTTTAAGCCGATCGTGCAATTCACCAGCAGTTTCGTCAGCCCCAATTTCTACTTTTTCCGACAAAAGAATATTTCCTGTATCGATGTTATGTTCAATAAAGAATGTAGTTACACCGGTTTCCTTTTCGCCGTTGATAATAGCCCAGTTAATGGGGGCAGCTCCCCGATATTGGGGCAACAATGAAGCATGTAGGTTAACGGTCCCTTTGGGAGGCATTTGCCAAACCTCGGAAGGCAGCATCCGAAAAGCAACAACCACAAACAAATCGGCCTGCAAAGCGGAAAGCGCTGCTAAAAAGTCCTTATCTTTTAACTTTTCGGGCTGAAATAAGGGAAGTTGATGTTCAAGCGCATAGATTTTTACCGGCGAAAACTGTACCTTCATCCCACGACCTGCAGGCTTGTCGGGTACCGTAACAACTGCTACTACCTGGTGTCGGCTTTCATGTAACAGTTGCAACGAGGGCACCGCAAATTCAGGTGTCCCCATAAAAACCACTCGTAGTCCCATTCAGGTATTATTTTGAGTTGTCGGTTCGTATATTCCCATAACGGGCAATATTAAGAAAATGTCCCATTTTCTCTACCTTTGTTCTAAGATAAAACTCGTTATGGGGATTCGGTTCGATGACAATAGGAATATTTTCGACAATTTTCAATCCATAACCTTCGAGCGCGATTCGTTTTTTGGGATTATTGGTAATAAGACGTAATTTTCCAAGGCCGAGGGCACGAAGAATACTTGCGCCAATTCCATAATCCCGTTCATCGGCTTCGAATCCCAGTTGTAGATTTGCCTCTACGGTATCCAGACCTTTTTCCTGCAACTTGTATGCCTTCATTTTGTTAAAAAGGCCTATTCCCCTACCCTCTTGACTAAGATATACCAGGGCACCCTTTCCTTCTTTTTCAATCATCTGTAGGGCACGATGCAACTGATCGCCACAGTCGCAACGCAACGAACCAAAGATATCGCCTGTTACACACGATGAGTGTACACGTACCATCACAGGTTCGTCGGGTGTCCATTGTCCCTTGATGATGGCTACATGTTCCAGACCATTTGATTTTTGGATAAACGGAATAAGTTCAAAATCGCCATAAATGGTAGGCAAATGAACTTTTTCGCCCATCACAATCAGGCTTTCCCTTTCGAGACGGTAGGCAATAAGGTCCTTGATAGTAATGATTTTTAAACCGAATTTTTGGGCAAGCTGTATCAATTGAGGCAAGCGTGCCATAGTACCATCGTCGTTCATAATCTCAACGAGAACGCCGCCAGGTTTTAGTCCTGCCAGTACCGACAGGTCGACTGCAGCCTCGGTGTGTCCTGCCCTACGTAATACCCCTTTGCTTCGAGCCCGTAAAGGAAATACGTGTCCCGGACGTGCAAGGTCTTCGGGCTTGGTGGTTTCATCTACCAGCGCACGAATGGTCATGGCCCTATCGAAAGCCGACACGCCCGTGGTACAACCACGTCCAATCAAATCGACTGAAACGGTAAAGGCTGTAGAATGGAAAGAGGTATTTTTTTCGACCATCGGTTCCAGTTCAAGCTCGTCGCAACGTTCCTCGGGCAATGCAGCACATATTAACCCTCGTCCATGAGTTGCCATGAAATTGATAATCTCGGGCGTTACCAGTTCGGCAGCACAGATAAAGTCACCCTCATTTTCCCTGTCCTCGTCATCAACCACAATAACTATCTTCCCTGCCTTGATATCCTCAATAGCCTCATCTATCGTATTGAGTTGTATTTCGATATTATTATCCATACAATTGTTTTTACTGCTTAAAATCTGCAAATTTAATGATTATTTCCCGATTGCATTTGCAAGCGTTGGGCTTTTTCCCAGTTGACTGTCTGTTTGCCTCTCACATACCTTATCAAACCCCATACCAGCGCACTATTCATCACCATAAAATAGTAGGGTAAAAACAAATACTTAAAAGGAATATTTTTTCGACGCAGGATGTGCCCTAAAAAAACCAATGAATAAGCAATTATCTGCAATGCAAAAAATATCTTATAAAAAACACCCGAAGAAAGTAAGAAAAGATTCGCCAAAAAAATGATGATGATGGCAGGAGGCACCGCTAACCAACGAAGCACCTTGTGCGACCAGTACTGAAACGAGAAAAATCCATAACGAAAAATATTCAGTAGTGAGGATAATCGTGGAATGGCCTGAATACAGCCTGCTGCAATTCGAACCTTTCGCTTAAGTTCGTCCCCTATCGAAAACGAAGCAGTTTCGGTAGCCACTGCCTTATGGGCATATTTTATTTTGTAACCTTTCTCAACAATCCGCAAGGAAAGTACGAAGTCATCGAGGATGGTATCGGGTTCAAGAGGTTCGAATAAATCGGTACGAATAGCACATATTTCACCAGCCGCCCCAACAGTTGAATTTACTTCCGACTCCAGACGTTTAATAAAAGATTCTATTTTCCAGTATACCCCTTCGCCTACCCCCTGTACCGCTTCATGTTGGGGAAGTAAAATATGCTTTTCACCTGCCACACAGCCAACCCGCGGGTTTTGAAAATGTCTAACAACCTCGCGAACTGTAGCTGGAGAAAGCATGCTGTTAGCATCACAAAAAATAACTATCTCGGATTTCACATAACGCATACCTCGATTGATTGCCCCCACCTTGCCACTTCGCTGAGGTTCATGCAGTACCTTCATATCGGGATATTGCCGTAAAAGTTCCTCGGAACCATCGGTAGAACCGTCGGTAACCCACAGAAAGGTAAGTTTATCAGAAGGGTAATCAAGTTTTCGAAGATTCTCAACTTTAGCCGGTATTACTTCCTTCTCATTATATGCCGCAATAAATATGGTCACTTCAGGTTCATAATCACCCATATTATCCTTTTCACGTACCAAAGCTCTCTTAACGCCCCATATCAAAAGTAAAACGAGAATGTATCCAATATAGGTATAACCCACGATAATCAAGCTTAGCCAGAAGAGAAATTCGATCATTGCAATTATCCTTTTGCTTGTAAAAGTTGGTGATAAAAATCGCTCACCCGTCGGGCAATGGTTTCGTTGTCGAAAACACGTTGGACAAAATCCACAGCATTGCGAGAAAGTGTTTCCAATTTTTCTGACTGTCCAATTAAATCCATAATGTATTTTGCGAATACCTCCGGATTGTCGGCAATAAGTAGATGTTCGCCGCTGATTACTGGAATTCCTTCAGCACCAATGGTGGTAGTAATAACTACCTTTCCATGTGCCATGGCTTCAATAATTTTTACCCGCATTCCGCTTCCACTAAGAATGGGCACAACCATGATATCAGCAATTTCGAGGAAATCCGAAGATTTTTCAACTTCGCCGTGAAAAAGGACATTACGTACAGTTGCAAGTCTTTTTTGAATCCACAGAGGCGCATTGCGACCAGCAACATGGAAAATAATATAAGGATTTTGTGCAAGAACGCGAGGCCATACCTGTTCAACAAACCATATTAAACCTTCCTGATTGGGCGCCCAATCGAGTGCTCCCAGAAACATCACAGCCCGCTGGTGGGTAATCATCGACTCTTTTTTAATACAATCGACCCCTACAGGTGCGGTCTCCATTGGCCCCTTGTAACCATACTGCAAAAATGCCTGCTTATCCCTATCGGTTATCGGCAACAAGGCATCGGATTGCATCAACATGCGTCGTTCGAATTTTACAATACGATTGGCCAGATTAAAATAATACCAACGTTTTAAAAGATTTCGTTCATTGATAGCAACCCTCCTCCATATCTCGTGCTCAATATTATGTGCACGAATCACAACCTTAGCATTGGATATTTGACGTAGCAAGGGTATATAAAAACCTAAATAAGGTCCTTCTAATTGTATTATATCAAAGTCACGATTCTTCAACAAATCGACAAGAGCCTGCTGATACATGGGCTGTTTGAACCTGGAAGCCGTGTATGGCAGTCGGGAAAAAACAATATTAACCAACCCTCCCCACGCCGATACGTTTGTATCTACATCGACATACTGAAGCGTAAGCCTCTGCACATCCACTAAACCCTGTGTTTTAACTCTATGCTTAGCAGTGTTCATGGCCAGAATATGTACCTCATTACCAATTTCTGCTAAGCCTCTGGCCAGGTTAAAAATAGCAATAGCCCCACCATCCTTGGGTGGATAAACAGGCTTGGGTGATAGTATTAAAATTTTCATGGCCATACATTTACTTAACAACTATTTTACCACTGGCGATTTTTTGAAGAGCCCAAACACCTTAAGAAAAAACTCCCGTGCTCGATCTACCATACGATAGTAAAACTCCAGATTAAAAACTACCGAATCATTAGTAGCTTTAATAGTCAAAAATAGACCAATAGGTAACAAAACCATTGAAGCGAGCCAGACTCCCTGCCAGGTAGGCCAGAACGATTCACGAGCCATTTTTTCACCCGTGAGATTTACAATGTAATAAAGCACAAAAAACACCACCGAAATCACCAGCGGTAAGCCAAAACCACCTTTACGAATAATTGCCCCCAACGGTGCACCAATAAAAAAGAAAATCACACAGGCCAATGAAAGCGTGAACTTTTTGTGCCATTCGATCTCATGCTTTCGCAGACGAATCATCTTGCTTCGCCTTACTTCTGCTTCAGTTTGTAACGTACTTCTTACGCTGCGCGCTTCCGATAATGCCATGCTGATAACCGATGACTTTTCACTACGGGTTTTAAGCAAATAGTAATACAAAAATCGAACATTACGAAAATCTTTAATTGGCGGCAGGGTATCGTTCGGCTGTTTTGAAACTGAATTAAAAATTTTGGATGGATAAAGATTGTTTACCGTCAAATTCGATTTAAGAGACAATACATCCCCTTTAATTTCTCGATTCATGGAATCGATGCTATATTTCAGTTGCGAAAGGTTCATCATCTGGTAGTTGTTACGAAACAAATCTTCCTGTGTACGCTGAAAATCAAATCCTTCGAGCGGAATGGTTATCTCCTGCTGTTTAAATCTATCGCGCCTGAAAGGATAAGAACGAACCGCATAGGACCTACGTCTATCCTCGGGCATATCCACGTAGGATTCCCCATCGTACAAAGTAATGATGAGAGTGCGATTGTCGGCAGTGACTTTGATAGTTCCCGAGTCGGCCACAGTAACACTCGTATTTCCCATATTTTGCGTATGATCGTATATCTTAAGCTGATACAGCATATTTGTCTTGTAATTTTTTTTTCCAATTTTTATAGTATATCCCTCCACACCATTGTAATAAACTCCCTCCTTTATTTGTAGTTCTGGTCTATGCTGCTGAATATCAAATAACAATGCACGGAACTTTAAGTTGTAATATGGTAACGATATATTGGAATAAAAAAACGCCAGCACACTAATCACTCCCATCAGCAAAATGAGGGGATACATTATCTGCCAAAGAGATATACCCGACGATTTCATAGCAGTAAGCTCATTGTTTTCGCCCAAATTGCCAAACGTCATAAGCGAAGCCAGCAAAATAGCCAATGGTAATGCCAGAGGCACAAAGGTAGCAGAGGCATAAAGCAGCAACTCAGCAAGCACTCCAATCGACAAACCCTTTCCCACCAGATCATCGACGTACTTCCACAAAAACTGCATCTGCAATAAAAAAATTACAATGAAAAAAGTCAAAAGTAGGGGAGTAAAAAAAGACTTCAGCACAAAATAATGTAGCCGCTTTAGCTTTAATCGCCGTTTAATCGATTCCCGAAACATGCCACGCATTTATTTTGCTTCAAAATTAGTTATTTTGTACCGCAATTGGTTATAGCAAGTATTTTTTTTACCAAATACATAAGAATTGATTTAGATAAACTATTTTTATTTGCTAAAAAAAAATTTATATATTGCAAAAGCATTCAAAACTATTTTAGGCATGAGGAAAAAGATTGAGCTAGAATTTGTGATGCGTACATCGCCCAGAGTTTTGTTTCCCCGTCTGAGTACACCGGCGGGCCTTACCGAATGGTTTGCCGACAATGTAACCGTTAGGTCCAAAAATATTTTCGATTTTCACTGGAATAAAACCATACAAAGCGCCGAACAAAGTTACCTACGCGAAAATGTTGTGGTACGCTACGATTGGCTCGATCAACCCGATAAAGAAACTGGATATTTCGAATTTCGCATACGTATCGATGAACTTACAGGCGATGTTTCACTCATTGTAATCGATTTCGCCGAAGAAGCGGAGGTCGATGAAGCCATTGAGCTTTGGAATACCCAGATTGGCCAACTTAAGCATGTGCTGGGTATTTAGGCAATATCAACAATCCCCTTTCTCCTTCCTATCATTGCGAACGGTTACCTTCCTGGGTTGCCAATAGGATGATTATATCGCATAAAAAATTTTTAAAAAAAATTTTAAGCGACACAACCTGTCGTTTTGGTGGTATACTTTTGGTTCAAAAATCGTATCATGGAAAGAGTTAAACATTTCATGCACTGCAATATAGCAGGTTTTTCGTATTACGAAGGTGCACTGGTATTTAACGAACTCACCATAGGTACTGAGCTCACCCTTAACATTGAGCCCGACAACAAGTTCGATCCCCATGCCGTAGCGGTATATTATGGCCATACAAAACTGGGCTACCTACCAGCCGATAAAAATGAAGTCATCCATTTGCTACTTGAGATGGGACACGACATCTTCGAAACCAGAATCCAAAAAATCGACCCTACCGCCAATCCCGAAAATCAGGTGCACATAATTATTTATGTAAAAAGGAAGGAACAGGTAGAAAATGAAGGGGGGGTAAGATTGATTTAATCAATAAAATTAGTAATTTGCGTATATCTTTAAGTGGTAACATGATTCACAGTAAATTACATAAACTGTTTTTTGCGTATTCTGCGAATAGCCAGTTTTATATTAATTCTTTTGAAAGATGAAACGAGCATGTTTAGCAGTATTCACAAACGAGTATGAAAACATTTATCAGTTACGTATTGCCTATGTGTAGAAAGCTCATCACATGCGAGTTCCATCCGACTTCTAGAAAAAATAAAAAATATTTCGGATGAATAATTATATTGCTCATATAAATGCTAAAAGGCAGTTTCAGTACTTACATCACCATTTATTCAATGTGGCATCATTGTGTTCACAAAAGTGTTCTAAAGTAGGATTGCCTAAAACTGGTGAACTTGCTGGTTTACTTCATGATATAGGAAAATATAGCAAATTTTTTCAAGAATATATCAATTCTATTAATAAAGATGAATCAAATAATACTGATTATTTATCTCTAAAAGGCAAAATTGATCATTCAACTGCTGGAGCACAATATTTATGGAACAAGTTCAATAATAGTACAAGATCGTTTGATTCTATTGCTGCTCAAATTATAGCATTATGTGTTGCATCACATCATTCAGGCCTAATTGATTGTATTTCACCTGATGGAGAAAATGTTTTTTTTGAAAGAATGACAAAGAATGATGAAAAAACACATTTAAATGAAGTTATACAAAATATAGACCAAGATATTTATAAAAGAATCGAGGAAATTACTAATAGTCAGGATTTTGTTTCTGAAATTAAATTATTTTTTAAAAATATAATTGAAAGATATAAAAAAAACGAATTAATAATTCGTTTTCAAACAGCATTGATGACAAGATTGATTTTTAGTTGTCTTATTGATGCAGATCATACAGATACTGCAAATTTTGAAAATAAAAACTCCAGAAACAATAACAAGTATCTCCCATGGGATATACTAATAAAAAGGCTTGATGACTACTTATTAAAACTTGATAATAAATCAGAGAAACACCCTATTGATACAATTAGAAAACAAATTTCTGATGAGTGTTACAAAAGATCAGAAGATCCCGCCGGGATTTTTACACTAACTGTACCAACTGGAGGAGGAAAAACTTTAGCAAGTTTAAGATTTGCCTTAAATCATGCTAAAAAGAATAAGCTTGAACGGATTTTTTATATAATTCCTTATACTACAATTATTGAACAAAATGCTCAAATAGCTAGAGAAGCATTAGAAATATTAGATGAAGAAAAAGGAAATATCATTCTTGAACATCATTCAAATTTGTTACCTGAACTACTATCATCCCAAAACAAAACTCTGACTGAAAATTGGGATGTGCCTATTGTTTTTACTACTAATGTGCAATTTCTTGAAACATTTTTTGGTTCTGGCACACGAAGTGCTCGAAGAATGCATCAATTAGCAAATTCAGTAATTGTTTTTGATGAAATACAAACTTTACCCATAAAAACCGTTCATCTTTTTTGTAATGCAATAAATTTTCTGGTAAATTTTTGCAATTCTTCTGTTGTATTATGCACGGCTACACAACCATTATTAAATAAAGTTTCCCAAGAAAAAGGTCATATTGAATTTTCAAATGCAAATGAAATAATAACCAATGTTTCAGATTTATTTTCTGATTTAAAAAGAGTAGAAATAATAAATAATACCAAACCACAAGGATGGGAAGCCAATGAAATAGCAAAATTTGCGTTAGAAAACGCAAAAAAATATGGAAGTTGTCTGGTAATAGTAAACACAAAAGAATCAGCAAAAAAATTGTATTTGGATTGTAAGGAGTTTCAGATAGGTACATATCACCTGAGCACAAACATGTGTCCTGCACATCGCTCAAAGGTATTAAAAACAATAAAACAAAAATTAAATTCTAATGAACCAATTATCTGCATAAGTACTCAACTAATTGAAGCTGGTGTTGATATCGATTTCGGGGCGGTAATTCGTTATCTGGCGGGTTTAGATTCAATCGCTCAAGCAGCAGGACGATGCAACCGAAATGGAAAGAGGAAAATAGGTTATGTTTACGTTATAAATCCTGCAGATGATAATATTGATCACTTAACTGATATAAAGGTTGGTAAAGAAAAAACAGAACGTATTTTAAGAGAATCCAATAATGGCGATATTGATCTTCTACATCCTACCATAATGGAAAAATATTTTCAGTATTATTTTTACGAAAGAGCTGACGAAATGAGCTACAAAATAAGAAATGATAGAGATGATACACTTCTCAATATGTTAAGCATGAATATATATGCGGTTGGAGAATATGAAAGAAAATACAACAAAACTCCCGCAATATACTTCAGACAATCTTTTATGTCAGCTTTCGAAGCTTTTAAAACAATTGATGCACCTACTCAAGGCATAATTGTACCATACGAAGATGGTGAAAAAATAATTAGTGAATTATTTTCTGAATTTGCTTATGAAAAACGTTTTCAATTACTAAAAAAAGCACAGCGATATACTGTAAATGTTTTTCCAAATGTACTTAATAAATTGATAGAAGAAAGAGTTATAAAAGAAGTTCCTGAAATTGGGGTTTTTGTTCTTAATGATAAAAGATATTATCATCATGAATTTGGATTAAGCATGGGAAAAGCATCTGTTTATGAATTTTTAAATTTTTAATATATGGAAACGCCTAAAAATAGTATTCAGTTTAAAGTGTATGCAAAATATGCACTTTTTACCGACCCTATTACAAAGATTGGGGGAGAAAAATGTTCCTATCAAATACCTACTTACGAGGCATTAAAAGGTATTTGTAAGTCTATTTACTGGAAACCAACTTTTATCTGGCATATTGATAAAGTTAGGGTAATGAAAAAAATTCAGACACAAACCAAAGGGGTAAAACCAATTAAACTATCGGGAGGCAACGATCTTGCCATATATACCTATCTGAAAGATGTTGAATACCAGGTTTTAGCACATTTTGAGTGGAATGTTTATCGTCCTGAATTAGAACAAGATCGCAATGATGGTAAACACTATCAAATTGCTTTGCGAATGCTCGAAAAAGGCGGTCGACAGGATATTTTTCTCGGAACACGAGAATGTCAGGGCTATGTAGTTCCCTGCACCTTTGGTGAAGGAACAAGTGACTATGATCATGTTGATGAATTAGCTTTTGGACTCATGTTTCATAGCTTCGGTTACCCTGATGAAACTGGGAAAAACATGCTCATTACTCGCTTGTGGAAGCCTGTAATGAAAAAGGGAGTAATTGAATTCTCTCATGTTAACGATCCTTCTAACATTATCAAAGAGGTTAGACCAATGAAGCCTAAAATATTTACAGTTAATAAAAATTTTAAAAACACAGAAAACGAAATAGAATAAAGGAGGAAAAACTATGAGCTGGCTTGAACAATTATACCTTACATACGAAAATGCCATTCAGAATCCAGAAAATCAAAATGCCACACGAAAACCTTTGTTACCACCATATCATACCTTACAAAATGCTCATATTGAAATTATCTTGGATGAAAATGGCAATTTTATAGATGTTAACCCAGTTAATGATAAAGCCGATCAGGAAATTATCATTCCGTGTACCGAAAAATCGGCATCACGAACAAGCGGTGAAGCTCCTCATCCATTGTGTGACAAAATTCAATACTGTGCTAAAGATTATCAAGGTAATAAAAAATGTTATTTTAGTTCATATTTTAGTTTATTAAAAGCGTGGAAAGAATTCGATCCTACCAATAGATTTCTGACGGCTATTTATAAGTATGTCGAAAAAGGAACTCTATGCACGGATGTACTATCATCAAGCAAAATAAAGCTAAAGAGTAATCAGGATATTGGAGATTTATTAGTAAGATGGATCGTTGAAATTCCTGGTGAAAATGAAACTAAATGCTGGAAAAGAAAAGATTTATATGAAAGCTGGAAACGCTTTAATGAAACTGAATCGCGTATTGAAGATGTGTGTTTTGTAACAGGAATAAAAAGCGTTATAGCCATAAATCATCCCAAAAGAGTAAGGAATAGTGGAGACGGTGCAAAACTAATATCATCTAATGATAAGGAAGAATTTACCTTTCTTGGTAAATTTTATTTAAATGAAATGGGAAATGAAAAGCTTCCGACACAAGCTGCGGCCGTGAGTGTTGATGTATCACAAAAAGCCCATAGTACATTACGCTGGTTAATAGAACGTCAGGGATTTAAAAATGGTAATCAAGTAATTGTATCCTTTACAAATTCTGGAAAAACACCCCCTGATATTTTCGCCAGCACCTCTTCCATTTTCGATGAATCAAATGAAAATCTTATAGAAGAAACAAGTAAAGCATCATATTCCGATTTAGGCCAGGCTTTTGCTAAAAAGCTTAATTCGAAAATGGCTGGTTATAGAGCTGAACTTGGAAATACCGATAAAATTATCGTCATAGGCCTTGACTCTGCTGGACCAGGAAGAATTGCGATTACCTATTATAGGGAACTTGGGAGTTCGGAGTTTATTGACAGAATTGAAACCTGGCATCAACAAATGGCTTGGCATTTTTATTTGAGAGTTGAAAATTCTGGTAAGAAAAACCAAATATATGGTGGATACACCATTTTAGCTCCATCACCTTCTATTATTGCCGAAGCCTGTTATGGTCCAAAACGCGACGAAGACTTTCAAAAATATAAAAAGTCTGTAATTGAGAGGCTTTTACATTGTATTATCGATGGTAGCCCTATTCCTGAAGACTTATTGAATACAGTTGTTCGTAAAGTTTCAAATCCTTTGGCTTATCCAAAAGAAAAGCATTGGCAATGGGAACAAGCGTTAAGTGTTGCCTGTGCATTGTATAGATGTTATTCAGAGCGAAATACTAACCTTAAAATTAAATATGATATGGCATTAGAAAAAAATCGTAACGATCGGGATTACCTATATGGACGGCTGCTAGCAGTTGCCGAACATATAGAAGAAATAGCCTTAAATGTGGCTAAAGAAAATAGGGAAACTAATGCAGCACGACTGATGCAGCAGTTTGCCGATCATCCTTACTCTACCTGGAGAAATATTGAGTCGGCTTTACGTCCTTATATATCAAGGCTTAAAGTTAATCGCCCAGGATTTTTGCAAAATATGCAAACGTTATTAGATGAAATACATGGACTTTTCAAACCTGGTGATTATGAAAATGATTCCAGGTTAAGTGGCCTATACCTGTTGGGGTATCATTGTCAACGTTTGGAATTTAAAAAGGAAAAAAATCAACATAATTTAGAAGAAAGTAATAATGAATAATGTTTAACCTAAAAAATATATTTTATGACTACACTAGAAAACAAAATCGATTTTGCAGTGATACTGCAAGTTGAAAAGGCAAATCCTAATGGCGATCCATTAAATGGCAATAGGCCTCGTATCGATTACAATGGTATTGGTGAAATAAGCGATGTTTGTTTGAAGCGAAAAATTCGCAACCGATTGCTTGACGCTGGTTATCCTATTTTAGTCCAGTCTGATGATTATAAGGTTGACGAAGCAACAAGCATCAAAAAGAGAATAGACTCAAAAATTTCCAGCGAAACTCAAAAAGACAAAAAAAAGTTCTATGAAGCTGCTTGCAAAGAGTGGTTCGATATTAGAGCTTTTGGTCAGGTTTTAGCTTTTAAATCGGACAAGAAATCTGGTAAAAAAAGTGAAAATGATGAAGAACAAGATGATACGGGTATATCTATTGCCATAAGAGGGCCTGTTTCTATCCATTCAGCTTTTAGCATCGAAGCTGTTATTCCTGAAAGTTTGCAGATAACCAAGAGTGTTAATAATGAGGATTCAGAAAAAGGGAAAAAAAGTTCGGATACCATGGGCATGAAACATCGAATAGACAAAGCCATTTATGTTTTTTATGGAAGTATGAATCCTCAACTTGCTGAAAAAACAGGATTCTCTAATGAAGATGCAGAAGCAATCAAAAAAGTTTTACCAAAACTATTTGAAAATGATGAATCGTCTGCTCGCCCAGCAGGAAGTATGTCGGTACTTAATGTAATTTGGTGGAACCATGGCAGTAAATCTGGGAAATATTCTTCAGCAAAAGTTCATCATAGTTTAAAAGTTAAGCCAGATGGTACCTTTGAGTTAAAAAAATTAGAAGGATTAGAGCCTGAAATTATTGATGGTTTTTAATAACCGCTTAAAAACGCTTAGCATCTCAAAGATGCTAAGCGTTTACAAACCAAAATTCACATGAAACCTCTTCTGATTCCACTTGAAAAAGGTAATTTTTACCATGTTTTCAACCGTGGTAATAATGGAGATAATTTGTTCTATAACAAGAATAATTACGAGTTTTTCCTTCGCCGCTTAGATTTTTATTTGTCCCAATACATTGAATTATATGCCTACTGCCTATTACCCAACCATTTTCATCTGCTAATTCGAGTAAAAGATAATTCAGACGCTTTGCATCTGAAAGATGCAAAGCGTCTTTCAAACAAATACGATCCAGTAAGTTTAGCATTCCTTAAATTTTTTACCAGTTATTCAAAGGCTATTAATAAGCAACAAAAACGTCACGGAAGTTTATTCGAAAATCCATTTAAACGCATCTTAGTAAACAATACCACGTATTTAGTTAACCTTGTACTTTATATTCACGCAAACCCACAATTACATGGCATTTGCGACGACTTTAGAATGTATCCCTGGTGTAGCTACGAACGAATTCTAAAAAATAAACCAACAAAACTTAGAAAAGATGAGGTTATTAAATGGTTTTCTGATGAAGAAAACTATGTAAGTTTTCATACAAATCAAATTGATTTAAAATTGATTAGCAGCATTGCATTGGAATAACATATTTGATTTTCTATTTTATGACATGTAAAAACTGTATGTAATAATGTATACCGACGACGATTTACTTCAACTTTCTGGTATTCAACATATTGCTTTTTGCGAAAGGCAGTATGCTTTAGCATATATTGAAATGCAATGGGAAGAAAATTACCTTACTATAACAGGCCATCAACTCCATGAGCGTGTTGATGACCCGTTTGAAAGTGAATCCAGAAAAGATGTTATATATCTTCGAAGTATATTTATTCAATCATATCAATTAGGATTATACGGAAGAGCCGACCTGGTAGAATTAATACTCCAAAAAGAAGCAAATACAGGAAAAACTATTAAACTATCCAACCGCGATGGGCATTGGATTATCCAACCCGTTGAATATAAACGAGGTAAACCCAAAACAGATGTTTGTGATGCCGTTCAGCTTTGTGCTCAAGCCATTTGCCTTGAAGAAATGTATGGTGTATCCATAAACAGTGGGATACTGTACTATGGAACACCACATCGTAGACAAGAAATTCATTTAGATGAAAACTTACGAAAATTAACCTTTGATTATGCTCAGCGTATGCATCAACTTTTCGATACCAAAACTACTCCACCACCTATTTACAAAAAGCATTGCCATAGCTGTTCCCTATATAATCTTTGTGAGCCAAAAACTTTTGCATCTGGCATGAAAACCAAAGATTATCTGCAGCATAACCTCGAAATTTAAATTTTATGAGAAAATTATTAAATACCCTTTATGTCACAACTCCCGACGCATATTTGTCAAGGGATGGTTTGAATGTAGTGGTATTAGTAAAAAACGAAGAAAAATTTCGTATTCCAATACATAACATTGAAGGAATTGTTACATTTGGATATATGGGCGCCAGTCCTGCCCTTATGTCACTTTGCGCCGAAAATAATGTGGCAGTTCATTTTTTAACCGAATTTGGTAAATTCTGTGGAAGAGTGTCTGGACCCATTCGAGGCAATGTCTTGCTAAGAAGACAACAGTACCGAATGGCAGATAATAAAGATATATGCTTAAAAATAGCACAAAACTGCATTGCTGCTAAAATTGCCAATTGCCGAAATGTTGTACACAGGGTTATTCGTGATCATGGCAATGAAAATAATATTTCTGCCTTAAATACTGTACTTAATTTATTAAATAACAGAATCAAGCAATGTTTTACAGTCGAAAATATCGATAAATTAAGAGGAATCGAAGGAGATGCAGCTAATGAATATTTTAGCGTATTTAATTTGTTTATCTTAAATCAAAACGAATCATTCCGCATGAACGGTCGTAGCCGTCGGCCACCATTGGACAACGTAAACGCAATGTTATCGTTTTGTTATGTATTGTTAGCCCATGAAGTTCAGTCAGCCCTGGAAACAGTAGGTCTTGACCCCTATGTTGGGTTTTTACATACCGACCGACCTGGAAGACCTAGTTTAGCATTAGATTTAATGGAAGAATTACGGCCATATTTAGCCGATCGTTTGGTATTATCATTAATTAATCGCAAACAAGTTTTACCCAATGGCTTCAAAAATCAAGAAGGTTTTGGTATTGTAATGGACGACAGTACTCGAAAAGAAATTCTTTCGGCCTGGCAAAAACGTAAACAAGATACTATAACCCATCCCTATATAAATGAACAAATAGAAGTAGGATTAATTCCATACGTTCAGGCACTACTTATGGCCAGGTATATAAGAGGAGATATTGACGGATATCCCCCATTTATAATGAAATAAATTTTAAAGGTTCTTTGACATGATGGTACTTATTACTTATGATGTAGAAACTACATCGGCTGAAGGGCGGAAAAGGTTGCGTCGTGTAGCAAAAATATGTACTAACTATGGCCAACGTGTTCAAAATAGCGTTTTTGAGTGTATAGTAAATCCGGCTCAATTGGCTGAAATAAAATATCAAATCGAAAAATGTATTAATAAAGAAAAAGATAGTGTGCGATATTATTATTTAGGAAGCACTTGGTCGGGACGAGTTGAACACATTGGCACAAAAATAACTTTCAATCCCGAAAATGATAACCTTATCGTATAATTTTCTGCGAAACCTTATCAGTCATAAAACTATTAGCAACTCGCAAATAAAGGATATTCCTATATTTTGTGTCATTTTGTAAACTAATTTCCACGCCTTAAGTTATTTTTTGAATTTACTTCGCAAAAATTATAGTTATAAAGCCATAAAATGTAATATTTTTGCGAATAACTGTCGCACCCCGTGCGGGTGCGTGGATTGAAACTTCTAACGCTTTCGGATGAAGTCCCAGCTGGTAGGTCGCACCCCGTGCGGGTGCGTGGATTGAAACTTTTTGGTTTAACATCATAATCAATTACAGTATGTCGCACCCCGTGCGGGTGCGTGGATTGAAACTTACAAAAAATAAGGCACGAACAGGAGGAAAATAGTCGCACCCCGTGCGGGTGCGTGGATTGAAACAAAGTGGCATTTATTACGCTAACATTACCATCCGTCGCACCCCGTGCGGGTGCGTGGATTGAAACATCCTATGCTCCCAGAACTCAAATTGTAATAATATGTCGCACCCCGTGCGGGTGCGTGGATTGAAACTACATAACATATGCTATGCGAACTCCTCCCACCGTCGCACCCCGTGCGGGTGCGTGGATTGAAACAAGTGTAACGGCTTGGTGTTCGCAATCCCCACTTGGTCGCACCCCGTGCGGGTGCGTGGATTGAAACTTTGTCCGACTTCGCCTAATCCTCCGTATTTGTGTCGCACCCCGTGCGGGTGCGTGGATTGAAACCTTACCGCCCAGCGGATGGCATAATCATTAGAAGGTCGCACCCCGTGCGGGTGCGTGGATTGAAACCACTACTTCGTAGTGACCATTTCTTACCGCCCAGGTCGCACCCCGTGCGGGTGCGTGGATTGAAACGGTTTAACATTAGAATCAATTGCAGTGTAAATATGTCGCACCCCGTGCGGGTGCGTGGATTGAAACCTGGTAGGTCACTGCCTCTTATATTTGACACATCGTCGCACCCCGTGCGGGTGCGTGGATTGAAACTTAATTATCATTTCGAAACCGACAAAGATTATGAGTCGCACCCCGTGCGGGTGCGTGGATTGAAACAAGGACAAAAACCATTCTATCTATATTTTATTTTGTCGCACCCCGTGCGGGTGCGTGGATTGAAACATTTTGTTTGTTATTAAATTATTGTAATCATTTTGTCGCACCCCGTGCGGGTGCGTGGATTGAAACCGGCGAATGGATAGCTGGCTATCTGCAAGAACTTCGTCGCACCCCGTGCGGGTGCGTGGATTGAAACACGTCGATTCTGAATCGAAATATCGAAACCCAAGGTCGCACCCCGTGCGGGTGCGTGGATTGAAACTATTTTGCCTTCAATGAGTTCGAAGAGCCCATAGTCGCACCCCGTGCGGGTGCGTGGATTGAAACATTGGATATTATGGTTCCGCCGCAGGTGCAATAAGTCGCACCCCGTGCGGGTGCGTGGATTGAAACTCCGATGCTGGAAGTGGCACATTCGCACTTACTCGTGTCGCACCCCGTGCGGGTGCGTGGATTGAAACTATAGTCCATTGATAGAAGCAAAAATCAATGGCGTCGCACCCCGTGCGGGTGCGTGGATTGAAACTATCAATGCCAATCATATGGGCATATTACCTTGGTCGCACCCCGTGCGGGTGCGTGGATTGAAACGTTTTAAAATTCACAAACAGCATTAAAAAATGAGTCGCACCCCGTGCGGGTGCGTGGATTGAAACCTTTTGCACCTATTCCAAATAAATTAGTTCGAAGTCGCACCCCGTGCGGGTGCGTGGATTGAAACTTGCCGAGCACCGATAAACACATATGTTTCAATTGTCGCACCCCGTGCGGGTGCGTGGATTGAAACTCTCAGCTTCTCCAGCAGCTGCGCCAGACGAGGGTCGCACCCCGTGCGGGTGCGTGGATTGAAACGTAAGCTATGAAAAAAATTTATATTAAAACTCAAGGTCGCACCCCGTGCGGGTGCGTGGATTGAAACCTATCTTGACAGTGCCAACGCCGAGCTTTGTTGTGTCGCACCCCGTGCGGGTGCGTGGATTGAAACTTGAGACTTGGCAAGCGAGACATGATAAACGGCTTGTCGCACCCCGTGCGGGTGCGTGGATTGAAACGTCCGAAACTCGTCAAGCTCTATATTTAATTGTGTCGCACCCCGTGCGGGTGCGTGGATTGAAACCCCGATCTGTTTTTGGCTGTACCGAAAAACGGATGTCGCACCCCGTGCGGGTGCGTGGATTGAAACACGTCGATTCTGAATCAAAATATCGAAACCCAAGGTCGCACCCCGTGCGGGTGCGTGGATTGAAACACATTGTAATTGATGTTAAACCAAAAAAAATTAAGTCGCACCCCGTGCGGGTGCGTGGATTGAAACGAAAAGCTGCAGAATATCCAATAGCATTTACAGGTCGCACCCCGTGCGGGTGCGTGGATTGAAACGGCTCCATTGTGGTTGATGCCCGAAACAAGATAGGTCGCACCCCGTGCGGGTGCGTGGATTGAAACAGATAAAAGTCCACAGCAAACGCAGCCATATCGTGTCGCACCCCATGCGGGTGCGTGGATTGAAACTTAGGTCTATCTCTCTATAATCCCAGTACATGCAGGTCGCACCCCGTGCGGGTGCGTGGATTGAAACGCCTTGGATTGGCATTATTTATTTTCAGTTCGCTGTCGCACCCCGTGCGGGTGCGTGGATTGAAACGGTCTTTTAATTCATTGCTATCAACAATTATAATGTCGCACCCCGTGCGGGTGCGTGGATTGAAACTTTCAACATATCCCAGGCAGGTAGTGGGCGGCGCGTCGCACCCCGTGCGGGTGCGTGGATTGAAACAAATCCAGGTGTTATTAGTGGTAATCAGACCATCGTCGCACCCCGTGCGGGTGCGTGGATTGAAACAAAAGAAAAATATACATCCTTCCAATTGTATTGTGGTCGCACCCCGTGCGGGTGCGTGGATACTTACGCATGCGTGCATCGGCAGGTTGCTTGTTGCCATGCATTGTTCCCCTTGAGTAGATGCTTCAATTGATTCTAAACAGAATCTATTATTTTATTTTTATTTGTTTTGTAATATATTTAACAATTAGGGTGGCCTGTAATACCCTCCAAGAGCCCTCCATGAAAATCCAAGGTTTTTCTATCTTATCAGCACATGTTTGTTTTTTTTCAAGTTCTTTAATTTGTTCTTTTCCTTGCAATGAGAATTATCTGTATACGCCTTTGCTAAAAGAATTTTCTACAGCTTGTTGATATTGTTCTAATCGAGCTTTTAATTGGGCCAAACTATATTTTTATCCTTCAAATATCACACGTTTCTTCATGTAGCATTATCAGACATATCAGATATTTTTATAAATATGTGATAATCTTATCTACCTATTCAATGTTATTGTATGTTTTATATTAGTCGTTGACATTATATATTTACAAAAAAATATAAAAAGGGAGTCAATATTACTTTTTTCTTTTTTTTTATCCTACCCCCACTCATTTCGATTGTTTGCTGTATATATATTGTTTTTTCAATTTTTTTTAAATGTTAAAAAAATTTTTGTATGGTCGCTGCCATTAAACTTTTTCAGCATGCAGGTAGCTTAAGCAGTAAATCAGCTTTTCGAGTGTCATCCGAACACAAGAATTAAAAATATATTCGAATGAAACGAGATGTATTGCAGTATTCACAAACGAGTATGAAAATAATTTTTCATACCTGCTTGATTTTAGAG
>ERZ795060.1880-NODE-1880-length-22973-cov-4.414129_pt1 | contig 22973 bp, 16 predicted proteins | sample MGYA00375144_ERZ795060 | MGnify/ENA primary metagenome ERZ795060 (study PRJEB30189, sample SAMN05720157) | activated sludge metagenome | isolation source: anaerobic digester from wastewater treatment plant | place: Japan | collected 2015-05-15 ...
GGCATCCCCGCGACCACCGTGAGCCAGACAGCCAACAGGACCCCGCCGGCCAGGACGTGAAAGAGACCGGTTAAAAGATGGTTCCCGTAAAACCCACCGCCCAAAGCGGCGCCCATAACAAAAACGGTGCCAATATAGCCCCCCGGAATACGCCAGTCGATATGTCCTTTAATGAACAGCCAGCCGGCGCCGACAAGCAAAGCAAGGGCGGAAGTTTCGCCCAGCGCGCCGGCCACGTTGCCGAATAAAAGCTGGCTTAAGGACGTATTGAGCGCCTGTTCCTGGCCGGCCAGCGGCGTAGCCGTAGTTACGGCGGAAATATCGTAGAAAAAGTCCGAGAAGATCACGAAAGGTTTGGGCACAGGCCAGATCTGCCCGGCCATATGGCCGCCCCAGGAGACAACCAGGATAGCCCGTCCCACCAGGGCCGGGTTGAAGATATTGTTGCCGATACCGCCGAAAACTTGCTTGCCGATGATAATGGCACAGAAAGAACCAACCACTACCAGCCACCAGGGCGGTGCCGGCGGCAGGGTCATGGCCAGAAGCAGGCCGGTTACCGCAGCGCTGCCGTCACCAAATATATCCAGCTTGCGCATCCAGATAGCCTCGGCAAGCATGGCCGAAATCACGGCAATGACCATGGTCAACAGTGCCTGATAGCCGAACAATAGCACCGCTATCAGGGCTACCGGGAAGAGGGCGGCCAGGACATCGATCATCACACTCTGCACCGATTCGATGGTGCGAATATGCGGAGAAGAAGAAATAACCAGTTTGCCGTTCATTTTATCACTCCCATCACTAGGGCGCTATTTTTGCTGTTGCCTGCGTCTTTCCAGAATGTCGGCTTTCGCCAAACGGATCCATTGCGTCAGCGGAATGCGCGAGGGGCAAATAAAAGAACAACAGCCGCATTCGATACAATCGGCGGCATGAAGCTTTTCTGCCCTCTGGATAAGCTCATGCTCAGCTGCCTGGGCAATGAAAGTCGGCACCAGGTTTACCGGGCAGGCGCCGACACACTTGGCGCACTTAATACAGGTGCTCGGTTCGGAAAGGTCCACGTTTTCTTCGGTCAGGGCCAGAATACCGGAGGTCCCTTTAATTACTGGAATGTCGGCACTGGTTTGAGCCAGGCCCATCATGGGGCCGCCGATAATTAATTTGCGGGTTGTCTCTTTAAGCCCGCCACACGCTTTGAGCACTTCACTGACCAGGGTGCCGATGCGCACCATCAGGTTGGCCGGGCGGGCCACGCCTTCACCGGTTACAGTGACCACTCGCTCTACTAAAGGTTTGCCTTTGTGCAGGGCTTCGCACATGGCGACGGCCGTACCAACATTATGGTTCACTACCCCCACATCCATGGGCAGACCGCCGGAGGGAACTTTACGCCTGGTCGTCGCATAGATGAGCATCTTTTCTGCGCCTTGGGGGTACTTGGTCGGCAAGGCGACTACGCTGATATTTGCCTCTCCTTCCACTGCCTGGCGCATTACCCGCAGGGCATCGGGCTTGTTATTTTCAATACCGATGATACCTACGCTGGCACCCAGCGCTTTTAACATTATTTTGAGGCCGAAGACCAGCTCATTTGGTTTTTCCAGCATTAAGCGGTGATCGGCAGTGAGATAAGGCTCGCACTCGGCGCCGTTGATAATTACGGTATCAATAGGTTTTTCGGGAGGCGGTGCCAGTTTGACATGAGCCGGGAAAGTAGCCCCGCCCATACCCACCAGGCCCGCTTCACGAATGATAGCCTTAATTTCTTCAGGACTTAAAGACTCCAGGCTACCGTGCGGTTTAATATCTTCATGCCAGGTATCCTGCCCGTCGGATTCAATGGTGATCGCTTCTACTTTCCGCCCCAGCGGATGGTTATAAGGGCCTATGGCCACCACAGTGCCGGAGACGCTGGCATGTACGGGCGCGGATACAAAGCCCTTGCTTTCGCCGATCTTCTGTCCTAATTTAACCGTATCGCCCACCTGCACCAGAGCTTCACAGGGAGCACCGATATGCTGCTGCAGGGGAATAACCACCTTGGCCGGAGCCGGCATGGCAGTTATGGCCAGAGAAGCGGTCAACTCTTTGCGATAGTCCGGATGAACGCCACCCTTGAATGTTGCACCACCCATGCGTTAGTAATCACCCCTTCTGGGAAGAATATAAAGCAGATTCTCTGTCTAGGTTGTGCCATCCATAACTTAAAAAAATTTCGTGATCTAAAACAAAAGTCCTGCCCCAAATGGCGCTTTTTCGGTTGCCCAAAAAAGATCAAAAATTCTCGATTCACATTAAATTGGGATAGTATCTATTTAGCATAGAAAAATTTTATAGCAGATTAAAGCAATAGTCTTACTTGAATTATTGTAACTGATTCCAAGCAGCAAGTCTGCAGGAAATGAGTGTAAACAGGACGGTAATCTGGTATGCGAGGCCGGGGGCGGAAAATAAAGTTACAGGGAAAAAGAAATCAGGGAAAAAGTATTTATTAAACCACCATGCCATCGTCACAGGCACAAACCAGCGGAGTTTACCCGGGTTAAGAAGGGGAAAACAGCCGGGAATAATTACGCAATATAAGATAGTAGACCAGTAATAAATAAAAGAGGCGGGCCTTGGGGCCCGCCTCTTTTATTTAGCTCTTACTCTTCTTCCTCGGCGCCCTCTTCGACAACTTCTTCTTCCACTACCTCTTCTTCAACTACCTCTTCTTCGGCTGGCTCTTCCTCACCAGCTTCTTCTTCGGCGCCTTCGGTGCCCTGCTCTTCGCCTTCTTCCACCGCACCTTCCTCTTCCTCTACACCGTTGACTTCTTCTTCGCCTTCGGTGCCTTCATCGGCCGGCTTGCAGCCTACGGCGAAAGTAAAAACTAGGGCGAAAACTAGCAGCAGGCAAAACCCCCACTTCAATGCTTTTTTCATGAGCGACTCACCCTCCTTTCCTACCTAAACGGCGCCATCTAAATTTATTTCTAATAGCTAGCGGCGCCATCTTTTATTTATAACTTCGCTACCATATGTGCTTTTACCTGCTAATATTCTTAATTAATTGGTTAATTTTCCTAAACAAACCTATTAAATTGTTAATATGTTAGATAAAGATGTTAACAGGGGTCAAATATGGATTAATCAGATTTAAAAAAGCAAGTCCAGTCCAAAGGCGGCGGGTCAAGTAGCTAAAACCGTTTTCCAGTAGGCGCGGGCATCGCTGACAGTATAGAGAGAGCCAGTGACCAGGACCGCGTCGGCAGGTGAAGCCAGGCTCAGAGCCGCCTCCATGGCCCGGCCCAGATCGTATTCCACGTGGACGCGGCTATTAAATGCAGGGATGTTCTTCAGAGCCGCAGCAAGATCTCCAGGGTCGGCGGCCCGGGGCAGTGACGGCCGGGTTAAAACAACTTCAGCAGCAAGGGGTGTAATGGCGCTTAAAATAGCGTGAATATCTTTATCGGCCATAATCCCCAATACTAGAATTAGACGGTTGAATTGAAGATATTCTGGAACTGCTTCGGCCAGTTGCCGCATGGCCGCGGGGTTATGCGCGCCATCCATGACTAGAAGGGGTCCCCGGGAGAGCAGCTCCAGCCGGCCCGGCCAGACAGTTTGCGCCAGTCCCCGGTGCAGTGAATCCGGCGTGAAAGTAAAGCCCTGCGGTTCGAGCAGCTCCAGCGCCGCCAGGGCGGTGGCGGCATTAGCTACCTGGTAGCGGCCGCGCAGGGGAATAAACAAGCCGGTTAAGTTATATTTTAGACCGTAATACGACATATACTGGCCCGAATCAGTAACATTGCGGCGGTAGTAAGTAATTTGATTTTGAGCCTCAACCATACCTTCTTCCCGGGGAAGCACCCGGTAGAGAGGCGCTTTTTCTTGAAAGCATTTGGCCTCGAGTACCGCCAGCACCTCTGTGTCGGTGGTAGCGGTAACCAGGGGTATCCCCGGCTTAACGATACCCGCTTTTTCTGTGGTAATGGCCTGCAGCGTATCACCCAAGACGGAGGCATGCTCTATGCTTACATTGGTAATGACGCTAACCGAAGGGGTAACCACATTGGTAGCGTCCAGGCGCCCGCCCAGCCCCACTTCAAAAACAACCAGGTCAGGCTGGCGGCGGGCGAAGTAGTTTAACGCCAGGGCGGTTACCACTTCAAACTCTGTCATTTGCCCCAGCCGGGGGTTGCTGTCAATTTTAGCCACCAGGGGGCGTATCTCTTCCACCAGTTCCACCAGCTCCGCCGGGGTTATATCCTGGCCGTCCACAGTCATGCGGTTGGTAAAAGAAAGCAGATATGGTGAAGTAAAAAGGGCGGTCCGGTAGCCGGCCGCCTGCAGGATGGAGGCAGCCATGGCCGCAGTGGAGCCTTTGCCGTTAGTGCCGCCAATGTGCAAAAATTTAAGGCGCCGTTGCGGATTGCCCAGGAGTTCCAGGAGGGTGCTGATGCGCTCCAGGCCCGGTTTTATCCCGAACCGGCCGATGCTGTGAATCCAGGCCAGGGCTTCGCGGTACTGTTGCTCCAAAATCATGGTTATCTTAACTCCCGCAGCCTTTCTTCAAGCTTGGCCTGTCTGGCCAGGTTCTCTTCCTCCCGGGCCTGCTCCTTGGCCACTACTTCAGGGGGTGCTTTCTTCATAAAATCGGGGTTATGCAGTTTATTCCGGGCCTGCCGCAGCTCTTTTTGGACCTGGGCCAGTTCTTTTTCCAACCGTGCCACCTCCGCCTCCAGATCGATTACTCCGGCCAGGGGCAGGTATGCTTCCACTTCTTCGCCCACAATGGCCGTAAGGGCTTGTCGCGGCTTGGCCGCTTTGGGGTCGATCTGGACAGGCTCGGCGAAAGCAAGGCGGGTCAACTGGTGGCGTTCCTGCTCCAGGGTTGCCGCGCTCCATCCTGAGGCCCGCAGCAACACCGGCGCTTTACGCCCGGGGGGCAGGTTAACCTGGCTGCGCAAGTTGCGCACGGCGCGGATCACTTCCTGAACCAGGGTCATCTCCTTGTCCGCCTGCGGAAATTGAAGCTGATCAATAAATTGCGGCCATGACGACACTACCAGGGCGGCCTGGCGATCAGGCAGATGCTGCCATATTTCCTCGGAAATAAAAGGCATAAACGGGTGGAGCAGGCGCATGACCCCGTCCAGAACATAGAGCAGTACCCCGCGGGTGCGGCGCTTCTCTTCCCGCGCCTCAGCCCCTCCATCCTGCCGGTAGAGGTAATGCTTGCTGAATTCCACATACCAGTCGCAGTAATCATTCCATAAAAATTCATAAATTTCTCGAACAGCTTCGCCCAGCTCGTATTCTTCCAGCAACCGGGTCGCCCGCCGCACGGCTTCATTGTAGCGGTGCAAAATCCAGCGGTCGGCCCGGTTAAGATCCTCCGGCAGGTGCAGCGGGTCAAGGGGGCGATAATCCGCGGCGCCGTTTTCCGGGCTTAAATTCATAATCACAAAACGAGAGGCGTTCCAGACTTTATTGGCAAAATTGCGCCCCGCCTCCACGTTTTCCTGGCGAAAGCGCTGGTCGTTTCCCGGGGCCTGCCCGGTAACCAGGGTATAGCGCAGGGTGTCGGCGCCATAATTTTCAATAATCTCCAGGGGGTCAATGCCGTTGCCCAGCGATTTGCTCATCTTGCGGCCCAGGGAATCGCGCACCAGGCCGGTGATGTAAACAGTATGAAAAGGCACTTCTTTCATAAATTCCAGGGACATAAACATCATCCGCGCCACCCAGAAAAAGATGATGTCGTAGGCGGTCACCAGCACGCTGGTGGGGAAAAAGCGCTTCAGGTCCGGTGTCTGCTCCGGCCAGCCCATGGTTGAAAATGGCCATAGCGCCGAGCTAAACCAGGTATCAAGGACGTCGGGGTCCTGCTCGAGGGTGCTGCTGCCGCAGGATGGGCAGTGCTGCGGATCTTCATAGTCGACAATCACTTCGCCACAGGAGCAGTACCAGGCGGGGATGCGGTGTCCCCACCAAAGCTGGCGCGAGATGCACCAGTCGCGAATATTCTCCAGCCAGTTGCGATAAATCCGGGCAAAGCGGGCCGGGACAAAAACGGTGTCGCCCCGCTCCACCGCCGCCAGGGCCGGTTCGGCCAGCGGCTTCATCTTTACGAACCACTGGCGCGAGATCAGCGGCTCCACCACGGTGCTACAGCGCTGGCAGTGCCCCAGGTTATGGCTGTACTCCTCGATCTTTTCGATCAGGCCCAGGGCCTGCAAATCTTCCACCACTTTGCGGCGGCAATCATAGCGATCCATGCCGGCATAAGCTCCGGCCGCGTCTGTCATTCGCGCACTTTCATCGATAATGGGGATAACCTCTAAGCCATGGCGCTGGCTGATGGCCAGGTCGTTGGGATCGTGGGCCGGTGTCACTTTCACAGCGCCGCTGCCGAAAGAGGGATCCACATAATCATCGGCCACTATGGGAATTTCCCGGTTCATCAGCGGGAGTATGACTGTGCGCCCCACCAGGTGGCGGTAGCGTTTATCTTCCGGATGTACCGCCACCCCGGTATCGCCAAGCATAGATTCGGGGCGGGTGGTAGCCACGACAATGTAGCCGTCCCCGTCCGCCAGGGGATACCGGATATGGGTCAGGGTGGAAGCATGTTCTTCGTGCTCTACCTCGATGTCGGAAAGGGCGGTATGGCAGCGGGGGCACCAGTTGATCATATAGTCACCCCGGTAAATGAGCCCCTTCCGGTAGAGATCGACAAAAACTTTGCGCACTGTGCGGGAACAGCCTTCGTCCAGAGTAAAGCGCTCGCGGGACCAGTCGCAGGAAACCCCGAGCCGGTAAAGCTGCTCGGTGATGCGGGCGTGATAGGTGTCTTTCCACTGCCACACCCGTTCAAGAAAGGCTTCGCGCCCCAGCTCCCGGCTGTTCACCCCTTCCTCCTCCAGGTGCTTCTCCACCACGTTTTGCGTAGCGATACCCGCATGGTCGCATCCCGGCAGCCAGAGGGTGTCAAAACCTTGCATGCGCCGCCAGCGGATCAACACATCCTGAATGGTATTGTTGAGAGCATGCCCCATGTGCAGGGAACCGGTTACATTGGGAGGGGGAATGACAATGGTAAAGGCCTCCCGCTCGGGACGGTTTCCCGCCCGGAAATATCCCCCCTGAAGCCAGAATTGGTATAGTTTACGCTCAACCTCCGCCGGGTCATAGGCCGGCGCCATTGTTGTTTCGGGCATGTCCTCTCACCTCGTTTAACTGGTGCGATCTACGCAATTATATTATTATTTTCCACCGGTAAAGTCAAATGGAACTGCTATCTCCTGTATTCCCGCAACACGGCCAAGTTTGCGCAAGGTATAACACCCTGCCGCCCCTTTAAGCCTTGCTTGGGTTACCGGATTACTTCCCAATACAGGGCGTTGATGAATTGCTTGATGTTCACGCGGGCGCGGGTGGGAGTGACCTGGCCCTGCTCCAGTTCTTTCATTTTCAAACGCAGTTCATTAAAATCAAAAAATTTGGCACTATAACGCTCGAAGACAGGATTATAAAAATCGTCCAGCCCCAGGGCGGCGATATTATCCATGGCGTGCTTGACGGCGCGGCGCACACGCTGTTCAATGGCGCGAACATCGCTATGCTTCTCTGCCTCGAGATATTTTTGCTGCACCGCCTGGTAAAGCTCTTTCAAATGGCGGTATTCCCCCAGATATTTGTCCACGTCGGGAACATTGCTGAGAAAGAGTATTATCTGAACCAGATCGTGGCTGCCCGGTTCGCCGATCACGCCCATGTCGGCCAGAATTTCCCGGACTCGCTCACCAATTATTTTCTCTTCCTGCTCCGGGAGAGGCAAGGCCGACGCTGAAGGAGCGGGACCAACATTGTTCAGGTAATCAAGGGCGGCGATCGAATCGCGCATTCTGGCGAAAGAGAGCTCCATTTCCAGGCGCTCCAGGACCCGCTTGATTACTGAGATTACTTCGATGCGGTTAACCGGCTTGTTTATATAAAATTCGATCCCCGCGGCATAGGCTTGAGCCACCATCTCTTTTTTTTCCACCTGGGAAATCATTACTATTTTACCGGGAAAGTGGGACGCTCTTAACTGTTCCACGATCTCAATGCCATCTTTGCCCGGCATGAGCAGGTCGATCAGGACTACGTCAGGCTGCCGGCCGATAATCGTACCGGCCACATCACCGGAACCGTCGGACAGTTCACCCACTACTTCGCCCAATCCTTCGTCCTCGATGATCTGGGCCAGGATACGGCGGCAGGCCAGGTCATCGTCAATAACAAAAAAGGTATATCTCATTTTACTTCCCCCGTAAGCCTTTTTAACGGCAGTAAAATAATAAAAATTTTTTCAAAGGGACGTTCCCGGAAGCAGACCCGGCCGCGGTAACTTTCCACCAGTCCCTTCACATAAGAGAGGCCGATCCCGGTGGAGGGGACGCCTTCGGCGTTAAACTTGGTCGTGAAGCCCGGTTCAAAGATCAGGGCACGATCCCTCTCCTTGATCGGCTCACCGTTGTCATGAACACTGATGCGTAAGATAGGCCCTTTACGCGCTACTTGCAGCCGGACATAGCCCTCCTCGACAATAGCTTCAATGGCATTGGAAACCAGGTTGTTTAAAATGGCCAGTAGCGGATAAATCTGCTCAATCTCCATATCCTCCTGGAGCTGCAGGTTAAATTGCACGATTTTGCCCAGGCTCTGGCTGTAGCTGCGGTTGGTTTTAATTACCAGGTCAAGGATTTCTGAAAGATAGAGGCGGTGGCTATCTTTTTTAAGCTCCAGCACCTGCGAGAGGCCGGCCAGAATGCGCACGGTATCCTTCTTCACTTCGTGCACCTCTTCGGCAATTTCCAGGGCGGTACGCACCAGAGCGTGGTCCTGTGGCTTCTGTTCCTTTAACTGTTTGTGCAGGGCATAACTTTTGGCCATTACATTTTCGATATTCTCCGTTGACTTTTGCATATAAAACAGTTCATCGTAAAGATCGGAGGCCACAATCAGCATCTTTTCGTAGCTGACACGCTCCTGCTCGTCCATTACTTTAATCCGCTGAAAGTGGCTGATATTAACCAGGCTGGTAATTAAAAAAACCTGGACCAGCGACATGATTACCAGTATAAAAAGGTTTCCTGGAGTGATTATTTCCCCCAGGGGCACGCGCACAATGGCTTCCACAAAGTTGGCGCTGGTTACGGAAGCGGCCAGAAAAAAAACCAGGCGCCAGGAGATGGCCCGGCCTATTTCTTTAATTCCGGCCAGGCGAAGTAGCACGGCTAAAAATAAGAAGTAGACCGCGCCGGAATAACGATGAGAAAGCATGAAGGCAAAATATTCCTGAGGCAGCCAGGTAAAATAGTAAAAGGGAATTCTTAGAAGTAACGTGACGGCAGCCACCAAAATGGCGGTAGGCCATATGAGCAGATGGTGCAGGCTTAAGACAGCATAAACAAAAACCACCGTTCCGATGGAAAAACGAAAGGGGCCGATATCGGTAACGATAAACAGCTCCGACGCGATTACGGTCACGGTGACAACAAGAATTACTTTTTTATTGAGGGATTTGAGCAGAGAGTCCCCAATCTGACTCCAGCCCCTGCTCATAAAGCCGGTAACCCAGTTCAAAGGCCTGCAGATTGATCTCACCACTTCCCCTGGGCGACCTTTGCAAAATGCTTTCTTTTAAAATATCACGGCTGACCAGGCAGCAAGCGGCGTTGATTAGTGCCAGGGCGACCATATTGGCCACCACCTCACGCCCCAACTTCTCCCGGGCCATCCGGGTAATCGGATAGGCATAGATATTAAAATCTTTGGGATAAGGGCCATGAACAAAAGTAGAATCGACAATAACCAAACCGCCCGGAGCCACCCGGGGCAGATACTTTCTAAAAGCGGCGTCACTCATACAAAGGAGCACCGTAGGGCTGGCAACCTTGGGGTACTCAATGGTATCGACATCGATAATTACGCCGGCCATGCTGGCCCCGCCCCGCGCTTCAGGGCCGTAGGACTGGGTCTGCACCACGTTTTTGTTGTCGTTAACCGCCGCCTCGGCCAGGATAATGGCGGCGAGGATTAGCCCTTGCCCACCACTCCCGGTTAACAGCACCTCTTGTCGGCTACCCAAAAGTATCTCCCTCTTTTCTCCCACTGCCATTTTAGGCCTTTCAGGGCAAAGTGTGACGGCCACCGCCAGTTTTACCGGGTACTGCATGCGGCGGCGCAACGGTTTGCCATTTCAACTGTATGCTATTTTTGCGGGAGCAGCACGCTGCACCCCGGCGATTGCGCCTCCCGCCTTGACTAACCCTGCTAATTACTGTTTTTTTTCGATTCCTGCTCTATTAACTGGTAATACAACTCGCAGAACTCAGGGTCTTCCCTGGTGAAAATGACTCCGGTAATAATCTTCCCGGCTAGTGCTTGCGCATCCATGTTGGAAGCGCGCTCCACGGATACGGCATTTTCTTTCATGGCTTTCAACATTTCAACCGCGCCGCCTTGCTTGTTGCGCCGGCCGTAAGCAACGGGGCACGGCGACAGGGCTTCAATGACGGAAAAGCCCTTGTGCGCCGCTCCCCGGGCAATTAGCTGTTCAAGCTGCCGCGGTTGAGCGGCGATGCCCCGGGCTCCAAAAGTAGCCCCGGCCCCACGGGCCAGTTCCAGCAGCTCAAAGGGTCTCTCCAGGGTCCCCAGGGGCGCTGTCGTAGCTTTTTTGCCTAAAGGGGTCAGGGGAGAATGCTGCCCTCCGGTCATACCATAAATATAGTTATTAATTATTACGGCATTTAAATCAATATTCCTTCTTGCCGCATGGATAAAGTGGTTGCCGCCAATGGCGCTGCAGTCGCCGTCTCCCATGATCACAAAAATTTTCAACTGGGGGCGGGCCATTTTTAACCCTGTGGCAAAAGCCAGCGCCCGTCCGTGGGTTGTATGCAACGTATTAAAGTTTAGGTATCCGGCCGCACGGGAAGAGCAGCCAATTCCAGATACGATGACCACATCGCGCTGGTCGTAGCCGGCCCGAACAATGGCCCGTACCAGCGCTGCGGTAACAATACCGTTGCCGCATCCGGGGCACCAGATATGCGGTAGTTTCTTGGTGCGCAAAAAATCAAGATTTAGCTGTTCTATGGGAGCCACCTCCTCAGTTGCTCCATGATTTGATCCGGAGTTATCATTTCTCCGTCATAACGATTAAGGGGGACCACTTCCGCCTGGCCCCGGACGCTGCGCTCTACTTCACCCACCAGTTGGCCCCGGTTCATTTCCGGTACCAGGATAATATCTGCCTGGCGGGCCAGTGCTTCCACTTCCTTATCCGGGAAAGGCCAGATCGTCTGCAGGCTTAAAAGGCCTACCGGCCAGCGGTTCTGCCAGTATGCCTTTTTCACCGCGGCCCGGGCCGAACGCACGGTGCAGCCGTAGGTGACTATTCCTACCCGGGGTTCCTTGTGGCCGATATAGTTGGTAAAGGTTATTTCATGGCGGTATTGCTCCAGCTTATTGTGAAGTCGATCCAAAACGCGGGATACGACAGCCGGTTCACCCGTGGGGAAGCCGAATTCGTCATGATAAAGGCCGGTAACATGGTAAAAGTGCCCCGAGCCGAAGGGGACCAGGGGGGTCAGCCCCTTGTCATCATAAGGCTTCCAGTCAGGGGGTACCTGATCGCTGATTTTTTCCACCATCAGCTTTCCCATCTCGGGAATGAGCACCTTTTCGCGCATGTGCCCCACTACTTCATCCAGAAGGAGCACCACCGGCTGGCGCAGCTTCTGGCTCAGGTTCACCGCCGCGATGGTCAGATAAAAAGTTTCATATACTGAAGCGGGGCTAAAGACGATAATGGGGTGGTCGCCATGCGTGCCCCAGCGCGCCTGCATGACATCACCCTGGGACGGAGCCGTGGGCACCCCGGTGCTGGGTCCCATGCGCTGGACGTTCACCACGACGCAGGGGATCTCCGCCATGATCGCATAGCCTAAGTTTTCCTGCTTTAAAGAAAAACCGGGCCCGCTGGTGGCGGTCAAAGCCCGTTTCCCACCGATGGAAGCCCCGATCACCGCCGCCATGCTGGCGATTTCATCTTCCATCTGAATGAATACTCCGCCGAGGCGGGGCAGTTTTTCCGCCATATACTCGGCAATTTCAGTCGAGGGGGTAATGGGATAGCCGGCGTAGAAGCGCACACCGGCGGTGATGGCCCCTTCCGCGCAAGCTTCATTTCCTTGCATGAGAACCGGTTTTACATCAGGCATTACCGGACACCTTCCGCCTGTAGCACCAGGGCAAAATCTGGTCAGAACATTTCACAAGTCCCGCAGCCGCTGCACTTGGGAGCATCCAGCTCCGCTTTTCCCCGGGGACTCATGCTTAAAGCACCTTTTGGGCAGAAAGCTGCGCAAATACCACACCCTTTGCACCATTCCAGTTTGATGTGAACCTTTTTTTTCTGAATCGTTCGTTGAGCTGAAGCCACCAGGGTCCACCTCCGGTTTTAAACTCCAAATTGAATTGTAAATGCCAGCCGACTGAAAATGACAGAAAGACACGCAAATTAAACTAAAATAAAAATAAAAAGTACTATTATCTAAATTTTAGATTGAATCCCGGTAAAAAAACAAACCCAAATGGAACCAGTAAAACTCGCCTTTCACTGGGATTGCGGGCAGGCTCGTTAAAAAGACGATATGAGAGGCTGGATCTTGAAAACCCAGCCTCCCACAGCGCTTATTCTAACTTCTCACTTCTTAATTCGAAAGCTATTTTCCTACAGCCATCCCCGGAAATGCATCGCTTCCGCCAGCCTTTGGATGGCAAACATATAAGCGCCGGTGCGCATATCCAGGCCTCCGCCTCCGCAGCAGTTGTCTTCGGTGAAGCAGTAAACCAGGCGGAATGCTTCGACCATCTTGTCTTCCAGGCGCTTGTTCACTGTAGCCAGATCCCAGCGGAAACCGTAATTATTCTGAACCCATTCGAAGTAAGACACGGTAACTCCGCCGCTGTTGGCCAAAATATCAGGGACCACCAGGACGCCCTTTTCTTTAAGGATGCGATCAGCGTCCGGAGTGGTAGGTCCGTTGGCACCTTCCACCACGATTTTAGCTTTTATATTCGGGGCGTTGTCACAGGTAATTTGATTTTCAATGGCTGCAGGGATTAGAATATCGCAATCCAGGCTGAAAAGATCCTGGTTGGTGATGACCTCCCCGCCGGCAAAACCTTTAACAAAGCCGGTTTTCTGGACGTGCTCCATCAGCGCGGCAACATCGAGCCCTTTCGGGTTATACACGCCGCCGCTGATATCGCTGATGGCGACAACATTGCATCCTTCTTCCGCGAAGAGCAGGGCCGCGCTGCCGCCCACGTTGCCGGAGCCTTGAATGGCAATACGCGCCTGGTTAAAGGGCAAATTGATCGCCCTGGCCGCCTCCCTGGCCACGTAGAAGCAGCCCCGCCCGGTTGCCTCTTTGCGGCCGACGCAACCGCCGACGGCCAGGGGTTTACCGGTAACCACCCCAAAGGAAGGCGCCTGTTTAATTTTGCTATACTCATCTGCCATCCAGGCCATTACTTGAGCGTCGGTAAAAACATCAGGTGCGGGGATATCCGTTTCCGGTCCTAATACCGAAGCCAAAGAGCGGATATAAGCACGGCTGAGCCGCTCTTTTTCTTTTACGGACATTTTGAGCGGATCGCAGACCACGGCGCCCTTGGCGCCGCCGAAGGGCACTCCGACCAGGGCACATTTCAAAGTCATCCACATGCCCAGCGCCTTGATGCTATCCGTGGTAACCTCGGGGTGAAAGCGGATTCCGCCCTTGAAGGGTCCCAGAACGTTGTTATGCTGGCAGCGGTAACCGGTGAACACTTCCGTGGTGCCGTTATCCATCTCTACGGGAATGGCCACTTCCACCATACGCATCGGCACACTCAGGTAATTGTAAACCACCGGTGAGAGTTCCAGGCGCTCCACCGCATTCTTAATTAACCTCCGGGTCGCCGTAAACGTATTTTCAACCTCGCATACCTCTTCTTGAACTTTACTCATCCTTGAACAACTCCTCCCTCAACAAGTTCATTATAGATGATAGATGCCCGCAGGCAGCTACAGCCAATCCTAATCTAGCTTCTTTTAACTATTAGGCGGCACGCCTTCTTGATCCCAGCCGCGCAGCAGGTAATATTCGGAAAGTAGCTGCTCCAGCTCCTCCGGCCGGATCAGATTCTTGCCATCGTTGATGGGTTCTGTGAGCATGCGCGGCGGCAGGGTATCATCGGCGCGAGTAAATCCTTCGCGCAGGTTGAACAACCGGGTCAGAGTCTGGATGCGGCCGGCCATCTGGTGTAAATCGGCTGCGCTATAACGCTCGCCGGTGAGCAGATGCAGCACGGTAACCAGCTCTTCCCAGAAAATCAAATCCCGGTAGAAACGGCAAAAGATCAGGCAGTCATAAATATTTAGCCTGTCTTCGTAGTCAATAAAGAGGCTGGCTTTCCGGGCAATCTGCGCCGGGTCGATGGCCCCGCTCATTTCGGGCTTGTAAAAGGTCGTGCGCAGGTGGCAGGCGCCGCGATCGGAGGTGGCATAAGCCAGGCCCATACCCTTGAGCACCCGGGGATCGTAGCCGGCCGGCTCCATCCCTTTAACATGAATGGCAAGATCTTCAAGCTCCAGGGCCTTGGCCGCTTCGCGAATCCCCTTGCTAAACAGCGCACCTTCTCCTTTTTCTTCCACAACAGACTGCAGGAAAACAGCCACAGATTCGGCGTCACCGTAACGGGGCGCCTCTTTGAGGCGGCCTCTCAGTCCCGCCTCGATGGCGAAGGCGGCCAGGTTGCCCGCGGTAATGGTATCGATGCCCCAGCGGTCACAGAGATCGTTGAGATAGACGATCTCTTCCATTTCGGTAATGCAGCAGAGGCCCCCAAAAGAGTAGATCGTTTCATATTCGGGCCCCTCGATGACGAGCCCCTGATGTCTCCCTTTTAAGACCTTAACCTGCTTGCCGCAGGCAAAGAAGCAGCGGTAGCAGGCACGGGATTTAACCTCCATATTTTCCAGCATATAGTCTGCACTGATCTTCTCCCAGCCTTCCAGCGTTCCCTGGGACCAGTAGCGGGTGGGGAAGCAGTTAGCCTTGTTGGTTGCCGTCACCACGGCCGGTGTTCCCCTGGTTCTATAACTTACCGCGCCGGGAGAATCCTTGTTTTCATTGGCAAAGGCGCGGCTCCATGCCGCCAGCCCTGCTTCATCAGCTACGGGCGCGCGCTTGCTACCGCTGAAAACAATACCTTTCAGGTTTTTCGAACCCATTACCGCGCCCAGGCCGGCCCTACCGGCACAGCGCCAGCGGTTGTTACTGATGCAGGCAAAAGCGATTTGCCGCTCCCCGGCAGGGCCGATGACCATGGCTTGTGCATTTTTCAATCCCACCGCCTGAAGCACTGCCTCTTCAGCCTGGTAACAATCCTGTCCCCAGATCCCGGAGGCGTCATAAAAATTCACGCCTTCGGGAGCAATGTGGATAAAGCAAGGCTTGGAGGCTTTGCCGGTAATGACGATGGCGTCGTACCCGGTCCGCTTCATCATCGGGGCCACGTGGCCGCCGCTGTACGATTCGGCATAAGCCCCGGTCAGCGGAGATTTGCTGAAAACGCCGTAGCGGCTGGCCGGGGCGAGGACGGTATCGGTCGCCGGGCCGGTGGTAAAGATGAGCTTGTTCTGGGGAGAAAGGGGATCTATTCCCGGAGGCAGCATCTTTAGCAGCAGGTGGCTGCCCAGCCCTTTCCCGCCCAGGTACTGCTTCAATACAGAATCGTCAATATTTTGTTCGGTAATGTTCGATTCGGTCAGGTCGACCACTAGCAGTTTGCCGAACATTCCGGTCACTATTAGTTCCCCCTTTGCTCTTCCCTCACCGCTTTTTCCAGAATATCAAGGCCTTGCTCCAGATGTTCCTGCGGGGCGGTAACCGGAACCAGGATACGGATCACGTTGCCCAGGACGCCGGCGGATAAAACTATCAGGCCTGCAGCATGGCAGCGGGCGATTATGGCTTTGGCCTTCGCCGCATCCGGTTCTTTGGTGGAGCGATCCTTAACCAGCTCTATGGCCTGCATCGGGCCCAGGCCGCGCACATCGCCGATGCACTCAAATTCTTCCTGGAGTTTAAGCAGGCGATTGTGGATATACTCGCCGGCTTTTTGAGCTACGGCCGCAAAATCTTCTTTTTCCATTAGATCCATGATCGCCAGAGCAGCGGCGCAGGCCACCGGGTTGCCGCCGTAAGTGCCGCCGATTTCACCCGGCCCTGCCGCATCCATAACCTCGGCACGCCCGGTGACTGCGCTTAAAGGCAGGCCGCCGGCGATGGACTTGGCCATGGTCATCAGATCGGGCTCCACCTCGAAATATTCAGCGGCAAAGCGGTAACCGGTACGGTAGAAGCCGGACTGCACTTCATCGATGATTAACAGAATGCCATGGTTGCGGCAGATCTCATGCAGCACCTTGAAGTAATCCTTCGGCGGGACGATAAAGCCTCCCTCACCCTGCACGGGCTCGGCAATGACTGCGGCTACCGACTCGGAGGGGCACTCGTAAGCGAAAAAGTGCTCCAGGTAACGGGCACACTGCAGATCGCAGGAAGGATAGCTTAAGTTAAACCGGCAGCGGTAGCAATAGGGCGAAGGAATCTTATAAACTTCGGGGGCAAAAGGACCGAAGCCGAATTTATACGGCTTGACCTTGGAAGTTAGCGTCATGGTCATCAGGGTGCGCCCGTGGAACGCGCTTTCCAGGGCCACGATACCCGTTTTTTGGGTATAACGCCGGGACAGCTTCACCGCGTTTTCAACAGCTTCGGCGCCGCTGTTAAACAGGGCCGATTTTTTGGGGAAATTTCCTGGAACGATCTGGTTAAGCTTTTCCGCAACCCTGATATAAGGTTCATAACCGACTACCATAAAGCAGGTATGCATGTAACGATCAACCTGCTTTTTAACAGCTTCAACCACTGCCGGGTTGCAATGCCCAAAGTTAACTACTCCGATTCCACCAGCAAAGTCAATTAATACATTTCCATCCACGTCCTCTACCAGGGCTCCCTGGGCTTCGCTGGCGAATACCGGGAGTGAGCATGAGATTCCCCGGGCCACATTTTGTTCACGCAGTTGCATCAACTCCCGGGATTTTGGTCCGGGCAGGCCGGAAGCAGAGATGCCGACAGTATTTTTCACAGATATCTCCTCCTTGATTTTGTGATATCATCGGCTACCTATTAGATAAGCAATAGTTATGCCAATCGCATATAAAAACATGGTTATTTCGATACTTACACAAAAGAAGGCGCTAAACGCCGGTAAATAAACGTTTTAGGCGCCTCCCTGCCCAAAAATTTTTAAAGGTATGGCTATTTTGTTGTCCCTGAGAAGATGAAATAGTGGCCATCAACCGGAGCTTGATGCATTTTTACATCAATTTTTATGCATTTTTTCATCAAAAAATTGAAGGTTATATTTTTTCAGTTTACGGACCACCGTTGACTGATCCACATCAAGAAGACGCGCTATTTCATAAGTGGTCCGGCAGTGCTGCAGAGCCTGGCGCAGTAAATCTTGCTCCACCGCCTCCCGCGCATTTTTTAGCGGCTGCAGGGGTAGGATTGCCTGCCCTTCCGGAGACACGATCTGTTTAGCGGAGAGGATATAATCGGGCAGGTGACGCCGGGCAATATACGCTTCGTCCACGACAATAACCATGCGCTCCACCAGGTTTTCCAGCTCCCTGATATTACCGGGCCAGTGGTAAGCGGTCAGAGCTTTTAAAGCATCAGGAGTAAACTGTTTATCTTTGCGGTACTTGCGATTGAATTTATTCAGAAAGTGGCTCGCCAGCGGCTCAATATCTTCGAGGCGTTTTCGCAGCGGGGGAATTTCCAGGGGAATTACATTAAGCCTGAAGTAAAGATCTTCTCTAAAGCGTCCTTCCGCCACCTCCTGTTCAAGAACACGGTTGGTGGCGGCAATAATACGCAGATCTAATTTTATTTCCCGGGCATCGCCGATACGGCTAATCACTGACTCTTGCAGCACGTGAAGCAGTTTGACCTGGAGGTTTAAAGGCAGTTCGGCAATCTCATCCAGAAACAAAGTGCCTTCGTGAGCCAGTTCCAGTTTACCTACTTTGCCCTCTTTAAGCGCACCGGTAAAAGCCCCTCCCACATAGCCGAAGAGCTCACTTTCCAGAAGGTTTTCCGGAATAGCGCCGCAGTTTACAGTAATAAAGGGCTTATTGCGGCGCGGGCTGTTATCGTGCACATAACGGGCCAGCACACCCTTGCCCACTCCCGATTCTCCGGTTAGCAGGACTGTAGAATCGACCCGGGCAATTTTCCGCGCTGTTTTAATTAAATCCTGCATGATCGGACTGGCGAAAAAAATTTCTCCGGAAAGGGTTGGCCCCTGGTGCAGTTCCAGCAGCTCCTGGTAATAACGATTTTTTAGCAGTTCGGCTTCTTCCAACTGATGCTTAAGGTCGTTCAAGCGGGTAATATCCCTGGTGTTGACCACTACCCTGAAAATGCTGCCGTCAGGGTTAAAGGAAGGTGTCCCGGTAGCCAGAAGCTTACGCCCGTTGCGCTGTGATTGTATGACCGTCTGAGGGCTGCGCTTCTGTAAAACCAGGCGGGTAACCGAAGGGAAGAAAATTTTTTTCCTTTCCAGTTCACTAACTTTTTGGCCCAGCACCTCGGAAACCCGGACGCCGAAGTTTTCTTCAAAAGCCGAATTTGCACGCAGGACCTTGCCTTCACCGTCTGCGATCAGGATTTCATCGGAAGAACAGCTAATCACGGCATCCAGTTCCCGCTCCAGTTCAACGGCCGTAAAAGCTGCTTTTTCCGCCAGCGCAGCCAGCGTCACCACGCCGCAGATACTCCCTGCCGGCCCCGATACGGGAACAGCTCCGTTTGCTTTAATTTGTTTCCAAAATGTCGGCCAGGGCGCTTCCGGGGAGACTGCGGTCACCCGTGCGGCAACCAGGTCCCTGGCTGTAGATGGAGAGGGAACCATTTCTCCTGCCATTGCGTGCAAGGCTGATAGAGTTGTAATGATTCCCACGTCCCGCTGGCCGTCCCGTACTAACAAAACGCCATGCGGCGCGCGGAGCAGAGCCTGCAGGGCATCCATGATTTTCATGGAGCTGTCAATAATGTCGGGTTCTACTATTAATTCGCCTGCTGTTAGCATTGGCCACACCTTTCTTAAGCGCCAATTTATTCGACAAAATGGCGTCTATACCCTTTTTCAAAAAAATAACTCCCCGGATAAAAAACCGGGTAAGCCAATAAAATGCCTCTCTTGTAATAAAAAAAAAATAACTTTGTAATATTACTGTAATGTTCAGCTTTTATAATAAAAGCGAGTTGACCCCCTCTTTTATATATATATCATGGGCGCAGCGCCAACGCTGCGCCACTTTTTTGATTATACCAGCCAGTACACCATGAGGGCATTGAAAAGAAGCGCCGGCAGCAGATTGCCCACTTTAATGGTTTTCAGTTGCAGCAGGTTTAGACCGATGGCCACAATGAGCAGGCCGCCCACTGCAGAAAATTCCACGATGACAGCATCGGTGAGGAAAATGCTCGCCCAGCGGGCCAGCAGGGCAATACTGCCCTGGTAAAGCATTACCGGAAGGGCAGCGAAGGCCACCCCAATACCCATGGTTGATGCAAATACCACTGACGAAATACCATCCAGGGCGGCTTTGGCATAGAGAATCTGGTGCCGCCCCAGCAGGCCGCTTTCCAGGGCCCCGGTAACAGACATGGCCCCCACGGCGTATATGAGCGCCGCATAAACAAAAGCCCTGGCTAACTGCATATTTTTACCGCCGGCCATTTTTTCCAGCCGGCGCCCAATTTTTAGCATTATTTCTTCCAGTTTTAACAGCTCTCCGGTCACCCCGCCGAGGACGAGGCTGATAATCAATATTAAAACCTGCTCGCTTTTAATGGCCATCTGGAAGCCGATGAGCATAACCGCCAGGCCGATCCCCTGCATGGCAATTTCATTCAACCGCTCCGGAATGAGGCGCCCCAAAAAAAGGCCCAAAAGCGCCCCGACCACAATGGCGGCCCCGTTTACCGCGGTACCCTGCAACGTTTCCAACAGTGACAATAAACAACCTCTCCCTTCAAAGCAATCCTAATCCTTATATTTATAAATGTAAACCGGTTTAAATTAAAATTGGTTGACATTAACCCGACAATTATCTATCATTTTATCAAAGTAAAGAGGCCGGTGATAGTATGAATTTGCATAAAGAAAAAATTCTGGAGCAGCTCAAATCCAGCTCGCCCAAATATGTCTCGGGGGAGGCAATAAGCACAAGTTTGGGGCTTTCCCGGGCTGCCGTGTGGAAATATATACAGGAGCTGCGCCGGGAAGATTATATCATCAGCGCCGCACCGCGTAAAGGCTACCGCCTGGAGCAGGAGCCGGACCGCTTAAACGCCGCCAGCTTTGCCGGCCGGGGCATTGTCTACTACCCGGCCGTTCAATCCACCAATCTGGCGGCCCGCTCCATGGCCGAAGATGGAGCGGCGGATGGAACGGTAATCATTGCCGAGGAGCAAACTGAAGGGCGGGGCCGGCGCGGCCGGCAGTGGATTTCCCGCCCCGGAAAAGGCCTGTGGTTTTCGATGATCCTGCGTCCTCAAGAAATTTCCCTGGCGGAGGCTATCCCGGTAACTCTGGCGGCTGCAGCCGCCCTGGGTCAGGGGCTGCGGCGGGAAACCGGCCTCAAGGTAACCCTGAAATGGCCCAACGACCTGCTTTTGGAAGGAAAAAAAATCTGCGGGATCCTGACTGAACTGAAAGGAGAACCGGACCGGGTCGAGTACCTGATCATGGGCGTCGGGTTGAACGTCAACCATGGCGAGGACGACTTTCCCCCGGACCTCCGCTCCCGGGCCGGCTCCCTGGCCCTGGCGGCCGGCCGCGCCTTTGACCGGACCGCGCTGTTCCTGTCGCTGATTGAGCTGCTGCGGGAATCATCTGCTCTCTTTTTCAAACAGGGCTTCTCTTACTTCCGCGACACCTGGATCGGGCTTAACTCCACCCTGGGCCGGGAGGTAACGATTGCCTGGCCCGGCGGATCACTGCGCGGCACAGCGTTGGATCTGGACGAGGCCGGGGCGCTTATGCTGCGGGATGAAACGGGCCGGGTGCACCGGGTTAATTACGGGGAGATTGTCTAGGGTGTGGCCAATAAGCAGTGGTTTTTTGATGTTACGGTTTCAATGAACAAGCGCTATCATTCTTGCTGGAATTCAGAATTCAGAAGCAAGGAGTAAGATAAAAGCCGGAACTCCAATACCCCCTCCCCCCTCGTGGGGGAGGGCCGGGGTGGGGGTGATGGTTTTAGGAATCGCCCTCCAGTGGACGTTTCCCCCTCTCCCTTGCCTTTCCCACCGCGGGAGAGGGAACGGCCGGGTTCCGTCATTTGATTGGTGCCAAAAATATTTTGCTGAGCTTGCCACGCACTTCCATATCATATCAGGAGGGAGGAGACTGGGGAAGGGTTTAAGGCAGTAGCTGCGACCGATAGACTGTAACCAGAGAGTGCAGCGTGCTTCCTTTGGAATAAACTGTAATTCAAGTCAAGAACCGTCCCTATCTTGAACATGAAATCAGTACGACAATTAATCTTAATTGCGTTGTTTACCGCGTTAATCGCGGTGCTGGCCCAAATTGCGGTGCCGCTGCCGTTCAGCCCCGTCCCGGTGACGGGGCAGCTCGTGGCGGTACTCCTGGCGGGAACGCTTTTGGGAGGGAAAGGCGCTTTTCTGGCGGTTCTAGCCTACCTGCTCCTGGGCGCCGCCGGCGCCCCGGTTTTTTCCATGGGCCGGGGCGGTCTGTTTATTCTGCTTGGCCCGACCGGCGGATATTTGTGGGGTTTTCTGCCTGCCGCCTTCGTTTCCGGCAGCTTGCAAAAAGGATCCCCTGGCCTACCGCGTACCGCCGCGGCCATGGCCCTGGGGCTGGGATGTACTTATCTCCCGGGCACCCTCCAGCTCAGCCTCCTCATGGGCTACAGCGCCGGCCAGGCCTTCCTGGCCGGGGTGGTCCCGTTTATCCCGGTGGATCTGATCAAGGTGGCCCTGGCTACTGCCCTGGGGACGCAGATCAAAAGAAGCCTGTTCAAAAGCGGGCTGCTGCAACCGCTTTTCGAGAATGACAACCTTTTAAAGCCGGCCATGAAGCAGGCCCGGACAAAATAAGCGACGGCAACGATTACCATTAGTTACAACAATTGATCAGGATAGAGTTTTGGAGAAGGTAGCTTACATCGCGGGCAACTTGGTTTTGAATTATTTATTGATCTAAATCTTACGCACCTACAAAATTAGCCAGTTTCATCCCCCTAGCTGATTTAAATAAAAAACAGAAGGAAGGCAAAAAACAAGGTTTGCCCGCGGGCGCAGCACGCTGCGCCCATGCCTCCGCTTACTTGCATTTATTCTTGATCTCCAGGCATGCTGAATTCGGAATCTTTTCGCCTGTTTCCCGTATGCTGTCTCCTTTCTCCTTCCTCCAGCATCCCCTTGATCCCTTTCCAGATCAGGTCACAGCCTTTACCGCTGACGGCGGAAAAGGGGAAAAGGGCATCTGTTCCGGCCAGGTCCAGTTCATGCCGCAGTTGTTTGAGGCGGTTTAGCATGGCTCCCCGGGAGAGCTTGTCTGTTTTGGCGGCCACGGTTATGGTCGGAACCTGATGGAAGCGGAGCCAGCGGGCCATCTGCAAATCTTCTGCGCTGGGCTTGTGGCGGCAGTCCACCAGGTGGATACAGCCGCAAAGGGTAGCCCGTCCGCCCAGGTATTCTTCGATCAGGGGCGCCCAACTGCCGCGCGTGTCTTTGGACACTTTAGCATAGCCGTAACCGGGCAGGTCAACAA
>ERZ795060.1886-NODE-1886-length-22917-cov-8.233094_pt1 | contig 22917 bp, 18 predicted proteins | sample MGYA00375144_ERZ795060 | MGnify/ENA primary metagenome ERZ795060 (study PRJEB30189, sample SAMN05720157) | activated sludge metagenome | isolation source: anaerobic digester from wastewater treatment plant | place: Japan | collected 2015-05-15 ...
AAAAATAAAAGAAAGAAAGGGAACATAGAAAATTTAAAATAAAAAATAAAGATATAGCAAAAAGCTATATCTTTATTCTTAATTAAAATTATGATAATAATTATAATCTATAACTTTCATTTCAAAATTTTTAAACTTTTTTCTTGTTTTTTTCTTGTATTCATTAATTACCAAATTAATATCGTTTTGTAATGATAAATAACTATATTTTTCAAACATAGGAAGTGATTCATTAATACATTTGAAAACTAATTCACGTTCTAATAAATTATAACGATCATCTTTACAAATAAGATCTGATTCTAATATAAAACCATCATGTTTTTTTAATACTCTTTTAATATCATTAATAAGACATAAACCTTCAACATGGTCAATATCTTTTATAGGAATTCGACATAAAAGAACAAACATGTTTAACATCCTCCACAATTTTTTCTACAATTTTTTTAAATTTATTATATTATTATATTATTAAATATAAAAAAATCAATTAATAATAAATTATTAAAATATTCAAGGAGTACAAAATGAAACAAAATATTGAATTCGAAATGACTAATTTTGAAAAAATTTTACATAGTAAAAAAATTAAATATACTGTTTTGGATAAAATTTTTAAAGGAAGAATTCCTACTACAGATCTTGTTGGTAATACAGTAAATTTATTTATCGATTTATATTCAGTATTCAATAATTTATTTAGTCCAGAAAATATTGATCTGTTTTATACTATAAATAGAAGGGAAAAAAATAAATTTGCTGCACAATCATTAAATTTAGTAGGACATTTTAGGCATTATTTTGCTTCAAGACATCAACGTTATACTAATATTTATGTTTATTATCCTACTGATTTTTGTACTAAAAAAATTAAGATAAACTCTAATTTTAGAAAAGATTGGTATGAAAAAAGAATTAATAAAAAGAATGAAGTTTTTGGAATACTTGCTGAACTTATTCAAAAAAATCTTATAGTAGCAAAACTTATAGGAGTTTATATTCCTCATGTTTATTTTATAGATACTAAAAATATAGATCATTTAGTAATTCCTGAATTTATCATTCAAGAATCAGAAAGTCAAAATCTTTTTAATATTATATATTCAAACGAAAACTTAAATTTAGGAAGTGTTTCTCGTTATCCTTATACTTTTTTATTAACTTCTAAGTCTGATGCTTCTTATTTAATTAGTCAAGATAATATACTTTCAGAAATAACAGAAGCTAAATCTTTAGATGAATTTGATAATTTTACTGTAAAGTATTATTTTGATTATATTTTTACTCTTGGAGGTAAAAAGAAATTAAACGTAGAACCTGTAAAAGGTTATACTATTTATAAAGCTATTAAAACATTTTCTAAATTAATTAAAGATCAAAATCTTTCTTATCAATATGTATATAATTATGAATATATAATAGAAACTTTATTAAAAAACAAATGTATCAAAAAAGAAGATATTGAAACGTTTACTAAAAATTATGAACTTTTATCAACTTATAAAACTTGTTTTGATTTATATAAAGATGAGAAAAATTTTTTACTTAATCAAGTTGAAGATAAAGTTGATAGTCGTAGTATTATATCCCTTAATCAAGAAATGTTTAGTAATGATCCTTTATTATTAGATATGTTATTTGAAGGGGAAGAATGTTAACAAAAAATTTAAAATAAACACTTGATTAAAAAAAGGAAAGAAAAAATGGCAGATGAAAAACAAAATAATACTAATACAAAACAAGGTACTACTGAAAATATTGATGCGGCACAAAATGATACAGCAATAAATGAAGAACAAACTTCATCTAATTTAGATGATATTGTAATAACTGATGAAGAAAAAAGTAATTTTAATGATTTTAGAAATATAATAGAAGGAATTTTTTCTTCTGATGATAAAAAACGATTTGTAAATTTTATTAATATTGAAAAATATTATAAAGAACAATATTTTGTAAATGATCCTAAACTTGAATTTGAAGAAAGTTCTGAAACAGGTAAAAGAAATAAAACAAATAGATTAGTAGATTATAGAAAAGTTTTTGGAAATAATTATAAAGAAATTTATGATTATTTAAGAAGAATTGCAACGATTAAAATTGATTTTGCAATGCATGATTATTTTTATGAAGAATCAGTAGCAGAAGAAGAACAAAATCAAAGTAATTCTGCTAATTCAACAAATATAAAAAAAGAAGAAAAACAAACAGAAAAAAAAGAAGAAAAACAAACAGATGATACTATATTAAAATCAACAACAATTTTCTTTTCAGAAAATATTTCAAGTATTAAAATAATAGATGATTTTGAAAATGATTTGATGTCAATAATTGAAGTTGAATTTAATATAAATCAAAAAAAATTATTAAGTATTTATTTAAGATTAACAAGTGAAGATCCAAGTATTAGATTTTATATTGAACCAACATATAAAGTTAGAAACGAATCTAAAGGTAATACAGAAATAACTGGTTCATATAATGAACTTCTTTATTATTTTCAAAATAGAAATGCTTTTACAAGAGTTCCTTTAAGAGCTGTTGAACTTCCAACAACTTCTTTATTACCACTTGATAATCCTAAAAATAAAATTTCTAATTTTCCTACAGTTAAAGCAATGTTATATCTTGTACCAGAACCTGCATTAATATTAAAGAGAATTAATTTTTCTTTTTATAATATAGCTAATGATACTACTGGATTTACTTATAATGGAAATTCATATAGTTGGTCGGGAAATACAGTAAGAGGAATTGAAAATGGTGTAGAAAAAGATTTTAATATAATAGATTTAAGTGGTGGTTCTGGTTCCACTAGTTTAAATCTTTTTTTCTCAAACTTATTAGCAAAAATTAAAAATATTTATCCAGATATAAGACTTTTAGCAAAAGAAGCTAATAATACAAATGTTTTAACTTGTTTAAGTTTTGATAATGATAATATATTTAAAATTATTTCTACTTTAGATCAAAAATATGGATTACATTTTTTTGGAAGTACAGTTCATTGTGAAGGAAATATTTTATATGTAGGAGATAAACAATTAGATTTTTTAAATAATCAAATAGATATTTATTTAGAAGTTTTACCTGGAGTAGAACAAAAGAATGGATTTGTTTTTTTAACATATACAGAAATAAATAGTCTTTATGAATTAGAACAAAAAAAGATAGAAGAAGAATTAAAAAAGAAGTTGTCAGATGATGAAAAAAAACGTTTACAAGAAAAATTACAAGATACAAAGAGAGAATTAGAAAATTTAAAAAATGATAATGAATTCAGATCTAGACTTTATATTTTTACTTCTATAAATAATGTACATCCTGACTATCATACATTTTCTAGTCGAGAAATTAATGGTGAACGTATTATAATTCGCACTGGTGGAGTTGATAAAGATTTACTATTACCTAGAAATATTTCAGGAAGTAATATATTTGGATTTTTTAATCTTTTTGATCCATCTATATCTCTTAGAGATAGTCTTACTGAATTTGTATTTAATAATTTTTTAAATGTTACTAATAAAAATCAAGAAGAGTCAGAAAAAAATAAAGAAAAAAATAGAAAAAAACAAAATAGATATAGAAAATTTGTAAATATGTATAGAACTTTAATAAATGAGAAAAAAAATCAACTTAACAACTCATCTTTATTTACAGAAACACTTGCAAGAATAAAAAGATATAAAAAAGAAAATAATTCTTATTTCTTTGAAACAAGACTTATGAGTTATTTAAATGATCAAATTGGTAGATTTAATATAGAAATAACAGGAGTGTTTCCTGAATTTTTTCATCATGGAAAACATATTTATATACATTTTCATGATTATTTATATTCGTTATTTTATAATGGTGAATATAAAGTAACTAAAAGAGAAACTTTTCTTCCAATTGAAGGAAAAAATTTAGAAACTATTCCTAAAATTCTTATTACAGTTAATAAAGTCATAGATGAAATTCCATATAATTTTGAAGATGTTTTAAATAATTTATTATTTCCTAATAATGATTATAAAAAAATTACAGAAGCTAATACTATGGCGACAGGTGAAGGAGGAGGAGGTTTTTATAATACTACTGACGGAATTGCAAAAGCAGGTGTAACTAAAAATTTTATAGAATTTATTAAAAATAATGTAAACTTTACTTGTGTAAATAATGATGAAATTAAATCTAATACACAAAATGAATATGAAAAAATTAAAGAAAAAGATAATGTAAATTCTTCTAGTTATATTTCTAAAAGATTGAATATTTTTGATAATATTAATGATAATACTAAAAAAGATATAGAACAAAAAATTACAAAAGGTGAGATTAGTAAATTTGTAAAAGTTTGTTATAATAATTCTACTGATAAAGACAGTAACTTATTAATATTTTGTAATTATGATATATCTAGTTATTATACAAAAAATACTTCTAATAGTACTTCTTATAAACAAGCTGCTTCAGGAAATCAATATTTAAATAGTTTAATTGAAAATGGTGTTGTAAAAGATCCAAAAACTAATTTAGGAAATATTATTTATAATGAAGTTTATTATATACATGCTTTAACAGCACATGATGATAAAAGTGAAGATGAAATAAAACAATTAATAGTAGGTAATAAAAGAGAAAAACCAACTCCATTTCCAAAAGCATTAAATTCAAAATTTAATAGTTATAGTGTAGATTATATAGTAAACTTATTTCTTGCTATAGCTATGCGAGAATCTAGGTTTATATTTGCAAAAAATCCTGCTAGTTCTGCATGTGGAATATTTCAATTTTTAGTAAAATTGACAGGAGCGTCATATGGATTAACTTATTCAAACTGGGGAAATATAGTTCATAACGTTACAGTGATGTATGCTTATTATAGAGATATTATAAAAAATCTTTTTGAAAAAGGAATTCTTACTACTAATAATATAACTGGAGGAAATTTTAATTTAGATTATCTTACAATTCTTATATATTTGTCACATTGGCTAGGGGAAGCAGGAATGGTTAATTTAATTAAAGCTGTATATATATTTAGAAATGATGCAATAAAAGATTCGATAGAAAATCTTGGAAATTTTCCTATTCATGAACTTATAAAAAAACAAGAAAATACTTATATTCTTGAAAATGAAAATATATTTAATATTATTAAACAATTTTTTAATAACAATTCTAATAATGTTGTTAATTTTATTAAAAATTTATTTACTATAGAAAAAAATATTTTTTCACATTTAACAGCAGATTTTACAACAAATAAAGATCTTTTTAATTTATCTATAGATGAATATATAAAGAATAGAAATAGTACAAACAACGCAGCAAAAGAACAATTTAAAGAAGTAATGAAGAAAGTAAAGCAAGTAAATCTTTCTAATATTTATGAGTATGCTATATATAAAATGTGTGGAGAAGAAAAAGGTGGTATTATATACTATTTTTATAATCTAGATAATGTAGCAAAATCAACACCTGTAGATACTTCTAAAGATGTTATTCCTAATTATAATTATAAAACTGATGAAATTATTAAAAAACATCTTAACATTAATGAACCTCCTTTTAATGAACCTCTTTTTGAAAATACTTTAAAACGTTTAGCTTCTACACATCCAAATTATAGAGAAGCTTTTGTAAAATTCTATAAAGACGTTTATGAAAAGGTTAAAAATAATCATAATATAATTATGATAGTAAGCTCAGCGTATAGAACATTTAGTGAACAAAATAAAATATCTGGTGATAAAACGAATGCAAAAGGAGGACAATCATATCATAATTATGGTATTGCAATAGATCTTAATACATACTCTGATGATAAAGGAAAAAAAATAGACAAAAAATTATTTGAAAAAATATGGATGGAAACTGTTCCAGAAATAGGAAAAAAATATGGTTTAGCATGTGGTGGTTTTATAGAAGGATTTCCAAATGGTGATTGGGGACATTATCAACCATATCCTTATCCTCCGATAGAAGAATTACTTAAAAGATATAAAAATGAACAATTTGATTCAAACAAATATTTAGATTTAACTAATATACCATTAAAAAATCCTAAATTTAAAAATAATAATATTTATAATAAATCCTGAATTTAAAAATAATAATATTTATAATTAAAAAAATAGGAGAATCCTAAATGGAAACAAAAAAAATTAATCTCGTGCTAAGAGTAGAAAAAATCAAGTCACCTGTAGACATGATTAGTATTTCTGCTTATCAATTACTTTCAATTGATTCTTATGAAGATTTTCAAACATTAAAAGAAAATATTAGGCAACGAATAGAAAACAGAGAAAACCTAGTTTCGTTTGCTGCTGAAATATATTCTATATTAAGACAAAATGATTTTGAATTAGATTCTTTCAATAGGAAAAAAATTACTGAAGATGGAAAGATAGTAGCAAAGAATCTTTCTATTATGGAACAACGTTCTATCAATAGAATACTTGATGCTATTGAAGAACAAGATCCTACTTTTATTTTTGATAAAACAATTGAAATTGAAATAAGAAAAGATGATTTTGATTATTTATATGAAAGAGTTAAAAAATTCTTAGAACATCTTATTACTGTTCCAAGTAAAGGATTGTTATTATTATTTGATTATTTAATAGAAGTTAAAGAAAGTAATACTGAAAAATAATTAAATAGACCTATAGGAAAAATTTCCTATAGGTCTTTTTTTATAAAGAATAATAAGGTATTCAATTTTTTTTTAAAAACATTAAATTAATTATAAAAATAATAAAAGGAGAAAAGAAAAAGTGAGAATAATTTTAATTGAAAAGGAAGTTCCATATATAGAAGAAATTAAAAGGTTATTAATTGAAGATAATAATTATGGAACTACTTTTCAAATAAAAGTATTTTTTGATATAAAAGAAGAATCACTTATCATGCGTTTTAAAGAAGCGGATTTGATTCTTTTATCCATAGATAATATAGAAAAAAATAGACTTATCTCATGGTTTAACGAATTAAGCTTTTCATTTCCTAATATTCCAATAATTCTTTTAGGAAAAGAAGAATTAGAAGAATCTATGATAGAACTTCTAAAATATGGAGCACAATCATATATAATAAAAAAAGATAAAAAAATAAATTTAAAACTTTTAGTTTTAATAAAAAAAGTAATACAAAATAATAAGTTATTACAAGAAATAAAAGAATCTAAAAGAAATTTGGAATTAATTTTAAATAGTTTTCCTGGATTTATTTATTGGGAAGACATAGAAGGAAACATATTAGGGAACAATAAAAAATTCAATGAACTGAAAAATATTTTAAAAGATAATTTTAATTTTTCATCACTAAATGAAATTTTTACAAATGAGTATTCTAAAAAAATAGACAAATTTGTTATAGAAAATGGACATCCAATTATTGATATCGAAGAAAAATATACTTTCGGGAACACAGAATTTTACTTAAAAAAAAGTAGGTTTCCTATAAAAGAAGGTGATGAAATAAAAGGAATTTTTGTAATATTAGAAGATATTACTGAAAATATAAAAAATATCAATAAAATTAAAAAATATGATCAAGTAATGAATTATATTCCGGTAGCTGTTGCATTTATAAGTAAAAATGGAAAATTAGAAAATTTCAATAAATATTTCTTAAATTTATTTGATTATCAAACTTTTGAAGTAATTCAAGAAAGTATTTTTAAATTCTTTAAAGATAAAGAGAATATTTCTAATCTTTTAAATGAATTTGAAAAATCTTCAGAAAAAAATATTGAAATTGAAACAAATTTTTTAAAAAAGGATGGAACAGAATTTATCGGAAGAGTTAAAATTTCTAAAATTTATGATTTAGATAATAATTTTATTTTTTATTCAACTTTTATAGAAGATATCACTGAAAATGTAAATTATAAAAAAACTATTGAATTCTCTAATAAAGTTTCAAAAATATTAAATGAAATTTCATTAAATTTTTTAACAAATATTATAACAAAAAAAGAAGTTTATTTTGCATTAGATAAAATTGCTAATGTTTTTAGATTTTGTAGAATGAATTTATTTGAATTAAAAGAAGATGAAGAAAATAAAAAATATTTAGAGCGAAAATATCTTTTTAGTTGTAAAAATTTAAATATAGATGAAAAAGATATTGATTATTTATTAAAAACAGAATTTATAAAAGAACAAATACTTGAAAATATTATTAATTATAAAAAAATATTAATAATAAATAGTGATGATAATTATAAAAATAAAGTACCTGAATTCATTAATTTTATGAAAAAACATAATATAAATAAAACATTTTTTATTCCTATTTCTACATTAACAAAGAATTGGGGACTTTTAGTTTGTCATCAAACAAAGGATAATTTAGTTTGTCATCAAACAAAGGATAATAAAGATTTTTTTTTAGTTAACGATAATACAATGGAATTATTAAATCTTGTTTCAAAAATTTTAGGAATAGCGATACTAAATAGTACTGATGAACAAAATAAAATTTTAAGTAAATTACTTGATAATACAAATAATTTAAAAACTAAAATTGAGGATCTTACTAAAAAAGAAACAAAATATCGTACTAATAAGAGGTTAGAAAGTGAGTAATAATGAAATTAAATTACCTAAAATGGAAGAAGTTCGAAAAAATCCAGAAGAATTATTACTTCCTTTACATGAATTAGTAGTAAATATTAATTTTCTTTTGGAATCTTATAAAACTCTTTCTACCAACGTTACAAAAATTTCTGAAATTGCATCCAATTTAGATGGGCAATTAGAAATGATTATTAAAAATGAAAATAAAATGTATGGTGATATAGATGATATCTATGAAGAAATTAGAAAGAATGAAGAAGAATGGAAAAAAATTTCTTCAGATCTTTTAATAACTTCTGAAAAACTTAAAAAGGTAGCTGAAAAAATAGAAGATATCACTAAAGAAAACAAAGAACAACATGAAGAATTTCTTAAATTGCCTAAATTTCTTTCTAATTGGTATGTAATAATGGGAATTTTTATTTTTTCTGTTTTTTTAGGAGCTTTTTCAAAAGATATAATTATGGATTATATAAATAGTAAAGCAGAAGAAAATGGAATTAAAATAAAAACTGAAAGAAGAATTGAAAATGAAAAAGATAGTTTATGTAGAAAATTTAGAAATAAACACAAAAACTTCTAATTTAATAAAATAAAAGGAGAAAAATAAAATGTTTTTATTAAAAAAAATTTATAATTATTTAAAATTATTAATATCCAACACAATCAATAAAATAAAAAATATTAAATTTTTGACAAAAAGCTTTATAATAAGTTTTTTAGCAGTATTTTTATCAATTAATTATATTCCTGAACTTTCTTCTTTTGCTTTATTAATATTTTTAGCTGGAATGGCTATTTGGTTTTTATTTAAAATAGATGAATATCTTTTGCCAAATATTGATCTATTAGAAGAATTAAAAAAAGGAAACATTGCCTATGCGTTGGCTTTGCTTGGTGTCGCTATTATTATTGCAGCAGCTATTATCGGCTCAAAATAAATTTTTTACTTCAACAGGACTTCGTCATTTAGACACTGCTATATCTTATGAAAAAGTAACTGAAAGAACAGGAAGAAATGATGGTCCTATAATAACAAAATTTTTAAAAAGTGTTGGATTAAGAGAAGGAATGCCTTATTGTGCTTCTTTTGTAAGTTATGTATTAACTGTAAATAAAATACCGATTCCTTCTATAAGAAGTGGATTAGCACAAGCATTTAAAAAATCTGAATATGTTGTTTCTGCTAGAGACGTAATGATGGGATTGTATACAATCCCTAAAGGTTCCATAATAATATGGGAAAAAGCCGGAAGTTCTCAAGGGCATGTAGGATTTGTTATTCAAGATTGGAAGGGTCCTAATGGAATCACCATAGAAGCTAATACTTCCCCTTCAGAAAAAGGAAATCAGCGTGATGGTGAAGGAATTTATATAAAGAAAAGAAGAATTGTTCCTACAGATGTTTTAAGCATTAAATATTTTGCTTTAGTTTTTTATAATAAAGATGATAAACCATTAATTCCTATAAATGGATATAAAAGAGCTTTTTTAATAAATCAAAGTCGATAAGCTAATTGCTTATCGACTTTTAAAACATTTTTTAAAACATTTAATTAATAATAAAAAAGGAAAAAATAATGGCAAAGATTAATGAAAACTTTAAAAAAGTTCTTGTATTAATTTTTATTATTATCGTAACAATGTTAATAGTAAGTAATTTTAAATTAAAATCTGAAATAGATAAATATAAAGAAGAAAATTTAGTTCTTAAATACAAAACAAAAGAAGTAAATAGACTTGAATTAGAAAAAACAGAACTTTTAAAGCAAAAAGAATTACAAGAAAAAATTAATTATCAATTAAAAAAAGAATTAAAGAAAAGAAATGAAGAAATTCTTTCAATAGCACAGGTAAACGCACAATTAATCAAAAAAATAGAAATGAAAGAAGTTGAAATAGTTCAATTAAATGATTCACTTAAAAATTTAGTTTTAAAAGTAGATTCTTTATATAATTTAAAGATAGATGATGAAAAAATAAAAGACGCAAAAAGTGTTTTAGTATTTAAAATAAAAGAAAAAGATAATTATTTTAATTTAAATGGAAAGTTAGTAGCTTTTTTCAAAGATTCGGTATTAAATCCTATAAAATCATATTTAAATCTTGATACAATTCAATTTAAATTAAATTTTCAAGTAGTTCAAACTGTTTCTAAAGATAATTTAATAAGAGTTTATTTTAATTACGATAATCCGTATATTAAGATAGATAGTTCTAAATTATATCTTGATTTTGATTTTGCTAAAAATACTTTTGAAAGAAAAGAAAATGAAGATAAGATAGGATTTTTACTTGGAGGAGGAATTCAAAAAGAATTTTCTACTAATAATAATCAATTATTGTTAGGAACTGGAATAACTTATAAGAGTTTTCAATTATTATTACAAACAGGTTTAGGAAACAAGTCAAATACGATTAGTTTAGGTTTATATAAACAATTTTGAAATGAAGAATAAGCGGATTATGCTTATTCTTCAGAGGGATCTTCTTCAAAAACTAATGCTTCTATATATCCTTTTACTATATTTTCTTCATAATAAGAATTTTCTTCTTCATTATAAATTATTGAAAACATATCTTCACTATATCCGTAATCTTCTAAAAAATGATATTGTTGATTTTTGTTACATATATATAATCTTTCATTAGTAACATCATAAACAAGTCTTAATTTCCTTCTTTCATCTAAAAATTTGAAACTATATTTATCCTCTATATTTTTTTCTTTTAAATAATCCTCTTCTTCACTTTCATAATAATCTTTATCTTGTGTAAATAAATTCTCATCTAATTTTCCACTGGAAAGTCTTTTTTCTAATTCCAGTTCAACTATTTCTTCATAATCAGTAGATTCTAATTCTGAATTAAAAAAATCTTTTGGAGAAGTATTTTTTTCAGTCATTACTACATTTAATAATTCTGAAAGTATTTTACTAACGTCTGCTTCATTTGATTTATTTTTTAACATGGCAGCAAAATTTTTAAGAGCTAAATCAGCATCTGTTTTAATCAATGAATTTAATTCTTTTATTAAATTTAGTTTCAAATTTTTTAAGGCTATAATATTAGTAGTTTGTTGATATATAAAGGGAAAAGTATTAACTTTTTCTGTTATTTGAAGTCCTGCATTTAAATCTATACGGGATTTTGAACGTATTTCTTTTACTTTATCGAGATGAGACTTTACTTCTAAATAAAGTTCATCTATTTCATTCATTTCTTTTTTTAAAAGATTTTCAGAAGCTAATATTTTTTCACTTACGTTAATTATATCTTTAGTTTCATTTTCTTGAATAATTAATTTATTACTTTCTTGAAGTTCTTTTTCTTTTTCATCCATATTTTTCTTCCTTTTATTTATTTAAATTAAATTTAACTATATATTATTATAATAAATTATTCATCATTTATTTAAACAAAAAATAAGAGGCTGATAACTGTTTTTAAAAATTAAAATTTATTAAACTTTCTAAACATAAAATTAATAAAGTTTAAAAAGGGTGATTTTATGAAATTTTATAAAATAGGTACTTTTGCTAAAATGATAGGAAAATCTACTCAAACTTTACGAAGATGGGATGAACTTGGTATATTAAAACCACATCATATCACTGAGTCAGGGGTAAGATATTATTCAGAAGATCAATATTATAATTTCATAGGAAATAAAAATCAAAATGAAAGAATAACTGTTGGATATTGTAGGGTTTCTTCATCAAAACAAAAAGATGATTTAGAACGTCAAATAAATAATATGAAAACTTATTTAATATCACAAGGTAAACCTTTTAAAATAATTACAGATATAGGTTCTGGTATTAATTATAATAATAAAGGTTTACAATTATTATTAAATGAAGTAATGGAAAATAAAATAGAAAAAATAGTTATATTGTATAAGGATCGTTTAATAAGATTCGGATTTGATCTTATAAAATTAATATGTGATAAATTTAATACAAAAATTGAGATTATTGATAATGAAGAAAAAACTCAACAACAAGAATTAGTTGAAGATTTAATACAAATAATAACTGTATTTTCATGTAAATTACATGGAAAAAGGTCTAATAAAACCAAAAGAATAATTGAGGAGCTGGTAGCAAATGAAGTTGTCGATAAAAGTTCAACTAAAACTAACTCCTGAACAAGAAAAATTATTATATGAAACTGCATCAGCGACTAGATTTGCTTATAATTGGGCTAAAGTATATAGCGATGATTACTATCAAAAACATAATAAAACTATTAATGAATCTGATTTAAGAAAAGAATTTACTAAATTAAAAAAAGATCCTAATTATAATTGGTTAAATAATATTCCAAATGATGCAACTAAACAAGCAATACGAAATTATTGTAAAGCTAGAAATGATTATTTTAAAGGTAAAGCAAAAAAACCTAGATTTAAAAGAAAAAAAGATTTTAAAGATTCTTTCTATAATGATGTACAAAAAATAGAAATTACTGAAACAAAAGTAAGATTATCTGTTATAGGCTGGGTAGATTTATGCGAACATGGAAGACTACCTAATTATAAATTTTCATCATCTAAAGGAAAAATAATAATAGGTAATCCAATTTACAATCCAACAATATCTTACAATGGTCAATATTGGTTTTTATCAATTGCAATCGAAACAAATATTATAGAACAAGAATTAATTAAGGATAAACGAATAGGTATTGACTTAGGATTAAAAGATTTTGCAACTGTTTGTATAAAAGAAAAAAAGAATAATAAAATTATATATTCTTATAAAAAATATAAATCAAAGAAAAAAGAATTTAAAAAATTAATGAAGAAAAAGAAAAAATTAGACCGAAAAATATCTAAAAGAAATGAAGAATATAAAAAAATAATGAAGGGAGGGAAGTCCATTACTAAATCTAAAAATTATTTTAAATTATTAAAGAAAAGAAGGAAATTATCTACTAAAATTACTAATGTTCAAAAAAATTATATTTATAAGATAGTTTCCTCACTGGTGAAAGCCAAGCCAGAATGTATAATTATAGAAGATTTAAATGTTAAAGGTATGATGAAAAATAAATATTTATCTAAATGGGTTAGTTTTAATATGTTTCATGAATTTAAAAGAATTTTAGAATATAAATGTATTTTATATGGCATACCTTTAATAATAACAGATAGATTCTATCCTAGTACGCAAACTTGTAGTAGATGTAATCATAAATTAGAAAAAGAACAAAAACTTAAACTTTCTGATAGAAAATTTATTTGTCCTATTTGTGGTTATATTAAAGATAGAGATGAAAATGCTGCTAAGAATTTATGTAATTATATCGTTTAATTAAAACAAACGATCTGGCTGGACGTTACCCAGTATAAAGTCTGTGGAGTTTCTAAAAGCAAGTAGTTTTATACGAAAGCGGAAGCAATGAAGCAGAAAATTAAGTTGTGAAGCTTAACATAAATCTAAATAGTTTAAAATGTTTAGATTTGTAGTAACGGAATTAAAATGAAAACCAAAATCATTCTTGTCTTATTGTCTTTATTAATATTTACAAATATTCTTTATAGTTTTCAAATTAATAAGAAAAATTATAAAGTAAATTATCAATTAGTATTTTATAATGAAGATACATATGAAGCAATAGCAACATTAAAGACAAAAGAAAAATCACTCATTCTTATTGGATTTTATTTAGAAGAACAAAATATGTTTCTTCTTAAAAAAGAAATTGATATTACAAATCTTAATGAATATATGGCTTCTATAGTAATTAATCATTATATAAAAAATGCTACTTATAAATATCAATAAATATTATAATAAACCTAATCTTTTAAAGATTAGGTTTATTTATTTCTTTTTTTTTGCTTATCCGTAATGAATAGAACCTGATTTTTATAGTCAGGTTCTATTTTTTTTTGCCTTTAAATCTATGAAATTTTCTATGATCCCCCTTTGCTATATTTATACCATAAAACTATTAATTTTATTAAAATTTTATTAAATTAATAACAATTTTTTATATTATAAATTATTTTTAAATATATATTATAATCAAGTAATTAAATATATTTTAAACACAAATTTAAGGAATACTAAAATGTTTCGAAAAATCAAATTCATTCAAAGCGAAAATGATTTTAATGTTTCTAACAATTTTACTATGTTAGAAAAACATATTATTGATTATCTTAAAGGTCTTTATCAAAAAGGAATTATTAATCCTTATGCTATGAATAAAGATATCTTTGTTAAAGATGAAAATATGATTAATCAAATTTATGATTCTTTTTGTAATAAAAAAATAAAAGAAGTGTTTACTAATTACTTATTTTCAATCTACAGAATAACTGAAGAGTTTGAAGATCAAAAGGAATATTTTGTATTTATATTTAAAACAAAAGACATTGATTTTTATATGTTTTTAAAAGGACTTATGTATGATTTTGTTGATGATTATGTAAATTATTCTTATGAAGTCGTACTTGATGGAATAACTCATATTCAAGAATTAATTATTATAAAGAATCTTTATAACCTTCATCATTCTGTTGAATTAAAAATAAAGTTTGACCCTATTGATTATTTAAAAGAAAATAATTTTGTAGCTGATATAATCGTTATTGGTTATAAAGATGAAAATAAAAATCCAAAAAATTCTGAAGTATATGACGTTTTTACTATTGATTTAAATAATCAATATAAAACAAGACAAGAATTATTCTTTAATTCTCTTAATAAATTATTTGAAGGAAAAGATTTTAATGATGTTTTTTATTTAAATAAAACAATTATCGATTATATCAATAAAAGAATTCAAAAAATTAAAGATAAAGAAGATAAAAAAGGAATCTTATCTAAATTGATATCTTTAATTGTTAAATAATAATTATTACATGCTTTCCTTATGTTCTAAGGAAAGCTTTATAATTAAAAGATATTATGAAACAAATATTTATTATTAAAAAAATACAAAATAATATTTAATTAACTTATAAAAATCAAAAGGAAACACCATGATAGTCGAAGATTATCGAAATTATGTATTAAAATATCTTTCTTACTTTTATTCAAAAGAAGAAATTGATTCTTTTTCTGAAAAATTAGATGAAATTATTACTGAAAAATTAAATAATCTTCCAGATTATGATATAGTAATAAAAAATAATTATAAAAATGGACAAAAGAAAATTAGTATTTTAGAAGTTTTTGATAAGTTTCTTCCTAATACAAAATATACTATTTCAGGAAGTTGTACTCTATATTATAAAAATAAAGAAGCGCTTTCTGATAAAATCCTTACTTATTTTAAACAATCAAGGAAAAAAAATAAGGATGAAATGTTTCAAGCAATGGAAGAAGCTAAAAAATATGATAAAAATTCTCCTGAATATCAAAATTTTATCAACATAGCTTCTGTTAAAAACGCTGAACAGCTCAAAGATAAATTGTATATGAATTCATATTATGGAATCCTTGCTGAATCTAATTCAATTTTTTATAATCGCTTTAATGCCGAATCAGTAACTACTACTGGACGTACTCTAACTACTACTGCTACTATTGCTTTTGAAACATTCTTCGGAAATATCTTATTCGATAATTTTACTCAGTTAATTAAATATATAGACGAAACTTTACAACAAATTCCTACTGAAGAAAGTTATGTTGATATGAAAATAGCTGATATAACTCCTGAAAAAGTTATAAAACGTTTTATAGATAATACATTAAAATTAACTGAAAGAGAAGTAGTAAAACTTACTGATTTTTTATCTAATTTAGATGAAAAAAGCTTATATAAATTGTATTATAAAAATAATTTTTATGAATATATTGAACTTCCTACTATAAAACAAATGTTTCAAAATATCCTTTTCCAGTATAATTATTCAGGTGATATTAATGAAAATATTAAACGGATTCAAAAAAATAAAAGTGAAGAAAATGATATTAAATTATATGAATTATGGACTAATTATATAGAATCTATGGTAGCTAATTATCAGTTTTATTTTAATCGTTATAATCGTTGTCTTTATCATAAACGTTATTTTGTTCTTACTATAGATACCGATAGTACTTTTATTTATTTGGATCCTTATGTTAAATATGTTTCAAATATAATAAATAAAGAAATTAAAGGTGAAGATAAAATTTCAATATTAAATACTGCAGCTTTTTTCATTACTTTTTACATAACTAAAACACTTGAAAAATTATTAAACAAACTTCATGTAGAACCTGAAAGACAAAACCTTATTTCGATGAAAAATGAATTCATCATCGATCGTATTATCCTTACTCCTAAAAAGAAAAACTATACACTTTCTATTCTTGCTCAAGAAGGTAGACTTAAAAAAGAACTTTCTATAGAAGAAAAAGGTTTAACATTTAAGAAATCTATAGTGCATAAAAATATTAAAAATTTCTTTCAAAATTTAATAAGAGAAGAATTTTTTAAAGAAAAAATAGACCTTATTGTTATTCTACGAAAATTGAAAGAATTTGAAAATAGAATTATCGAAGAACTTAATAATGGTTCTATAGAATATGCTAAAACTGAAAGAGTTAATCCGGAATCAGGTTATAAATTTCCTTATAGAATAAGTGCTTTTCGTGGAGCTGTCATATGGAATTATTTATATCCAGAACAACCTATAATTTTTGGTGATAAATGCTTGACATATAAAACTAATCTTATTACTGAAGAAGACTTAGAAAAATTAAAAGCTATAGATGAAGAAAAAGCTGAACAAATTAAAAATTTTGTATTCACTCATGAAGAATTAAAAAAATACGGATTAAGTACTATATCATTTCCATTTTCATTAAATAAAGTTCCTGAATGGTTAATCCCATTTATTAATTATGAAGAAATATTAAATGATTCTTTAAAACATATCCACAATTTATTAGAATCTCTTGGTTTAGAAATAGTAAAAGTTAGAGGAACAAGATATTATACTAACATAGTTGATACTAAAATGTGGATTTAAAATAAAGGAATTACTATGAAAGAAAAATTATTATACGTGAACGGAGTTTATTGTAATCGAGTATTTATTAACGATAAACTCCTTCCAGATGCTTTTTTCTTATATACTAAAGACGGAAATAATAAAAAGCATCTTTCCATTAAAGTAAATCCAAAAGTAGAAGTTTATATTAATAATGAAGAACCTACTGAAAAATATTATCTTCCTACACAAGTTCCTATTGAAAGTGTACATCCTATAAAAGTACCATATTATCCTAAAGAAAAATTTAAAGAAATTCATAAAGAATTAGTAAAGTATGGTTTTGAAGATGAAAATCTTGATTTAGATAGTTTAAGTGTAAGTCAGTTAAAGAATTATTATTATAAAAACTTATATGTACATGACGCTGATATTGATATTGAAGATTATATGTTCGATAAAGTAAAATCGAAATATTCTAATGATATGATTCCTATTTCTATAGGATTTTTTGATATCGAAACTAATAATGATAAGTTAGATAAGATGTATAATGAAACTGAACCATTAGCTCCTATTATATTAAATACAATTCTTATAGATGATATTATGTATGTATTTCTTTTTAATGACCCAGGAATAGATGATCCAAGAAAAGAAAAGTTTTGGAATGATGAAAATTATAGGGAAGCGATTAAACAACAAGCATTAAAAGATGAAAATGAAAAAGGAGCTGAAATTAAAGATATTAAATTTTTCTTGTTTAATGATGAAATTGCTATGATCGAAGCTTTCTTTAAACTTCTTCATAAATTAAAACCTGAAATTGTTGCTGCATGGAATATTAAATTTGATATCCAGTATCTTTTAAATCGATATTCTTATTTAAATGGATATGAAATATTAGAAGACATCGAACAAAGTAATTATGCTGTAAGAAATAAACGATATTTCTTTACAAAGGAAGCTCGTAAATTGGTTTGCGATTATGATTGGATAGAACAGGTGTTAAACGATACTCAAGTAGCATTAGCAAAAAGTATTAAAAGTAATAAATTAACTTCTAAACAAAAAAAAGAAAAAGAAAAGGAATTAGAAAGTCTTTTAGCTCTTACTCCAGAAGATCTTTGTAAGGTATATTATTATGAAGACAGAGAAAATCAAGATTTTGCTGATAAAGGAGACTTTTTTAAAGCTAATTGCTATACTAATTTTGTTGACCAAATGCTTATATATGCTGCTCATCGTAAATCTGCTAAAAAAGCTTCTTATGCTTTGGATGCTATAGCAGAAGAAGAATTAGGAGATACTAAAAAGACATTTTCTTCTGATGTTACTAAAAAAAATGTATTTTCTAAAATGTATATAGAATCTATTTTATATAATATACATGACGTTGCTCTTATATCAAGAATAGAAAAGAAAACATTGGATATTATGCAAGTATGGACGATTGCACAGGATTCAGCTTGTAGATTGGATAAAGTATTTAAGAAAACCGTTATGTTAAGAGCTGTAGCAAGAAGGTTCTATAGAAATCAAGGATATATTCTTTCTAATAATCATAATGCTTCTTATATAGGAGACAAAACCAAAGAAGAAAAAATTAGTGGTGGTTTTGTAGGAGATCCTAATCTAATAGATGCTAAAGGATATTATAATGAACTTCTTGGAAAAAATCTTAAATATGTTTTTGAAAATGTAATAGATTTAGATTTTTCCAGTCAATATCCTTCTACAATTTCAGCATGGTTAATTGCTAATGAAACTTTATTTGGAAAAATAATAATGATGGAGAATAGAGAAGTTGATGAAAATTATAACGATGAAGATGAAGAAATTTTTGAAAATGAAGAAGAAAAAGAAAACAAAAAAGAAATAGTATTAACTGATACAGCAAAAGAATTAGTTGATGCTTATATAAGTGAAGATATTATTTCTACCTGTTCTAAATATTTATTATTTCCAAATCTTTCAGAAATTATAAAATTAATAGAAAAAAATAAGGAAACAAAATAAATGAAAACTATCCTTAATTTCAGTGTTTTATATGAAATAAATCAAATTCTAAAAAAAAAAGGTCCTTATACAATAGATTCATGTTATATAACAGGAGAAGACTATTTTGGTATTTTTGATATTTCTAAAAAGAAAAATAATAATAAAAAACAAAAAGAATTTGAAGATATAGTTAATTCTTCTTTTTATGTAGAAAATCCTGAATTATTATTTAATATTAAAAAAGAAAAAAATAAAATATCGATGATAAGTAATGAAGAAGGAATAAAAATTTTTACCGATGAAACTAATATAACTTTGCCGTATAGAAATATTTTTGAAAATAGACTTGAATTAATCAATGAAAGATTAGAAAACGAAATTTCAAAAGATATTATTATTCCGTTAGATAATGAAGAATTATTAAAAGATATAATTAAAATAGAAATTCCTAAGTTAAACAATGAAGATGAAAAAATAGATCTAAGAATTCCTTCTAATTTCTTTTTCTCTAATTCTAAATCCCAAACAAATATAAATTTGAATTTTATTAGAAATGAAAATGATACTATTTGTTATATTATAGAAGAATTTCCTAAAGTAAATTTAACTTTAATTCAAAGATTAAGATTTGTTGTATTTTAAACATAATCGGAAAGTCAGTTTTAAAAGACTGACTTTCTTTTTTTTGTTATTTTTCATAATAACAATTGAATAATTATAAACAAAGGTAAGAAAATTATGAAAGAACAAAATAATACTCTTAACAACAAAAATAAAAATATTAAAAATATCGATTCTCAAGTTGATAAATTTATTTATGGAATAACTCCTGATGATAAAGAAAATGTTCAACCTGTTGAAAGATTAGAAAAGAATATTAATCAAATAGTAAAAAAACTTTCTTCTACCCCAGGAAATCAACAGGATATATTAGCACTTTTTAATGCAGTATATTCAGACTTAGGAAAAATTAAACCAGAAGAAAAGAAAAAATTTATCGATAAAAAAGTTAATCAACTTCAAAAATCTTTGTCTAATCAAGAAAATTTAAATTTGATTAGCCAAATGATGCAACTTGAACGTAATCGTATATTAAATTACAAAAATTATGAAATAATTTTTCAAATAGTTACTCAATTAGCTGAAGCATGTAATACTTATGTAGAAAACATTATTTCTCCAGATGATGCTAGTAAAAATAGTATTGTAATTGAATTAAATAGCAAATATAATAGCTATACACAATCTATTTTTAGTGAAAATATTAAAAAATTAAAACAAAAATATGATATAGATAGCAAAGTAACTTCTTATATAAGAAACTCACTTTATAAAGGAGACGAATTTATTTTAGTTGATCATGTTGGAGAAGCTCTTTCTTCTTATAGTCTCTCAGAAGAAAATCAAAATTTAGGAATAGAAATTAATTCTTTTCATAAAAATAGTATTCCTCTTTCCGAATGTATACTTTTAAATGAAAATGATATTTCTCCAATAGATAAGAAATTAATTACTTTAATTAATGAAGAAGTAAATAAAATTAGTAGAGATGAAAATATTCAAAATATATTAAAAAAAGAATTAGTAAATTATATCGATAATAATATTCAAATTACTGAAAATTATCATAGTTATTTTTTTAATGATATAATTACTTTAAATGAAGAATTTAATATTTCCAATCAAGTATTTATGCAATTAAGTGAAGAAAAAGCAATAAAAAATCCTCAAAAAGAAAGCAAATATAAATCTATTTCAACCATTGATGTTGACGGAGAAGATATTTCATTTAAAAAAATAAAGAAAAAAATTAAAAATAGATATGATTTTACTCAATTAAACGGTTCTGTTATAAAAATATTAAAGCCTGAAAATACTATTAAATTATGGGCTAATGGTTTTACTTATGGTTATTATTATATTGAAACAGTAGATAGAAATAATCCTCTTGCAAATAATGATTATACAAAAATAGATGTTTTTAATACTCTTTTTCAAACTTCACAAGAAAATAATTTAGCTAAATCAAAAAATGATTTTTTATATGAGTTTTTATTAAATGGAATAATTAAAAAAATAAATAAAAAAGTTATTGTAAATAATCCAGAATTAAAATATATTATACTTAATTTATTACAACAAAAAAATCTTTATAATAAAAAAATTAATATTGTTTTTATTCCAGCTTCTAAAGTAATTCATTTTTATCCAAATGATGATATAGATATAGAATATGGTACAAGTATATTTGAAAATGTAATATTTACAGCAAAGTTATATGTTTCAGTTTTATTAACTAATGTTATGATGACACTTGTTAGAGGAAATGATAAACGTGCTTGGTATGTAGATGTAAATCCTGAAGAAAAAGAAATTGAAGCTGCTATTCAAAGAACTATGCAAGATGTTAAAAGTAGAGAAATAAAATTTAATAACTTCGGTGATATTCAAACTATCCTTAATCTTATAGGACAATTCGATGATTATTATTTTCCAACCATAGATGGTGAAAAACCACTTGATCTTGAAATTATTGAAGGACAAAAAGTAGATTTAGGAAATAATGAATTTCTTGAATTTTTATTAAAAGCTACTATTTCTGGAACGGGAGTTCCTTCTGCTCATTTAAATTATACCGAAGATATAGAATTAGCTAAAACACTTACCATGATAAATGGTAAATTTATAAGAAAAATTATTCTTTTACAAAAAGCATATACTTATTCAGCTACTCAATTTGTAAGAGCTCTTTATAAAAATGAATTTATTAAAAATAATAATTATGATGAAATAGATGTAAATGATATTTCTGTAACATTTCCTTCGCCTGCTACTTTAAACCTTACTAATCTTACAGACTTAATTAATAACGCACAATCAGTAATAGAAAAAATAGTTTCTACCTTTATTCCTGAAGCTCAAATTCATTCAAATTATCCTCATATTCCTCTTGAAAAATTAAAATTCGAATTTACTAAAGAAATTACTAAAAAAATTATTAATATAATAGATTGGAAAGAATATGAAGAACTTCTTGCTACTGTAGTAAATAATATAATTAGAGAAAACCCAAGTATTGAACCAAGAGTAAAAGATGAAGATGGAAATGAAGGTGGATATGGAAATGAAGGTGGATATGGAAATGAACAACAAGAAGAAGGAAATGAAGAAGAACAAATTGATAACAGTGATTCAAGTGGAATGGAAGGAATTGATATGAATGAATTAAATGATACAATACAAAATAATCAAAATTTAGAAAATCCTCCAGCTGAACAAGCACAAACAAGTGGTGATACAAATGCAGGAGAAGAAAAAATAGATACTTTAAATAATCAAAATAATCCTACTTAAAAAATGAGCTATACTCAAATGAGTATAGCTCTATTTATTATTTGT
>ERZ795060.1889-NODE-1889-length-22895-cov-4.927671_pt1 | contig 22895 bp, 25 predicted proteins | sample MGYA00375144_ERZ795060 | MGnify/ENA primary metagenome ERZ795060 (study PRJEB30189, sample SAMN05720157) | activated sludge metagenome | isolation source: anaerobic digester from wastewater treatment plant | place: Japan | collected 2015-05-15 ...
CTTATGGCTACACCAGAATTAAGATTTCAAGAAGAAATAATAATTAATTCAATGGGGGTCCCACTAGAATTTATTAAAGGTGGAACTAGTTGGACTGGAAGCTCAATTTCATTACGTATAGTAGAAAATCATTTCTTAAATTATAGAGAATTACTTGAAGATTTTCTCAATTTCTTTTTAATAAAGAAGTTAAATACATTCTTGGGATTGCCACCAATAAGGGTATATTTCAAGAGATTTAAAATGTCTGATGATTCCGAATCTAAACAATTAGCAATGAATCTTAATTCTATGGGTAAATTATCTGATGCTAGACTTCTTGATGATTTTGGGTATGATTATAATGAAGAGATTCAAGCAATAAGAAAATCAAGAGCAGAAGCATTAGATTTACAAATAATTGAAAAAGCAAAAATAGCAGAAGCAGAAGGACAAGCAATGATGATTTCTGCTAAATATCAAGCTAGAGCAAATAAAGTCATGCAAGATGAACCAATGAAGATGAAAGCAGAATTATTTATCAATGAAATATCTGCTGAACTTGGAACAACTCCAATGGATCCCTATCAATTAATAGAAAAGTATACTTTAGAATTACTTTCAATGCCAGATGAATATAGAAATCAAAGATTACAACAAATGCAACAAAAAATGCCAATTACTACTAGTTTAATAATGCAAAAACTTAATCAATATTTTTCTGCACAAGCCCAACAGCAGCAAGCTGTAATGCAGGAAGAACAACGACGAGCACAAAAAGAACAAGAAGAAGCAAAAAATGTCTCAAAAAAAGAAGCCCCTAATAAAAAAGAAATAGGTCAACGCGAACAGGATAAAATATCAATTAGAGAAAAAGAAAAAACAGTTGGACAAAAAAGAGGTGAACCATAATGGAAAAATATGGAACATATTTAGTATTTAAAAATAAAAAAACAGGAGAAATTAAAAGATTACCTGTTAAAGATGAAGGACAAGAAGAATTAATGAAACTTGCACATAAAGATGACTGGGAAGAATTAGATTATGATCCAGAGGATAAATTGGAGGATAAACATTGAGACCACCAGAAAAAATTGAAGGTAAAAAAAAGGTTGAGGTATTTTTATTATCATCTGAATCTGATAGAACGGTATATGAGGATCTTTTAAATAATGATAAGATCCTCATATTACGTGAAGAATTCGTTTATAATAAAAACGGTAATCCAGTTATTACTGTTTGGTATGTAACAAAAAATTAATTAGCTAATACTGAATAAAATATTTTCTCTAAATAATTTCTTTTATCTTCCCATAAAAAATTATTATATATATTTAAAATACAATCTATATTTATATGTTTAACTAATCCTGTTTGATTTTTTATTTTTTTCCATTCAGAATAAACTTGATCTAATGCTAATTTAAATTTCCAGGGATCGACATGCGGGCGTATAAAACCATTATCATACGGATGCCCATAAACAGCATTATTTTCTACGAGTATGCCTGTATTATTTAATTGTTCTGGAATAGCTGAATTTAGTGGAGCGATACTCGGTGTACCAGTCGCAGCCGATTCTAATAAAGACAAACCTGCTCCTTCACCAATAGATGTACTTACATTTACATTTGCCATATTATATATATCATTTAAATCTTTTTCTGATACAGAATTTTTTTCATAAATACTTTTATTATTTACAGCAATTAATTTACCATAATCCTCATCAACAAAACCATTATTATACATATGAGACCATAAAGAACAAGTTCTAGAAGCGCCCATCATTTTCTCTATAGGCATCATATGTAAATATAAAAATACATCTGATTTTGGTTCGTCAAATACTTGAGAATACTTTGCATCACACATATTTAAATCGCATCTCGGTAAATTAATCGGATAATAATGATTACATTTTGTACAATATTTATATCCCTTTGCAAACATTGAAAATGTTCTAATTGTTAATGGGATAGCTTTTCTAGGTTGAAATCTATTAATATTAATAACAAAAAATTTATCAAAAATTTTATTTTTATTACGTTTTTCTAATATATCATTATATGGTAATACATAAAATGTATTAATATCTACACCATGATAGATTTTATGAATGGGTTTAGAAAATTCTGGAAATACATCTTTAATTGTTTTAATGCCATAATCAGAATAAGTTATAACTGCATCAGCCGAATATAATACTTTTTTCCAAGCAATGGAAAATGGCCCACCATCAACAGGAAAATACGTTACAATTTTTGATGTTGGACTTAAAGATTTTAATTGATCGATTATATTAGCAATATAAAATGAATCTTGGAATAAAAAAATTATATCTGGGCGTTCAGCTGCTACAATATCTTTTAATCTACTAATTCCTAATGGATCGATATTTGGTATAACACTATAAACAAAATATTTTGATGTATCATATTTTTTATCTCCAAAATAATTTATACCTACAATAGATACATCAAAATTACGGTGTAAGTTTTCAAATAAATTTTTTGCAACATTAGCAAAACCTGTCGGCGCGACAAAATCACACCATGCTAATAATTTTTTCTTCATATGTTTTTATAATTAGTTAATAAATAATAATTAATTAATAATTATATTATATCGCGATAATATCTGCGCAGCAAAATTGTCCCGCCTTTTCAGGGACAATTTTGTATCGCAAGAGTATGTTAGTATCCTTCATAGTTGATTATTGAGCGATAGCACTCAAAAAAAATAATTTAAAGCCGATATAAATTAATAATTATTGCAAAAATGTGAAGTCGAATACCTAATAGTTTTTTTTGTATATGAAGTTTTATTTTTTTTATGATGGTAGGTATTCCATTTTGTAAGGAAATGTTTTTTTTGCGTGTGTCGTTACATAAATATAAATATAAGCGATAACACTTATAGAAATTATAGCCGATAATTATTGTTTTATATTTAATGCGATATACCGAAGGATGCTTAGCGTGAGGGCCTGACTAGTTGGAAGGCCCGATCGCCATGGCTTCTTCCGCTTAGTATATAGAGTCTATTAAATATTATATCGCGATAATATCTGCGCAGCAAAATTGTCCCGCCTTTTCAGGGACAATTTTGTATCGCAAGAGTATGTTAGTATCCTTCATAGTTGATTATTGAGCGATAGCACTCAAAAAAAATAATTTAAAGCCGATATAAATTAATAATTATTGCAAAAATGTGAAGTCGAATACCTAATAGTTTTTTTTGTATATGAAGTTTTATTTTTTTTATGATGGTAGGTATTCCATTTTGTAAGGAAATGTTTTTTTTGCGTGTGTCGTTACATAAATATAAATATAAGCGATAACACTTATAGAAATTATAGCCGATAATTATTGTTTTATATTTAATGCGATATACCGAAGGATGCTTAGCGTGAGGGCCTGACTAGTTGGAAGGCCCGATCGCCATGGCTTCTTCCGCTTAGTATATAGAGTCTATTAAATGTTTAACTAGCGGGACACTAGCATAAGTTTGTATAACTAATATATACGTATATATATATTGTTGTATAGCCATTAAATATAATCTTTTTTTAGTGCGAAATTTTGATCACGGAGTAATTTATCTCTTTTCATACTTATTGTTCTTTGCGATGGCACAAAGAATTTTTATCTTTGTGGAGATAAAAAGTAGCCACTAAAAAAATTTATTAATTTAAATTAGGTTTCCAGCATTTATTACAATATGTACAAGATTCATTATGTTCTATTAATTTTGAATCGCATGGACATTGTTCCTTAATTTTTCGTGACTGTTCAATACCCTGTTTAGTACGTAATGTATTAAAAAATATATCAAATTTAAATCCTTTATTTATTACTTTATAATATTCTTCACTATTGCCAGTGAAACTTAATTTAATTCGTGTATTTTGTATTTTTAAATTATTTTTTATAATGTAATTATCAATATTATTTATATAATATGATAATACTATCGATGTTAAATTTTTATCATATTTATCTAATTTTTCTATTTCATTAATATATTTTTTTGTTGTTAAATTTTTACTTATAATAAAATGCGGAAATCTTAAATTTGTTAAAAAATCAAAATGTTCCGAAATATAATCACCAGAACCATAAATACGTATCGGAATTTTTGATAACCTTCTTAATTTTTTCTGTTTACTGTTAATAAGATAATTATATTCTAAATTTAATTTATCTGCAAACTGTTTCGGTGTTTCCTTTGCTTTTAATGCATTTCGATAGATTTTTTCTTTCCATTTTGGATAAATATTTTCCATGTTATTACAATAACACCATGGGCATCTATATATACAAGTTTGTTCTCTATCGAAGTCTACACTTAATAATGTTTTTGAATTAAAAGTAAAGGTTTCAATATACATCAAAACAGTTTGATTAGTGTCTTAATTTTCCTTTAATATATTCATCATGAGAAATTTGTTTAATATATACAAGTGTACCTGGCATTTTAGCCGCTATCATAACTGCTTCTGCCATATTTGATGCCTGTACATAAGAAATTTTATCTATATTATTTTTCTTACCTAATGTTTTAATTACTTTAAATTGCATAGTATCCTATTTTCTATCTCCTATTGACTATTTCCTGTTTCTAGTTTTATTATAAATATATTTAATATTACAAATAAAATTTGTAGATAATAATAAAACTAGTACAGGCATGAATTATTATGATTTATTATTTACATTTTTATTATATAAGATATTAATACGTATAAATTCATTTATCAATTTATCTAATTGTTCATAAAATACTTTTTTAGATCGTAGTGTAATATATTTACTTATTGTTAAATAATTAATAACACCTCCTTTTGCTCGAAAACTATAAAAAAATTCATCTGACATATTAAAATTTTTAATAACATTTCCAATTAATACAACAGATAATTTAATATATAGTCTATTTATTTTTACAGTAATATTACTTTCTATTTTTGATTTACCAGATAATGATAAAGGTAATAATAAGAAATAGGGAGATTCGTTAGAGGTTTCTAATCTATATGGTAAAGATAATTCTATTTCTTTAATAAATTTATTATTACGAAAATATTTTAATTGTTCTCGACACTGATCGTAGAAAATATTTTTTGTATTTTCATCCATTTTTGTGGTGCAACAAATTTTACCCATTGAAGTTTTCCTACATATTTTTCATATAAATTTTTATCGATAGTTGAATTGCGTAAATTAAATATTTCACTTTTCAATTTACGATAATATTTACGATTAATATTTATTTTTTCATTTATAGTTATACCTGTTACTGAAAGACATTTTTTATTTGTTAAAAATTTAGTTTTTTTCTTATTAATAATATAATTATTTTTACTTAAAATTTTATTTACATCATTATATAATTCTTTCATATTGAATTCATCTTTAGAACTAAAGATAATATCATCAGCATATCTTGAATATAATACATTATTTTGTGTTGCAAGTTCTGTTAATTCTACATCTGTAGGATAAAAAATAACATTACTTAATGAGGGCGATGTTGGCGCCCCCTGTATTAAGTGGTTATTGAACATACATAAATGCCCTAAAATAGTACTTACATGTTTAAATCCTTGTGCAGTGGGTCCGGAAATATAATTATCACGCAATGGTGTATTATAAATTAAATACCTAAATGCAGGGTATACTTTATCTGCTTTTATATTATCAAAAAAATCTTTTAAATCGATACATAATAAATATTTAGCCCCAAAATGATATTTCGCATTATCTAATGTACTTTTATTTTTTACAAACCCAAAACAATTTTCATGAGGTCTAAATTTATATATAATTTTATGTAAAATATTATTTTGTATTTTTTTTAATTCATCATGTGGCGCATAAATAATTCTATTTTTATTACCTTTTTTAATATAAAATCGAGAATAATAATTTCGAATATCGTCAAGTATATTTGTTAAATCTTTAACAGTTGTTTCTAAATAATTAGCTACATCATATAGACGCATATAAGTCCCCTATTTCATTAGTAATTACATCACGTTTAATATTATTTAGATTATAAATTTTATCTGAAAATTGTTTTAAGCATATATTGCTATGGTAATATATATCAATTAAAATTGAATATACTTTTACATTATTTTCTTTTTTCCATTCGATAAATTTATTTAGCCATTTATCTCTCACAGCAGCTTCCCCATCAGTTATAAATACAATATCTGCTTTAGTAAAATCCTTTTCTAAAGAAATAATACTTTGTGCTGCATCTAGTGGTGGTTCAAATTCTGTACCTCCGCATTCAAAATATTCTAACATATCGATAACATCTTTTATATCTTTTGGTTTATCTGCAGGAAACCAATTTTTATGTAAATCTTTACTATGTACCCCACTAGAAAAATGTATCGCACAAAATGATCTCTTTTGTAATTTTGCAATTTCTAATAGTCCCATTGCTACTGATTTTGACCATATTTCAGCATCTTCTGCCATCGATCCACTAGTATCAATACAAACTACCATCGGGCCACGTTTTTTTACTTGTTTATCATCATAATGTAATGATAAAACATTACCTTCTGTTAAATTTTTATAAAATAATAATTCAGTTATAGGATCTCCAAAATAAATTAGCTCTGAGGGTAATATTTTTTGTATATCTGCTTTAGGAACAATATCGTAAATTTCATTTAACCCTTCTGATATTTTTTCTTGTTGCGTAGATACAGCAAAATTAATAAACCTGCCAATATTTTCAGAAATTGCTTTTAATTTAGGAGATTCTCTTAATTTTTTAAATAAAAACACTTTATCTTGATAATTAATATTATAACTACATGAATTTCCACCTAATCCCCAATTACTAATACAAGAAGTCATCTCTCCAATACTATCCTTCAATTTTGATAAGGTATTATGTATATCAACTTTAATCTCAGGTGTAATTAATTTTTTTACCTCATTTTTATATTTTTCTAATAATTTCTTTGCTTCATCGTATGATATTTTTTTATTCTTCTGAGGTTGTTGCGGCATCGGAATATTACTTTTTTTAGACTTAGTGTTTTTAGATGTATTTGTATTATCAGAAAGATTCTCTAATTGTTTGTATTTTTTTTGAATTTTTTTAAAATTATTGGCTAATTTCTTAATTAAATTCATTACATCATCGGCTATTACTTCTACACCCATACTACTAATAAATTTATCTAATCTTGATATCGAGCGTATTTCTTTATATTTATTTGATTCAAATATTTCTTTTAAAATATGATAATTTAATAGATAATTATAATCTATTTCTTTTTCATCATACAATTTAAGATAATATTTATAAAATGCGTTAAATATATCTTGACTTAATTCATTATATTGTGGGTATATAGTTGTTAATTTTTTTGCAGTTTCTTGTAATTTAGGCGATGAATCTTTTATCTCTTCAAATATTTTTTCGTCATATATATCATGTTTTATAATATATTTTGAAATATTAAAATTAAAGACGTTCTCATCTTTTTCTATAGGTCTCATATTTTAACTCCTAATTATTTTAAAAAAATAATCACCGTAATAATTACGGTGATTATGAATAATTAACTTATTTTAACCCCTACAAATGATATACATTTTAACAATTGCTCCTCTGCCTTTTTTAATAATTTTCTTAAATCCCTAATATTTTTCTTTATCTTTTCTGTTTCATCTATTGCCTTATTCATTTTTTCTATTAATTCTTTTATCTTCTTTGTCCCTTCTACAGCCATAGATATTTTTGCAGTTTCATCTTCTTCTTTTTCAATATTTTTAACAATATTTTTTATCTCTTCTAGATATTCCATTAACTGATATTTTATTGGATTACTGATATTCAATATTAATAATTCAATTTGTTTTTTTCTATCTATACTTTTCCATAATGCATGCTGTAACACATCAAAATGTGTTGCATTAATTTTTTCATCTCCACGGAAAAATGCTTCTGCTTTTAATAATTTAATACAATTTTTCCAAGTTCTATCCGTCACTACTATATTTTCTTTTATAAAAGAACTCCTCAATCTCACTAATATTTCTTCCGCTTCTTCATCTAATATAATATTATTTGCAATATAGTCTCTTAAAGTATATATTTCCTTTAATGAAATTATGGGTTTAATATTAGGTAATTCAGCTCTGAGCATATTAACAAAATTATAATTTTCTTGAATAGGTTTTGAAATATATTTTAAAACCATTCTATCATACATTGCGTCTAACCCATCTTGCGAATCTGGAATTTCATTAGATGCCCCTATTAATGTCAATAATGGTATTTTTATTCTTTCTCCATTATTGATAAATTCACGTTCATTTATTGCTAATAAAAGAGAATTTAAAATTCCAGAATTTGCTTTAAAAATTTCATCAATAAATGCAATATCTGCCTCTGGAAATTTACCTTTTGTTACTCTAACAAATTCTCCATTTTTTAAACTTGGAATGCTAAAAGGGCCCCATAATTCTTCTGGTGTTGAAAACTTGGTTAATTGAATTTTAAATAAAGAAAAATCATATATAAATTTTACATAATTATCAATTAAATATGATTTTGCTATTCCAGGCGAACCTAAAAATAAAATATTTAAACCAGATAAAATAGACAATGTAATACCATGTATTTCATCTACCCTTTCAATAATAAATTTTTGTAATTCATTTTCAACAAATATAAATTTTTCCCTGATTTCGTTTGCTTCGATTTTTTCTTGTTCTTTTAATGATGACATTTTCACTCCTAAAATAGTTTTAGTTGATTCATTTTACTCTTTAATGTTTTTTCAATATATTCTAGTACTTCTTTGATTTTTTTACAAAAATATTTCTCAGATCTAATTTCTAAAATATTAATTTCTTTAGAAATAAAATACTGTTCATCTCCTATTTGTTTAAATCCTGTAATGACAATATTATTTATTTGATTTAAAAAATTTACATTAAATTTAAATTTTAAATTTATATCCTTATATTTATACCCATTATTATTTATTATATTATTTTGTAACAATAAATTTATTATCTTCTTTTTTTGACGGTCGCTTTCTTTTTTCATCCTTTTTACCTTTATTACTAAATTTATAATAAGTATCTATTAAATAGGTTTTTAATAATTCAGTTAAATTTTCAACTATATTTTCTATGTTATTATCGATATTTTTACCGTTCATAAGTATCTATGATTTGTTATAAAAAAATGTAAATAAATATTGATTATATTAGTATTTATACTTATATTAAAGAAAAATACCCTATAATCATTTTTCTTATACCAAAAAAAATAAAAATATATGGAAAATTATTTAAATCATAGACTACAAAATGAACAAATTAGGACTGCAATTAAAGAATCGATTAAATCGATCTTTCCTATAGTAGAGGGTGGTAAAAAGCTAGAATTGGTAGATATAGCAATCGATGATACTTTAGATGATTATGACTTTCCAGCACAAAAAGAAGTCAAATTAAATAGAAGATCCTGGGTTAATCCTATATATGGTTCGTTTGTTTTAAAGGATGAAAAAACTGGTCGAATCATTTCCAAGGCTACTAAAATAAAAATAGGGAATGTTCCAAAATTAACAAATAGATTTACTACAATAATTGATGGGAATGAATACCAAACTACTAATCAATTAAGAAGAAAACCTGGAGTATATTCTCGTATAAAAAAGAACGGAGAATTAGAAGCAGAATTTAATCTAGCCCGTGGTATGAATTTTACTATGCAGTTAGACCCTGACGATCAAATATTTTATATTTCATTTGCAAATCGTAAATATAGACTTTGGACATTATTAAATTGGTTAGGTATACCAGATACAGAGATAGAAAAAATATGGGGTTCAAAATTACTAGAAATAAATAAAGCAGGTGCCCTAAATACTGAAATGTCAGAAATAAGTTCTATTTTTGAAAAATTATTTAAACAAGAAAATAATAATCCAGATGATATAAGAAAAGGATTAAAAAAATATTTCAATGAATATACATTATTAGATCCAGATGTTACAGAAATAACATTGGGGGATCGTTTTGAACATGTCGATGGGCAAGCTTTACTAGCAGCATCAAAAAAGCTTTTAAATATTAATTTGAAAAAAGATGAACCTGATGAAAGAGATAGTTTAATATTTAAGAATATTTATAGTGTAGATGATTCATTAATTGCTTATTTTGATAAACAAGCGCCGATAATACAAAAAAAATTAAAACGTAATTTATTACATAAAGATACAGTTCGAGATATAGTATCTTCAGCTACATTTTCAGATTCTATTAAAAAATTTTTTACAGTAGGGGATCTCTCTAGCACACCACCACAAACTAATCCAACTACTATTGTAGCAGAAAATGCTAAGACAACTTTAATGGGTACAGGTGGTATACAATCTAGACATAGTATTACTATGGAAATGAGGGATATCCACCCAAGTCATTTGGGATTTTTAGATTCTTTAAATACACCAGAATCATTCAAAGTAGGTATAAATGTTGGATTAGCATCAGAGGTAAGAAAAATTAAAAAAGATTTAGAAGTACCTGTTGTTGATAAAAATAATAAAATACATTGGTTAAACCCTACACAATTTTATAAATATAAAATTGGTTTCCCAGATCAATATGATATTTACGATGGTAAAGTGAAGCCTAATTTCGATCAAGTAACAGTAATGTATAAGGGAGAAACAATTAAAATACCACATAAAGAAGTGGATTATTATTTACGATCACCTAGAACTATGTTTTCCCTAACAACTAATCTAGTTCCATTTTTAATGAATGTTCAAGGAAATAGGGGTGCAACTAGCTCTAGAATGTTAACTCAGGCATTACCTCTTGATGAGAAAGAGCCACCATTAGTACGTACATATCGTGATAGTCAAAGTACATATGAAGATTTAATAGGTGGATTTTTAAATCCAACTTCTCCTGTTGACGGGACCATTTCAAAAATAGATAAAAATTATATTTATATAAAAGAAGATAAAACTAATAGAACTCATAAAATTGGTCTATATAATGATTTCCCATTAAATCAAGATGGATATTTAAATTCAACTGTATTAGTTAAAGAGGGACAAAAAATCAAAAAGGGTGATATACTAACAGAAAATAATTATTCTACGGGTAAGGTTTTATCTTTAGGTAAAAATTTAAGAGTTGCATATTTATCATATAAAGGAAAAAATTTTGAAGATGGTATAGTTATATCTGAAAGTGCTGCGAATAAATTATCGCACACTATGATTCACAAAATAGATATTTTTGCCAATCCTAAACAAAGTATATTTGATAAAGCTAAATTTAATGCTTGGTTTCCTGATGTAATTTCTACTGATAATTTTAATAAATTAGATGACAGAGGTATCATTAAAGTTGGTTCTACGGTTTATCCGGATGAAGTTGTTTGTGCATTTTTAGTTAAAAATGAATTAGATGAATTAGCAGCAACATTAAAAAAATTAGATAAACAAGCATTTAATATATATAAAAAGAATATTACCGTCTGGGATGAAGAGGATACTGGAATTGTTACAGATGTTCGAGTTAATGGTCCACATATAGATATTTATATTAAATCTAAACATCCCTTAAAAGAAGGAGACAAAATAGTTTCTAGATATGGTAATAAAGGTATTGTTACAAAAATAGTACCGGATTCAGAAATGCCTCACGATGAAGAAGGTAGACCAATTGAAGTTTTATTATCTCCCGAAGGCGTACCTGGACGTATGAATATAGGACAAATTCTAGAAACTGCAGCATCAAAATTAGCTAGAAAAACTGGTAAGCCATATATTGTTAATAATTTCGAAAAGCCAAATATGGATATGGCAAACCAATTATATAAGGAATTAAAAAAACACAATATTAAAATAAATGAAACATTAACTGATGGTAAAACGGGTGAAAAAATTAAAGAACCTATTTTTACCGGTGAGCAATATTTTATAAAATTACGACATATTATAAAAAAGAAACAAGGTGCTGTTAATTACGGTGTATATGATGAAAATGAACAACCGGCTGGAAAGGGTGCGCAAAAAATAGGTCATCTCGATGTATATGCTTATTTAGCACATGGGGCTAAATCTAATTTATATGAAATTGGGAATATAAAAGGTCGCAAAAATTTAGATTATTGGAGAGATCTGCAATTCGGTTTAACTCCGCCAAAACCTGAACGAAATTTTGTATTTAATAAATTTGTTGCTTATTTAAAAGGAACTGGGATCAATGTCAAAAAAGAAGGAAATAAAATACGAATTTTCCCACTTACTGATAAAGATATATTAGAAATGAGCAATGGAGAGATAAAAGATCCTGGTGTGATGCTAATTGGAAAAAATCTATTCGAAAAGAAAAATGGATTATTTGATAAAGAAATTACCGGTGGGAATAAAGGAGAAAAATGGGCTCATATTAAATTAGTTGACAGAATACCAAATCCTCTATTTGAAGATGCAATTATAAAAGCCCTCGATCTAACTGAAGAAAAATATAATAAAATTTTATCTGGAAAATTAGAATTAAATAATAAAACGGGGCCTAAAGCAATAATTGACGCTTTAAAAGAAATTGATGTCGATAAACAAATTAAAAATTTAAAAGCAGAGTTAGATACCGCCCCACCTACCAATGTTAATAAATTAAATACCAGAATAAAATACTTACAAGCTTTAAAGGATCTAAAAATGACTCCTATAGAAGCTTATACAATACAGCATATTCCAATTATACCACCAGTGTTTAGGCCTATTTATCCATTACCTTCTGGTGACCTTGCAGTTAATGATATTAATCGACATTATAGAGATGTTGGATTAATAAATACTAATTTAAAACAAATATATAATGATCTTTCTGATAAAGAAAAAATTAATTATATAAATGATTTATATAAAACAGTAAAAGCGATGCAGGGACTAACAGAACCTGTTACATATTCACAGAGAAAATATAAAGGTTTTATAGCCCAAATGTCTGAAATGAAAACTGGATTGATACATGGGCCACTTTGGCAAAAACGACAAGATATAAGTGGGAGAAGCACAATTACCGTAAATCCAGATTTAAATATAGATGAAGTTGGAATCCCCCGTGATATGGCATATAAAATGTATAAGCCATTTATTTTGAGAGATATGAAACAATCTGGAATTAGTGTTTCAGATGCATTAAAATATTATAATGAAAAAAATCCAATTGCTTATAATTCACTTGAGCATATAATGGAAACGAGACCAGTAATACTAAATAGAGCCCCATCATTACATAAACATAGTGTACAAGCATTTAAACCTATATTAACTAGTGGCAAATCTATAGAATTAAACCCAGTTATTTTAAAAGGCTTTAATGCAGATATTGATGGCGATACTATGAGTATAATGATGCCAGTAGGACAAGATGCTATAGATGAAGCGAAACAAATAATGCCGAGTAAAATTTTATTTAAACATGGGGATAATAGTTTAGTTCCAGAATTAGCTAAAGATTATGTTTTCGGTCTTTACAAATTAAGTAAAATAAATGGTTATTCTGGTCAAAGGTTTAAAAATATCGATGAAGCTAAAAAATCAAAAATAGATTGGACATATACATGCTTCATTGGTAATAAACAAACTACTATAGGGCAATATTTAATTAATGAAAAATTACCAGAAGAATTACAAGATCATGAAAGGACATTAACAGGTAAAGTTATAAAAAATATTTTAGAAACTGTAGCAAAAAAATATCCTGCAAAATTCCCAGATGTTATTAATAGATGGAAAGACCTAGGTGCGATGTATGTATATACAAATGGTCATACAATATCATTAACAGATTTTGCAATTGATAGATCTTACCGTGATAATTTATTAAAAACTGAATTACCTAAAATTGAAAAATTAAAAAATAAAGAAGATAGAATAAAAGCATATATAGCATTAACAAAAAAGATAGAAGAAAAACAAAACGAAAAAATTAAAAAGAATAATCATATAGGAGAAATGTTACAATCTGGGGCATTTACAAAACCAGATTCTGTAAGACAAATACTATCTTTACCTGGCGTATTAAATGATATTAAAAATCAACCTATCGATTATTTAATCCATCATTCATATGGTGAAGGACTATCAACGCCAGAATATTGGAATACTTTATATGGAGTACGAAAAGGAATTGCTGATAGAGCTGTAAATACACAAGAGACAGGAGCTCTTACAAATTCATTATTACGTATTAATAGACGTTTACTTATTACACAAGATGATTGTGGTACGGAAAAGGGCATATCTTATCCAATAGATTCAAAAGATGTAATGGATAGATGTCTAGTCCAAACAATATCTAGAGTAGGGAAAAGAAACGATATTGTAGATAGTCAATTACTCGCTAGGGCAAAGAAAAAAGGTTTAACAGAATTATTAGTAAGGTCCCCGTTAACTTGTGAAACTGTTGAAGGTTTATGTAAAATGTGTTATGGCCTTATGCCTGATGGTCAATTACCACCAATCGGTACTAATGTTGGAATATTAGAATCTAGTGCAGTTACAGAACGCAGTACACAATTAACAATGACTACGTTTCATTCAGGTGGATCTGCACTTGGAAAATCTATGGTTACTTCTGGATTCCCACGATTACAACAACTATTAGAAGTACCAGAAAAATTACCTAATAAAGCAACATTAGCTACTTGTTCTGGAACAGTTAAAAGCATTATTAAAAATCAAATAGGTGGATATACCGTAATGATTAATGATACTAAACATACTATACCACCTGGATTAGCCCCAATAGTTAGTGTTGGGCAAACAATCAATATAGGAGATCCAATTTCAGAAGGTTTATTAAAACCACAAGAACTTGGAGAATTAAAAGATCATTTAACTGCGCAAAAATATATCGTAGATGAAATGGATAAAGCATATGAAAATAAATTCTTTAAGAAAACATTTGAAACAGTTATTCGTGGAGTATCCGATAATGCAGAAATTACTTATGCACCTCCTGATTCAGGATTTTTACGTGGGGATAAAACAACAATTTCATATTTAAATTATTTAAATAAAAAACGACAAAAAGAAGGACTTGAGCCAATTCAATTTAAACCATATTTTAAATCTATTGAAACATTGAATACTGATGTAGATGATTGGATGACTAGAGTAACAACTAATAGAATAAAATCCTCATTATTATCTGGCGTAGCAAAAGCACAAACAGCAAATATAAAAGGAAAAGATCCAATTCCAGCATATCTTTATGCGGATGAATTCGGTAAAAATTTAGATTTTAATCAACAGCAATATTATTAGGAGTATGTTATGGAACCTTATTTTCTAAAATTAGCAAAAAAACGAAAATATTATTATTCGAAACGATGATATCATTACACGTATTTTATCAAGACCTAGATCTTGGACTACAAAATTATTTTTATTAGATCCAAAAGTATCCGTTTTTGATAAAGAAAATATTAGTGAAGATACTTTAAAAGCAATAAAAAAATTACAAAAATATTCTCCAGAAACGAAAATATATGTTGGGACAAGTCCAGTATTTGATGCAGCCGCAAGAGCATTTATGGGAAAGGGGACAGTTTATAATAGTTTAATAGGTAGGCCATTTGGAACTATAAGCGCGGTTATAGGTGGGCTACACGGTAAATTAACGAGTGGCGACTACTACTCTCCATCTGCAGATATCGTTTCTATACGTTCTGATATACCAGCCGTCGCTGCACATGAAATAGGACACGCGGTAGATTTTAATAAACATAAAAGGTCTAAAAAATATTACGACTTAATGGATTCTTCCATACATAATATAATTGACAGAGAAATTAAAGCTAATGAATTTGCTATAAAACATTTAAAACTTAAAGATAAAGATTCAAAACTTCTTAATTTAGCATTAAATACTTATGCCCCTATGGAAATGGAGATAAAAAAAACTAAATCAAATAAAAAGTGATATAAATAATATGGAATTTTATTTTCTAAAATTAGCAAAAAAACGAGATAAAAAAAATGAAAATATTATTATTCAAAATGATGATATAATATCTCGTATATTATCACGACCTCAAGCAGGTTTTATGAAATTTTTAATTAATAATCCAAATGTTTCTGTATTTAGTGTAAATGAAATAGGTCCTACAACAATTTCTGCCGCCGAGGATCTTAGTAAATATATACCAAATACTAAAATATACATAGGTACTAGTCCTATTATTGACGCGGCGAAACGCGCTTTTAAAGGTGAAGGTATAAAAACAAAAAATATTTCAGATAGGATAGCCGCTTCTATACTTGCTGCTCATGCCGGGTTATCTGGAAAATTGTCCGGTGGGGATTATTATTCCCCATTTGCAGATATAATTTCTGTACGTTCTAATATACCTTCATTTGTTGCACATGAAATAGGGCATGTAGTAGATTTTCATAAACAAGACGATCCCGTAAAATATTTATTTATATCTGCTTCTTCAAAACCTCTTATAATAGAAAGAGAAGCTAAGGCTACAGAATTCGCTAAAAAACATTTGAAACATGGGAAAGAAAGTTTAAAAATGCTTGATGCCGCACTCGATACTTATTCATCAGGACCTATTAAAATAATTGTAAGACGCATATTTAATACTAAACAAAAGAATAGAAAAAAATGAAAAGAGAGTTTGCATTAGGTATACCAGATAAAAATATTATACATGATTTGCCATTTATTGATACTCCCCAAGTTTGGGAATTTTCCATTCAATATCACGAAACTGATCGTAATAACCCACATTATGATTTAAGACTTGGAGATACTATGTCCGGTTATGCACATAGCTGGGCGATAAAAAATTTACCTAATCCTGGTGAAAAAACTTTAGCAGTTAGACAACCGACACACACGGTTGAATATCAGGATTTTGCTGGTCGTATAGAATCTGGATACGGTGCTGGAAATGTAAGTATGTTTAAGAGAGATAAATGTGAAGTAATTAAAAGTTCCCCAGATAAAATTACATTTTACGTTTATACTGAAGCAACTCCACAAAAATATACATTAATGAAATTGATGGGAGATCAGTGGTTATTAGTTAATCATACAATTACTAAACCATTACTTAAATATTTTAATACTCCAAAATTAAAATATAAAACATTATCTAATATAGAAAAATTAAAAAATGCAGATTTAATAGTTGATAAAATTGATGGAGCTTCTAGTATAACTGTATTACAACCAGAAAAAGTACCAGTAGTTTATGGTCGAAAAATAAGTAAAAAAACAGGATATCCAATAGAATATACGCCAAAGATACCACCCCTATTATATACAAGGGGACCAAAAGATTTAGGTACAACAGTACTTCGTACTGAAGTTTATGGTATAACACCAGAAGGCAAAGAAATACCAAATAGAATTTTAGGTGGTATATTAAATTCAAATGTATGGAAAAGCAGAGAATTGCAAGATAAATTAGCAGTACCATTAAGACTAGCTGCATTTGATGTAATTAAATATAAAGGAAAATATGTTGGAGATTTACCTATACAAGAAAAATATAAAATTATTGATGAAATTTCTAAAAAATATCCGATTATAGATAATCCTTTAGAAATTTCTAAAAAAGTACCATTTACTGAAGGTAAAGTTGTATGGATTAAAAATCAACCATATAAATTAAAAAACAGAGAAGATTTCGATGTATACGTTAGAGAAATTTATCCCGCATATGATAAGAATGGAAAAAAATTAAACCGTGCCGGTGGATTTAAATATTCATTAACACCAAGAGGCCCAATCGTCGGAAATGTAGGAACGGGTTTTACACACGAAGAATTGAAAGATATGCTACAACATCCTGAAGAATATATAGGTCGTGTAGCAAAAGTTTTATCACAAGAACAGTTACCTAGTGGTGCATTAAGAGCCCCAAGTTTTTTAGCTTGGCATTTAGATAAATGATTTATTTAATGAATAATAATTGGAGCTGTAATTATGTATAAATATGGTTCTAGAAAATTAATTGAAGCATTTATTGAAGGGTTACGTACATTTAAACCTACATATAAACTCAATGTAGAAGGTGAAACAATGTACGTACCTAGATATATAAGTAAATTATATGCAGAAGATATAATTAAAGCAATAGATGCAAAACATGCACGTATAAAAACAGAACAATCTATATTAAATAATTTAAAAAAAGAAAATAAAACGATCGATGATATTTTTGGTGCTAGAGTTTATGGTGGATATACTACAAATAAATTTAATACAAAAATAAATGAAATAAAAAAAATATTAAAAGAAAAAGGCATTGAATTAATAGGTCACAATGATTTTAATAAAGAAACATATGTTGGATCGAATATTAAAGCTAAATTAAAATATGGAGTCCCATTAGAAATACAAGTTTCCCCAGGACCAATTGCGGATTTTGCACAGCGAATGCAGCATTATGCATATAAACCAGAATTGTATGGAACTACAAAATTTGATCAATTTGTATTAAACAATTTAGCTAAAATGATTCTTTATCCAATTAGAAAAATGAGACAATAAAAAAGAGGTACTATTGTAGTACCTCCCTCTCTATCATACCTTTCTTTTCGCCCTTATTATAAATTCTGTAGAGGAATTTGTCTGTTTCTAATGTACTGTAATCATTTAAGAAATGTGAATTATATAAAGCCTCTACACTATCTTTTATTAAAATGGGCTTAGAATTGTTTATTCTGATTAGAATCGCTACTATTATATTTAATATTAGCGATATAAATTTAAATATCGGTGTTAATATTATCCTTATTATTATCATTTTTTTTCTCCTTTGTTTCTATTAATTCAATGAGCCCACGATTAGGGCCTTTTTCGTATATTTTATATACGAAAATTTTATCGTTTCCCTCAAGTTCAATAATAAAATATTCTGGAATCTTTGATCGATTGAAAAACCAGTCCTTAAATTTTACTAAATTTCTATCTGTGCTTACAATAATAATATTAAATATTATTATAATTACTAATAATGATATCATTATATACGTTATCATTTTTTTCTCCTCTCTTATTATTTATTTTTCTTATACCAAAATATTTGCTTTTTTCTAATAAAAATTATATATTTAATTATTAAAGGAGATTTAATTATGATTATTCATAAAAATGATGGATATTATGTTATTTCTGAAAAATCTGGAAAAAATTTAGGTGGTCCGTATAAAACTAAAGAAGAAGCAGCTAAAAGATTGCAACAAATACATTATTTTAAACATTTAAATAAATCTGCAAATTTTACACTTGGATTAAATTCTTTTTTTAAAGAAGCTTCAGAAAAAAGTTTAAATCCAATGGACTATATTGATCCTGTTGAAATGAAAATTCGTTCAAAATTAGGAAAAGATGTCAATGTTTTAAAATATGAGTATCAAAAAGATGAATTAGAAAAAAATAAAAAATTACAAGAAGAAGAAATTAAATTAATTAATTCATTACCACCGGAAAAGAGAAAACTAATAATAAAAGAAATACTAGAAAAATATAGCAGTGCTAATACAAGAGATCCATATTTTATCGCTTTAGAAGAAGCAGCAAAACAACCTGGGGGTATAACTGTTACAGTAACAAAAGAATTTTTAGATAAACTGGAAAATATTAAGAAACAGGAAAGAGGCAAAACTTTTGTAGGTACTAGTTCATATGGGCCAAAAATAATGACTGGAGAAAATGGATATTTAAAATATTATAATGGAGAATTTAAACAAAAATAGGAGATAAAAAAAATGTTTTTTTATAAACTTGCGGAGAAACCCGAATTAGTTAAAAGACAAGAAAGGTTACAAAGAAAACAACAAGCACCTCGACCAACACCAGAACAAATTGCTCAAATGAGAGCACAACAAGTTGCTCAAGCACAAGCTGCTCAAGCACAAGCTGCTCAGGGTCAAATGGGACCTAATGGCCCTATGATGCCGCCACCTCCACCTGTTATGACACCATCTATGTTAGTTCAGCAAGCTATTGCTGATTGGATGAATAGACAATACTATGCACAACAAACAAATCAAATAAGACCACCTCAAATGACTGCGGGTGAGTTATTAACATTACAAAGATTAGAAGAGTATAGACAAAGACAAGCAATGATTGATCAGATTAATATGCAAAGAAAAGCAATGTTAGCACAATCACTAATGCCAAGAGAAACAGTTCAAAATTATGAACAATCTAATTATTTAAATCCAGAACAATATTATATGCTAAATCAAATATATAATGGTGCGATGAATCCAAATAATAGTATGCCTACTCCACCATTGCGTCAATATACACCATTTATGGCACCGAGACCACAAATTATGCCTAATAATTTAGTTAGTATGTAATGAATTATTTTTTGACATTAAATAATTTTTATGAAAATGAGTTAAAACCAGATGCAAAATATTTATCGTATGTAACAAAACATAAGTTAAATATGATTAAACCTGGTTTACAAGTTGATGCTGGTTTAGGACAAATATTATTGCATGACTGGAGTAAATTTAAACCGTCTATTTTTTTTCCATATGCAGATTATTTTTATGGTCCGCGTGGGAGATTAGGGACAAATGATCCAGAAATCTATCGTGCATTTAAACGAGCAACTATAAAACATTTTTTATCTGAAAAGCATCATAATTACAGATTGGGACTACCTACTGATTTTAAAACAAAAATTGAATCAGTTTTAGATTGGTATAGTGTGGCAAAAACTAATGATCCATCAGTAGGTGATTTTAAATCATGGTTTGAACAACATAAACTGTCATTTGAAAAAAAATTACCACCTGAAGTTATAACTTATATAGAAGAAAAAATACAAAAAGATAAATCATGGAATATTTTCTAGATAATATTAATTATATTATTGTTTCCAGAGATCATAAAATTAATGCAGAAGTAATCGATGGCCGGTTAAGTGAAATAGATAAAAATAAAACATGTTATGTGATTGCTAATATACCAAATATACAATGGTCATTTGATGGTAAAATTTTAGAAACAACCGACGTAATAAATGCATATCAAAAAGCTAATAAACTAGGAAAATATGGTATTAGTACAAAACCAGAAATATTTTATACTGCAGTTCCAGTTGATTATTTATCCCTTTACTCAGAAAAACATAAAATTTCTTTTGCGGTAAAACCAGAAAATAGAGGTGTCGTAACAAATATTAATTTTGTACCATCCGCAGATAAAATTAGTGATAATGTTAAATTAGTAAGAAATTCTGAATCTCCTACATATATTTATAAATCCCCTAATCAAAAATAAATTTAATTTAAAAAAAAGTGTGGAATAAAATTCCACACTTAATATTATTTTTTTATAATTTTTTCTAAATTTTTTAAATCTATTTCTAATAAATTATATTTCTCTTTTAAATCATTTAACATATGATTAATATCATTATCCGTTATTAATACTTTTTCATCCTCCAATTTATTCAGGACTGAGACTGTAATTGCTTTAATTTCTACATTTTCTTTTTTGATTACATTACTTTTCATTTTATATCATGGGGTTATTTCTTTTTTTCTTTGTAGATTCTAATAATTTTTTAAATTGAGTTAATGTAAATTGATATTTTTCTGGATAAACTGTAAATTCAATTAATTTTTTACCTGGATATACAGAAAACCAAATTTCTTCTATACCATTATTCATTGATAATGATGTAAAATTATTTAACTCAATTGGTACTGATTTTTTTAGTGTAGAAATATCATGAAATTTTACAATAAATTTTTTTTCTTCAGTACTATTATCTTTTATATCTTTTATTTCAGTATTAATTTCTTTTATATCTTTTTTTCTAGGTCTTCTCATAAAATACGATCTATTATTCCATATTTTTTGCATTCTTTTGGATCTAAAAATTTATTTACATAACGTGTCGTCTGCTTCCAAAAGTTTATAGATTTTTTTGTATGTTGTTCCATTAAATTAAATATTAAATTTTCTAATCGTTGCAATTCCTTCATTTCTACTTCAAAAGATGATACATTCCCACCTACCCAGGTAGAAATTTCATGTATCATGCATGTAGCATTTTTTGTCATATATCGTTTTCCGGAAGCACAAGCTAGTACTAGTACGGCAGCAGACATTACAGCACCGATTCCGATTATATTTATCGGTACATTAATAATATTGAGCAAATCAATGATGCCCAATGCGCCGTACACATCACCTCCCCAAGACGACATATATAAATTAATAGGTTTAACAAAATCATTAGATATATCTGTAATTAAAAATATTTTTTTTGAAAGTTCATTAGGAGTATGGATAGTTATCTCCCCGCTAAAATGAATAGAACGATTTTTTATATTAACATCGTAATCATATAAAATATATTCATTTTCGGGAAGTATTTCTTTTAGTGTTTCGATCATTTAGTTTTCCTATTTTTTATTTACATTAACTAATCCTAATTTTGCATATTTATGGATCGACCAACCATTAAAATTAACGGACCAAGGACCAAGAGCAATATACGGATGCGAAGTTTTCTTTCCCATAGGTCGGCTCCATTTATATTGTTTATCATTATAAAACATTTTGTTTTTTTCTAAATATTTTTTCACTGTTTGAATTGCCCATAATGGCGTACCTCTTACAAATTGGATTTTAATCCAATCTCCCGATACGCATACTGCACAATCATCCTGTGAAATTTTTAAATTATTGTTTGTAGATAAATATTTTACTGCTTTTTTTAATTTTTGTTCAAATTTTTCATCTTCAGATTGTTTAGAATTTTTTTTAAATAAAAATTTATTTTTTACATTACTAATACTAGAAGTTTCATTCATTTTATCAATTAGTAATTTATTT
>ERZ795060.1890-NODE-1890-length-22881-cov-78.772058_pt1 | contig 22881 bp, 21 predicted proteins | sample MGYA00375144_ERZ795060 | MGnify/ENA primary metagenome ERZ795060 (study PRJEB30189, sample SAMN05720157) | activated sludge metagenome | isolation source: anaerobic digester from wastewater treatment plant | place: Japan | collected 2015-05-15 ...
CCATAGCTACACTAAATTATCGCCGGAGGTGTCTCATTCTCATTGACACGTTCCGGGACTTCCACAAGGTGATCTCCGAACGCTATGAACGCAAGAACACCATCGTCACCTCCAACCTGGACATCGCAAAATGGCCCGACGCCTTCCCCAATCGTATCCTGTGGGCGGCCACCATCGACCGCCTGCTCCACGGCGCCTACAAGATCAAGTTGTCAAAGATCAGAAAAACAACCTAAGAAAGGAGGTCAAATCTCCTGATTGAAAGGGGGGTCCGAAGACCCTTTTTCAACCCTTTCCACTGGCTCCATTACGGCGAAAATCGAGCACGAGCACTACTTATCTCTCAAGGATACGGAGGAATACCTTAAGGATCCGGCGGCCTGGTACCGGAAGACGGAGCGTTCCGGGCTCGACGGGGCGTGATGATTTTTTCACCGGGGCAGGTGGGCGGTGAGATAATCGATGGTCATGGGTAGATCCAGCTGCAGCTGCTGGATGAACTGGATGCCGATCTCGATTCTTGCCGTCCGGCAGGCGTGGAGATGCCCTCCGTACTGCCGGTCCGCCGTGAGGAAATGGAGGTGAAACCCGGGGAAGTTGAGGGACCGGATGAACTTGGGCGTATAGAAGCCGGCCAGGACGCCGTCGATGTTCTCATAGGTCAGGGCGGGCCGGTTGTGATCGTCCTAGTTGAGGGGCTGATAGTTCTCCTGACGGGAGACGGACCACACCTGCACCTCCTTGAAAAACCCCTCCACCCGGAGGGCGTAAAACATGTTGTCCGAAGGAAGAAGCCGTCCCAGGAGGGCATTGAAGGCCACATAGTCCAGCTCGCCTTCGAACTCCTCGGTAACGGTGGGCCGCCAGAAGGTCACACAGGCGAAGGGAGTCTGCACCTCGTCCGCCACGGAGTAAGTCCTGCCGTCGGCGCGGAGCCGGTAGATTATACCGTCGAGCATCACCATCTCGCCGTCGAGGTTGTTGAAGGTGCCGAGACCGAAATCACCGTGTTTCTTGACCTCTCCCAGCGTGGTGTTCTCTTCGTAAAAACCCTTGAGCATGGCGTTTACCGGCGCGGAAAGGTAAATGGCGTTTACCTCTTCCCCGGCTATCGGTCGGGGAGGGTGCAGATACTGAGTCAGGGCGGCTTGGACTAATTCGGATCTCGTGCGGCCTCCTTCCTCGGCAGCCCGTTCCAGGTCACCGGCAAGGTCTTCCGGGAGATGGATGACTATTTCTTTGCTGTGGTGATTCCGATCGGTCATGTCTTCACCTCGAGGCAAGGTAAATCGACTGTCCCCGCTTTTTCATCCCGGAAACAATGCCACTGTCGTCTTGATTGTTACAACACATACAATCTATTTGGCTAAATCGCAAAAATTATTTGACCTGAATCCCTCCCTAATGTCCTACCATACCGTAACAACTGAAGATAATGCAAACAATTTGTTGAAAACCGGCCTCTTTTGATGTCCCGGGTTCGACGGCGCCAGGTAAACGATTCGGTGATTGCTGAGTTATTGCATGCACTTACGTCATGCCTGTCTTTCGGTCGTGTGCCTATGGATTTCGGGGGTGCATGGGATGCCCTGAATCCGCTTGGGTCGATCTTGATGCTGCCGTCCTTGAGCCGCCGGAGGTATCTCCCCATCGTCCGGTGGGCCAGAAGCGCGCAGACACTCTTCTTGTGGATCCTTCCGTCAAGCGACATTCAATTTTGACCCCTTTTGGTCATCGAAAAATGACCCCCCATCTGTTCATGCCTGTTCGATCTCCGGTTCCCGGATGAGGCCGGCCTTGACCTTTTCCATGAGCCGGTTAGACTCATTTTTGCACTTACCTTGTAGATTGCCGAGTAATTTTCTGTAACTCATTGTAAACATTGGTTGTGGTTTTTGAAAATCTAAAAGTGTAGTGCCATAGCATATTCATCTAGCTCTTGACATATAAGGCGATCAAGAAGTGTATTTACATGGTGTCCTTTAGGAGGCGCCAATGTTCGCACGTGTCAAGAAGTCGGGCCGCAATGAATACCTGCAACTCGTCGAAAACCGCCGCGAGGGGAAGAAGATCTCTCAAAGGGTCGTTGCCACCATCGGCCGAATAGACGAGCTTCAAGCAAAGGGCGGCATCGAAACCATCATCCGTTCCCTCTCCCGGTTTTCCGAGAAGATAGTGATGATCCTCTCCGCCCGGGATAATCCCGATGTCCGGGCCACAGCCAGGAAGATCGGCCCCGCCATAATTTTTGAGCGCCTCTGGCAGGAGATGGGAATCGGTAAGATTATCCGCGATCTGCTGAAGGATCGGAAGTTTGGGTTTGACGTGGAGCGGGCCGTCTTCCTGACGGTGCTGCATCGCCTCTTTGTTTCCGGTTCCGATCGCTCCTGCGACAAGTGGCGCCGGGATCATCGCATAGACGGTGTGGAGGCCATATCACTCCATCATCTGTACCGTGCCATGGCTTTCCTGGGAGAGGAGACGGAGGATCAGAGGGATCGTACGCCGTTTAGTCCCCGCTGCACAAAGGATGTGATCGAAGAGGAGCTGTTCCAGTTCCGCCGGGACTTGTTCAGCGGTTTGGATTGCGTCTTTTTCGACACCACCTCCATCTACTTCGAGGGTGAGGGAGGAGAGACCATCGGCGAGTTTGGCCACAGCAAGGATCATCGTCCCGACCTCCTGCAGATGGTGGTGGGGGTCATTCTGGACCATCACGGCCGGCCGGTCTGCTGTGAGATGTGGCCGGGGAGCACGGCGGATGTGAAAACCCTCATACCCGTGATCAAGAGGCTCAAGAGCCGCTTCGACATCGGCGACGTGTGTGTTGTCTCCGACCGGGGCATGATCAGCAAGGAGACGATGGCTTACCTGGAAGAGGAGAAGATCTCTTACATCCTGGGCGCCCGAATGAGAAGGAGCAAAGAGGTTCAGGTGGAAGTCCTTTCCCGGGCGGGCCGTTACCGGGAGGTTCACCCGGGGGGTCGAAACCACAAAGACCCTTCTCCCTTGAAGGTCAAAGAGGTCCTGGTGGGCGGGAACCGTTATGTCGTTTGCCTCAATGAGAAGCAGGCCCTCAAGGATGCCGCGGACCGGCAGGCGATCATCGATTCCCTCCGGGAGAAGCTCGAGAGCAACCCGAAATCCCTGGTCGGGAACAAGGGCTACCGGAAGTACCTGAAGCTGGAAAAGGACACCGTTTCCGTCGATCAGGCGAAGATCGAGGAGGAGGCGCGGTACGACGGGAAGTGGGTCCTCAAAACTAACACCCCTTTGACGACCGAGCAGGTGGCCCTCAAGTACAAGGAACTCTGGCAGGTGGAGCAGGTCTTCCGGGACATGAAGTCGATTCTGGACACCCGCCCCATCTTTCATCAGCGGGATGAGACGATCCGGGGCCATGTCTTCTGCAGCTTCTTGGCCCTGATCCTGCGAAAGGAACTGGACGGTCGTCTTGAAAGGGCCGGCCACCATCTGGAATGGGCTGACATCAAGCGGGATCTGGAGGCCCTTCAGGAGGTGACGATCACCCAGCAGGGCAAAAGCCTGGCTGTTCGGACCGAATGTATGGGTTCCTGTGGCAAGGTCTTTCAGGCCGTCGGCGTTGCCGTCCCCCCCACAGTCAGGGAGCTGTAGATTGTCAAAGAACCCTGAAGTGTAGTGCCAAGAACTTTTTTAGGACACCTATGTGCCCAACATCGTTGAATATATTTTTTTGCAACTGTTAAAGATCAGTAAAACGTTTCAAAGAACTCGCGCCGCGAAAAAAATGTAGAATTTGGCCGAAAAATGCTGTTAAATCTGTTCATCAGGGGTGCCTCCTTTTCGGGTGTTTGTTTTCTTGTGGCAAAGAAACTCTACCTGATTGTGTGCACCCTCTTCAATTTAAAATCTATTTTGGCCGGATATGATTGAAGAAAGGGTCAAAAGCTATGAATAGAGTGCGACAAATATTGGTGTTCCTAATGGTACTGATGCTGTCCGGCTGGTCGAGCACAGGGGTTATGGCACAGCAGACGGGCCAATGGGTCAGCCTGGGACCGGCACCCAGCCGGATGAGCGTTTTAAACAACTGGGCGAACGTAGAGGGTATGACAAAGGACGGCAATCCCTGTGTGGGCGCAATGAATATCGTTCTGGAAGATCCCGCTCACGCCGGCGTCCTGTATGTGGGAACGGCCAATGGGGGTGTCTGGAAAAGCGTCAATGGCGGTTCCTCTTGGACGCCGCTAACAGATCGCCTCTCGTCCCTGTCAATCGGCGGCATGACCTTCGACCGCTCCAATCCGTCAAATCTTTATATTGGTTTCGGAAAACAGAGCAACTACTCCGAAAGCGGCGGGCCGCTCAATTCCATCAAGCTTTCCACCGATGGGGGAACCACCTGGACATCACCCGATACAAATAACGTCCTGGTGGGCCGTGATGTCACCCGTATGCTGGCCGACGGGAACAACATCCTGGTGGGCATCAAGAACCCCGGCAAAGACGAGAGGGGGTTCTACAGAGAAACAGGACTCTACCGAACCACGAACGGCGGCGCGGATTTCGCGATGGTGAAGACCGCCAGCGGCCTGGCGGCGGGAATCGTGGACGACTTGAAGTACGACCCGGGTTACAACGGAACATCCAATCGTTCTGTTTACGCCGCCGTTCGGAACAGCGATGCCTCCGCCGGTGTTTACAAGAGCGACGACAGCGGCGCTACTTGGAAACGCCTGTCCACGATTCCCACGGCGGGAGCTGCCACCGAGAGAATCCTTTTGTCCACAACGGGCAACGTCATCGCGGCCATGGTGGTCAACGGCACAGAAGCAGCCGCCACCACGATTTATCGGTCCATCGATGGCGGCGCCACCTGGACGAGCATGGCGCAGCCGGTGACCCAGGATTATGATCCGGTAAACAAACTGAATCAGCAGGGTCTCTTCCCCGGAGGTCAATACAATAATGCCGCCCTTTACATCGATCCATCAAATCCCAATATTGTTTATGTGTCCGGTGACCGTCAGCCCGGAGATTTGAACGGAACGAACGCCAATTCCATCGGGGCCAAACAATACAGCGGTCGCATTTTCCGCGGTATATATGATCCGAAGACCGGTCAGACAACCTGGGAGCCCCTGACTCATTCAGGCACACTATCCAACTCTTCCCCGCATGCCGACAGCCGGAGCATCTTCATCGATTCCACCGGACAACTCATCCAGACAGACGACGGCGGGATCTATGCCCGCAGCAATCCCCAGGGAAAAGGCGACTGGACATCCATGAACGGAAACATCGCCGTATCAGAAGTGGACTCCGCTTCCTGGAACCCCCTGGCCAATCGCGCCGTCATCGGCATGCAGGACAACGGCAGCGCCTATCAGATCATTGCCGGCGGCACCTGGGGGTCGATCAACGGCGGAGACGGAGGAACCAATGCCGTTAATTTTCAAACCTATGCCTCATCGGGAACGGCCGTCATTTACGCCAGCTACCAGTATCTGGGAGGATTTCTGCGTTTCCGTATGGATTCCAAAGGGGACCCGATCACTGCCAGCAAGACCTCCCTTGGCCCCTATATCAACGAGGGGGGCGTCAAGACCTACCTCCGCGAAAACACATCTCTGGTTCCCTTTTACCCGACCCTCACCCTCAACAGGACCGACCAGACCCGGATTGCCATCGGCGGTTTGGGGCTGTTCATAGGTCAGGATGATCCAACAGTGGAGGTGAGTGATCCAAAACAATATGAAATCGCCATGTCTCAGTTGGTCACGCCGAAGCAGATTGCCGACACAGGAATCTACAATGCAGGTTTTGGAACGGTGGTTTACGGTGCCTTGGACCGCCCGGGGGCGATTGCTGCCGGTTTGGGCAACGCGATGGTCGGCGACCGGTCGGCAGCATCCATGGAATCGGACAAGTATTACGGACAGATCTGGTACAGCGATGACGCCGAGACAACGGCCGCTGTCCGTCTGACCAATGTTGAGATGGCCGGTGGCAAGCGCACCTACTACATCCAGACGGTGGTCTTTGACGGCAAAACGGGAAGCAAAAACCTCTATGCTACCGACGCTTTCCGAGTCCTCCGGGGAACCAGGAACAGCGACGCGACCCTCTACGATTTCGACGACATCGGCAGCACGCTTCCTGCCAATTTCATTTATCGGAGGGCTCTGGAATATGTATCGTTCAATGGTGTGAATGCCCTGCTGGCCGGAGGGGCGCACAGCACGACTACGGATACGGATGTGAACCCCCTTTACTATACCGTGGACCCGGCAACTTACAACGGTGCGACCTGGACAGCCCTGGGCAAGCTTCTGCCCAATGCCCCGGTCATGTACCTTCATTACAGCGACCTCGACGATGTGCTGCTGGTCGCCACGCTGGGCAGGGGTGTCTTCGCCATGTATGATCTGACCACCCTGTTTCCCCAGGCCACCACCCTGACGTTCGGCAAGGGCGACAACGACAGCTTTCCGGGTGCGGAGCTCCTGACTGACGGGACACCCGCGGGTGGCGGCGCCTCCTTCAGTCGTCCCTTGATCAAGACCGGCGCCGGAACCCTGACGCTGCCCAACGCCGCGGCAACCTATACCGGCGGCACGCAGTTCAACGGCGGCATCATCGCGGCATATCAAGACGCCAGCTTCGGTCCGGCGGGCAACTGGACTTTCAACGGCGGGGAGCTGAAATATCTGGCGTCCTTTAATTCCAGCCGGACAATCACCCTCCAGGCGGGCGGCGGCACCTTCGATACCAACGGCTTCAATTCCACCCTTTCCGGAATCATTTCCGGCAGCGGCGCCTTGACCAAAAACGGCGGCGGGGTTCTGACGCTGACCAAAGACAACACCTATACGGGCGACACGACGATCAACGCGGGAACGCTGGAGGTTAACAATCCCAACAAGGTGACGGGCAGCGGTACGGGAACCGGCAACGTGACGGTGGGGGAAGCCGGCATCCTCTCCGGCACCGGCAGGGTTGCGGGCAATGTATATAATTACGGTCGTCAGAACCCCGGAAACTCGGTGGGGAAATTGACGATTGGCGGAACATATTTCCAGAAAAGCAGCGGCGTGCTGGATATTGAAATCTCAAGCACGGAAAATGACGTGCTGGAAGTCGAGGGTAATGTTTCTTTGAACGGCGCTTTGAAGACCATCCTTTTGAACGGCTACCGCCCGGATCTGGGAGACAGCTTCACCATCGTCACGGCCAAAGGCGTCTCCGGACATTTTTCCTCTCTGGACACGGCGATCAACGCTGCCGGCACGCTGTATTTCAAGCCGAAGTACTCCCTTAATCAGGTGGATATCGTTCTCGAACGGGATTATGCTTTCAACCTCCAAAAACGCGGTTTCAGTTCTAATCAGCAGTCCGTGGGCATGATGTTAAACAGTGTTGCCAACACTGCCGCGGGACACTCTGGAGACCTCAACAGCGTCCTTTCCGCCATTGACAATCTCGCCACAGACAGCCAGTTGGCCGCCGCCCTGGATCAAATCGCCCCGCGGGGGGACCTGACACAGGCGGTCATGAGCTACAACGGAGCAACCATGCAGACGGGGAACATCACCGGGCGTTTGAGCGATCTGCGCGCCGGGGCCACGGGCATCAATCTCCAAAATCTAAGCCTGAAGCTGGAACAGGATGAGACGCTGAACCGGTACGGGAAACCCATCGTCCTGGCCTTCAACAGCGAAGGTCTCCCCCCCGTCGAGGTATTCAAGACGGATATCAGCCGGAATTTGGGATTCTTTATCCGCGGAAACGGGACGTTCGGGGAGCTGAAAACGGATTCGACCAACAGCTTTCAGAATTACGGCATCACGTTCGGCGGGGACTACCGGTTTTCACCGACGTTTGTGGCCGGCATCATGGGAGGCTACAACCGGGGAAAATCGGATCTGGATGCCATAGGCAGCAGCGCGACAGCGACGACTTTTAGTGTCGGGGCTTATGGAACTTACTATCATGGCGGATTTTATCTTGACGGCCAGGTGAATTATGGCTGGAACAACGTCTCCAAGGATCGGCGGATTGTGTTTCCCGGGATCAACCGGACGGCGGCTTCGGATCAGAAGGGACGTCTCTTGACGTTTGCAGGAGGAGCAGGATACGACATCCCCGTGCAGAACTGGATTCTGACGCCGATGTTTTCCATGGAGTATGTCCGGCTGGCAACCGAAGACTATACGGAATCCGGAGCGGACGCCCTCAAGCTGACGGTGGCCGGACAAAGCACAAAACTTCTTCAGGGTCATGCTGGGGGAAGTGTCGCCTACGTTTGGAAAACCGATCAAATGACCCTGACACCGCGAGTATGGGCACTGTATGGTCATGAGTTTGACCGTGACGATCAGGCCGTCGTGACGGCCAGACTGGCCATGGGTGGTTCATCCTTCACAACCGCCGTCGCCTCACCCGACCGGGACTTTGTGACCTTAGGGGCACAGGCGGTGCTGACCCTTCCGCCGGACAAATCCCTGTATGTCAGCTTCAGCGGTCAGATCGGGCAAAGCAACTATGCCAACTACAATATCGGCGGCGGCTTCCGGATAACCTTCTGATCCGGCGGTCTTGATTGAGAACAATGATGTATGGAATTGAGGGCTATGTGCAGTCCTCAAGAAGATTCCTTACCGGCATTTCGTCTTCAGCATCCCGAAAATCCTGCGCAGATACTTCCTCTATGACCGGAAGCTTCTTGCCGATCTCAGCCGCTGTGCCTGGGAATCCCTGAAGGTCTTTATCCGGGATGCGGTTCCCGAAAAAGATCCGATCCCCGGCGCCGTCATCGCCGTCCAGACTTTCGGAGATTTTCTCGGATTCAATCCCCACTGCCACATCCTCGTGACGGATGGCTGTTTCTACGGCGGCAGGAACATGTTCCGCGTCGCCCCGCCTTTTGAGCTGAAAAAGCTGGAGGCCATCTTCCGGCACAAGGTACTCAGGATGCTTCTTTCCAAGGGTAAGATTACCGGGGAGCTGGTGCGGATGCTCTCCGGATGGAAGCATACGGGGTTCAACGTCTTCTGCGGCAACCGTATCTCGCCAAAAGATGACACGGCCACGGAGCATCTGGCCAGATACATCATCCATGCGTCATTCTCTCAAGAGCGGATGACCTACCTGGATCAGGAGGGGAAGGTCGTCTACATGGCCAAGGACGGCAAAAGGACAAAGATATTCCCCGCGATGGAATGGCTGGCGGCCATGTGCACCCACATCCCGAACCGGGGCGAGCAGATGGTGCGTTCCTACGGATACTACAGCAACGTCCTGCGGGGGAAACGGCAGAAGGAAGGCAGAGATGAGGTTATTCCCTGCATCCTCGAATCGCAGGGAGATCAAAAGACCTTCCGGCGGAACTGGGCGCGATTGATTCAGAAGATATACGAAGTCGATCCTCTGGTCTGTCCGAAATGTCAAGGCGCCATGCGGGTCATCGGCAGCATCGAGGACCCTTCGGTCATCCGGGCCATTCTCGAACATCTGGGGTTATGGCTCGCACGCGCCAGGCCGCTGCCGAAAATCCATAACCCGCCTGTCTGTGTGGCCGATACAGGCAGGCCGGCTGCGCCATCCATCCCGGATGACGTTTCACAGATCCCCGTACATGATGATCATTTTTATGGGGATCCTCAATACTCATGGGACGATTATATCGAAGCATGACGCATCGTAAAAAAGATGCGTGCAGGAGAGGTCTGCCCGGATGGCGATCAAAAATGCCTTCATGACGGGTAACTCGACCAAAAGGTGAAACAATTTCTCAAAAGAGTGGTCGCCGATCCACATACCCCACCCAACAGCATCAACAATCTCTGTTTTTTGATGCAAAATTACCCTTGACACACGGTAAATTTGTTCTCCATTGTCAGACCTTTTTGCGGCAAGTATTTGCCGACATTCGTAGGTAATCGAACACGAGGCGCACATTGCGAGTAAGTTCACGCATTTTTTGTGCGACACTTGACACTTTTTTGGATTTGATGACTCCGACTGCGAATCGGCGTAAGCGAGTGATATTTTCTGGTCCGTGGCCGGTACGGATTCGACTTCGGTCTTCATCGTAATTCCAATCGATGATGTAATGGCAGCTATTTTCGATTGCCCAATGGCCGCGGTTGATATTGAGAAGACGTTCGGGGCTGGCTTCCTCTGCCGTTCGACTGGTGATGCCGTAAGCGATTTCACGGGAGCTCTTGCCGGTCTTTTTGTTTATAAATTCCCGTTCAATGGCGAATACTTGTCCGACGTGGGGGAAGTCAAGATAGTTGTTAAGTTCTGAAGTAGTCCAGATCTTTCGAATTTCGATTCGTCCATGATCAGGGGGGTCACACTGAATAAAATCCGGATGTTTACGGTCCTGGAACCAGAAGGAGACGTCTTCCATAAGAGTGCGCTGGTTTCCTTTGACAGTGAAATGATAATGTGCCTGACGCTCCGCTACCAGGTACTCCGCGATCTTACGCTGGGTCAATAGGGCATCTGCCGTAACATCCTTCCCTTCTATCTCGGCGGTTTCAAGAAGGGGGATAGCGATTTTGATTTCGTTGGTGCGTTTGGTGTCTTCAGTATCTTTTATCGGTAGGCTGCCTACTTTTTTTGGGCGTAACAGTTTTTACTCTCATGGCCGACGAGGCTCAAGATATGGGTTTGGCGCCCTTGATCATCAATGGCATTGCACATGGTTTTACCGTCTATGGCCAAGCTTTCATCCTGCTTTGCATATGTTTGGTTCCATTTCTGCAGAGCTCGGTCCAGGTGAACGGGATCAACGCGGATCAGAACATCACGGATAATGTATTCGCTGGGTACAATGTAGCTGCCTTGGTTATAACGGCAACCAAAACGTCTTCGGGCGTTTTTGCCGAGGCTCTTTGCCCAATCGGCGATTGCCCGGTAGCCGCGCATCCCACATAGGCAGGCCCCGGCGGCAATGGCCAGAACTGTGGAGAGTCGATGTCGTCGTCCCTGAGCTCGGCGAGGATCGGGAATTTAATTAAAAAAGAAAGGAAGTGATTGCATCTGTTGGGCATTGATCATCATTTTTGACCCTCCGGTATGATAAGGTAATGGAAGAATGGGTTGGCATAAAAGCGTTCGAATATTATCCCGCAAGGGTTTGATGAAAACCATTTTGGGTGACTGAGCTTTAGCTGTGTATCCATGTCTGGTTCTGCTAAAACCTTTGGTATCCCCCACATAGATCCAGTTTGCCGCTTTATAAACGGTCCCCATAAATCGTTGTGGGTCCACAAAGGTTTCCAGCAATACCACGGGATGTCCAAAAGCTCTTTGCCAATCCTGGACAATCCGCCTTTGGCATAGGGACAGAATTCGTGACCCTAAATTCGGAACATGCCAATCCGGCAGGATGAGAAAGCGACTGTTATTGACGATTAATTTGAGACGATCATATTGATGACGAAAGTTCCATCCAATCCATTCATCCCGGGCAGCGCACTTCAAAGCCGAGGCCGAAAAGCTAAGCAGGGCCAACCATTCATCGCCCCATTGGGCAACGTACTGGATCGTCTCGCTGATCTTGGGCAAATATCCCAGGTAATGATGATCCCGCATCAATTCCTGATAACGATGCTCTTCGTATGGATGAACGGGACGGACAATAATATCTTTTAAATTCAAGATGTTTACCTTCAAAGCAACTATGACTGTGCTTCTCTATAACTCATCTTGAGGCGGTTGTCCATGTTTTCTTGTAACAATTTGATCCGGTTTACTTTTAGGAACAGAATAAATTCACCCTGACCCTTGACATGCAAAAATACCACACCTATGCTCCGAGCCGTCAAAAGCAATGTCCTATCCCACCCAAGCCCAGATACGGGAGATGGCGGTCGTGGAAATCGAAACATCTTGTGTCGAGGATATACAAAGCATCTGGAAACAAATGTGGTTATAGGAGGCAAGAAAAAGCATGGAGTGCATGAATCTTAACGAGTTGTCATCCATTGCGCGTGATCACGCGACAAATCCACGAAATCAAGGACCGCTCAAGAAATTCGACGGGCACGCCCGTATTACCGGTCCTTGCGGTGACACCATGGAGTTCTGGTTGACCAACGGCCGGGCCGCCTCGAGCCGCAAGCGGTCCTTCGACCCGCAGAGCGCCCGGTACGACTTCCGGGTCTTTCTGCTCCACCTGGGGCTCATCGGCGACGAGTTCAAGACCGCACGCAAGCATCTGATCGCCGCCCCGCCGGGGGACACGGCCTTCAAACGCAGCAGAGTGAAACCAAACGAACAATCCGCCCCAAAGGCGGAACCCCTCACGGAGGCCGGGCCCGAAACCCGGCCTCCGGCGTTTTCGGGGGACGAGACCGGCGGGATGCAAGGAGGCGCGTCATGAGAGTGCTGATTCGAAACACCGCCCTCGACGGGCGGCCGCTGGAAGGCGACGGCGAGGTCTTCAGCGGTGAGATGGTGATGGACGTGGTCCTGGCCATGAAAGGAGCCACGCTCTTTTCCGACCAGCGGGACCTCGAGGACTACATCGACATGGTCCTGCGCAACGCCAGATGCTGTCCGGCGTCGAGCTTACGGTCCGGGGCGACACGCCCGAGGAAAAGGCCGCATCCTTCCTCGATGCCCTGATCAAACACGGCCTTGCCGAGGTGCAGGACGACAAACCGGCGCGGATACCGATTCCCGCCTTGGTCTGGCAGGGCATCGACGCGGTCCGGCTCTCGGGGCTGACCAACATGCTCGACCGGCCGGTCGTCGCCCGGCTGGCCGGGGAGCTCGGCTGACCCGACGCCGCGCGCTGGATCGAGGAGCACCCGAAAGAGTATGCCGAGGGCGTCTTCCGCGGTTTTGTCGTCGATCCGCAGGGAGGGAAACCCTGATGTGCGGGCTCGCGGGCGTCATCTTCGGAAAAAAACGGCGGCGCGCCGAGGAGCGGGAGCACCTCGCCTGGCTCTTCACCCGCCTGCTGCTGCTGAGCGAGGAGCGCGGGCCCCACGCCACGGGCGCAGCGTGGCTTGATGTCGACGGCGGCCACAGGCTCTTCAAGCGCCCGGTGACGGCCGAGCGGTTTGTGATTGACAAAGCCTTCGCCGAACTCCTGGCCGGCATAAACAACCGCGCCACGCTTGTGCTCGGCCATACCCGGTGGCGCACCCGAGGGGACGAACGGGTCAACAGCAACAACTACCCGATCCGCGCCGGGGAGGTGATCGGCACCCACAACGGCACCATCTACAACGCCAATTACCTGTTCCGCCGCTGGAAGCTGCGACGCTTCGCCGAGGTGGACAGCGAGATTCTGTTCCGCCTGGCCGCAAACGCCGCGCGGGACGGTGCCATGGATATCGAGCGGTTCAAAGCGCGGCTCCGGCGCTGCCGCGGGCAGATCACCGCCGTAATCGCCTGCCGGACCGATCCGGAAACCGTCATCGTGCTCAAGGGGAACAGGCCCTTGGAAATGCGGTGGCATCCCCGCCGCAAGGCGGTCCTCTACGCGGCGGACCCGGCGTACCTCGACGCCGTGCTGGCGGAGGAAAAGGGCTGGAGGGAGATTGCGGTCCCGTCCATGAGCCTGGTGGTGTTCCGGCGCGAGAACCTGTCCGGGTACTCGTTGGAGCCGTTCGAGTTCGTCGCCCAGGAGAGAAAGGGCGCAGAACCATGACAGACACCCCAATGAACCCAACAGAACCCTTGAAGCCGAACACAAACGGAATGCTGAGACTCTTCGTCTACGGCACGCTGAAGCGCGGTTTCTGGAACCACGACCGCTTTTGCCGGGGCGTCCTGACGGTGGAGGACGCCTTGGTCCGCGGCCACCTCTTCGAGACATCCTCCGGAATCCCGGTCCTGCAGGTCCCGGAAGAGGATATCCTCGCCGTCGGGACCACCAATCCAGTCGCCGACGTGGCCACACAAGCGCGCGTCGTGGCTCGCATGTCCAATCCCGAGCCAACCCCCAACCGGCTCCAAAAGAAGGGCACAGGCGCGCCCTGGGGCCCCGTGTACGGGGAGCTTCTTGCCTTCGATGACCCCGAGAGCCGCCTCCCGGCCATCGACCGGCTGGAGGGATTCCACCCAGGCGGTCCGAGTCTCTACTGCCGCGTCTTGGTCCCCGTCCAGGTAAACAGAAGCGTCCTCCCCGCTTGGCTCTATGTGGGGGAGGACCCGGTCTCGAAGAGGTTTACGCCTCTCGGTGAGTCTTGCTGGCCCCGGTAGCTTCCGTTCGGTCAAATCCGGAGAAACTCGGAAAAACCGTTTGACAGGCACGCCGAATTTCGTATAATATATGCCAGTTTGGTCTGATCGGACCGGATGGAAGCCGATGGGGCTATCCAGGACGGGGCCGATTCGTTAAACCGAAGGTCTGAGGCCGTTCAGGAATGGGACGAGACCCTGTGCGACTGGAGTCAGTGATGGAAGATCGATGGCTCTCCGTAGATGAGATCGCGGCCTATCTCGGCATCAAGCGGGATACGGTCTACAAATGGATATCTGAAAAGCAAATGCCGGCGCACCGGATGGGCCGCCTCTGGAAATTCCGCAAGGAAGAGGTGGACGAGTGGGTGAAGACAGGGGGAGCAGCGGAGTCCAATTCTCAGAATTCGGATACGGGGAAGAAATGATGGATGTTCTGCTGACATTTACAGGATTTCATGACCCTTATTTCAAAGGGCTGGTCGACCAGGAAGAGCAGCCAGGGCCCATCCTTTCCCTCCTATCCACACGCTCGTTCGATCATATCTTTCTCTTTGGCACCCCAAGCACTCAGCGGGTTACTGCAGAAACAAAGGACGCTATAGCGAAGCTTCACCACAGGAGCGAGGTTCACGTTCTCGAAATCAACCTTGCCGATCCGACGAATTACCAAGAGATATTCAGGGGGCTCAGAGCTCATCTTCCTCGCATCATCGAGGATTTTTCTTCAGCACGCTTCTTTGTCGCAGTCGCGTCGGGAACGCCCCATATGCATGCCTGCTGGGTTCTCCTTACGGCCTCCGGCGAAATTCCCGCCCGCATCCTCCATGTGCGACCACCGCAGTTTGTAACAAAACAACACCCGCTCGTAACCGAGGTGGATTTGTCCTCGCGTGAATTCCCTACCGTCAGGTTCCAGGATGTATCGATTCCTGTTGAAGAGAGCCAAGCCGATGTTGATTCCGTCAGAGTGCAGCTAGGCATTGTGGGAGATCACTCCGCGATGCAGCGTTCACTCGAGATGGGTGCGATGCTGGCTCCATCACAGGCCCCGGTCCTCATCTTTGGCGAGACAGGGACCGGCAAGGAGCTATTCGCTCGGTATATTCACCGATTGAGTGGAAGGCCGCGAGAGACCTTTGTCGCTGTAAATTGTGCAGCAATTCCAGAAGACCTTGTCGAGAGCCTGCTGTTCGGTCACAAGAAAGGAGCCTTTACCGGCGCGATCAACGACCAGGTTGGCAAGTTCGATACGGCGGATAAGGGGACCCTTTTCCTTGATGAGCTCGGAGAGCTTCCCATACCCGCACAAGCCAAGTTGCTGCGAGTTCTGCAAGATGGACTGGTGGAGCCGATTGGGCAAGCCAAGGCGCATAAGGTTGACGTGCGGATTGTGGGTGCGACGAATCGGGACTTACGCAAGCTGGTGAGGCAAGGGAAATTCCGAGAAGATCTTTTTTATAGGCTCAACGTCGGCGAAATCAAACTTCCTCCGCTCCGTGAAAGACGCTCTGACATTCCCAAACTGGCGCTTCACATTCTCGATAGGTTGAATGGCTCTTTGCGACGACCCAAGAGGTTGTCGGCGGAAGCCTTGTCCAGGCTGCAATCTCACAACTGGCCGGGGAATGTTCGTGATCTTGAAAACGTTATTGAGAGGTCTGTTCTTCTTTGCCGCAATGATGTTTTGAACGCAGACGACCTCCTGATCACGGAACCAATTACCTATGCGGACCCATTGGATGCACTTCCCGAGCCCTACGAGGGATTCTCATTGGATGAGTTTCTCGGGAGCGCTCGGAAGCAAATGATTCTCCGGGCGCTTGAAGCAGCCAACGGCAACCAAAGCCAAGCGGCTCGAATGCTTGGGATCACTCCGCAGGCGGTGCACAAGTTTTTGCAATCGAGACCAAAGACTTAAACCAGGGTTTAAGATGTTTCAACCTAGGTTGAAGGATAAGATGATGCCAGGGATAACGACAAGAATACTAACACTTGTGATAACAATGGGTTGCCGCTCACTCCGGGAAGTGGCATGGGCTTTGCCTTATATCGGACACAGACAGACCGATCAAGGGTCCGAAACCAGAAAGGAGCGGCCATGCCAACATTTACGGTCACATCAATCATCGACGGAGATACTTTCGAGGTCAACCCTCTATGGAAATGGAACGGTGAGACGGGTACCCGAGTCCGCCCGGCGGGCTACGATGCCCCGGAGCTTCACGCCTATGGAGGCCAAGCTGCCAAGGACAAGTTGTCGAGGCTCATATATGGGGGGCAAGTCGAACTCCGAACGGCCCACAAGATTGACCGAGGACGCCTGGTCTGCGAGGTCTATTTCAGAAACACGAATCTTGCGGATTACTTTCCCGAGTGGCAGTGATCGGCTGGGATTTCAGGAGGAGCGCCTGTGAAGGATTATTCGACTGAAGCAGATGCGAGGATTGTCATCGACGATCTGCTCCGCCAAGCGGGGTGGGACCCCGCCGACAAGTCGCAGGTGCTCACCGAACATGCTTTGCCTGAGGGTGGACGTGCCGACTATCTCATGTTGTCTCGGAACGGTCGCCCGCTTGCCATCATAGAGGCAAAGCGCACGGCCATAGAGCCATATACGGCCAAACAACAGGCGCTGCCATATGCCAAAAAAATCGGCTCGCCATTCATCTTTCTTACAAATGGCGAGCTCATCTATTTCTGGGACTACGGCAACGACGACGCCCGGATTGTCAACTCGCTCTTTTCCCGCCGCGATCTTGAACGCCTGGTCGAAATGCGCGCAACTCGGAAGCCGCTCGCGACGATAGAAATCCCCGAGTATTACCTGCGCCAAGGCGAGACCCGGCAGGTGCGGCCCTACCAGCGAGCGGCGATGCAGGCTCTGGATCACGCCGTGGAACTCGGCAAACGCCGTTTTCTGATTGAACTCCCCACCGGCACAGGCAAGACGGATCTCGTCGCCATCTATATCAAACGGCTCATCCAGTCCGGACGCGCCGAGCGCATTTTGTTCCTGGTAGACAGGGAGCAGCTCGCCAAACAGGCGCTCGAAGCCATTCAAGACATTCTGAACCAGCACAGTAGTTACTGGTTGCGCCCGGGCATGGTCCGGCAGGAACAACAGATTACGGTCTGTCTTCTCCAGACGATGATCAGTCGTTACACAGAATTCACCAGTGGCTACTTCGACGTGGTCATCGCCGACGAATGCCACCGTTCCATCTATGGCTCCTGGCAGACCGCACTCACCCATTTTGATGCGCTTCACATAGGGCTGACCGCAACACCCTCGGCCTATATCGAGCGGAACACGTTCCAGTTCTATCAGTGCCGCGACGGCCAGCCGGATTTTGCCTTCCCGATCCTGCAGGCGTTTCAGGAAGGATATTTGTGCCCCTATAAATTCGCGACCGGCATCACCCAAATCCTTGCTGAAGGTGCGGAGGTCGATGATGAGACGTATGACCCTGCCGAATTTGAACGCAAATGGACCAACGAGGACACCAACCGCAAGATGATGGAAGAGTTCGACCGGCTCGCCTGGGAGAACTTTAAAGAACTGGCTCCAGGGCAAAAGACCAGACCCGGCAAGACTATCGTTTTTGCCATCACCAAGCACCATGCCGCGCGGCTGGCTCATTACCTGAACGAATTGCATCCTGAACTCAAGGGTAAATACGCTGAGATCATCACGAGCGACGTTGCCAACGCCGACGATCTCATCCGCAAGTTCAAGCGCGAGGAGTATCCCCAGGTGGCCGTCAGCGTTGGCATGCTGGATACCGGGTTTGACTGCCCGGAGGTTCTCCACCTGGTAATGTGCCGCAGGGTACGAAGCCCCATCCTCTACCAGCAGATGCGAGGTCGCGGAACCCGCACCGCAGACCATATCCAGAAGAAAAAATTTGTCATATACGACTTCTTTGGCAACCACGACTACTTCAACGACAGCGATACGGATATCTTCACCGGCATCGGTCGCGGACATGCCCCTGGCGGTGAAAGCAAACCGCTTAAAGCCCGAGGTGACCTCGTCGAACTTGGTCTCGAGGACGAGTGGCTCCAAGCAGTTACCTATGTCGAAGTGGGGCCGGAGGGTGAGCGTGTCGACAAGCGCGAATATGTCACCAACTGGGAAACAACCGTTCAATCCGCCGTGAAGGATGACCCGATCATCCAGAAGGTACGCCGGGGGGAATTGCTCACCGAAGACGAAGAGAAGGCGCTGGCTGACAGTTTGAACCAGCCGAAGATGTATTTCAACGAGGAGAACCTTCGCCGGGCTTACCGCCAGCCGGGCGGTAACCTGATCGACTTTATCAAGGCCGCTCTTGGCAAACTCAAGATCAAACCCCGCGAGGAGGAGTTGACCGAGAATTTCCATGCCTGGCTGGTCGCCAAATCGCTCACACCCCAGCAGGCGCAGTATCTGTCGCTCATCAAGAACCGCGGCATCGCCCGCGGCCGTATCGAGCTGGAGGATTTGTTCCGGCCTCCACTTTCCATTTTGAATGCGGCAGAGCTGGGCGTTGAGCTCTTCGGCGAAAAGGGGCTCAAGGAAATCATCCAGGATTTGAACGATTCGGTCTTCATGAAGAAGGTCGCATAAGGAGCAGCGATGAACCAGGATTTGCGCAGAAAATTGAATCGTATCACCGACATCCTTTGGGCCGGCGGCGTCACCAACCCGGTGACCTATATCGAGCAGATTTCGTATCTGATTTACCTCAAGCTGCTCGATGAGGAGGAATCCAGCCGTGAACTTAAAGAACGGCTCATGGGCAAACAGACCAACGGCAACGGCAAACGGCTCTACCCGAAACAGGCCGAGCGTTTCCGCTGGTCAAAGTGGCGTTTCAAGAGCGGCACAGACCTACGCGACTTCGTGCGCGACCACGTTTTTCCCTACATGGCTTCGCTGGTGAAGGAGGAGCCGCAGATTGCCGAGTATTTCCGCGACGCCGTGCTCGAGATCGTTGACCCTAACGTGCTCAAGCAAGTGGTGGACGAGATCGACGGCATCGACTTCGCCAAGCTCGGCACCGACGTGAAAGGCGATATTTTTGAATACCTGCTGACCCATCTGGGGCAGTCCGCTCTAAACGGTCAATTCCGAACGCCCCGCCAGATCCGTACCATGATGGTCGAGATGGTGGACCCGGACCTCGGGGACACGATCTATGACCCGGCTTGCGGCACCGGCGGCTTCCTCATCGATGCCGTCGAGTACATCCTGGCTAAATATTCGACCGAGCCTCAGGAGGTCCCTATCTACGGCGAGGAGTGGCTGGAAAAGCGTAACCAGTCCATCGAGGAGGCCAAAAAGGACATCCCGACGCTCCAGACCTACCGAAAGGGTCCGGGCGAAAAGATCCCAGACTGGGGCCTGCTGGAGCGGTCCATCTACGGTATCGACGTGTCGCGCCAGATGATGCGCATCGCCATGATGAATTTGGTGCTGCACGGCATCCGTCAGGCCAACGTCAAGCGTGCCAATACGCTTTCCGATATGGGCGGCCTCACCGAGGACGATCTGAACCGCCGCTATAAGGTGATCCTCTCCAATCCTCCTTTTGCCGGGGTGCTTCCCAAGGAATCCATCCGCAAAGACCTGCCCACCAATTCCAAAAAGAGCGAGCTGCTCTTTCTGGGGGTGATGATGGAGGCCCTGGCTCCGGGCGGCCAGTGCGCCGTGGTTGTGCCCGAAGGCCTACTTTTCGGCTCGACCTCCGCGCACGTGGAGCTACGCCGCAAGCTGGTTGAAGATTTCGACCTCTTGGCCGTGGTTTCCCTGCCTGCTGGAGTATTCAAGCCATACGCAGGCGTGAAGACGGGGGTCCTGGTATTCCGGAAGCCACTTTCAGGAGCAAAGAAGGACAAAAAGACCAAGCACAAGGAAAAGGTCTGGTTCTACGAGGTGCGTGCCGACGGCTTCGATCCGGACAAGATTTCCGGTGGCGGCAGGCCTGAAACCCCCGAACGCAACGACATTCCCGACCTGCTTGCACAGTGGAAGGTCTACAAGGAATCGAAATTCACGAACCCGCCGGGTGTTGAGGCCGGCACCCTTCTGCCTGCCGGTTCAGATGAGCCGCGCTGCTGGTGGGCGACCATCAAATCTGTTGCCGAAAACGATTACAACCTTGCCGCTGGCCGCTACAAGCCGCAGATCGCCGAAAAGGCCCCGGATGAGGACCCGGCCCAGCTTATTCGGGAGACGCTCGCCATCGAGCGGGAGATCGCCCAAGGACTGGAAAAGCTGCTCGAGGATCTGGAGGTCGAGTCATGAGCGAATCCAACACGCCCAAGATCGAGTCGCAGGACCTAAGCGTCGGCGCGCTCTTCAAGGACTTCTTCTCGGTCCCGGACTTCCAGCGCGAATACGTGTGGCAGCGGGAACAGGTCGAGAAGCTCCTCCAGGACATCTACGACGAGTTCTACGACGAGGAGCGGCGCATCGTGGCCGGCCCGGAGTACTTCCTCGGGAGCATCGTCGCCTGCAAGGCGGATGACGGCACTTATCAGCTCATTGACGGCCAGCAGCGCATGACGACACTATACCTGACCCTCTGCGTCCTGCGCGACATCTTCAGGGAGATCGGCGCGGAACGTAGCAAGGTCCTGGAATCGCAGATCGCCGACGCCGCGACCGACCCGCGCACCTACGCCGAAGTCGAACGCTACCGCGTGACGCTCCAGTATGAGGACAGCGCCGGAGTATTGGAGAAGGTCGCGGGCGGCGAGACGCCGCTGGCCGACATCCCCGAAACGACCGGCTCAGTGAAGAACATCCTGGCCGCCTATCGCGACATCCGGGAGTTCCTCGCCACCAACCTCGACACCGACCCCAAGCGCCTGCGCGAGTTTCACGGTGTACTGACCACGCGGGTGAAGCTGATCCGCATCGTGACCCCCACCATCGCCAATGCGCTCAAGGTCTTCGAAACCATCAACGATCGCGGCGTCGGCCTGAACGCCATGGACCTCCTCAAGAACCTGCTGTTCATGCGGACCGACAGCAAGGACTACGGCAAGCTCAAGGATCGCTGGAAGACGCTCGTCGACACGCTCCACCGCTGCGGGGAGAAGCCGCTGCGCTTTCTGCGCTACTACATCATGGCCCACCACGAGATCGATTATAACCGCGGCATCCGCGAGGACGAGATCTATGCCTGGTTCGTGGACCATGCCGCAGAGTGCGGGATTGACACGGATCCGATGGGATTCGCTGACCGCCTGATCGAGTGTGCCAAGGCTCACCACAATTTCCTGTCGTGCAAGGACGCACAGGGCCAGGAGAACCGCTACCTGCGCAACCTCGACCTCCTCGGCGGCGCGCTCCGCCAGCAGTACATCCTCCTGATGGCCGGTCGCAACCTCCCCGCAGAGCTCTTCGACCAGCTTTGCCGGGCCATCGAGAACCTGTTCTTCTGCTACATCATCACCCGCGAGCCCACTAAGACCTTCGAGCGGAACTTCGCGCGGTGGTCGGCCGACCTGCGCAAGGTGAAGACAGAACACGACCTTCGGGCTTTCGTCGAGAAGTACTTCATCCCCGACATGCAGAGCCACTCCGACCGGTTCGACTTCGCCTTCCGCGAGATGGCGCAGAACCGAATCCAGCAATACCGCATCCGTTACATCCTGGCCAAGCTCACCCAGTGGGTCGAGGAAGAGGCCTGGGGCAACCCGACCTACGGCCGCCTCGATCACTACATCACCAACAAGGTCGAGATCGAGCACATCCTGCCGAGCAACCCGCGCCCAGATGTCCGGGCTGCTTTCGACAAGCCCGCTGAGTACGCGGCCTACGTCGGTCGCCTGGGCAACCTCACACTGCTGGAGAAGACCATCAACTGTGCCGTGTCGAACGGCAGTTACGCCGACAAACTGCCGGGCTACCGCCAGTCCACTTTTTTGCTCACCAAGTCGCTGGCCGAAAAGCCGCAGGTGGGAGTGAACACCAAACTGAACCGTGCAGTGCAGGATCTCCTTCAGTTTGACCATTGGGATTCCGCGACCATTCTTGAGCGGCAGGAGATGCTCGCCAAGCTCGCGCGGAAGGTCTGGGCCATGCCGGACGTGAGGGTGGAGGTGGCGGGATGAATTGGCCGAATGCTCCACTTGGACGGCTCGCAAAGATGGTTGGCGGAGGTACGCCATCCAAGAAGAACGACGCTTTCTGGACCGGTGGTGACATCCCCTGGGTCTCTCCCAAGGACATGAGCAGTCGCGAGGTCTGGGACGCCGAAGACCACATCACGCAAGCGGCTGTCGAGGGAAGTGCGACGCAGGTGGTGCCAGAGGGGAGTGTGCTGGTGGTTGTTCGCTCAGGCATTTTGGTGCGCCGAGTTCCCGTTGCCATTGCCCGCGTTCCGGTCGCTTTGAATCAAGACATGAAGGCGTTGCTACCCGGCGGCCCCTTGGAGCCAGACTACCTGGCTTACGCGCTCGAGGCGCAGGCCGAGCACGTTCTTGCGGGCTGCGTGAAGCGTGGGGCGACCGTTCACAGTATCGACATCGGCAAGTTCAATCACCTTCAGCTGGCTGTGCCACCGCCCTCTGAGCAACACCGCATTGTCGAGATACTCGACCAGGCGGATGCCTTGCGCAAAAAGCGCGCCGAGGCCGATGCCAAAGCCGCCCGCATCCTCCCCGCCCTCTTCTACAAAATGTTCGGCGATCCGG
>ERZ795060.1891-NODE-1891-length-22855-cov-4.408509_pt1 | contig 22855 bp, 20 predicted proteins | sample MGYA00375144_ERZ795060 | MGnify/ENA primary metagenome ERZ795060 (study PRJEB30189, sample SAMN05720157) | activated sludge metagenome | isolation source: anaerobic digester from wastewater treatment plant | place: Japan | collected 2015-05-15 ...
TCAAACATGCGCGTCTGCCAATTCCGCCACCCGAGCAGAATAACAAGCCTTTTTATCACAATCAATAAAAAAGAGCATATATTATACTCAATATTTAGAATAAATCAAATATAGAAGAAAAAATTATTATATTTTTTTGGCTTTTAATCATTACCAGTATATATTTTGCAAGATAAAAATAAATAACCAATTGAAATCCAATGACTTATTTTATTAAAAAATCTAAAGATGGAACTAATCATGAATGAAAAAAAAGTAGAAAATGAAATCACTCAGAGCGACGTAGAAAAAATAAATAAAATCAGGGATAATTACTCAAAATTAAAGAATGAAATAGCAAAAGTAATTTATGGTCAGGATGACGTGATAGAGAAAATCCTTATTTGCATATTTTCCGGTGGACATGCTCTCCTTATGGGCGTACCAGGGCTTGCAAAAACATTAACTATAAATACAATCGCAAAAACAATGAATCTATCATTCAGCAGAATTCAGTTTACTCCAGATCTGATGCCTTCCGATATTATAGGAACAGAAATTCTTCAAGAAGATTATAATGAAGGAAAACGTTTTTTACAATTTATAAAAGGTCCCGTTTTTGCAAATGTTATTCTGGCTGATGAAATTAACAGAACTCCTCCTAAAACACAAGCCGCACTTCTTCAAGCAATGCAAGAAAAATCAATAACTGTTGCAGGCAAAACTTACGAACTTGTAAAACCATTCTTCGTTCTTGCAACTCAAAATCCAATTGAGCAAGAAGGAACTTACCCTTTGCCAGAAGCACAACTCGACAGATTTATGTTTTTCATAAAAGTGAATTATCCAGATAAAGAACATGAACTAATGATAGCAAAAAGTAATCCTTCTCCACTTGTAAATAACATTAAACACATAATAAGCTCAGAAGAATTAATTGAATACCAGGAACTAATAAAAAAAATACCTGTCCCAGAACATATCTATGATTATGTGGTAAGAATAGTAAGAGAAACAAGACCACCTCTCCCGGAAGCTCCAAAATGGCTGAAATCGCTCGTAAACTGGGAGGCTGGCCCTCGTGCTGTCCAATTCCTTATTCTTGGCGCAAAAGCACGAGCCATCTTAAATGGAAATTACCTTGTTACAAAGGAAGACGTCAATTCAATAATGCCAGAAGTTCTATCTCATAGAATATTACTTAGTTTTCATGCAGAAACTGAAAATATTACAAGCGAAGATATAATCCGTAGACTCATTGATGAATATGAAAGTAAACAACAATAACAATCCATTCCAGTTAACAGATCCAGAAGTCCTCACAAAACTCTCAAAAATAATACTAAGAGCAAGATCCCCTGTCGAGGGGTCTTTTTCTGGAATTCACCGTAGCCATAACAAAGGTTCAAGTGTGGAATTCGCTCAATACAGAAAGTATTCTCAGGGGGATGACATCTCAAGACTTGATTGGAAAGTATTTGCTAGAACTGACAGACTTTATGTAAAAGAATTTGAATCAGATACAAACATGCGTTGTCATATTATACTCGATTCAAGCTCTTCAATGAACTTCGAAAATAATCAAAATATCAAAAAAATCATTGTTGCAAAAAAAATCGCAGCTACATTGGCTCAAATTGCTATAATGCAGGGTGATGCTGTAGGCATCCAGTGTTTTAATGAAAAAATATCCCACGATATTCCAGCAAAAAATAATCCAGCGCATCTAAAAGTCATATTCGATATTATCAAAGAGCTATCCCCAAAGGGAAAAACTAATATCATAGATGTTTTACACTCTCTCGCCGAAAAAATAAGAAGAAGGGCTCTTATCATCCTGATTTCAGACCTTTATACCGAAGATTTAGACTCACTACTCGACTGTTTTCAACACATGCGGCATAGAAAACATGATTTGGCTGTATTCCACCTAATAGACCCACAGGAAATGTCTCTTGACTTTAATAGACCTATTAGATTTAAGGATTTCGAAACAAATCTTTCAATTCAAACAGATCCTCTGTACATCAGGAATGAATATCAAAATCAGTTCGAAGCTTTTCTAAAAAAAATAAAATATGGTTGTCTGGAATATAAAGTTGATTACTGGCTAATAAACCCTTCTCTCCCGTATGATAAAGCCTTAGAAAAATTCCTCCTTTCAAGAAGCAAAAGAAAAGGCTAACATCTTTCTTCTCAACTAAAAATAGCTTTTATGAAACAATCTTCGAATCAAATGAATAATTATCGGTATTAGTTAAATTTACTTAAAAGACATATAAAAAAATGCAATCTATTTTTTACTCGTTAGTTTCTTCCTGAGGAGATTCTTTTTGTGCAGTTTTATTGAAAGTTAAATCTTTTACTTTTGAATCCTTTCCCACTTTGCTCTTTAAGTAGTACAATTTAGCCCTTCTAACTTTGCCCCTACGTTCAACTTCAATTTTGTCTATTTTTGGCGAATGTAAAGGAAAAACTTTCTCCATACCTTGCCCGTAAGCAACCCTTCTCACAGTAAAAGTCTCCTTAATCCCACTACCTTTACGTGCAATTACCACACCAGAAAATACTTGAATCCTTTCACTGTCCCCTTCAATAATTTTAGTGTGTACTCTTATTGTATCCCCAATATTAAAATCTGCCTTAGCCCTGGTGCATTCTTTCTGATTAATTTTATCCAGTATATTCATATTATTTCTCCATTTTTTTTATTTATTTTTTTATATTTTTCAAATATATCTGCCCTATTCTTTGCCGTTTTTAATATAGCTTGTTCTTTGCGCCATTTTGCGATTTTAGCATGATCCCCTGATAATAAAACTTCAGGAACCTTCATTCCTCTAAAATCTTCTGGCCTTGTCCACTGCGGATATTCGAGCAAATTTTCAGTAAATGACTCTTTGCGGTATGATTCTTCAAAACCTATAACACCCGGTATCAAACGGGAAATAGTTTCTATGAGAACCAACGCAGCAGCATTGCCATTTTGCAAAACATAATCACCAATAGAAAATTCATAGTCAGCGATGCCAATACTTACTCTTTCATCAATTCCCTCATAATGCCCACAAATCAAAATCAAATGTTTTTCCTTACATAAACAAAATGCATCTTCTTGATGATAAAGCCTGCCAGATGCACTTAATACTATAACTTTTGAATCTGGCGTTTTTACGCTCTCAACAGCCTTAAAAATTGGCTCCGGCTTCATAAGCATACCAGGCCCCCCACCATAAGGAGCATCATCTACTGTTCTATGTTTATCATTTGTAAAATCCCGCGGATTTACAAAATTTATTTCAATGAGCTTATTTGACAGCGCCTTACCTATTAAACTTGTTTTAAGAGGACTGTCAAAATATTCAGGAAAAATAGTAATAATATCGAAACGCAATTATCTCTGCTCCGCAAGCTCAACTGTAAGTTTTATACCAGCTCTCACTCCAGCATTACCAACTAAGGTTCTCATTGCCATTATAGTTTTACCGTTCTTACCTATCACTTTCCCTATATCATCTTCCTCACATTTAATACGAATAATAATTAAACCATCATCTTTTTTCTCTATAGATGTCCTGATAGAATCCGGTTTATCAACTAAAATTCTAACAACATAATTAACAAAATTTTCGAGATCGGACAATACTTTATCTATCCCTTCAATATTGTTCGAAGGCGTTACCAGATTTTTACCTTCTTCAAGGTCCTTCTTTCCAAAAAATCCCATCAATTTATTCAGAACCACGTTTCATCTCCTTGAAATTTTAGAGCATTTCTTTATGACTTTACCGTTTGCTCTTTCTCTTTTTTAATCATTACAGAAACTGTTTCAGTAGGTTGAGCTCCCACTCCTAGCCAGTAATCAATCCTGTCCATATTAAGTTTTCTTTCTTTCTTTATGGGGTTATAATATCCAACATACTCTATTACTTTTCCATCTCTTTGCGCTCTAATATCAGTCACAACAACTCTGAAACAAGGCTCATTTTTCCCACCTGTTCTTTTTAACCGAATTTTTACCATATGTTTGTTCCTCGACTTTTTTCAAAACTAAAAAATATTTTTATTAAAAGCCATATATATTAAACCTAATTTTTAACTTTTCAAATAATAAAAAAAATTACTTGAAAAATTTTTTATCCATCGATTTTAGCAAAAAAAGCTATTTTTTTGTAAAAAATATATGATTTTTTATACACTTCAAATACAAAGCTAAAAGCGTCACGTTTTCTTGAACCACAGTTGGAGTTATCAGAAAATACAAGCATATCAATTTGGGCAAGATATAATTATCCAAAAATTTGATTTTTCTTTAACGAACAATAATTTTCGTAAATTAAATTTTAATTATTTTTTTCCTATGGCACTTAAATGCATATTTCACGAACTCAGTTACAACAGCAAATGATTATACTGTTGGAAAAACTACCGCAAGTTGAAGATAACAAAAAGTTAGGGTTTTAATGGGGTGGCCATTCGGCTGAAAATGCGAAAAAAACAAAATATCACAAATTGTGATTTCTGTAAAAATCACGATACTTTATAAAAAAAATACCTGTAACTTTCGTATCTTTCAGGAAACAAACAGATTAGAACATTAGCATATTGGATTACTACTTTGTTACAGGAAATGCTCCGCCAGAACAAGTAGCTGTTCTATTTTTCCAATCACCATCAGGTCCTAAAAAAACAGTTACAGATGCTTTTGCAGCATTCTCTTTTTCTGTTAATTTGAACTTTATAGTAAATGTCCCTTCAGAATTTACATCCACTGGAGGTGCATAGACCCAAAATCCTCCATATTCTCCATCTTCCTTAAGAAAATGAAGATGGCAATTTAACTTTGTGGGCACAGTTATATTTTGTAAAGATACCTTCACTTCAACCGTATCACCAACTTTTGCACTTTCAGGGGTTTCTACTGTGCACCAGTCTGAAAGCTTTGTCGTTACCGTTTGCCCCGCTTCCGCCAGAAGTGAAAGAGATAAAGACAGAGCAAATACTCCCAATGCAAAAGCCATTAACATCTTTTTCATTGCTTTTTCTCCTTATTTTTTTGTTTTTTAAATATTAAATGTTATGAATAATATACCAAATTCCTTTCCTGTCAAGTGTTATCCTAAATTTTGCGCTTCAATCAGCCTGTAAGAGTTTTAAGCTGTTGATAATAAATACGGTGTGAACTGCATTGAACTTCACAAGATTATTCATTTGGTGCCATAATATAAAATTTTTTCAGACACAGAATTAAATTTTTATATTTTTTTATAATCTCAATTTGCGAATTTCTTCGACAGTCTCCCTTATAATGGATGCGGTCTTAAATATATCTTCAACTGTATTACTAAAACCAAGTGAAACTCTAATTGATGAATAAAGGTATTCTTCCGGCAAATTCATCGCCTTTAAAACATGAGAAAACTTAGTGAGGCCAGCACAAGCTGAGGCACTCGACACACAAATGCCTTTTATATCAAGTCTTGTAACAAGAGCCTCAGAATTAACATCTTTAAAGGATATATTCAGAGTATTGCATACACTTTGTTCAAGAGGTGTATTTATTCGAATACCAGATATTTGTTTCAATTCGCCGATAAGCAAATTGCGAAGTTTAAGACAATGTTCTTGAAAATCAGTAAGTTTACTTTCTGCAAGTTCACAAGCCTTTGCAAGTCCAATTATCGCTGGAATATTTTCTGTTCCAGGACGTAATCTTCTCTCTTGTCCTCCACCAAAAAGTAAAGGGGGCAATTTAATTCCCTTCCGAATATAAAGAACTCCAACTCCTTTAGGACCATAAAATTTATGCCCGGATAATGTAAGTAAATCAACACCTAATTCTTTTACATCAATTTTGACTTTTCCGGCAGCTTGAACAGCATCGCAATGAAAAATTATTCCTTTTTTTCTGGCTATATCTGCAATTTCTCTTACAGGTTGAATAGCTCCAGTTTCATTATTGGCAAACATTACTGATATAAGAGATGTATTATCGCTTGCGATTTTCGCAAGTAGTTCTGTTCTTACAATCCCATCTTTATCGCAGGGAATATATGTAACCTTAATATTTTTATTTTGAAGATTTTTGCAAATTGATAAGACAGAACTATGCTCTATCTCACTGCATATAATTTCCGTTTTACCTCTTATCTCAATACCCTTCGTAATAGCATGATTATTCCCTTCTGTACCACCGGAATTGAATATAATCTCCTCAGGACTTGCGTTTATAAATTTTGCCACCATTTCCCTTGCTTTTTCAAGCGCATAAGCAGATTCACGTCCCAAATAATGAGGACTTGACGGGTTAGCACTCCTTTCCACAAAAAATGGGAGCATAGTATTTATTACTTCCGGGAAACATGGCGTAGTTGCATTATGGTCCAGATAAATTATTTTTTCCTTTTTGGAACTTTTGAACATTTTTAAATTTAGCAAAGTTGACTTAAGAAAAATTTCGAATAATTTAACCATAATTTTCAAAAATCAAAATAAAGGTGAAACAATGAACGATAATAACTTATCGAGTAGAAAAATTGAAGCAGATTATAAAAGAGCAAAGGAAATCTACTCGTCAATCGGCGTTGATACTGAAAAAGCTATACAAAAACTTTTAAAAATAAAAATCTCTATGCATTGTTGGCAAGGAGATGATGTTGGAGGTTTTGAAGTAAAAAAAGGGAGTCTTGACGGTGGGCTCGTAGCCACAGGAAATTATCCTGGAAAAGCAAGAAATGCCGATGAACTGAGGCAGGATGCAGAAAAAGCCTTCAGTCTAATCCCAGGAAAACATAAATTTAATCTACATGCCATTTACCTCGAATCTGATGGGAAATTCATTGAACGCAATGAGATAAGCCCTGAAAATTTTAAGAATTGGATTAGCTGGGCAAAAAGTAATGATTTGGGCCTGGATTTTAATGGGACTTTTTTTTCCCACCCTAAAGCATCCTCTGGCTTTACTCTTTCCAATAAAGATAAATCTATCAGAAATTTCTGGATAGAACACGCAAAAAGGGCCCGTGAAATTTCTGCGAAATTCGCAAAAGAACTCTCACAAATCTCAGTATGTAATCTCTGGATACCTGATGGAGCAAAGGATTATCCAGCTGATCGCCTTTCTCCAAGAAAGAGACTGATGGAATCACTCGACGAAATCTTCCAGAAAAAAGCAGCAAAAAATGTCAAAGATACCGTAGAAGGAAAATTATTTGGAATCGGTAGTGAAGAATATGTCGTAGGCAGCAACGATTTTTATATTGCTTATGCAATTTCAAGAAAAATTACGCCGTGTATGGATATGGGACATTATCATCCAACAGAGGCTGTCTATGATAAAATTTCCGCACTTTCAAATTTTGTAGAGAATATCTTAATCCATGTCAGCCGACCTATCAGATGGGATTCAGACCACGTAGTAATCTTCAATGACGATCTTGCAAACCTGGCAAGAGAAATTGTTAGAGCTAAAATGCTTGATAGAATTTATTTTGCCACAGACTTTTTTGATGCGAGTATAAATAGAATAGGTGCGTGGATAATAGGCGTTCGAAGCCTTCAAAAGGCTCTTCTTGCCGCCTTACTTGAACCTGTCGAACTCTTGAACCAGTTTGAGGATCAAAAACGCAATGCAGAAAAACTCGCTCTTGTTGAGGAAATGAAAACTATGCCTCTTGGGGCAGTCTGGAATTATTTCTGCGAATTAAATAATGTTCCTCCATCAACTTTATGGATACCAGAAATCAAGAAATATGAGGAAAAAGTATTATCGCTTAGAAATTAATTTCGTATTTCGATTTTTTCTGCTGTATGATATTATCAAAACGGGGTAACTTAGAATGCGTTCTTCTCTCGAATGCTTACCATGTTTTCTTAATCACTCTCTTGCAGTAGCAGATATTTGTCGCTTTTCACGTGAACAGAAAGAATTAATCGCAAAAAAAACTCTGGCAAAACTTGCAGACCTCGATTTTTCTATTCCTCCACCTGCTATGGCAAAAGTAATTCAAGGTTTTATATCAGACATCACAGGAATAAAAGATCCTTATCTTAAATTAAAGAAAGATTCAACTACTTTCGCATTGAAACTATTCCCTCTATTAAAAGAAGAAGTCTCTCTCTCAGAAGATAGTTTTGAAACATCTGTAAGACTTGCAATTGCAGGCAATATCATCGATTTCGGAGTAAATCACAATTTCAAACTCGAAGATGTACATAAAGTTATAACAGACTCTCTATCAGCAGAAATTGATAAACATCAAGTAAAAAAATTAAAGGAAAAAATCGAATCTTCCAATAAAATCCTCTACATAGCCGACAACGCAGGCGAGATCGTTTTTGACCGCCTACTCCTGGAGAATTTTACAAACAAATTCATCTTAGCTGTCAGAGGATTTCCTATACTGAATGACGCTACAAGATATGAAGCATCCCTATCAGAATTACCAGAAGGCCTTAAAATCATTGATACTGGAGATAATGTGCCAGGGATAATCCTCAGTAATTGCTCAAAAAATTTTGTAGAAATTTTCAATAACTGTGATTTCATAATTTCCAAAGGACAGGGAAATTTTGAAACACTCGATGAAACAAGAAAACCAATATTTTTCCTATTTAAAGCTAAATGTGATGTCGTAGCAAGAAAGCTAAATGTTCAAAAGGGCGCATTACAAATAATAAGTAAAAATATCAGCTAAAGGACCTTGATAAATGAAAACAAAATTGGAAATAAAAAAGAAAATTATTCCACCATTAGATTCGGATTTCACCCCCGCAATCCTGTGGAATAAAAAATTTAAAGAATTAGTTAAAGAAAGTTCTAACTCCAGACCAATAATCATATCATTAACTCGTAGTAATGGCTCCGTATCAACATTAAAAACTGAAATATTTAACGAAAATTCTCAAACAGACGAACTCAATTTATTCTATGTTGAAAGGCTTATAAAATTCCTCTTATGGATGAAAGGCGGATACAAAATAACAATAGCTGGAGCCCCTGATATCGCTGCGAAAATCGCAAAAATATATTCTAAATCAGGAAAAAGAGCCTTTGATTGGAATATTATGGGAAACAAAATTTACGGCTCTGAAATGCAGATTATTTCTACCTCTCTTGATGACAGACCAGAAGAAAAAGAATTTGACATCGCCCTGGGCGGAAATACAAACGGCTGTAGAGTCGGATTTGATTTAGGCGGTTCCGATAGAAAGTGCGCTGCATTAATAGACGGAAAAGTTATTTTTACTGAAGAAGTAAAATGGGACCCATATTTTCAAAAAGATCCTACCTGGCATAAAGAAGGTATTAACGACTCTATAAAAAGAGCGGCAAAATACTTACCAAGAGTCGATGCAATAGGTGGAAGCGCCGCTGGCGTATATGTTAATAATCAAGTTCGCGTGGCTTCTCTTTTTAGAGGTATTTCTGAAGAAAATTTTCAAAAACATATAGTAAATCTCTTTAATGAATTACAAAAAGAATGGAACGTACCACTTGTAGTAGTAAATGATGGAGAAGTAAGCGCCCTCGCCGGGGCTATGTCTATGAAAGATAACTCCGTACTGGGGGTATCAATGGGAACAAGCTTTGCAGCAGGATATGTCAATCCCTCTGGCAGAATCACCGATTGGTTGAATGAGCTCGCTTTCGCTCCCATTGATTATAGGGAAAATGCACCAATCGATGAATGGTCAGGAGATAAAGGCTGCGGTGTTCAATTCTTCTCCCAACAAGCTGTCTCACGACTCATTCCCTCTGCAGGAATAAAACTCCATGCAGAAATGCCAATGCCAGAAAAACTTATAGAAATTCAGAATTTAATGAACAAAAATGACGCTCGAGCAAAAAAAATTTACCAAACTATAGGTATATGCTTTGGATACGCTATTGCAACCTATTCAGAATTCTACAATATAAAAAATCTTTTATTTCTAGGTAGAGTAAGTTCTGGAATTGGAGGAGAAATAATAATTGATGAAGCCCAAAATGTATTAAAAATTGAATTTCCAGAAATCGCAGAAAAACTAAAAATAAAAACACCAGATGAGCAAATGAAAAGACACGGACAGGCTGCTGCGGCGGCAACCCTTCCAATTATTCCCACAAAAAACTCTAAAAATTCAATAAATGAATAAAAACTTTCCCTCTAAAATTTTTCCTAATATTATTGCGTTTTTATAATAAAATACAAAATACAAAAAAAAAGCTTTTTCAAGTTATGAATACTAAAGCTGGATTAAAATTTTTTGCAATCTTTTTGGCTATAAGTTGTATCTTCTTTTTAGATCTTTTCTCTGAAAATACTGTAAATAAGGGAAATAATCCCGTTCGAATGGAGTGGAACATTGACGGCGTCAAACGAGAAGCATTAGTCTATATTCCTACTCTGGCAAAAACAAGTCCCACCCCTGTTATATTTGCATTTCATGGTCATGGCGGAACAATGAAGTTAGCTGCATCCGGAAATGCATTTCACAAACTCTGGCCAGAAGCAATCTCTGTTTATATGCAAGGACTCAATACACCTGGAAGGCTGGTTGATCCAGAAGGTAAAAAGTCCGGCTGGCAAGCCTTTGCTGGTGATCAAAATGATCGCGATTTAAAATTCTTCGATGCCGTACTAAATACTTTGAAAACAAATTATAATATCGATGAAAAACGAATATATTGCACAGGACATTCCAATGGAGGTGGTTTTACTTATCTACTCTGGGAAGAACGCGGCGACCTTTTCGCAGCATTTGCCCCGAGTGCTGCCGTATCATTAACAGCCGTTATACTGAATAAGATTCCGCCCAAATTTGCGGAATTGGCTGAACGTTTAAGCAAAAAAGCAAAACAACTTACACCAAAACCCGTTATGCATATTGCAGGTGAAAATGATCAACTCGTTAAATTCGAATGGCAAAAACAAACTATTGACATGCTGCTGAAATTAAATAATTGCAGCGAAGGAAAACCATGGAATGAACACTGTACTATATATCCATCAAAAACCGGAACACCAGTCGTAATATACCTCCATCAAAAAGGACACTCTCTGCCTTCAGATGCCCGTGAATTAATAGTAAAATTTTTTAAAGAACAAGTAAAACCATAAATAAATCTCAGACTCTTATTCAATTCAGCTAAGATACTCATTTTAATTTTGATAAGAAGTTAAAATTGCCAGCGGGTAAATTTTGCCATTCGTGAATTTCAGAAAGCGGATCACTACTAAACGTAAGATCCATAGCGAAAATCGCATTAATGTTTTTGCTTATATCCAACCTAAAAGGAAGTTCAGGGTAAATTATAGAGAATCCTTCTCTGTTTAATAAATTCAAGTGGCAACCTCGTTTTTCTGAGATTTTTATATCTTTCTCGCTAATTCTCGCCCTACTTAGCATAAGCTTTGGCCTACCAAAAACATACAGCACAAGCGGAATCTTAGATGCCATTACCAAATCTGAAACTTTTTCTTTATCGGCTTCCATCGAAATAACTGCATAAGAAGCACCTTTCGCTTTCAGAAAATCACCTGCAAGAGAATTCAAAATCATTAACCCAGGCCCGGCAGCCCACTGAATAGAATTATATTCGAAAAGACCCAATGCATCAAGATTATTTATCTCTAAAAGAATTTTATTCTCTCTGCAAAAATCTATAATCAAACTCATTTCCTGAATGTCTTTTTCATAAAAAACTTCAGGCAAAGCAATTATGAAATCCTTCATTAAACTCTTTGCGAATTTCGCATCAGCAATTCTCTTACATTCAATTATAAATTTAAAATCAAAATCAAATTTATCGAATAGCTTTAACTCTTCAGGAAATATCCTTAAAAGCTCGAAACCAAAACGCCCCCTGCGAAATTCGCATGGCGCAATAGTGCTTTTTATTCTATTTACAAGTTCTGAGGGTAAAGTTATTTTTACTATATCACGTTGGGGCTTTTTACTCTTCTCGATAACAGCAGATATCTTTGAAACAATTCTTTTATAGTCAGAAGATGTCAGGAGAATATCCGAAGGTGCATCAATTGATATTTCAAAAGTGTTATATTTGCTTTCTATGTTTTCCTGAAAATCATTAAATCCCATTAAGTTTTTCTTTCTGGAATAATCTTTTTTCTTAATAAGGACTTCTTCTTTAAATTCTATTCCTTGAAAGGGAGAAAAAATAATAACAACTTTATTGGCTCCAGTAGCTTCTAAAATTAAAATTGATATTGAATTTCTCTTATCAGATGAGAAAGGCAATTGAAAATAAGATTTTTCCCTGCCCGCATCCGCTGTTAAATTATCTCTTATGCCAAGATAGTAATAATCTGTTATCTCGCGACCTGCATATGAACCAAGTTCTGAGATTCCATCATCCCCAGTATCTAAGTCATCCCTGAATTTTTTTACCAATTTCACTGCTTTTGCAACCCATTCAGGCGATTTTAATCTGCCTTCTATTTTAAAAGCTTTTACTCCAATTTTAGCAAGTTCCTTAAGATGCGGAAGTAAGGAGATATCTTTCATCGACATTATTCGAGAACTTTCCCCACTCTGTACCTTCCATTCCATTCTACATGGACTTGCACAAAGCCCCCTATTTCCACTTCTACCACCTAACCAACTTGAAAGAAGACATCGCCCCGATATAGAAAAACACATTGCTCCCTGAACAAAAATTTCTACTTCAATATTTGATTTTTCAATGACATTCTTGATTTCATCCCTACTCAATTCCCTCGCAAGTATTACTCTCACCGAGCCTATTTTCTTTGCGAAAATCGCACCACTTGATGTTGATATACCTGCTTGTGTACTGAGATGAAATGTAAATTGAGTATCCTTGAAATAATTTTGAAATTCAAAAAAAGCTAAGTCCTTCACTATAAATGCATCAACATTTGCGATTTTCGCAAAACTCAGATATCTCGCCGCTTCGCTTAATTCTCTTTGCGATATATCGGTATTTAAAGTTAAATAAGCTTTTACCTTTTTAGAATGCAGTTTTTGAACAAGTTCAGGCAATTGCGATAATTTTATATTTTCTGCCCGCCTTCTTGCGTTAAAGTCCGAAAGACCAAAATAGACAGCATCTGCTCCAGCATCTGCAGCGGAGAGCGCTGCATCAAAACTACCTGCGGGAGCTAATATTTCAGGTATCAGTGAATTCATTTGCAATTTTTAATCTTATTCAGAAGAAATGTTGTAGAAAAATTTCCAATGAATGGAATAAACTTTATTTTTGTTCCACTTTCAAGAAGAGCTTCTTTTTCCTCTTGATTAATATTGTTAATATTGTAGTCCCCTCCTTTTACATATATATCAGGTTTTATGAGTTTCATTAATTTTGTACACCTAACTTGATTAAATATCACCACAGCATCAACGAAGTAAAATGATGCCAATAAATACGCCCTGTCTTCCTGTTTACAGAGCGGTCTATCTGGTCCTTTTAATTTTTTTATTGAATTATCTGAATTTATGCCCACAATCAAAAAATCAGCATAAGTTCGTGCTTTCATCAAATATTCAGCGTGACCTCTGTGAATTAGATCAAAACAACCATTTGTAAAAACAATTTTAAGTCCCTGTTTTCTCAATTTTTTTGTTAATAACGCGATTTTTTTTATGCTCAGTATTTTTAATTTGGGGTTAGGAATAGGCATATATTATAATTCTCTCCATCTTGTATGATCGTCCGAAAAAAGTTTATTTGCTTCTTCTGGTCCCTCAGAACCAGCTTTGTAGAAATATAACGGATTATTATTGAGATTATTTCTATCTTCCCATATCTTTAATACAGGCTCTATTAATTTCCAGGACAATTCAATACAATCCTTTCTAATAAAAAGCGTTGGATCGCCGAGCATACTATCAAGCAAAAGCCTCTCATACGCCTCTGCTATAGGAGTGCCAAGATCTTTATATTTAAAGTCCATATCAACATTTCCCATACATAATTTTGCTCCGGGTTTTTTTGCATTAATTTTCAAGGAAAATCCTTCATCCGGTTGAATTGTAAGTATTAACTCATTTCTCGGTATTGCAGATGCCTCAAAAAAACCAAATATAGAATGCGGAATTTGTTTAAATCTGATTGCTACTTCAGAGAGTCTTTTCGATAATCTCTTTCCTGAACGAATATAAAAGTGAACCCCATTCCAGCGCCAATTATCTATATGAAATTTTGCCGCTACATAAGTTTCAGTTATTGAGTCTTTTGGTATTCCTTCTTCTTCCCTATATGCGGGCAAGAATTTTCCATTCAAGTGATTTTCTACATATTGACCTCTTAGAATAAAGTCTCCAAGTTTATCTGCTGCATTCGGAAATGGTCGAATTGAATCAAATAATTTTGCCTTTTCATCGCGTATTCGTTCTGAATCAAAAGATGATGGCGGTTCCATAGCAATCAGAGAAAGAAGTTGAAGTATGTGATTTTGAAACATATCCCTGAGTAATCCTGTATTGTCAAAATATCCAGCTCTGTGTTCAACACCAATCGTCTCTGCCACTGTAATTTGTAGACTATCAATATACTTATTGTTCCACAATGGTTCAAAAACTGAATTTGCAAACCTCATCATCAAGATATTTTGGACAGTATCTTTACCTAAGTAATGGTCAATTCGATAAACCTGGTGTTCTTTTAGATATTTTGACAATTTTTTTTCAAGTTCAGATGCTGATTGGAGATCTCTACCGAATGGTTTTTCAACTACAATTCTTTTCCACAGTTTTCCTTCATTATTTTCCTGAATCAAATTGGCTTTTCCTAATTCTTCGACTATCACACTAAAAATTTCAGGCGGAGTAGAAAAATAAAAGAGTCGCCCTTTTGAATTAACCGATTTCTCAAATGCAGAAAGCAATTCTCCTATTTTTTGGTAGGTTTCTGGGGAAGAGTAATCACCACTTAAATATCGAAAACTGGCAAAGAAAAGATCTGTTAATTTTTTAGGAGGCAAAATACCCACCAGTTCAAGTGCTTTTTTCATCTTGGCTCTGAATTGCTCATCAGTCATTTTTGATCTTGCACAACATATTACAAGAAAATTATCCGGCATCAAATCCCTCTCAAAAAGTCTGAATAAAGCCGGAACTAATTTTCTCGAAGTCAGGTCTCCCGAAGCTCCAAATATTACAATTGAACAATTTTCTGGTGCAGTTTCAGAACAAAGAAGATTTTTGCCAAATCCAAAATTATCCATATTACAATTCCTTCATTTTCTATGTTAAATATTCTAATAGAAATAAAAATTGCAAATTTCAAACTAATTTACCTTATATTTTTTCAAACTTGAAATTTTCCAATAAAGAGCTTGATTAAAAAGGCAAAATTTTATTTTTAAAACACGGTGATTTATGATTATAGTAACTGGTGGAGCTGGATTCATTGGCAGCGCCTTAGTCTGGCAACTTAATCAAAATGGGATTGATGAGATTTTAATCGTTGATCATCTCGGTGAAAGTCAAAAATGGGAAAATTTAAGAGCTCTAAGATTTTCTGATTATATAGAAAAAGAACAATTCAGAAATTACCTTTCAAACAATACTCTTAATTATCCCATTGAAGTTATATTTCACCTCGGTGCATGTTCAGCTACAACTGAAAAAAATGCATCATACTTGATAGATAATAACTTCAATTATAGCAAAGAATTAGCTGATTTTTGTATTAAGCGGAAAATAAAATTTATATATGCCTCAAGCGCTGCAACCTATGGCGATGGTTCAAAAGGATGGACCGATGACGAAAATAAATTGGAAGAATTGTTGCCATTAAATATTTATGGTTATTCAAAACATTTATTTGATCTATGGATGAAAAGAAAAGGATTCTTGAAATTTGCCGCAGGATTAAAATTTACAAACATTTTCGGCCCTAATGAGTGGCATAAAGGGGAAATGCGTAGTGTAATATGTAAGGCATATGAACAAATAAAGAAAACAGGAAAACTTTGCTTATTTAAATCCTATAAAAAAGATTTTAAAGATGGAGAACAAAAAAGAGATTTTCTATATGTTAAAGATGCCGTAGAAATAATGCTTCACGTTTACAGAAATAATCTCGTTGGAATTTTTAACGTTGGCAGCGGAAAAGCCGAGACATGGAACAAGCTCGCCGATGCCATATTCGAAGCAATGAAAGTGAAAAAAAATATAGAATACATTGACATGCCTATAGAAATTCGCGATAAATATCAATATTATTCATGCGCAGACATGAGAAAATTACTATCCACCAACTATAAAAAAAATATAATCCCACTAACTGACGCTGTAAAGGAATATATTAACTTTTATTTAGAACCACATAAGCACCTGGGTGAATGAAAAAATACAGCCCTAACAAATCATAATTAAAAAATTAGCAGCCGAATATTTAATAAAATTCATAAAATATCGTATCGAAACCCCCAATATAAAACCCCTGCATTCCAATTTTTAAATACAGTTAAATGATGATGATTTCCTACCCCCCCCTTAGATTATAAATAAGCAGAATCAAATGAGAACCCGACGCGTTTGATTTGACGAAAACAAATCATTACATCTTTTGGCTATAAAAAAAGATATCTCCACCTCTCTTCAGTCTTTGTCATTTTTTTATAATTTTTTTATTTTCCCATTTTTTTTACTTGACTTTTTAGAATAACTATATTATATTTAGGTATAATAAAAGTTAACTTAAACAGAGGGATAAAAATGAAAAAATTTAGTAGTCTTTTTACTTTAATAGAACTACTTGTCGTTGTTGCGATAATAGGGATTCTAGCTGCATTACTTCTACCAGCCCTGCAAAATGCCAGGGAGTACGCAGGTGCTATTACTTGCGTAAATATGTTGAAACAACATGGGTTGGTTGTGATGATGTACGTATCTGATAATGACGAAACAATGCCTGGAGCAATTACTGGAGCCATAGGCTCAGAGTCACCCTATAATACAAGCGAATGGGAATATTTGTTCTCTCACAAATTGCCAGCTGGAATGTGTATGTTCGATTATTATGGGAAAGATCCAAATGTTGATGTGGAAAATGGTTGGGGGATTGCGCATTCAATTAATTATAATACAAAAAACTGGAAAGCTACAGTCCAGAATTATTGCTGCCCAACTTACATAAAGCGTTGGCGCAGTAATAATATTACCTTTTATGAACCCCCTGCTACTCAATATAAAGAAGCGCCTTATAGACGAGGATATATTCATGCATTTGCCCTGGATTCAACGACATGGGGACCATTTAGGGGATCGCCAGGCTGGTTAAAAATAAGTAGAATTGGAACGATGGCTTGGTCCGATACCACTGGTTGGAGTTATTATTGGGCACAACGAGCTAAACCATCTCAACTTGTAATTATATGCGATTACAAATTTACGCGCGACTTCAGTGATCAAGTAATTCCATATCATAAAGGGAACGGACATAAGATAGGTTATGGTTATTTGCTCGCTGATGGGTCGGCAAGAAATACTCAAAAATTTAGTGCAAAAGCTGGTAGTGGCTGGGATGAACGTCCAGGCTGGGTTCTTCCAAAAAACTGGTAACAAAAAAAACAACTAATTGCAACTAAAATAGAAAAATTATAAATAACCTAAAAATCTGAAATAAAAAAAATGGAGAAGTTATGCCTCAAAAAATTACTTTTTCTCCAGAAATATTAAAACTAATAAGGGATTTCAGATCAGAGGATTATACAGATCATCAAAAATATAAAAAAATTGCCAAACATATTATATACTTGATTAGAAAAGGGAAACTCACACCAGGAACACAATTTCCTTCAATCCCAGAATTGGAAAAGGCTCTGAGTCACTTTGCAGGCCGCGTAACAGTCGTTAATGCATATAGAGAATTGGTGAGAGAAAGATATTTAATCTCAAGGCATGGTCTTGGCACTTTTGTAAATAAAATAAACTCTGAGGAAAATCCTCGTGTCGCTCTTATTATTCCAATGTTTTCTGTATACATTCAGATCTACGCTAAATTTGCAGCAATGCTTCAACTTCTTGTAGAAAGTATAAAAGACCGTCTATGGCTCTTAAACTCACACGAAACTCCTCAGACATTTATTGATTCATGTGAAGAAGCAGTCTTTCACTGGGGGGCAAAATTTCTCGTTGCAGTGCCACCAATTAACAAAAAAGATCCTTCAAAAATTGATAAAACTGTAGAAAATTATCTTTCTAATTTGAATAAAAAAAAATTATTGGAAAAAATAATTATTTTTGATAGAAATACGGAATCTAACTTCGATGCCCTGATTCTTCAAAACAGGCAAATGGGTAGAAAACTACTAATAGAAAGAGCAGCCACTAAAAAAATTCATCGAGCCCTATTTTTAATGGAAAGTGACTACAAAATCACAGATAGAAAAGAACTTACTAAATTCGCATCTAAACTTGGTTTAACTATCGATTTCAAAAAAAGGATAAACACTGAGAAAACCCTTGAAAATGCAGATAAATTTGGTGCAGAAGCCTTGTTCTTTGACAGCGATATTTTTGCAACAAGATTTATGACGGAAAGTAGAGATAAAAATAAGTTCAAAATAGCTGGATACGATGCAACAAATTACGCTTTATTAAATACTCCGCAAATTACTTCTGTAGATCCAGGATTTTGTGAAGCTGCAGAAATAGCATTTTCTCTAATAAATGGGAAAGCTCCTTCAACTACATTACCTTTCCTTTTAAAGCCTAAACTAATTGTTGGAGATACGTTATGAATTTAAAATTTTTGAGAGCATTTTACTCTATAATTTTATTCTTCCTATTTTTTTCATTATTTAGTGAGAACGAGGAAAATTTCTTTACTCTGATTGTTTTACCTGATACCCAAAATTACGTTAAATATGAAGGAAATGATAAAAAATTCTTAAAACAGTGCAAGTGGATAGTTGAGAATAAAGAAAACCTTAATATCAGATTTGTCTTACACGAAGGAGATATTACCGATGATAACAGCCCGGAACAATGGGAAAAAGCAAAAAATTGTATGAGTATACTTGATGGAAAAATACCTTATGCTTTGTGCGTAGGAAATCATGATATATCTAAGAATTCTAAACTTTCTCTAATTGAGAAATACTTTCCTGAAACGGCTTTCTCAAATCAAAAGTGGTGGGGAGGAAAGATGCCTGAAGAAAACTGCTTCTGGTATAAATTCGAAGCATATCAAAATAAATTTATAATCATAAGTTTAGATTTTGGCCCAAGCGATAAAATGCTTAACTGGGCAGATAGCGTAGTAGAAAGTAATAAAGACTGCAAAGCTATCTTTTTAACTCATGAACTTCTTGATGAAAACGGAAGACTTTCAGAGAGAAATACGAAAAAAAGTTCTTCTCATTATGGCATACGATCAGATGGCAGCTCATACAATACCGGAATCGAAATATGGGAAAAACATCTCAGTAAACATTCAAATTATTTTCTTGCTATTTGTGGACATTATGGTGGTATTGCATCAAGAGCTGAATTAACAGGAAAAACAGGAAATAAAGTTCATATTCTAATGGCAAATTATCAATATTTTGAGGGCGGAGGAAATGCTTTCCTCAGAATATTAAAATTCGATAAAAATCTAAAAAAATGTGATATTTTAACTTATTCCCCATTTTTAGATAAATTTTTAAATGACGAAAAAAATAATTTTACAATAAAATGGTAAATAATAAAAAAAAGGAGTAATGCTTATCATGAGAATAAAAGATATCTTCTGTTTTGTTTTACTTTTCGCGTTATCTTTAATAATAGAGGCAGAACCTATTTACATTAATCTGACTAAGTATGTAAATACGCCTATTGAAGATGATGGTATTGCCAATAATGCTAAGGGCGGCTGGAGCGACGAAGGCATAAATGATATGTTTATTTATCCTCCTGTTGTAAGTGGAAAAGTTTCAAGAAATGGGTTCAAATTTGAAATTCTACCAATCGGACCTGATAAAAACACTGTAATTATGCTGAAAGGGGAAGATAACTCTATCAATAAACCTGAAGAAGTTAAAATTTCTATTCCATCTGTAAAAGCACAATTTATATATATTCTTCAAAATGCTGTAAAACAATCAAAAGGACAAAGCAAAAATTTTATAGTGGCAAATTATATCCTTGAATATTCAGATGGAACTACAGAAGTTTTCCCCATTCGCGATGGAATTGAAATAAGACAATGGTGGACAGGCTCATGGTGGGAAAATAGCGGCGAAAAATCATGGCCATTTTTTATTGGACGCAATCTATATTCAATGAAATGGGGGCAATTAATTGGAGTATGGGCTACTCAACTAAAAAATCCTTTCCCGGAAAAAGAAATTAATGCAATAATTTTGAGATCAGAAAAAAAATCAATCCCTGTTATATGGGCTATTACTCTTGATAATGATGATTATTATAAATCTCCTGACTTAAAAAAGGATTATGTGCGTCCACCTGATGTACCAGCAGGCTACTTTGATGGCAAACAGGCAATTGAAAACAAATTAATCTTTGAAGTAATGAAAAAAAATGGTTACGCAAAAGGAATAAGAAAAGTTGATATAATAAGTGATGACATTATTGCTGTAACTATTGATGCTGCCTTATCTGGTGGAGCGGGAATGGCAAATGAGAAAGTAATGCAATTCCAAAAGCCCCAAAATTTCTTACTTTCGGAAGAAAATTCTGAATCCACAAACTCTAAAGCTCAATTTTATCCAATTTCTGTAGGCAGGCAAAGCTGGAACTTTGATACTATTGATGTAGAAGATTTTCCACTTGTACAAATTTATTTCCATACATATTACTTAAAAACTCCTCAAATGAAAAAAGGAATGAAGTACTCGATTAACATCCCCTTACTTGAAAATGCCGAAGTAAAAGAGATTAAATTTGAATTTACTGAACAATGTGTAACTCCGGTGATAAAGGTAAATCAAGCTGCATATTTCTCAAAATCAAATTCTAAATTTGCATATCTCGGTTGGTGGGCAGGCGATATAGGACCAGTCGATTATTCAAAATTTAAAGAATTTAAAGTTGTATCTAATGATTTTAAAAAAACCTTTTTTGAAGGAACAATAAAAAAGAGAAAAGGTTCTGATGAAAAAGTTAATGAGGAGGATGTAAGCGGAGAAATTGTATATGAAATGGATATCTCAGAACTCAAAAAAACAGGTATCTATCGGATTGTAGTGCCCGGTTTAGGTTCTTCATATTCATTTGGAATTGGTGTTGATGAATTTTCAAAGATATATCAGACTGTTCTCCGTGGATTCTTATTCCAGCGTTGTGGTTATGAACTCAATACAGAATTCTGCCGTTTTAATAGACCTGCATGTCATTTAAAAAACTACGAATCAGGACACCTTGTTTATGGTGCTAATGAAAAATACCAGGCAGGAAAACACATAATTCAATTCAAGCCTCAAAAAAAAGATGAAGAAATTCGAGAATTTAGAGGAGGATGGCACGACGCAGGAGATTACGATCTCTTTTACTCCCACATGATTTCAGCTTCAAAAATGCTAATTGCGTATGAATATGCTCCTAATATTTTTAAGGATGGAGACGCTTCATCTCCTGAAAACAAAAATAACGTTCCTGATATTCTTGATGAAGTAGAATGGGGATTAAAATTCTATGCTGATAACCAACAAGCAGATGGGGGAATTTTTGCAGGAAGGGCAAATGATGAGGATTATGGAAATAAAGAATGGAAATCCGAATTTGCAAAGTGGAAAGAAAAAAAGCCAGAATGGAAAAAATACGGAGATCTACCTCCTTTTGGGAATTTTTTCCCCTGCTCTGCATCTTGTGATACATTCGCCGCCGTTGCTGCCCAAACATCACGTAACTTCGCAAAAATCGCACCAAATAAAGCAAAAAAATACCTTGAACAGGCTGAAAAAGCCTACGATTGGGCAAGAAAAAATTCTGACGATGAATATGCCAGAGAAGGTATTAGTTACGGCAAGATTGAATGGAAAACAGCATGGATATGGGCAGCTTCAGAACTTTTTAAAACAACAGGAAAACAAAAATACAATGATGACGTTATAAAACTTGCAAATGATAAAGAAAATCCATTTAAAGTACATTGGGCACAAGCACATTCAATCCCTTTCTTCCAATTTGCTTATGCTTCATGTAATAGACCACAAGTAAATAAAGACATAAAGAAAAAATTTTACGACAATATAATCAAATCAGCGGACGAAATAATAAAAAATAATGATAGACGGGCATATAGAATGGGAAGTAGGAAGGAAAGTGGTGGATGGGGAAATCTGGTCGGCGGAGGATATTATGGGGAAATTTGTGTTCTCGCATACATTCTAAGTAAGGAAAAGAAATTCCTCGATGCCGCATCAATAAATGCTGACTATCAGCTCGGAGCAAATCCTCTCTCTCGTTCTTTCATCAGCGGAATCGGAGAAAACCCAGTAATTCACCCTGAACTGCGAAAACCTCTATATGATAAAAATGGAATCCCAGCTGAAGGGATTCCTGTATTCGGCCCAGGAGGAAACGAGAATAGCCTCGGCGAATCTTATCCATCAAAAGTCCCAATCTGGAGAAGATGGATTGACAACCGTGTCTCTGCATTACACTGTGAATTCACAGTCGGAAGTACACAGGGAGAAGCTATTCTTTTATACGGTATCTTAAATGCAGAAGAAAATAAATAATGGAGCATCAAAAATGAAAAAAATACTATTACTACTTTTTAGTATCTTCACAATGATGATTTTAAAGGGCTTTGAGATTGATAATGTCCACCTTGCAAACAAAGACATATTGTCATTTGATATCATTGATGGAAAATGCATTTTTAACCAAAAAGATGGTACTGGAAAAATTGAAGGAGCAACTGTAAATCCTTCTGAACTTGAAAAAAGCA
>ERZ795060.1896-NODE-1896-length-22818-cov-9.300488_pt1 | contig 22818 bp, 18 predicted proteins | sample MGYA00375144_ERZ795060 | MGnify/ENA primary metagenome ERZ795060 (study PRJEB30189, sample SAMN05720157) | activated sludge metagenome | isolation source: anaerobic digester from wastewater treatment plant | place: Japan | collected 2015-05-15 ...
TGGTAAAAATCTGGAACAAGCCGAAGTTTGTTAAAAACTCAAACTATGTGATTACACTTGACAGAATTTTAAACACCCTGTCCCTTCGGGACACCCCTCTAAAAGAGGAGAATTTGGTGGAAAAAATCCTGAAACATCCGGGTATAAAAAACCAAATTAAAGAGTGGCAGGAGTTAGGAATAGTAGATGAGAAGTTTAAGACAAGTGATGTTTTTGAAAATTCCCCTTCTGTGAAGGGGTGGCAGGCGAAGCCTGACGAGGTAGTTAAATGGAACGAATTGCCCTTTAATGCTTCGCTAAAAGAAAAAGCAAAGGAATTGAGAAAAGCGGGGAATTTATCAGAAGTATTGCTTTGGAACCAAGTAAAAAATAAGCAATTTCTCGGCCTCGATTTTGATAGGCAAAAGATTATTGGCAATTATATTGTTGATTTTTATTGTAAAAATTTAGGAATTGTTATTGAAATTGATGGGATAAGCCATGATGGTAAAATTAAATATGATGAACAACGAGATGCTTATTTAAAAAGTCTCGGACTTAAAGTTTTTCATATTTCTGATTTAGAAGTGAAAAAGAATTTATCAGGAGTAATGGAATTTTTGAAAAATGAATTAGGGAAACACTCCGTCCCTTCGGGGCACCCCTCTATAAGAGGGGAATTTAGGCATTTACCGATTGATACAAAATATTTTAAGGATTTAGAACTTGAGATTTTAAGTTTATTTGATGATTTAGACAATGCATTAGATGGCTGGCTTATAAAGAGTGAGAATTATCAGGCTTTAAATACAATCCTTCCTAAATTTAAAGAAAAAGTACAGACAATTTACATTGACCCACCGTTTAATTTAGATTCTTCCGACCAGTTTCTTTACCGTACCAACTACAAAGATGCTAACTGGGCAACATTGCTTGAAAATAGATTGAGAATTGCCAGAGATTGGCTTAATGAAAAAGGAAGCATTTTTGTAAGATGTGATTATAATGGCAATTGGATAGTAAGGTGTTTGATGGATGAGATTTTTGGGAGTGAAAATTTTAGAAATGAAATTTCTTTAAGAAAAGTTAATTATCAAGGGACAAATGTTCCTGAGCGATTTAATCCAGCTTATGATTTACTTTACTTTTATGGAAAAAGTACAAGAATCCTTTTCAACATGATTTTCAAAGAGAGGGGAAGGGAAACAAGATGGGTAAATGCCGTTTCTCCCAAAGAAAATAAGGATGCTAATGTTATTGAATTAGATGGAAGAAAATTTATTGCACCAAAAGAACATCACTGGAGATTTTCTCAAACTAAATTTGTTCAACTAAATAAAGAAAAAAGAATAAGGATTTATGAAGAATATGAATATATAGATGTTTTTGGCAATAAACAAAAAGGTTTACCTCAATATTTAGAATCGGAATTAACACCAGTGGATTCTAACTGGACTGATATAGGAAGTTATTCATTTGGCTGGAGTTTTTCGACCGAAAACTCCGAAGTCCTTCTCAAGCGTGTTATAGAATCCACATCCAACGAAAACGATTTAATCCTTGATTTCTTCCTCGGCTCTGGCACTACCACAGCCGTAGCCCATAAACTTGGCAGAAAGTGGATTGGTGTTGAGATGGGAGAGCATTTTTACACAGTAGTTTTGCCAAGAATGAAAAAGGTTTTGGCTTATGATAAATCAGGGATTTCAAAAGAAGTTAAAGAATATCAAGGTGGTGGTTTTTTCAAATACTACGAACTTGAGCAGTACGAAGAAGCACTGGCGAATTGCAAATACGAAGAGAGTGATTTATTTAGTGTCCCAGGTAGAAGCCCATATCAGGAATATATCTTTTTGAAAGATGAAAAAATGCTTAAGGCATTGGAGATTGATTATAAGGATAACAAAGTAAGAGTTGATTTAGACAAACTTTACCATAACATAGACATTGCTGAGACATTGTCTAACCTAACAGGTAAATGGATAAAGAAAATCAGTGATGGTGAAGTAGAATTTGAAGATGGAACTAAAATTAATACCAAAGATTTGGATTATAAACTCATTAAGCCCCTAATCTGGTGGGAGTGATGAAACATACAGAATCTCAAACCGTTGAATTTAAACCTTCCTGGCGGGATGAATATTTGAAATGGATTTGTGCCTTTGCAAATACTGATGGTGGGAAATTACTCATAGGAGTTGATGATAGTGGCAAGCCAGTTGGAATAAAAGATAGTAAGAAACTTCTTGAAGAATTGCCTAATAAATTTAGAGATATTCTCGGTATTATTTCAGACATAACACTGGGAAGGAGAGAGGGTAAAGAGATTATTATAGTAAAAGTCAAACCATCTTACGCACCAATTTCTTATAAAGGTAGGTTTTATATCAGAAGTGGCAGCACAATTCAGGAATTAAAAGGTAAAGACCTGATGAGATTTCTCGTTTCAAAATCAGGTAAGGATTGGGACGAATATATAGAAGAAAGAGCAGTTATTGAAGATATTGATGTTGAAACTGTTGAAAAATTCAAGCAAATTGCAGAGAAAAGGATACCATTTGTAAAGAATGAAAAAGAGCCGATAAAGGTTCTTGAGAAATTAAATCTGCTTGATGATGGAAAGTTAACAAGGGCAGCGATTCTTCTCTTTGGAAAAAACTTAAAGAAATTCTGGCCAAGTGCTTATATAAAGGTTGGTAAATTTTTAACTGATACAGACATTGTAAGTTCTGATGAGGTAGAAGGAAATCTTTTTAAACAGGTTGAAAAGACAATGGAATTACTGCGGACAAAATATCTTATCTCTGAGATACGATTTGGAGAGATTTACAGAAAAGAAGAACTGGAATATCCTGAAGGAGCATTACGAGAAGCGATAATCAATGCAGTAGTTCATAGAGATTATTTCGGCCCTCATACTCAATTAAAAATTTACCCTGATAAAATAATACTCTGGAATGTAGGAACACTTCCAGAAGGAATCAATGTTGATGAATTAAAGAAAAATCATTCGTCTTATCCAAGGAATGGATTATTGGCGGATGTATTTTTCAAGGCAGGGTTGATAGAAGCATGGGGAAGGGGAACAATAAAAATTATTGATGAGTGTAAGAAATCTGGACTTCCAGAGCCTGAATTTAAAGAAGAATTTGGTGGTTTTACAGTTTATTTATATAAAGATATTTATACAGAAGAAAATTTGAGAAAAATAGGATTAAATGAGAGACAGATAAAAGCAGTATTGTATGTAAAAGAAAAAGGAAAGATTACAAATAAAGAATATCAGCAAATTTGTAATACTTCAGAAAGAACAGCTACACGTGATTTATCTGAATTAGTTAGTAAAGAAATACTGGAACAAAAGGGGACTACTGGTAAAGGCACAAGTTATATAATAAAGACGCCAAAGCCGACAGGAAGACGCCACAAAGACGCCAAATAACAAAATGGGGAAATATATGCAAAAATAGTCAAATAGGGCAAAGATGATTAATAAACTTTATCTACAACACATTGTATATGATATTCCTTTTGAGACATTGCCTGCAAAGTGGCAGAGATTTGATTTCAGCCGATTTTCAAAAGACAAAACACTTTTTGATTTTCAACAGGATGCATTAAAAAACTCCCTCAAGGCATTACATCTATTTTTAAAAGACAAAAATTCAGATAAAAAATCACTGTTTGAGCATTACAAACTTAATGGGCTTGAAGAAGATTTTGATTATGACCTAAAGAAAAAACAGGATAGTAAGACGGCTAAGTATCTTTTAGAGTATCCAGAAGATTATCCGGTGGTTGATAACAAAATCTCATTTGCTCATTTTATCAACAGAATGAGTTTCTGGATGGCGACAGGTTCAGGCAAGACACTGATTATTGTTAAATTGATTGAGTTTATAGGCAAACTTATTACAGAAAAAGAATTGCCTGAGAGGGATATTCTTTTTCTGGCACACCGTGATGACCTTCTGGAGCAGTTTAAGAACCATATTGAAGAGTTTAACAATTTCAATTTTGATACAAAGATAAATCTAAAAAGTTTGAGAGATTATGAGAGTGTAAAGCGAGAAAGTATTCTGCCTTTTGCCAGAAATGAAATTACAGTTTTTTATTATCGTTCTGACCTGATTTCTGATGAGCATAAAGAGAAAATTGTTAATTTCAGGAATTACGATAATGGTGGCAAATGGTATGTTCTTCTGGATGAAGCACACAAGGGGGATAAAGAAGACAGCAAGAGGCAAATTTTATACTCAATACTTTCAAGAAACGGATTTCTCTTTAATTTCTCCGCCACATTTACCGACCCGCGGGACTTTGCTACCTGTATTTTTAACTTCAATCTTTCAAAGTTTGTAGAAGAAGGATACGGTAAACATATTTATGTATCTTCTGCTAATGTTGCCTCATTTCGTGATAAACAGAATGATTTTTCTCAGATTGAAAAGCAGAAGATTGTTTTGAAAACAATGCTGCTATTAACTTACATAAATAAGTATTTTAAAAAAATTAAAGGAGTTGATGGCTCTTTTTATCACCGTCCATTACTTCTTACTCTTGTTAATTCTGTAGATGTGGAAGAATCTGATTTAGAATTGTTTTTCAGAGAATTGGAAAGAGTTGCCAAAAATGAAATTAGAGCAGATTTATTTAATAATGCGAAGCAAGAACTTATCAAAGAGTTCAATGACCATTCAACATTTGAGTTTGAGGAACTTAAATGTTTAATAAATGCTGATTTAATTAGAAAATTGGACTATAAGGATGTTTTGAAAGATGTTTTGAACGCTAAAACTCCGGGTACAATTGAGGTTTTAAAAATCCCAGGGAATAGACAGGAATTGATTTTTAAACTAATAACGGCTGACAAGCCATTTGCGTTAATAAAAATCGGAGACATTTCTGGATGGCTGGATGATAAACTTGAAGGATATGAGATAATTGAAAGTGTTGAAAATGAAAGTTATTTTAAGAGAATCAATCAGGATGATTCAGATATAAATATTTTAATGGGCTCTCGTTCTTTTTACGAGGGCTGGGATTCTAACAGACCAAACATTATTTTGTTTATTAATATTGGAGTAGGAAGTGATGCCAAAAAATTCATTCTGCAATCAGTTGGCAGAGGCGTAAGAATAGAGCCACAAAAACATCAAAGAAAACGACTTCAAAAGTTATTAAATGCAAAGAAAATTAAAAATGAAGTTTTTGAAAAAGTTAAAAATCTGATTTTACCAATTGAGTCCCTGTTCGTTTTTGGAACCAACACGAAAAACTTAAAAGAAATAATCGCAACGCTAAAAGCAGAAAAACAGGATAAGAGTTTGGGTGAATTGTTTATCTTAAACCCGGAGGTGCAAAGACATCTTCTTCTGGTGCCAGTTTACAAAAACTCTAAAAGAATTTTTGCTGAAGAAAAAGACATCCAGAGATATTCCATCAGGAGGGAAGATTTTGATATAACATCGCAATTCTACAGATTTTTAGGTGATAAAGTTGCTCTGGCTAAATATAATTGTGAAGTAAAGGTTTTGAATAAAGTGAAAGAAAGTTTTGCGAACAAAGATAGGTACTATGATTTTGACGAAAGGGACTCGCTCTTTGAACCGGAGTTAACTCTGGAACGGATTTTTGAATATTTTGGAGTTAAAAACAAAGAGTTGGATGAATTTAAAAAATTAGAAGGTGAAATCGTGCATTTTAAGAAAGTCAGGTTCAGTGATGGCGAAAAATATGAGGAAATCAAAAAGAGAATTGAAATCATAAGGAATAAACCAGAACACGAGAAACAGTTAGACGAATTATTTAAAACAGGAAAACGGAAAAAGTATGATGAACAACTTAAGTTATTTGACCAATCTTCTCATTACGAGATTAACAATCAAAGAATTAAAATCAAGTATCTTGCTAACCATTACTATCTTCCTATAATAGTTTCAGAGACAGAAAAAATTGATTACCTCAATCATATCATAAATGTTGATAGTGAGGTAAGATTTATTGAGGAGTTAGAAGGATATCTTGCAAATCCGAACAATATTTTTACGCAGTTTGACTGGTGGATGTTTTCAAAGATTGACCAAACTCTGGACGAAGTTTTTATTCCTTATTACAACCCGAAGGAAAATAATGTCGTTAATTTCAAACCGGACTTTATCTTCTGGGCACAAAAAGGCAAAAAATACTTGATTCTGTTTGTTGACCCAAAAGGGACAGAATATGCCGATGGATACAGAAAGATTGATGGTTTTTCAAGGATATTTGAGGTTGAAGAAAATGGACAGAAAAAGATTAGAGTCTTTCCGTACAACAACGGTATTTCAATAATTACAAAACTGCTACTTAAGGTAAAAAGAGGTAGTGCAGAAGTTTTAGAGAATTATAGACAATACTGGTTTGATAATTTTTCTGATTTTGCGGATAAAATTAACCAGTCAATAAAAGAAATAAACCACTCTTAATTTTTGAATATTTCTTATTAGGACAAAACACTCTTCTTCAACCAAATAATATCTTCCGGGCGACTGAGATGCCTTTTTCAATGTCAATCTCAACACCCATTTCCCTAAGTCCCACACCAACACCGCTGATTGCTGTGAGGACATCAAACTCATCCTGCCAGCCAAGGTGGGAAATTCTTATGATTTTACCTTTTAGTTGTTCCTGCCCGCCTGCTATGGACATACCATATTTTGTCCTTAAAATTTTTACCAGTTTATCACCATCCACACCTTCAGGTAATAAGACCGCCGTCACTGCATCCGAAGGTGATTCAGAGAGAAGTTTAAGTCCTGCTGCTTGTATTGCCTGCCTTGTCGCTTCAGCGCGGATGTGGTGTTCTTCCCATATCTTTTCAATGCCGATACTTTTAATTATCTGGAGGGACTTTCTCAATCCAACCACAAGTGATACCGGAATGGTAAATGGGAAGTCATTCTTTGCCAGTGTTTTTTTATATTTTTTAAGATTGAAATAGTACTTTGGGAGATTGGATGTCTCTGCCTTTTTCCACGCCTTTTCACTCACAGATATAAAAGCAAGTCCGGGCGGTAGCATAAATGCCTTCTGTGAGCCGGTTACCACTACATCTATCTTCCACTCATCAGTAAGACAGGGGACTGCACCAAGAGAACTGATTGTGTCCACAACAAACACAGTATCTTCAAACTTTGAAACAATCTCTCCGATTTCCTTTATGTCAAAATGCGTTCCCGTGGATGTCTCACAGAGTGTGCCGAAGACCGCCTTTACCCCTGGATTTTTTTCCAGCAATTCCTTTATCTTTTTAGTGTCTAATTTTTTGCCCCATTCAAGGTCAAGAGATACAACATCCAGTTTATAGGCGATTGAAATCTCCTTAAATCTTTCTCCAAACTTACCACCTGATATCACTATCACTTTATCTCCGGCAGAAAGGAAATTAACGACAGATGCTTCCATTGCTCCAGTACCTGATGATGAGATAATAAAGACATCATTTTTTGTCTGGAATATGTACTTTAGCCCTTCAAAGACCTCTGCTGCAATTTTGATAAACTCATCAGTTCTGTGGTGCATAATTGGTGCTGCCATCTCTAATAATACTTCTTCCGGTACAGAGGTCGGTCCCGGTGTAAAAAGGCGCTTTTTCAACATTGTCTTCTCCTTTCCTGATAGGTCAGGTTTTAATAAATTTTTTAAGGTATTCAATTCCCTGTTTTGCTATATTCTCCGGTCCCGGAGAAAAGTCAAATACCTCAATGGATATCCAGCCATTATACTTTATCTCCCTTAATGCAGAAATGATAGGGGCATAGTCAGTATCTCCAGAACCAGGTCCTCCTAAATTTTTATCATTGGCATGAAAGTGTTTCAGGTATTTACTCCCTTCTCTTATTATATCCGGTACCGGCTTCTGTTCATCGCTCATTGCCTTCACATCCAGGTGGAGTTTAAGATAAGGGTGTGAGACCTCTTCTATAATTTCTATCGCTTCTGCTGCGGTGTTGATGAAGTTTGTTTCAGTTCTTGCGAGTGGTTCCAGACATAGAAATATATTTCTATTTTCACATTTTTTCAGAACCTTGCTGAGAACTTCTTTCACATTTTCTTTAACTTTCTCATATGTCTGCCCTTCTCCGATATTCCTTTGTTTTGGCGAGCCAAATACCATCAGAGAACCGCCTATATCAGCGGTGAAATCCACAAGTTTACAGAGATAATCTGCTGTTTTTTCCCTCAGTGCTTTATCATCAGTTGAAACAGAGAGCCCCTCCGGTTTTACCAATAGCCAGTGTGTTCCTATGACCTCTATACTGTATCTTCTGGAAAGTTCTCTTATGCTTTTTATTGTCTGCTCTGATATCATATCAACTGAATCCGCAAGTGTAAAAGGGGCTATCTCAATTCCCTGATAGCCCGTCTCTTTTATAAAAGAGAAGACCTTTTCCATTTCCCATCCCTTAAACATCTCGTTGCAAATGCCAATTTTCATCTTTTACCTCACTTATTCCTCATTGAAGGCGGAATGTCAACATCATCGTCTTGCTTCGCTGTCAGTGGTAGTTCTCCACTCTCAATACCGGGTTTTTCAGTTATATGTTTTTTAGTCGGTTCTTTCTGTCTGCTGCCTATACCTGTAGCAAGAAGTGTAATTTTTACCTCATTTTCCAGTGCAGGGTCTATTGTTACGCCAAGTTTTTTTGATGAGGATGATATCTTACTCTGTATTATACTCATTGCCTCGCCAAACTCTTTCAGGGAAAGGTCATTACTTCCTGTGATGCTTATCAGGATATTTTTTGCCTCCATTATATCACCTTTCTCTATAAGAGGGTCGTTGATTGTATCCCTTGCAGCATTTTCTATCCTGCCTTCGCCCTTACCATAGCCCAATCCCACTATTCCTTTTCCTGCATTCTCCACCACAGCGCATATATCAGCAAAATCAATATCAAGAAGTTTTGGTTTGTATATAAGGTCAGATATGGCAGTAATTATGTTAAGTATTCTTTCATCAATCCTCCCAAAGGCATCTGCCATAGATATATTATTTTCCACAATCTCATAAAGTTTCTGGTTAGGAATATGTATGAGTGTATCAACATTGGCTTCAAGTGTCTGTATACCATTTATTGCAAAATTAATCCGTTTCTCTCCTTCAAAATCAAAAGGTGTTGTAACTATTGATATGATAATGGCTCCTGTATCCTTTGCTAATTTTGCTATAACAGGAGAACTGCCTGTTCCTGTTCCTCCACCAAGCCCTGCGATAAGAAATACGATATTGGTATTTTTCAATGCTTCTGTTATTTTTTCTTTATCCTCATTTGCTGCGAATTTCCCTTTTTCAGGGTCGGTCCCTGTTCCCCTGCCATGTGTTGTTTTTTCGCCTATCTGTATTTTAAAGTCCGCCTTTGCATATTTTAAGGCATTTACATCTGTGTTGAAGATAACAAACTTCACTCCCTCTATCTTCCCATATATCCTTGAAATTATATTACTACCAGCATTCCCGACCCCAACAACCTTAACATTTATTATACCGGCACTCTCATTTTCTTCTATATATTTAATCATTTGTGTCCTTCCTTTGGACAGTTTTTCCATTTTTCAAAAAAATCTTTCAAAAATCTTCTTTACTTTCTGTAAAGGGTCTTTCTTCTTATGTTTTCTTACCTGTTGTGATGCCAGCATAACAAGGCCTATACCTGTGCTGAATTCCGGTTGATGGTAAGTTATTTCAAGCCCTGGAAGATTTTTGGGTATTCCTATTCTTGATGGTAACCCAAATATCTCTTCTGAGAGTGTTGTTATGTCTTTAATCTTTGCACCACCTCCTGTGATTACTACATTTGCCCCTGCAATACTTGCTTCGCCTGTATGCATAATAATGGGCTTTATATATTTTGAAAATAACTCATTTAATCTGTCATAGACAATACTGGATATCTGCCCAACAGTTACATTTTTTGAGAGTTTACCGGAAGTGCTGAGTATTTCCACTGTCTGTGAAAGGATATTACTGTTAGCTTCTTTTGCAAGCGAAGGATAACAGGCATATCCATAGGTTTTCTTGATTTCTTCCGCATATGTTAAAGGTGTATGTAAAAGTTTTGAAATGTCACTGTCTATAAGCCCTCCACCAATTTTTATTGATTCAGTGACTGCAATAATACCGTCTGTGAAGAAACATATATCAGTTGTCCCTTTTCCTATATCTATAAGAAGACATCCGATTTTTTTCTCATCTTCCGTAAGTACTGCCTCTGCGGCTGCCCAGGAGTGTGGATAGATGGCTTCGATCTGTGCGCCCGCATTTTTTATACAATTTTTAATATCCTGAAGAGGATTTGCATCTACCGTTATACAGTGAACAGATATTTCCAGTGCATTGCCGTGCATCCCGACGGGTTCTTTTTTGGTTATATTCAGGTTGTCTACCTTATACTGCTGGGAAACAGTATATAGTATCTTTTTAGCAGGCCCTTTTTCAGCAATTATAGTGCTGTTTATCTCCCTTCTAAGTATCTCAATATCATTCTCATTTATCTCTCTTCCTGATGGCTCAACAGGAATACTTCTTGTATAATTTTCTCCTTTGAGATGACCGCCTCCTATCCCTATAGTAACCCAGTCAATATTTTCCCCTATTTTTGCCTGAAGGTTTTTAATTACAGAAAATATCATATTGGTTGTCTCTTCAATATCAACGACCCTCCCTTTTTTTATGACATCCTCTGACAGGTTCTGGATATCCGTACCTATAATCTCAATTCCTGTATCTTTTACAAGGGCTGAAAGTCCGAATATCTTACTTGTTCCTATATCAAGTGCTGTAATTATATTCTCATTCATCATTTCTTCTGAATAATAAATCAAAAGTTAAAACTACAATTACTCTCTTCTTTTCTGTTTTTATTCTCTCTTATTATTTCTATCCGTGTTTCCTGATATTTTATATTTTACTGAAGGGTCTCTAAATCTTCCGTCAATATACTCCCATTCCTTACCACTTTTTTCACATTCGTCAAGAACTATTTTTATCTTTCCAAATGTTTCTTCTATATTATCGCTTGTTATAATTATCCTTCTTATACTTTCTGCTTCGTGCAGTACTATCTCTGTGGGTTTCGTTATTGTTATCTTCTCCATCAGGAAATATCTCTGGATATTGTAAAAATTATACCATTTTTCAATTTCCTGTAAAACACCTAATTTCCATAATTCATCTTCTGCCACACTATCCCTGTTTGTTTCTATACCTGTTACCCTTAAAGAAAAAGAGGGATTTTCAGGGGATTCAAGAATTTTTCCCTCTCTATCTATCAATATTCCGCCCCAGCTTCTTTCTATGAGCACCCACGGTTTTCTGGTGGTTACCATAATCTTTAAAGTGGATGGAAACTCCTTCATTATAGAGCATTTTTCCACCTCTCTTATTTTTGATATTTTATCATTCAGGTCGTCTATATCAAGAAAGAGTAGATTCCCTGGATTTTCAATTTCTACTATCCCTGTAAGCAACGAACGTGCGCTTTCCGGGACAACTTTCACCGTTCTTACACGAAATAATGCCATATCCCAGAAGATAGCGGTTAAAATCCTTTTAGTGTTTAATATAACTGCTATCACGATGATAATACCGATAATAATAGAAACCGCTTTTATTTTACGTTTTCTCCTGCTCCATATCTGCTGCCGCAGTTCTTTTATCCTCTCTTCTGTTTTTGCCATCTTTCCAGTCCGAACATTACTATTCTTTCACATAATTCATCAAATGAAATCCCTTTTGCCTTTGCGGCATCAGGGAATAAACTTGTGTCTGTCATACCTGGTATGGTATTAACATCAAGAATATAAGGTATCCCTTTCTTTACAATCATCTCCATCCTTGCAAAGCCGGAACATCCAAGTATTTTATATGTAAGGAGTGCCATATCTTCTATCTTTTTCAATATCTTTTTGTCTATTCTTGCAGGAATGATATGCCTGCTACCGCCAGGTGTATATTTTGCCTTATAGTCATAAAAACCGGTGGGGGTCTCAATTTCTATGACAGGTAATACTTCAGGTTTCTCATTCCCTAAAATTCCTGCTGTAACTTCTGTACCTTTTATATATTCTTCAATGAAAACCTGACTGTCAAGTTTGAAACACTCTTTAATTGCATTTACCATCTCTTTTTTATTTTTTACAATCTTTATACCTATAGTTGAACCCATATTTGCCGGCTTTACAACAACAGGAAAAGGGAAGGGTGGGGTTACAGGATTTTCTTTGTCTAATTCTACAAACATAGGGGTTGGTATTTTATGATATATCAATAGTTTCTTTGCAATAATTTTATTCATACATATCGCTGATGCACGGACATCTGAACCTGTATAAGGAATACCAATCGTTTCAAGAAATCCCTGTATAATACCGTCTTCACCTTTTTCTCCGTGAAGTGCTATAAAAACACAGTCCGGCTTTACTTCAATGATTTTCTTTGCGAAGTTTTTCTTTGCAGGGTCAAGAAGAATTACCTTATGTCTATTTCTCTTCAGGGCATCAGCCACTGCTTTTCCTGAACGTAATGAAACCTCTCTTTCAGGGCTATTTCCACCGTAAAGCACAGCTATTCTCATTTCTATCCTCCAAACCTCCCAACAATTTTTATTTCTGTTTCAAGTTCTATATTATACACCCTTTTTACCCGTTCCTTAACAGCACATATAAGTTTATATATATCTTCAGATGTTGCGGCCCCTTTATTTACAATAAAATTGGCATGTTTTTCAGATATACAGGCACCGCCTATACGGTATCCTTTCAGTCCACACTTTTCTATGAGCATCCCTGCAAAAAACCCCGGTGGATTTTTAAATACACTACCGGCAGAGTAATATTCAACCGGCTGGGTTTCTATCCTTTTTTTCATATACCCTGCTATTGTCTTTTTTATTTCTTCCATTACTCCGTTATCAAGATGAAATAACGCCCCTGATACGAAATATCCATCAAGGTTGCTGGTTCTGTATCCGAAGTTTATATCCTGTCTCGCAAGTGTCTTTTCTTTTACATCGGAGATAGAGATTACATCAACCTTTACAACTTTTTCGGATATCCAGTCATTTTTAAGTCCTGCATTTGATATGATGGCACCTCCTGCTGTTCCAGGGATACCTGAAATAAACTCCATCCCTTTTAATGCTTTTTCAATACATATTTTTAATAGAGATGAAAGCAAAACACCTGACTGACAATAGATATCGGTTCCCTTAACAAGTACTTTATTAAAATTTTTTGTAGACAGGACCACCCCATCAAAGCCATTATCACTTATAAGAAGGTTGGTTCCCCTTCCAACAATCAGAAGTGGAAGATTATAACGGTTGCAGATATCAAGCAATCCCTTTATCTCTTCTAAATTGGATGGTGAAACAAAGAACTTTGCAGGACCACCAGTTCTGAAACTTGTGATAAGAGAAAGCGGAAAATCCTCCACTATATTTCCGCATATTCCCTTCAAAATGTCCTTTATCCCATCCATTTAATATACCACCTCTTTCAGATAAAGCCCTTCAGGAGGTGCCGTAGGGGGCACTTTTTTCCTGTCTCCCGATGCAATAAGTTTCGGAATCTCTTTGATTGAAAGTTTTCCGAGTCCTGCATAAATAAGTGTTCCAACTATATTTCTTGCCATCTTATAAAGAAATCCATCTGCTGTTATTTCTATTGAGATGACCTTTACTTCCGGGTCCAGAGTTAGTTTTTCTTTTCTAATAGTGATTTTATAGACAGTTCTCTTTGTATCTTTTATTTTACTCCCTGCTGCCTGAAATGCTGAAAAATTATGTGTCCCTGTGAAATATGCTGCGGCTTTTTTCATATCTTCTACATTGAGTTTTCCTTTTATATAGCAGGCAAGTCCCTGCAGGAATGGACTTCTCTCTTCATATACAATAAGATATCTGTAAGTCTTCCTTTTCGCACTGTATCTGCTATGGAATGTGTGGTCCACAATCTCAGCGCTTTTTATGTGGATATCGGTCGGTAGATTGGAATTGAGTGCTTTTTTAATCTGTTCAGTGGTAAGTGAGGTTTCAATCCTGAAATTTGCTACATAGGATATCGCATGGACTTTACTATCAGTTCTTCCGCAGCCAGTTATTTTTATATCTTCTCCTGTAATTTTTTTCAGTGCCTTTTCAATGGTTCCCTGAACACTATTTTCATTTTTCTGTCTCTGCCATCCATAAAACCTGCTTCCATTGTATGCAATAACTAATTTTACATTTTTCTCTCTCATTCTTTTATGCGAGGATACCCTGTTTTTCTTTCAACGAGGTATCAAATATAATCTTTCTGGGGCACTCCTCTACACATCTTCCGCAGTTATCGCACTTTGTATAATCAATCACTGCGAGATTATCCTGAAGTGTTATTGCTTGTTGAGGACACACCCTGACACACTTTCCGCAACCTATACATCCTGTTTTACATATTTTTATAACCGCAGGACCTCTATCGTGGGAGGAGCAGGCAATATAGATGGTCTTGTCATAAGGGATAAGGTTTATAATCTTTTCAGGGCATTCTGAGACACATTTTCCGCACCCTATACACTTTTCAGCATCTATAACAGGAAGATTATTTTCATCTATGGATATGGCATTAACAGGACATACCTTCACACAGTCGCCCATACCGATGCATCCATAATTACATTCAAGGGTTGTATTGAAAAGTGCATTAGTTGCATTACAGGTCTTTATGGTTTTGTAGTCAAAACGTTTCTTTGCGTTATTACCGCCGAAACAGAATACCCTTGCTACATATCTTTCTCTCTCTCCTGGTTGTATTCCTAATAATGAACATATCATCTGGAGGTTTTCATCAGACATCATCACACACTTTGCTGGCTCCACCTTCCCTTCTACAAGTGCCTCTGCAAAGGCGCTGCACCCGGCAAGACCACAGGCACCGCAGTTGGCATTGGGCATAAGTTCATATAGATGATTCAATAATGGGTTTTCTTCTGTTTTGAACTTTATACTGAAGTATGTAAGAAAAGCACCAAAGATAATGCCCAGACTCCCAAGTATAATTGCAGGTATCAACATATCTACTCCTCCATTTTACTTTTTATTATCTTGTTTATACAAAAGAACAGTAGATATAAAATCGCTGCCCATGAAATACACATAAATATAATTCCGCTTATTCTCATATCTTTTTCTTCTCCCACGCCTTTTTAACCATAAAAGCAATGGCTAGAAAGAGCGCTAAAAGTGCAAATCTTGTAAGCAGCACATACGGTATATTCTCTTCAGGTATTCCTTTAAGCAGGAGTGTTGGAATTGCCTGCTGGTATGTCCAGAAACCAAGTATAAAAAGCAGGAAGAGTGGGGTGATATACCTTATGATAAATTTATAAAATTCGGGTATTTTTATGTCAGAACCGGAATGCATCTCTTCCCATGCCCTGCCAATTCCGAATATCCATGCGAAGAGAATTGTTTCTACTGTAGCAAATACAACAAGGGCGAATGTACCGCCCCAGAAGTCAAGTTCATCCACAGCCCCTCTGGCAAGGAATAGTATGGCAAGATGTGAAAGAATAAAACAGGTAATAGAAAAGATGCCCACCGCCTTCTTTTTTGAGATATTGAATTCATCTTCAAGGAAGGCAATTGCTGGCTGTGCAAGCGATATAGATGATGTTATTCCTGCAAGAAAAAGAAGTATAAACCATATGAATGCAAACAGCATACCAGCAGGGAATGTTTTTAATATTAGTGGCATAGTTACAAATCCAAGGTCAAATGCACCCTGTCCTGCTACCTGTGATATTCCTGCAGGACCAAAGAATATAAAGGCAGCAGGGATAACTATACTACCGCCGATAATCACCTCAGCAAACTCGTTTGTGCTTACTGCTGTAAGTCCTGAAAGAAGCACGTCATCATCCTTTGTAAGATAACTTGCATATGTGAGTATAACTCCTATGCCTACACTGAGTGTAAAAAATATCTGACCTGCTGCTGCAAGCCATACTTTTGCATCTTTCAATGCGGAGAAGTTTGGATTCCAGAGAAATCCTAAACCGTTGTATGGTGTCCATGAAGGGTCATAGGGGGATTTTAATGTGAAGACACGCACCATAATGATAATTGCAAGAATAAATAGTAAGGGAAGTGCAATTTTACATATCCTCTCTATTCCTTTCTTTATGCCAGAAAAAACAACAAGTATATTGAGTGCAAATGTTATAAGGAAAAATGTGTAGGCGATTGCAATGCCTGAGAAGAATTCATTTTTTACAATACCCTGATAGCCGCGCAGAAAAGAGACCATACCTGCTTCATCCATAATACCTGCATATCTTCCTGTAAGGGAAAAGAAACTGTATCCAAGCAACCATGACTCAATGTAAACATAGTAGATAAATATCGCTATAGGTCCAAATATCCCTATAACTCCAAAGTACTTTATAAACCTGTTTTTCTGCCAGAGTGAATGGAATATACCGGGTGCAGTACCATGTCCGAACCCGCCACCAAATCTCCCTATGGTCCACTCAATCCACATAAGAGGGATGCCGAGAAGAAATAAGGCAATGAAATAGGGTATCATAAATGCGCCACCACCATTCCTTGCTGCCTGGACAGGGAACCTTAAAAAATTGCCAAGTCCTACAGCACTTCCAGCAACTGCAAGAATTACCCCTAATTTACTTCCCCATCTTTCCCTCTGCATAGGTTTCCCCTATCACAAACTTTTGTTTATAAATTCCTTTTAAGCCATTCCACACATTTCTTATAACCATCAGCACCCTCTTTTCCTTCATATTCTACACACCAGACACCATTATAGCCACTATCTTTCAATATCTTTATCGCATCTAAAAGAGGTATCTCTCCTTCTCCTAAAACCGCTCCTTTATATGTCTCCCTCGTCCCTGTTCCGTCTTTCAGATGGGTATGTAAGGCATAAGGTGCGACTTTTTTATAAATTTCTGTAAGCTTATCCACCCTGTAGCCATACCATCTGTAGTTCATAGTATCAAGGTTTGTGCCTAAATGTTTTGAGTTTACAGTTCCCAGAACATCAAGAAGTAAAATGTAATTATTTGTTACAACTCCATGATTATCGAGTGCAAGGTATACCCCTTCTTTTTCTGCTATCTCTGTTACTGCTGAAGCACCTTTTATTACAAGATTTCTGTAATTTTTTTCATCAACCCCTTCTTTGGGCCAGCCACCATCTATCCGTAATTGATTGAATCCGAGGTCCTTAATCATTTTACACATTTCACCAACCATCCATACCTGCTTTTTAAATTCATCTTCTGTCTTCTGGATGAAATCACTGTCTGAAGATATCTGGGATATCTTTATTCCATATTTTGTAAGAAGGTTGGAGATATCTTTTATCCTGTTTTCACTTTTTGTAATATCTTCCCAGACATCTTTTCTCATAAGTTCTACATATCCCACACTGTTCTCACTGCACCACTTAAAGAGTTCTTCAAGCGAAAAACCAGAAATGTTGTAGTTAATCACACCTATCTTTTTATCCATGCTTTATCTCCTTTATGTAAACAGTTTAGCAATAAAACTTTTCTTTACACTGATTGCTTTATGGGGACAGACCTCAAAACAGCACAGACAATTTATACACTTTTTTCTGTTAAATTTCAAGTTTTCTGAAATTGCCTTTACAGGACACACCTCTCTGCAGGCATAACACTTTTTACACACAGCATGGTCTATAACAGGTAATGCTTTGAAATACCTTGCAAGGAACAATAGAAATGGTTTTATGGCTTTGCTTGATAACAGACGGTTTCTCCGTATTCCAGAAATCTGAAAATACTTTACAGGGATTAAATCATCCCCTGTAATATCCAATTCAGGCAGTCCATATAGGGCGTCATATATTTTAAGATAAGGAACATCGGCAGGTTTTATTCCGAGAAGATAACAGCATACCATATCCGCTGCTACTGCATCACTGCTACCTATGAGATAGCCGGTATGTTTAAGTTTTCCTGCGGAAGGTCCATCCCCTTCCATAGATATAACCGCATCCACAAGGTTAAAAAAGACGTAAGTTTTCACTGCTCGGTAGTAAGCAACAAGAAATTGAGAAAATTCAAAAGGGGTTATAAACTTACTGTGCAGTACACTCTTGTGAAATCCTGGGATAAGGCCATACAGGTTTTTTAATGCGGATGTCATAACCGTTAGTCCGTGTGTCTTAAGTTTCGCTATATTAAAAACTTTAAAATCCTTTATATATTCTGTAACAGGAACTGCTGTTTTTCTGTCATCTATGGATACATCAACGATGAAGGATTTGTTGAATTTTACAAGGGGAACCCCTGTGCTTTCAGAAACATTTTTATATCCACATTTTTCCCAGTATAATTCCACTGGTTTGTTTATATTTGCAGGACTGTCTCCTATGATTTTTTGCGGGCTGATGCATAACCTTATTGCCTGTTCCACTACAACGGGGTGTGTGGTGACGCATTCTTCCGGTGTTCTTGCGGATAACATATTTGGCTTGAACAGAACCTTTTCAGGAAATGCAGATTTGATACCCGATAGAGAAAAAATTTTCTCTATTGCTTCCTCAACCGCACCTTTTTCGTAAGAACCGCACCTTGCTATCACAACCTTTACTTTCATAAGGCATTTACAATATCCATAAGTTTTTTCCCGTAGGTGATATATGTTTGATATGTAACTTCAGGGTCTCCAACCTTTCCTTCATGAACTACACTTGCAAGGTGTGGTTCTATGGAGACAAAACCATCGTATCCGGATTTCTTTAAGTCCTTCAGTATATCTTTTACTCTGGCTTCACCTTCACCTGGATAGGTGGCTTTTTCTTTGTCATCTTCAAGCATTCTATAGTCCTTTATATGGACATATTCAGTGTATGGTTTTACCTTAATATAAAATTCCCAGGGGTCAACACCTTTATTATAGTAAAGAACATTTCCTGTATCATATAAAATTTTGAAATTGGGGGAGTTTACCTCCTGATAAAGTTTCAGTATATTTTCAATACTTACTCCACCCCATCCGCTACAGTTTTCATGGGCAAGTATAATACCACCATCCTCTGCTATCTTTGCAAGTTCCTTCATTCTTCTTATTGCCTCTTTCCCCCATTCTTTCTCAGATAGCGGGTTTTCCTTGTTGTTAGGCCAGGACATTACCCTTATGTATTTCGTGTTAAATCTGTGCATTCTCGGAATAGCCATTTTAAGTTCGTCAACATCCTTCTGGAAGTTGCCTGATATCTCTGTTGCCCAGTTACCTATACAACTTGCAAAACAGGATACCTTTAATCCCGATGCTGTTACCTTTTCAAATACCTCATCAAACTTCTTATCAGGCATAAGTGTAATTGCCTCTCCATCCACATTCCTGAGTTCTAAATATTGCCAGCCCAGTTCTTTATGCGCCTTAATCTGTATCTCTATTGCCTGTCCTGCCTCGTCGCTTATCCCTGAAAATTTCATCATATCTCTCCTCCTGTTTTCCTTAAAGTTTATAACAAAAACGTTCTTGATACAAATCTCTATTTTTTGAAAATGAATATCTATTAAGAGTATAATATATCTGTGAAAAAAGACGAGTATTTTCACAGGTTTAAGGTTCTTGAAAGAATCAGTGTTTTCATATCCTCCATACACAATCTCCACCAATTACTTGACCTCATAATGGAAGAAAGCAAAAATATCCTGAAGGCAGAGGCAAGTTCACTTCTTCTTTATGACAGAGAAAAGAAAGAACTCTTCTTTGAGGTTGCCAGAGGAGAAAAAGGCGGTGGTGTAAAAACAATAAAGCTGAAACTGGGAGAAGGGATAGCAGGTGTATGCGCAAAGGAGAAAAAGATAATAAATGTTAAGGATGTGTCAAAGGACAGCCGTTTTTTCTCTTATGCAGATAAAAAGAGCCACTTCAGGACAAAAAGTATCCTTGCAGTTCCGCTTACAGGTAAGAGGGGTAAACTGCTTGGCGTCCTTGAAGTATTAAACAGGAAGGATGGTAAACCATTTGACAGAAAGGATGAGGAGTTGATGAAGATTATAGCAGCACAGGCATCACTCACAATAGAAAATGCCCGGTTATATCTGGAGAATATAAGAAATGCGCGTATGGCAGGTGTTGGAGAAACGATGCTTTCCCTTTCCCATGATATAAAAAATATCCTTAATGGACTGACTGGCGGTGTATCTCTTATTGATGAGACAATGGGTACTTCTCCGGAAGAGTATGTAAGAGAGGGCTGGAATATAGTTAAACAGAATGTCAGCAGAATCTCGGAACTTATACTTGATATGCTAAACTATTCCTCAAAGAAAAAACCACTTTTACAGGATGTCTCCCTGAACAATTTTATAAAAGATGTAATAAGTGTTTATGATGAAAAGGTTAAAGAGAAAAATATAAAGGTTGAGTATGAACTGGATGGCAGAATTACAGATGTGAAGATTGATACAGCAGGGATGCAGAGGGCTATCCTTAACCTTTTCACCAATGCCTGTGAGGCAGTTTCTGAAGGCACAGGGGTGATAAAAATTTCTACAGAGATGGCTGATACAGGAACAGAGTATCTTATAAAAATATCCGATAACGGAGTGGGAATACCACCAGAAAACCTTAAGAAGATATTTGATGTCTTCTTCACAACAAAAGGGCACAAAGGGACAGGACTTGGACTTCCTGTGGTTAAAAAAATAGTTACAGAGCATAAAGGAGATATTGATATTATCTCTGAAATTGAGAAAGGCACAACCTTTATTTTGAAACTTCCAGTCAATCCGGAAAATGTTAAGAAGAAATAAAAATCTGCTTTTAGTGGTCTTTGTTGTAAATCTTTTATTGTTTTTTCTTTTCAAAATAGATTTTTTCAGACGTCTGGAGAATACCACCTACGACTGGCGTATGAAATTCCTGCAGGATAAACAGCCCACAGGCGATATAGTGATTGTCTTCATAGGTGATGATACACTTTCCCTTCTCGGTGAATGGCCAATTTCAAGACAGTGGTATGCAGGGATAACCCAGATACTTAAAGATATGGGAGCAAAAGCAGTTGTCTTTGATATACTCTTTATTGAGCGTAAGGAAGGGGATAAAGAATTTGCAAAGGCAATAAAAGAGGCAGGCAATGTTATCCTTCCCTTTTTCTTTGACCACCCCGAAGTAAAAAAAGGCATTCTGGAAGCGGAAAAGATGGTAGAGCCGGTTGAAGAACTTAAAAGTGGGGCACTATCAACAGGATTTATAAACATTCTACCTGATAGTGATGGTGTTATAAGAAGGTATCCGCTTTTTATAGATTATAATGGAAAGACCTACAGTTCTCTTGATGTATCTGTAATAGAAAATATCTTATGTGGTTCTATCATAAGTATGGGAAAGGACTCTGTTGAATTTGAGATAGGCGGGGATAAAAGAAAGATTCCTGTAAATGAAGACAGGACTGTCTATCTCAATATCTATAATGACCTTAAAAAATTCCCAAACTATTCATTTGTTCAGGTTTTTCAGTCGTATATGAAGATGGCTAAAGGAGAGCAATCTGTTGTGCCAGTAGATGCATTCAAAGATAAAATAGTACTTATTGGTATCACAGCCACAGGGGTTCCTGATACAGGAAATGTTGCGGGAATTGCAGGTTATCCACTTGCAGGTGTGCATGCGAGTTTCCTGGAAAATTTTCTTAAAGGCGAGTTTATAGAAAAGGCAGGAGACATCCACAACTTTTTAATTCCCCTTTGTTTCTCTTTCTTCTCAGGTGCAATTGCTGTTGCTTTTTCTCCTGTTATCAGTGTCATCTCTGTTGTCCTTGTTGTCTGCCTATTCACTGCACTTGCGTTTTCTCTATTTACATTCAAACTTTTATGGATAGATATTCTTTATCCTGTCAGTAGCATAATACTTGTTTATGGTTTGATAGTGCTTGTTGAGTTCATCTATGAAGAAAAGGAGAAGGCAAGGATAAGAAATATGTTTGGCAGGTATATATCTACACAGGTAATGGAAAAAATTCTTGCTCTTAAGGATGAGATTATGCTTGCAGGAGAGAAAAAGACAATAACGGTTCTTTTTGCAGATATCAGGGGATTTACTTCCTATACTGATAGACATTCACCCGAAGAGACATTTTCTTTCCTTAACAGAGTGTTGAGTATTATGGCAGAGGCGATATTTAAATTTGGGGGCACTCTTGATAAATTCATAGGGGATGAGGTGATGGGTATATATGGTGCTCCTGTTGATGACCCGAATCATGCACTTAATGCGGCACTTTCGGCAATAGAGATGGTAAAAAAGGTGGAAGAGTTCAGTAAAGATGTTAAGATAGGTATTGGTATAAATACAGGTGATGCGATAATAGGAAATATAGGAACTGCACAGAGGATGGAATACACAGCCATAGGGGATGTGGTGAATGTCGCTGCAAGGATTGAAGAACTAACTTCTGGTGGGGAGATATTTACAGGAGAAGAGACATATAATCTTATAAAAAAAGAGATTCTCTGTGAACCAGCAGGGGTATTTACTATCAGGGGAAAACAGGATAAACTTACACTGTACAGGGTGATAGGGAAGGAAAGTGGAGGAGATGAAGATGAAAAAGAAAATTAGTTTGATTTTTTTGATAGGTATTATATCAGGTATTATCTGTTTTGCTGGCGATAATCCCATAATACTTGCTGACAGGGCTGGCTCTGTATATTACTGGAATGCAGGAGCAGGTAGATGGGATGACCTTCCTGTAAAGAGCCGTCTTGCTGAAGGGATATTTGTAAAGGTTGATGCGGGTAGTAAGGCGGTTATA
>ERZ795060.1900-NODE-1900-length-22779-cov-4.807032_pt1 | contig 22779 bp, 19 predicted proteins | sample MGYA00375144_ERZ795060 | MGnify/ENA primary metagenome ERZ795060 (study PRJEB30189, sample SAMN05720157) | activated sludge metagenome | isolation source: anaerobic digester from wastewater treatment plant | place: Japan | collected 2015-05-15 ...
CTCAGGGACGTGGCCGTCTCGGTGCGCCTGAAGAAGGCCTTCGGCATCCTCGACGATGAAGACGCCCTCGAGGAGCTGAAAAGGCGCTGCCCCGGCTTTTCCGACCGGACCTATCTCGCCGCGCTCGATCTCGTCGCCGAAAAGGATGAGCAATGAGCCGGTCCGCGAGGAGGATCGTGAAGACGCCCGCCCCGATGGTCCTCGTCCTTTCGGCCGCGGTCCTCGTCTTGACGCCAGGGTGCGCCCTCATGGAGAACGGCAGGCGCTGGGGTGAGGACGCGACCGTCGCGCCAGGCTGGGACGTGGTGTCCTCCAGCGCGATCGAGAACGTGTCATCCCCGAGGTTCTTGATCCCTACATGCCTCGCCCTTGTCCTCCAGATCGACGATCTGGACGAACGCGTCTCGAGATGGGCGACGAGGCACACCCCCACGTCGGGATCCACCCGAAGGGCGGAGCGCACGAGCAGCAGCCTCAGGTCGGCCTCCATCATCCTGTACCACGCGAGCGCACTGGCGACCCCGGGCGGGCCGGAGCCGTGGCCGTGGCTTGAGTCCAAGGCCAAGGGATACGCGGTGCAGCTCGGCGCCGCGGCCTTGAACAACGAGCTGGTGTTCGTTCTCAAGGACGCCTGCCCGAGGAGGAGACCCTTGGGCGGGGACGACGAGAGCTTCCCCTCGGGCCACGCCGCGAACGCCGCCATGTTCACGACCCTCGCCTCGAGAAACGTGGCGGCCATGGGGCTGGGCCCGGCGGCGAGGACGAGCGCGGACGTCTTGCTCCTCGGCCTCGCGGTCGCCGTGGCCTGGGAGCGGGTGGAGGCGGGTGCGCACTACCCCTCGGACGTGCTCGCGGGCATGGCCATGGGTTCTCTCCTCGCCGCTTTCGCGAACGACGCGTTCATGGGGACGACCCTGAGGGTGGGGCCGCAGGCAGATTCAGGGGGGAGGATCTTCGCAGGCTTCTCCGTGGAGTTCTGACCGCCGGGCTCGAGTCCGCCCTCGGGAGGCTCGCTTCGCTCCCACCCGCAACGCCTTGCACCGTAGCGTCTCGGCCCTCGGTGTCGACACCCCCCTGACCCAGGTGCTCGTGCCTCGCGGCGGTTTCCACTGCCCTCGTCGGGCCCCCACTGGTCCAGGGGTGGATTCGACCCTGCCGGTGATCCAGGTCATAAGCCCTCGGGGGAGCGCCTCATCTCCTTGAGGATGTCCCTCTGTCCGGGGCGGCCAGTGGATCCCTGCGCCGCCTGCACGCATCGCCGCCGGCAGTGGCCGGGATGGCGGGCCCGTGCAGCCGAGGGCACGGGGCTCGTGTTTGCGGTTGAATGCGGCGGGCCAGTGGCGGGCCTGTGCAGCCTAAGGCGCTGGAGATGAATCCTGCGGTACAGGCGACTCGGTTGCACAGGGCGGCAAGGGGCACGCCGCCCGCACGACGGGTCAGGGCCCGCCTTCGAGGTCGTTCCCGGGGCTGCCGAGCTGGAAAGACTTAAAAGACAGGCCCCCAAGGCGGCCTGGCAGGGAAGGGAACGCGGGCGCGAGGCGGGCGCGCCGGCCCACAGGCGCACCCCGATGTCTTGGCCGCACTCGCCAGGATCCCTCGCTTACGCGCTTTCTGCCTCACCATGCGCCACGCGCACGTATGAAGCGCGCATAGCGCGTGAAGTGGGAGACGGCCTTCAGCCCGTCCCCGGCGTGCTCGATGAAGGAGTGGCCTGTGGCGCGGTAGTACCTCCTGGCGTACGGGCTCACCTCGCGGAACACGAGCGGGATCACGGGCTTTCGCGAGGTCCTCGCCACAGCCATCCACGACTCGTTGATGTCCATGGCGAACCTGTCCGCCTCGCCCGCGGGCGCGAACGAGAGGGTGAGGACCACGTCCACCTCCCTGTCCGCGAGAAGGGTTTCCACGATCCTGCCCATACCGCCCAAGAAGCCCGATCCGGTGACGTCCAGCGGGTTCGCCGGGGTCGCAAACGGGGGGAGGACTTCCCTGAGCGCATCCCCGGTCGCATCGCCCAAGTCCGGCAGGTCGATGCCGAGCTCGTGGCACATGTCCGCGTACAGGCCCGCCAACCCCCCGGACAAGGTGCAGATGGCCACGTTTCCTCCCTCTGGAAGGGGGTACCTGGCGAAGAGGCCGGCCGTCTCCACGAGTTCCTCTATGGTGTCCACCCTGATGATCCCGTGCTGCCTGAAGAAGGCGTCCACGACGGCGTCGTCCCCGGCCAGCGCCCCCGTGTGGGACGAGGCCGCCCGAACCCCCTTCGACGACCGGCCCACCTTCACCACCACGATGGGGATCCTCTTTACTGCGGCACGCACCGCGAGGTCCCTCATCCTGGCGGTGTCCCTGAAGCCCTCGGTGAAGGCGCATATAACCTTCGTGACCCCGTCCTCGAGGAGATACTCGATGCAGTCTTCCGTGGTGAGCATCGCCTCGTTGCCCGTGGTTACGTACAGCGAGATACCCAGGCCCTTGGCCAGGATCTTCGTCGCGATCACCTCGCTCGCCGCGCCGCTCTGTCCGATGATCCCGACCGGGCCGCCCGTGAGTTCCCCTTCCACCGACCCCCCGGCGAAGACCCCCGTGGAAGCGTTCATGTTCAAAAACCCCAGGCAGTTCGGCCCCATGAGGAGCATTCCCCGGTCCTTGCAGAAGGACACGGTCTCTTCCTGGAGCGCCTTCCCCTCCGGGCCGGTCTCGGCGAACCCCGAGGAGACGACGAGGACGTTGCGGATACCCCTCGCGTCGAGCTCCCTGAGCGCCGGCATCACCTGGGAGCTCCTGAGCACGACGGCTGCGAAGTCGACCTCATCCGGGAGCTTTGAGACGGAACTCACCGCAGGGTACCCCCAGACCTCAGAGGCACCGGGGTTCACCGGCCACAGTGTCCCGTCGAAGCCCAGCCTTCGTGCGTAGTTCGCGATGTTCGAGAACCACTGGTTCTTGGTGGATGCGCCGAGCACCGCTATCCCCCTGGGCGTGAAGAAAGACCTCAACCTTTCCGGGTCAATGGGTCGAGCCATGCAAGACATCCTTTCCTCGTGATGCGGTGGTGTCGTGCCTATCCGGCCATGCCAGGCCACGCTTGTCAAGACCAAACCCACCTCCAGAGCAAAGGCGCCGCGATATTGAGGCCTGCTCGAGGCGGTGTTGTCCACAGCCAGCGTTCAGGTGTAGGATCCGCGGTAGTAAGGCATCTCCCCCTCGAGCACGCCCAAACCCTGGCGATGCCGTGGGGGATGCCCGGACGACGAGGGGGGAACATGGGCATGGCCCGGGTCATTCTGCGTCCAGGAAGGGAGGACTCGGTCCTCAGGAGGCACCCGTGGATCTTCTCGGGCGCCGTGCAGGAGGTCAGGGGCCGGCCTTCTCCCGGGGAGACCGTCGAGGTCCTGTCCTCCTCGGGGGCATGGCTTGCGTTCGGCGCGTGGTCTCCCCACTCGCAGATACGGGTGAGGGTCTGGTCGTTCGACAGGGGAGCGCCCGTCGAGGGAGCCTTGTTCGAGGAGAGGATCCAGAGGTGCATGCTCCTGAGACGCGATATCCTGGGCGCCCGCGAGACGAATGCGTTCAGGCTCGTTCACGCGGAGTCCGACGGCATGCCCGGCCTCGTGGTGGACAGCTATGCGGGTTTCCTCGTGTGCCAGTTCTCGAGCGCGGGCGTCGAGCGCCACCGGGATGCCATCGTGGATGCGCTCGAGGCGGCCTTCTCTCCCAGGGGTGTCTACGAGCGTTCGGACACCGATGCCAGGACGAAAGAAGGGCTCCCGAAGAGGACCGGCCTCATCTCGGGGGAAGAACCCCCCGAGCGGGTGGAGATCGTGGAGCACGGCGCGAGGTTCCTCGTCGACATCAAGAGGGGCCACAAGACGGGGTTCTACCTCGACCAGCGCGAAAACAGGCTGTGTGCCAGGGCGCTCTCCTCGGGCAGGGAGGTCCTCAACTGCTTTTCGTATACCGGAGCCTTCGGTGTCGCGGCCATGCTCGGCGGGGCGAACAGCGTCCTCAACGTCGACACCTCGGCGGCCTCGTTGGAGTCCGCGCTCGACAACGCGCGCCTCAACGGGATAGACCTCTCGAGGTTCGGCGTGAAAGAGGCGGACGTGTTCTCGTGCCTGAGGGAACTCAGGGACGACGGCAGGTCTTTCGACCTCGTGGTGCTCGACCCGCCCAAGTTCGCATCCACAGCGGGGCAGGTCGCGCGTGCGGCGCGCGGCTACAAAGACATCAACATGCTCGCCTTCGAGGTCCTCAAGCCCGGGGGGCTGCTGATCACCTTCTCGTGTTCCGCACACATAGGCCCCGCGCTCTTCCAGAAGATCGTGGCCGACGCGGCGCTGGACGCGGGGAGGGAGGCCTCGATCGTGAGGTACCTCTGGCAGGCTTCCGATCACCCGGTGGGCCTCGCCTTTCCCGAGGGCCTCTACCTCAAGGGGCTCGTTTGCGCCGCATGAGGCGGGCCCTTCCCCGGCGCCGTCACCCGCGCACGGCTGCAGGGACCGGGCCCGGGGTGGGGGAACTCGAGCGCATCGCGCCGCCTGTGTCGTCACCGTCGAGATCGTCGCGAAGGGGTGGGCGGCCCGAGGTCCGCAGGGAGGACGCCCGACCGGACATGGCCGCCGCTCGAGGCTGTACATACCGGCGCGGGTGATGGTATGCCTGAGGGCACGCATGGTACGGGTAACGAACCACGGGGAAGACTACGAGCTCATTGACAGCGGGAACGGCTGGAAGCTCGAGCGGTTCGGCAGGTACGTGCTGTCGAGGCCGTGCAGCCAGGCGATCTGGCCTCCGAGGGCCCAGGCGGCCGTGTGGCAGGCGGCCCACGCCTCCTTCGAGCGCAGGCCGGGCAAGGGATGGCAGGTGCGCGTCCCCATGGAGGAGACCTGGCAGGTCACCATGGAAGGGCTCATCTTCCGGCTCAAGAGGACGGACTTCGGCCACGTGGGCGTCTTCCCGGAACAGCGCAGGCTGTGGAGATGGATCGTCAGGCGGTTGGGGTCCCTCCCTGAGCCGTGGAAGAGGGAGATCCAGGTGCTCAACCTGTTCGCGTACTCAGGCGGTGCGACGCTCGCCTGCGCAGCCTCTGGGGTGCGTGTCTGCCACCTCGACGCCTCCCGCGGCATGGTCGCCTGGGCGAGGGAGAACGCGAGGCTGAACGGTCTCGAGCATGCGCCGGTGAGATGGATCGTGGATGACGCGAACAAGTTTCTCGACAGGGAACTCAGGCGCTCGAGGCGCTACGACGCCATCATCCTCGACCCGCCGACCTACGGTCACGGCGCGAACGACGAGATCTTCAAGATCGAGGACGACCTGCAGGCCCTCATGCGCAGGTGCTGGTCGCTGCTCTCCGAGAGACCCCTGTTCGTCCTCCTCTCCTCCCACACCCCTGGATGCACGCCCAAGGCCCTCGAGAACGTGATGGTCTCCACCATGCAGAGGACGAGCGGATCGTTCGAGTCGGGCGAGATGCTCCTGGAAGGCGGCCCCGGGGTGCTGGCCGTGCCGAGCGGCTCATACTGCAGGTGGCTCCCCGGCCCCGGTCAAGGAGGTCCCTGATGGGCAAGACGGTGCGCTCCTCTTCCGCCCGTCTGTGTCCCCCTTGGGCCGTCGCGGGGAAAGAGGGCCCCTGATGGACGGCGCGGTCCGCACGGGAACTTCTTCTGCGTCTCGGCGGGGAGACCCTCCCGATATCAGGGTGCTCTACGAGGACAACCACCTCCTTGCGCTCGACAAGCCGGCAGGCCTCCTCACCCAGGCGTCCGGCCTGGGGCGCGAGAACCTGGAGGACATGGCCAGGACGTGGATCAGGTCTACCAAGGGCAAGCCCGGCAACGTCTTCCTCCACGCCGTGCACAGGCTCGACCGCCTCTCGAGCGGGATCGTCCTCTTCGCGAGGACGAGCAAGGCGCTTGCGCGGCTGAACGGCCAGATGAGGGAGCGTTCCATCCGCAAGGTCTACCTCGCCGTGGTCTCGGGTGGCCCGCACGAGGAGGAGGGCACGCTCGAGCATACGCTCAGGCACTCGCGCATGAAGGCCGTCTGCGCGACGCCGGAAGACTCGGGCGCCCACCCCTGCACCCTGCACTTCAGGGTGGTCGCGAGATCCAGGGGCCTGGCCCTCGTGGAGGTCGAGATCGTGACGGGACGCTACCACCAGATCAGGGCCCAGATGAGCGCGTCTGGGTTCCCGGTGCTCGGCGACACACGCTACGGGGGAAGGCCTGTGCAGGGCATGAAGGGGATCGCGCTGCACCACGCGCGCATGGAGTTCTCACACCCGACCACCGCCCTCCAGGTGATCATCACCTCTCCCTTGCCCGGAGACTGGCCTGTCTTTCCCGGTCACCCCACCACCCACGGCCGGCGCGCGGGGGGCGACTAGCCCGCGGGTGAGTCCCTCACTGCGGGAATGCAACGCACAGGGGCAAGGGCTCGTCACGGGATCGACATACGAAGGAGTAGACGGGTATGGAACCGAGGGAAAACCCGGGACAAGGGAGGATCGAGACCCGCAGGGGGCTTCATGCCACGGTATGGGTCCTGGGGTTCGTGAGCCTCTTCATGGACGTGTCCTCCGAGATGGTGCACAGCCTGCTGCCGGTGTTCGTCGTCACGGTTCTCCATGCGAACGTGCTTTCGCTGGGAGTGATCGAGGGCGTCTCCGAGGCGGCGGCCCTCGTCTCGAGGGCCTTCTCCGGGGCGCTCAGCGACCTCATGGGAAGGAGGAAACCGCTCGCCGTGGCGGGTTACGCGCTCTCCGCGGTCACCAAGCCCCTGTTCGCCCTCGCCTGGGGCGTCCACGTCGTCTTTGCCGCGCGTTTCGTGGACCGCATCGGCAAGGGTGTCAGGGGTGCGCCGAGGGACGCCCTCCTGGCAGAGGTCACTCAACCTGCCTCCCGCGGGGCCGCCTTCGGCCTGCGCCAGTCGCTGGACACGGTCGGCGCCATCGTTGGGCCCGCCTCTGCGAGCGTCTTGATGCTCGCGCTGTCGAACGACATCAGGGGCGTGTTCTGGATCGCGACGGCGCCTGCAGTGCTGGCGGTGGCCCTGCTCGCACTCGGGGTGAGGGAGCGCAACCCCGGCAGGAGGGAACACGAGCCCGTTGCGTTGAGGGTATCGACCCTCAGGCGGCTCCCCGGGACCTTCTGGGTCGTGACCGCCTTGGGCGCCGTCTTCACGCTCGCCCGCTTCAGCGAGGCCTTCCTGCTTCTCAGGGCCGAGGACATGGGCGTGGGGCGGTCTCTCATCCCCCTGGTCCTCGTGCTCATGAACGTGGTCTACGCGGTGAGCGCCTACCCGGCGGGCGTCATCTCGGACACCGTGGGAAGGATCGGCATGGTCGTCGTAGGCGGCCTCTTGCTGGCCGCCGCCGACGTCGCGCTCGCCTTCGCCCAATCCCCGGGTATCCTCCTGTGCGGGGTCGCGCTGTGGGGTCTGCACATGGGGCTCACCCAGGGGGTCTTCTCCACGCTCGTGGCAGAGACGTGCCCGACCGACCTCAGGGGGAGCGCCTTCGGCGTCTTCGGCCTGGCGTGCGGCATCGCCGTGCTCGGTGCGAGCACGCTCGCCGGCTGGCTGTGGGACTTCAGGGGACCGTCCGCCGCCTTCCTGGCCGGGGCATGCATCGTCGTCTTCGCGCTGGTCGGCTTCTCGGCGTTCGGCGGATACGCGAGGAAGGGCCGCATGCCCTGAGGGCGATTCTCTCCGGGCCGGGTGTCCGCCCGCCTCGGGGTGAACAGCGCCTCGAGGATTCGGACACCCGCGCCTTCCGGCTGCATTGCGCGCGCCAAAGCGGCGCATGTGTGGAGAGTCTCCTCCGTGCTTGTCCGACCCGTGAGCGCGGCAGTGGGCCACGCCCCCGCACGCACGACGGCCTCGGCGATGACAGCCCCTGGGAAGACCGTGATCGCGGCGGTGGATCCCCGTTACGCGGACACCCTCTCTGGCCTGTCTTTCCCGGTACAGACGAGCCTGCCCGTCCTGCACCCGGGACGATCGCGACGACTTGATTCGCGCGAACCACGTGTGCTATGGCAACTGGCGTCACCCGCGACCCGCGAGGGAGTGCGGGCGAGGCTCTATGGCGATACGCGACCTCATCCGAAAGGCCCCGAAGCCGGGCTCTCTGAAGAGCCCACCGTTCGCCTTCATACTGAGCTACCTGCTGGCCGTCATGGTCGGCGGCGTTCTCCTCAAGAGCCCGGCCTGCCTCGAGGAGGGCCGGCACATCTCGTGGATCGACGCCTTCTACACGGCCACCTCGGCTGTCTGTGTGACCGGGCTGACCGTGGTGGAAACCGGCCGGACCTTTTCCACGGCCGGAGAACTCGTCATCCTCGCGCTCATCCAGTTCGGGGGGTTCGGTCTCATGGCCTTCTTCGCCATGGCCTTCTTGTGGGCCGGCTCGAGGGTGAGCACGCAGCAGTCGTCGTTCATCAAGGAAAACTACTCCCAGACCATGATCTACGACGCACGGCTCATCCTGAGGATCCTCCTGGCCTACACCCTCCTGTGCGAGGCGGTGGGAGTGATTCTCCTCGTGCCGGCTTGGGACCACCCCATGACGACATGGCAACGGCTCTATTTCGGCCTGTTCCATTCCGTCTCCGCCTTCAACAATGCGGGGTTCTCCCTCTTTGCCGAGAACCTCTGCGGCTACAGGGGCGACATCCTGCTCAACCTCACGATCACCTCGCTCGTCATCCTAGGCGGGATCGGCTCCCCGGTGATACTCGACTGCTGGTCGTACCTCCACTCGCCCACGAGGTTCCGCTTCTCGCTCCACACCAAGCTCGCCGTGAGCACCACCGCCGCGCTCATAGCAGGGGGCACGGCGGCCATATGGCTCATACAGAGGCCTTCGCCGCTCTTCGAGATCCCCCTGCACGAACAGGCGCTCATCTCGTACTTCCAGGCGGTGACCGCGCGTACCGCGGGGTTCAACACCATAGACCTGCGCCAGCTCGGCACCGCCCCCATCATGATCATCATTCTCCTCATGTTCGTGGGTGCGTCGCCGGGGTCCTGCGGCGGCGGGATCAAGACGACCAGCCTGGCCACCCTGCTCGTGGTGCTCTGGAACAGGATAAAGGGGCGAAGCGTCAACAACGTGTTCAGGACGACGCTCCCGACCAAGGTGGTGAACAGGACCATCTCCATCTTCATCCTCGCCTCGATCTTCGTGATCGTCGTCCTGACCGCCCTGCTCATCACCCAGGTGGGCGAGCTCCCGCACGACAAGAGCGGCGGGATGTTCATCGAGTACCTCTTCGAGACCATATCGGCCTTCGGCACCGTCGGGCTGTCCCTTGGGGCGACGGCGAAGATGGACGGAGTCGGAAAGATCCTCATCATGCTCACCATGCTCGTCGGCAGGGTGGGGATCATGACCATCGCGTACCTCTTCACGAGCAGGGAGTCCACCGCGCGCTACCAGTTCGTCGAGGAAGACGTGATGATAGGATGACCGTGAAAGGACCGTATCCATGAAGAGAAAGTACGTGGTCATTGGACTGGGCAACTTCGGGTTCTGGGTCGCAAAGACCCTGTTCGAGGCCCACCAGGAAACGATCGCCATCGACATGAACAAGGAGGCGGTGCAGCGGGTCAACAAGTTCTCGAACATGGCGGTGATAGCGGACGTCACGAACAAGGAGACGCTCGTGGGCCTCGGCATAGCGGACTGCGACGCGGCGGTCGTGAGCCTGGGGGATCACCCGGCCGCATCCACCCTGGTGACGCTCTACCTCCACGAGATGGGCGTGAAGCAGATCCTCGTCAAGGCCATCGACGAGAACCACGCGAAGATCCTCAGGAAGGTGGGGGCCACCGACATCATCTTCCCGGAGAAGGACATGGGCATCAAGGTGGCGAAGACCCTCGTCAGCCCGAACATCCTGGATTTCATCGAGATGACCGAGGACTACGAGATAACGCAGATCGGCCCGCCTGCTTCGTTCATAGGCAAGACCCTCATGGAGCTCGAGCTGCCGAGCAGGTTCGGGCTCCAGGTGATAGCGGTGCGCGAGCTCATCCCGGAGAACTTCATCCCCGCGCCGAGGGCCGACTTCGTGATCAAGGACAGCGACATCCTCTATATCCTCGGCAGGAAGAAGGACATCGAGCGCATAAAGGCGTTGTGACCCCCGGGAGTAGGGCGAAGGGAACCCCGGCGGTCGGTCTCGGCGCCCGTTGGGAAAACCCCGGGAAAGGGTGTCCCGCCCCATGGATACAGCCTCTGCGCTTCGTCTTGCGTCCCCCTCGCACTGAAGAGACCGCCCGGTGGACGCCCTTGCTCGAAGGCGCCTCCCCGGGCGCTGCAAACGCCCGCACCCGGATTACGAAGACGACCGGGCTCGGTGGCCGTATCCCCTGTTCACCCTGGCGTAACACCCTTGGATCACCCTTGTATTCCTCACAGGCAGTGATATCATGGAGACGAGCACTCGAGGCGGAGGTTGCGGAGAAAACCCCCATGATGATCACACGTCTTCTCGGCATCGCACAGGCGGCGTTCGTGATTTCGTCCCTGGCCTTAGGCCTCCAGGCCCGCGCGGCAGGCGCCGCCGACCAGGGTACGGAACTCAGGTACGCGGTGACCAAGGTCGCCAAGGCCCTCTTGCCCTCGGTGGTCCACATCGAGATCTCCCAGGAAAGGGCCAAGGACCCGACGGCCGCCCAGGGGCTCTTCCAGGAGTCTGCGCCGGCCGAGGAGCAGGAGACCGCGCTCAAGTTCAAACAAGAAGTGACCGCGCTCGCGAGCGGCATCATCCTGGACGACAAGGGGTACATCATCACGAACAACCACGTGGTCGAAGGTGCATCCTCCATCGAGGTGACCCTCTGGTCCGGCCGGAGGTACCCAGCCCGTCTCGAAGGGGCCGACCCGAAGACCGATATCGCCGTGATCAAGATCGAACCCGACACGACGCTCTCTCCGGCCGTGTTCGGAGACTCGGACAGGGTCGAGATCGGCGAGTGGGTCGTCGCCATAGGCAACCCGCGCGGCCTCGACCTGACGGTCACCCAGGGCATCATCAGCGCGAAGGACAGGAGACGCATCTTGGACCCGTCCTCGTACCTTTCCTTCCTCCAGACAGACGCGGCCATCAACCCGGGCAACAGCGGGGGGCCCCTCATCAACCTCGAAGGGAAGGTCATCGGCATCAACTCGGTCATCGCATCCGAGTCGGGGGGCTTCGAGGGTATCGGGTTCGCCATACCCGGCAACATCGCACTGTCGACGGCCAGGTCACTGATAGCGCACGGCAGGGTCAAGCGAGGGTGGATAGGCGCCTCCGTGGACGACCTGGACGAGGCGAAGGCCAGGGAACTGGACCTTCCCTCCCCCAAGGGGGTCCTCGTGATCGACGTGATCAAGGACGGGCCTGCCGACAAGGCAGGGATCAAGACGGGCGACGTCATCACGGCGGCTGCCGGCAGGGAGCTCCTGGACGCGGCCATGTTCAGGAACATCATCGCCCTCTTCGAGCCGGAGACGGACCTGCCCCTGGAGATACTCAGGGCAGGTTCGTCGGAAAGCAGAAAGGTCAGGCTTGTCGACCTCGAGTCCTCGCTCAGGCTCATCGCCTCCACCGTCAAGGCCCGCATGGGAGTGGAAGCGAGAAGCCTCAAGCAGCAGGAGAAGGAAACCTTCGGCATCGAGACAGGTGTCGCGGTCTCCTGGCTCGACCCTGCAGGCCCCCTGGCCAAGGCGGGGTTCGAGGCGGGCGACATCATCCTCGAGATGGACGGCCAGATGATCAGGAACGTGCACGACTTCGCATCGATCGCGGCCACGATCCTTCCCCGGCAGGTGACGATCCTGCTCGCCATCGACCATCGAAGCGGCGAGAGCGCCTACGTCCAGGTGAAGGCCCGCTGAAGGCTCACCGCGAGCCACCATCCACCTCCCGCTCCTCTCCCGTGGCACACGGCACCGGCACGCATCGTCCCCGGCGGTCTATCTTAAAGCTTGAATCTAACCTTTGACATGATCGAGAGAACCGTTTACCCTGTATCCCCAAGAGAGGAGGAGACCCGCAATGACAACAGCATACAACTTCTACAAGGTGGAGAAGAAGGGCAGCGTGGCATGGGTGTTTCTGAACAGGCCGGAGAAGAAGAACGCCATGGGTCCGGACGCCTGGAAGGAGATCATCCCCATCTTCGCGGACATCGACGCTGACGACGCCATCAGGGTGGCCGTCATCGCGGGCGAGGGCAAGGATTTCAGCGCCGGTATCGACCTCATGGGGATGGCGCCCATGATCCCGACCATGAAGAACTGGGACATGAGCGCGAGGGGCAAGGTGCGCCTGTTCAAGGACATATTCCCGCTCCAGGACGCCATGTCGTGCGTGGAGAAGTGTTCCAAGCCGGTGATATGCTGTTTCCACGGCTACAGCATAGGCGCGGCGCTCGATCTCGGGAGCGCGTGCGACATCCGGCTGGCATCCGAGGACGCGCGGATCTCGCTCAGGGAAGCGGCGGTGTCCTTCATCGCGGACGTGGGCGTACTCCAGCGCCTTCCGCTCATCGTGGGCCAGGGCGTCACGCGCGAGCTCGCGTTCACGGCCAAGTTCATCGACGCGAGGCGCGCCAAGGAGGTCAACCTCGTCAACGAGGTCTACCCGGACAAGGACGCGCTCCTCAAGGGCGCGGAGGAAATGGCCCTGGAGATCTCGAACTGCGCCCCCCTCGCAGTCCAGGGGGCAAAAGAGGTCCTCAACTTCTGCCGCGGCAAGAGCATAGCCGACGGGCTCGAGTACGTGGCGGCGAGGAGCGCGATGATCCTGCCCTCCGAGGATATCGCGGAGACCATGGCCGCCTTCATGGAAAAGCGCTCGCCCGTCTACAAGGGCAACTGAGCCCTTCAGGCCGCCTCGCACTCGGGGACGCAGACGGGTTTTTGTACCCCCCTGCGGGAATCGAGAGAGGGCGCTAGAGGGGGCCGCGACACGGGAGCCCTTGGGATGCCGCAGGATATCCCCGGGCTCCTGCCTTTTTCCCGTCGGCGGCCGTTTCCGTGTCTACCCGGCATCCAGGCACCCCGGGACACCGCCTTAATACCCGTTCTTCCCAGCCACGCACGATCGCCCGAGGAGGCCGGCCGGGTCACCGAGCCGCAGGACACCCGCGGGCTCCCGGTTTCCCTCCCCAGGGCCGCCGGGGTCTCGGCGCCTCTCCCGCGCAGCTTCCTCCCCACTAGCAAGGCGAGGACCCTGCCTTTTCCTTCCCTGGCGGGCGCCTCCCTGTCCCCTCGTTCCCCTGGTCCCCACGCCCGCCCTCCTGGGCCCCGGGTATCCTGCAGGGAAAGACAGGTCCTGCCTGTCCTTGCCTGCAGGCATGGGGTCGAGCGGGCGCCCCACCGGGCGCGCAGGCCGCCCTTGGCATGCCGAACACCGATCACGTGAGACAATCACGGACGGCGGGACCACTCATTGCCGCACAGGGGGGCTTCACGGGAACACGGTGTCCAATCGCCTCCCACCCGTTCGTGCCACCCCGGCCGTCCAGGCGGATCCATCGTGCGGGCCTGGGGCGCCGCCTGCGGCCAGCGGTCCTCCTGCCACCTAAAGTTTTCCATCAGGGCATTCCGAATAAGCGATTGATGGAGAAGAGGGAGAGCAAGCGCAAGAAGACCCGGTCGTGGGACGACGTGCACGCGAAGGCCCTGATCTGCGGCAGGACGTTCTCGTACCCGGTCGTGGACATCGCCATAGGCGGCATAGGCGTGCTCGTCAGCGAGGGTTACTCCCTCCTGCGGCAGGGCGAGCCCGTCGTGATCAAGACGCTCGAGAAGAAAGGCACGGTGATAGCGACGGACATCCACGGCAGGATCGCCCATGTGGGCACGGGCGTACCCTCCCGGGTGGGCATAGACTTCTCGCCCGCCGACACGCCCATCGAGGCCTACACGAAGCTCAACGAGACCGTCCCCGACACGGGGAGGATCATCGCCGACAGGGACGAGATCGTGCGTATCTTCGAAAACGTGCAGAAGCTTTCGAGGGGCTTCGGCGACATGCTCATGATCCACCGTTCCAAGGCCATCCCCGCGGAGTTCTTTTACCTGAGGCCGGAACAGGACAACATGGTGCTCAGGATCGTGCGCATCTCGGACCTCAGGCTCCCGTTCCAGCCTGCAGTGGACATGGTGTACCCCTTCTACCTCTTCAGGGGGACGGACGTGATGCTCTTCACGGCCCGGGTGCTGGACATGGTGAAGAACATCCTCGAGGTCTCCTGGCCGGATACCCTGCGCCACATGAGCAGGAGAACCGTCCTGCGCTACCTGGTGACAGGCGAATCGCCCTTGACCGCGACTCTCGTTCACCCCATGAACTCGCAGAGGGTCAAGGTCCTCGTCTGGGACATCAGCATCGAGGGCATGGGCGTCGAGATCCTGAGCGATAGCCCCCCCTTCATCGAGGGCATGAACCTCCCGTCGGTCGTGATCCACCTGGGCGGGACGCTGCTGAAGGCCACGGGCGTGGTACGCTCGGTGAGGGCGGATGCCGTCTTGGAAAAGACCCAGGTGGGCATCGAGTTCACGGGTGGCGCGCCACAGTACCAGGACAAGATCCTCTCGTACATACTCGAGATGAACCTTCCCGCGGAGACGCTCATCCCGAAGGTCAATCACGCCCGGTAATAGCCCAGGTACCAGCTCACGAACCTCGCCACGCCTTCCTCGACGCTCACGCCGGGCCTGAACCCGACGGCACGTTCCAGGTCGTCCGCGTCGGCCCACGTCTGCCTGACGTCGCCCTTCTGCAGCGGCAGCAGGTTCTTCTCAGCCTTCCTCCCCAGCGCATCCTCGAGCACCTCGATGAACCTCATGAGGTCCACCGGCCTCGAGCCGCCGATGTTGTAGATGCGGTACGGCGCGAAACTGGTCCCGGGATCGGCCTCGGCGGCGTTCCACGCAGGGTTCGGGGAAGGCACGAGGTGCATGACGCGCACGAGCCCCTCCACGATGTCGTCGATGTACGTGAAGTCGCGCTTCATGTCACCGAAGTTGTAGACGTCGATGGGCCTGCCTTCGAGTATGGCCTTGGTGAAGGTGAACAGCGCCATGTCTGGCCTGCCCCAAGGCCCGTAGACGGTGAAGAACCTCAGCCCGGTGCACGGCAGGCCGTACAGCGCGGCGTACGTGTGGGCCATGAGCTCGTTCGCCTTCTTGGTGGCCGCATACAGGGAGACCGGGTGATCCACGTTGTCGTGCACGGAGAAGGGCATCTTCACGTTTGCGCCGTAGACCGACGACGAGGACGCGAACACCAGGTGGGAGACGGATGCGTGCCTGCAGCCCTCGAGCACATGGAGGAAGCCCGTGATGTTCGCGTCTATGTAGGCGTGAGGGTTCTCGAGGCTGTAGCGTACCCCGGCCTGTGCCGCGAGGTGCACCACGACGTCAAAGGGTCCACCCTCGAAGAGCCCCTCCATGGCCCTTCGGTCCGCGCAATCCATGAACCTGAAGGTGAAGCCCTCCCTGGGGGTGAGCATCTCGAGCCTCGCCCTCTTGAGGGAAGGGTCGTAGTACGGGTTCAGGTTGTCGATCCCGACCACCTCGCGGCCCTCGTCGAGCAGGCGGCCGGCAAGGTGAAAGCCGATGAACCCGGCGACGCCGGTCACGAGCACGCGCATCAAGACACCTCCTCGCCGTTCAATTGCACCCTAGGCGCTCAACGACACGAGGTATCTCATAAATGGTGGAAATGCTCAAGGACCTGGATCCCGCGCGCCCCTCATCCGATGGTGCGTGAGACGCCCCTTCCAGGAGGGAAGGGGAACCGTCCATGGACGTGGTCACGGCCAGCCCGCCTCCCACCTTGACCCCGTGCATACCCAGCTCGAGGGCGGTCCTCACGTTCGCCTCGCTGTCGTCCACGACCAGGCACCGCCCGGGCTCGGCCGCGAAGAGGTGCATGGCCTTGAGGTAGCCCCACGAAAGAGGCTTGGGGACGAAGTCCATGTACTCGATGGAGAACACCTCCGCGAGGATGTCATCGACGCCCAGCGCCTTCAGGATGCGCCGGGCATACTCGTACGACCCGTTCGTGAACGCAGCCATCCGGCAGCCCGTCCGCCCGAGCGCCTCTCGAAGCCTGGGGTCGGGCTTCAGGATCTCCTCCACGGGCACGTCGTGGACCTTCTTCAGGTAGTGCACCGGGTCGCATCCGTGCTCGTGCATGAGCCCCTGGAGGGTCGAGCCGTACGAGCAGATGTAGGTGCGCCTGAGCGAGCGGGCGGCATCCAGGTCCATGCCGCACATGTCCATCACGTACAGGTCTATGTTGTGGTTGACCAGGGCGAACGGGCCCCTCCCCTTGGGGTAGAGGGTGTCGTCCACATCGATGAGGGCCACCAAGTCAACCACGACGGTCTCCATCACGGGGCCTCCCCGTCGGCCCCTCGTTCTCGAGCGTGACGCAGGATCAGCACGCACACGGCCGTTGCGTCCCGCGAGCCATTCCCCTCCAGCGGGGCCCTCGGTCCCGTGCCCGGGATGTCCCGCAGCGCGTCTTCTCCCAAGATTCCTGGTCCGCCGACCCCGTTGCGGCCCGCACGACCCGGCGGGGAGCCATGCAGAGCGCACCCTCGCCCTGCACCTGCCGCGGCCGTCGCAGGGCGTCTCGGGACCTTGAGCGCACCCGCCTCCCGTGCGGCGCCGCCGGTCTCTCGTGCCGGCACATCGAGTCCGCCCCTCGCCCGCCCACCCGCTCCCTTCCGGGAACACGGCGGGTTTGGGTGCAGGCGAGGGCCTACTCCTCGAACAGGTTCGACTGGCCTGGGTGCGGGGTCCGCCCCACGACCCTGTACCCGCTCGCGCACACCTGCCTGCCGCGGGGAGTCCGCTTGATGTAGCCCCGCTGTATGAGGAAGGGTTCGTAGACGTCCTCGATGGTGTCCTTGTCCTCGCCGATGGAGGCCGCAAGGGCGTCTATGCCCACGGGCCCGCCGGAGAACGTCTGCACCATGGTCTCGATGATCCTGCGGTCCATCCTGTCGAGGCCTGCCTTGTCGATGTCGAGCCTCGACAGGGCCAGGTCCGCGACCTCGGGCGTTATCCGGCCCTCGGCCAGCACCTCGGCGAAATCCCTGACCCTCCTGAGCAGGCGGTTCGCTATGCGGGGCGTCCCCCGCGAGCGGCGGGCGATCTCCCTGAGGCCGTCCTCGTGGGCGGCCACCCCGAGGATCCTCGAGGTGCGCCTGAGGATGGTCGTCAGCTCGTCCTCGGAGTAGAACTCGAGGTGGGCGATGATGCCGAAGCGGTCCCTCAGCGGCGAGGTGATCATGCCCGCCCGTGTGGTCGCCCCCACGAGCGTGAAGGGATTGAGGTCGATGCGGATGGACCGGGCAGAAGGCCCCTGTCCTATCACGATGTCCAGCTTGTGCTCTTCCATGGCGGGGTAGAGGATCTCCTCCACCACGCTCGAGAGGCGGTGGATCTCGTCGATGAAGAGGACATCCTTGGGCTCGAGGTTCGTGAGGATGGCCGCCAGGTCGCCCGATTTCTCGATGGCGGGCCCGCTCGTGATCCTGAGGCCCACGTCGAGCTCGTGGGCTATGATGTGGGCGAGCGTCGTCTTTCCGAGACCCGGCGGTCCGTAGAACAGGCAGTGGTCGAGCGCCTCGCCCCTCTTGCGGGCGGCGGCGATGAAGACCCGCAGGTTTTCCTTGAGGGCGTCCTGGCCCACGTAGTCTTCCAGGGTGCGCGGCCTGATCGCCGCCTCGTAGGCCCGTTCGTCCTCTCCCAGACAACCCTGGCCGATGAATTCCCTCATACGAGCTCCTTGAGCGCCTTGCGCACGAGGTCTTCGACCGTCTCGGCGCTCACCGCCCCCACGGCCCTCCTGGCCTGCGTCTCGGAGTACCCGAGCGTGACCAGGGCAGCCACGGCGTCGGAGGCTATGTTCCGGTCCACGTTGGCCGACCTCGGTCGATGGTGCTTGGCGATGCGTTCCTTGAGTTCCAGGACGATCCTCTGTGCGCTCTTGGACCCGATGCCGGGAAGCGAGGTGAGGTACGCGAGGTTCTCGCACACCACCTCGTCGAGGAACCTGTTGGGATCGACCTGGGAGAGGATGTTCATGGCGGTCTTGGGCCCGATGCCCGTCACGTTCAACAGCAGCGAGAAGATCTCGCGCTGCCTCTGGTCCACAAACCCGTAGAGGTCCATCCCGTCGGGTCTCACGATGAGCATGGTGTACAGGGTCACCTCGCCGTCCTGGCCGGAGGGCAAGTGCGTTCCCAGGGGCACGTTCACGAGGTATCCCACGCCCCCCACCATGATCACCGCCTGGCTCCCAGACACGTTCTGTACGCGGCCCCTGAGAAGGCTGATCACCCGAGGACCCCCTTCAGCTTCCTGGCCGATGCGTGGCACAGGCCCACCGCCAGGGCATCGGAGGCGTCCATGGAGGAGACCGCGGTCTTGGGGATGTTCAGCACGGTGCAGACCATGGCGTGTATCTGGTCTTTCCCGGCGTGACCGTACCCGCAGGCGGCCTTCTTGATCTCGGTGGGGGTGTACTCGAACACCGGGATGTCCAGGAGAGCGGCGGCGAGCACCACCGCACCCCGCGCCTGGCCGAGCTTCAGTGCGCTCTGGGCGTTCATGGCATGAAAGGTCGTCTCCACCGCCACCTCCGATGGGCCGTACTGCCTCACGAGGTCCGAAAGCCCGTCGAAGATCTCCCTCAGCCTGCCGGCCATGTCGCATGCCCTGGGCCGTATGGTCCCATGACACACGTGCACTATGCGGTGGGGTCTCGAAAACAGCTCGAGGATACCGTAGCCGGTCACCCTCGTACCAGGATCGACGCCCAAGATCCGCATTATGCCTGGAGCCCGGCCATCTCCTCGTCGCTGATGTCGAAGTTCGAGGACACCGCCTGCACGTCGTCCAGGTCCTCCAGCGCCTCCAGCAGCTTGAGCGTCTGTTCCGCGGGCTTCCCGGTGAGCGTGACGTTGGTCTGCGGGATCATCTGCACCTCGAGCTGGTTGTACTTGATCCCCTTCGCGTCCAGGGCAGCCCTCAGGTCCTCGATGTTCTCGGGCGCCGTGAGGATCTCGTAGGTGTCTCCCGTGTCGGTGATGTCCCCCGCCCCCACCCCGAGCGCGAGTTCGTAGAGCGCGTCCTCGTCGACCTGTGACTTGTCGATGGACGCGTAGCCCTTCTTGTCGAACATCCAGTTCACGCACCCGGTCTCGCCCAGGTTGCCGTTGTACTTCGAGAAGAGGTGCCGTATCTCCGCCACGGCCCGGTTCTTGTTGTCCGTCAAGACCTTGACGAGCACCGCAACACCGCCGGGCCCGTACCCTTCGTAGGTAATCTCCTCGTAGGCAGCCCCTTCGAGCTCGCCCGTCCCCTTCTTGATGGCCCTCTCGATGTTCTCCTTGGGCATGTTCGCGGCCTTGGCCGAGTTCACCGCAGCCCTGAGCCTGGGGTTGCCGTCTATATCCCCGCCCCCCATGCGGGCCGCCACGGTAATCTCCTTGATGAGCTTGGAGAAGAGCTTGCCGCGTTTTGCGTCCGCCGCGCCCTTCTTGTGCTTGATGGTGGACCATTTGTTGTGACCGGACATCGAGGACCCTCCCCCCTTTCCAGCATGCCTTGGGTGAACCCCGTATTTAGCACAGTGATGGGTGCAAGACAAGCGGACCGGCTTCCGAAAGGCCGGTCCGCATCTTCCCCCGTCGAGGTGTTGCCACGTCAGATCAGGGCGGCCTCGGGGCACGGGCGACACCGGCACCGGTTCGGGCCTGCCGTCTCCTCGCGCAGTCTCGCGGATCGTTCACCCTCGTCCGTGGGCGCCGAGCCCTGTCCATGGCCATCCAGGCCCAACGATGCCGGACAGAGGCAAACCCTGCCGCTTCATCGTCTCGATGAGAGAAGGCCGGGATGGAGGGGCCCGTCGCGACGAGACCTCACCGCCATCAAGGGCCTTCCCCGTGTGCCCTAGGCGCCGTCCGACGCCATGTTCACACCGCCTTCACCCTTGCTTTTTCTCTCCTCCCGTATGGGACAGGGGGAACCCCAGCCGGGGACAGCGATACCGGTGGTCTCAGGCGGCTCTTTTCAGGGTGGGCCTCGGGATCACGGCCGTGGTCATCCGCTTTCACCCAGGTAATCACCCATGATCCTCGCTATGTAGGTGCGGGTCTCCCGGGGGAGCCTGCCGGGGTTTCTCTCCAGGTTTCCCGGTCCCCAGTTGTAGGCTGCGAGCGCCTTCTCGACATCTCCCTCATACCTCTCGAGGAGATCCTTGAGAAAGCGGGTGCCCGCCATGACGTTCTCTTCGGGATCGTAGGCGTCCTTCACACCGAGGGCCCTCGCCGTCTCGGGCATGAGCTGCATCAGCCCCATGGCACCTTTCGGGGAGGTGGCCTTCGGGTCGAAGCCGCTCTCGGCACGGATCACCGAGACGATGAGGCGCCTGTCAACGCCGTAGGTCGCGGAGGCCTTGTCGACGATACCCTCGAGATCGATGCCCTTGGCGGGCATGTCATCCATCCCGCGGGACCGTTCGTCTTTTGACTCTCCAGGGGAGAGACCGGTTATCCCAAGGTCGGCAGGCGGCAAGGGGATCCCAGCCAGGGACGGTTCGCCATCGCCGTCAGAGCCGGACAGGGCGTCCATAACAGACCGGCTCATCCCGATGGTGATCAGCTCCAGGAGGACGGCAAGCTTCTGTCTCTGTGCCTCGTCGGCCTGCCCTGCTGCGGTCTTCACCCTTGCCGCCGATTCCATGAGCTCGTGAAAGGTGTCGGCTCCGGCGGCTTTCACAGGGGGGGCCTGGCCGCTCGCCGACGGGAGTTCCCTGATCATTCGTTCCAGTATCAAAGCGGGTGGGACCCTCATCGCCACTCCCTTGCAAGAGTATGCCCTTAAGCTTACAAAACCCGTGCCACATCCGGCCTCTTCACGGTGGAGAGTCCCATGAAGACCTTCCGTCCCGCTCTCGACATCGAGGGGGGCGTCCGGGATCGCCTTCCGCCGAACGTTCACCACGGGCGCGCCCGCTGTCTTCGCACGGGGGAGGCGGCCGAGGCGGGGCCTCGACGGGGATCCTGCGTGCATGGCCGCGAGAGGTTCAAAGCCCCTCGGGTTCCTGGGCGAGCCTTGCGGCCTTGATCTTCATGAGCCTCGTCGTGTTGGAGCGCTCCATCTCGTCGAGCTTGCCGGTGATGAACCGGATGGTTTCGGTCATGCGCGGGATGAAGGTGTGTTCCAGGGCGTTCACCCGCCTCCTCGTCCGCTCGATCTCGATGCAGAGGAGGCGCACCGTCTCCTCCAGTTGGGCCATGGCCACGAGCTTGGGGAGGAAGCCCCTGAGGCGCTCGATCGCACCGTCCAGCTCCGGGGGCGTCAGGACCAGGGAGTACAAGCCCTCGGGCTCGCCCATGGTCACGTTCAATGCGGGTACCGCTACCCCCATGATCCTCTTTTGCCCTGGCTCCACCTCGAGACTTCTCCGGCAGCCCTCGAGAGCATCCTCCACGATCCTGCTCGAAGACGCGGCCTGGGCGAGCACGAAGAGCTTGAGCACCCCCGGCAACTCGTCGTCCACTTCCCTGCGAGACCGCCTATAGAGCTCCGCCACCCCCCTGAACTCGCGCGTGAGCCCCTCGAGCTTGTCCTTGAGGAGCTTGTGGCCCCGCACCGCGACGGCGAGCTTCCTCCGCAGCTTGAGGAGCTCCATCCGGGTGGGGTTGACTGCGAGTTTCCCGGCCATACCCCGTCACCTCGGCAGGTACTTGTCCACGTATTCATCCCTGACGCGCTTGAGCTCGCCCCGCGGTATGAGCGTGAGCAGCTCCCACCCGATGCGCAGGCTCTCCTCGATGGGCCTGTCCTCGTCTTCACCCTGCCTCACGAAACGATCCTCGAACGCATCGGCGAAGGCGACGAAGGCGAGATCCACGTCAGTGAGCGCACCCTCGCCGAGTATCACGGCGAGCTCCTTGGCGTTCTTTCCCCTGGCGTAGGCGGCATAGAGCTGGTTCATGAGATCCGCGTGGTCCTCCCTGGTCTTTCCCGCACCGATCCCCTTGTCCTTGAGCCTGGACAAAGAGGGCAACACGTCCACCGGCGGGTAGACGCCCTGGGTATGGAGCCCCCTGTTGATGATGATCTGTCCCTCGGTGATGTACCCGGTGAGGTCCGGCACCGGGTGGGTCTTGTCGTCCTCCGGCATGGTGAGCACCGGTATCTGCGTGATGGACCCCTTTCTCCCCTTGATCCTGCCCGCCCTCTCGTAGATGGTCGCCAGGTCGGTGTAGAGGTAGCCGGGATAGCCCCTCCTTCCCGGCACCTCCCGGCGGGCCGCCGAGATCTCTCTCAGCGCCTCGCAGTAGTTCGTCATGTCGATGAGGATGACGAGCACGTTCATCTCCCTCTCGTAGGCGAGGTACTCCGCCGCGGTGAGCGCCATGCGGGGCAACGCGATGCGCTCGATCGGCGGGTCGTCGGCCAGGTTGACGAAGAGGACGGTGCGTTCTATGGCGCCGGTACGCCTGAAGTCGGTCACGAAGAACTGCGACTCTTCGAAGGTGATCCCCATGGCGGCGAAGACCACGGCAAACCCCTCGCCGCTCGCCCTGACCGTCGCCTGGCGCGCGATCTGTGCGGCAAGACGCGTATGGGGGAGACCCGACCCCGAGAATATCGGCAGCTTCTGCCCCCTGACGAGCGTGTTGAGCAGGTCGATGGTCGAGATCCCCGTCTGGATGAACTCGTTCGGGTAATCCCTCGAGAAC
>ERZ795060.1902-NODE-1902-length-22743-cov-4.567833_pt1 | contig 22743 bp, 16 predicted proteins | sample MGYA00375144_ERZ795060 | MGnify/ENA primary metagenome ERZ795060 (study PRJEB30189, sample SAMN05720157) | activated sludge metagenome | isolation source: anaerobic digester from wastewater treatment plant | place: Japan | collected 2015-05-15 ...
GTTCCCCTCGAGGAAAGGGTCTCAGAACACACCGAGAGGGTCAAGACGTCAGGGGGCCGTACCGCATCGGGCCGCGGGCTCCATGCCCCCTCCATGGACAACCCGTCCCCGGGAATCGACCACGGACTGGTTGTCAAGGGCTCAGCCAAGAGCGGGTCTCAAGGCGTCTGGTGCCACCGGCCTCGACAGCCGCAGACCCGGGCGACCGATCCTCGCCCTGCCTGTTCCTGGAGCCGCGGACACACAAACCCCGCCATGCCGTACGCCTGTGGATGACGGTTTCGGGCCTCGCGGGAAACAGGAAGGGACGGGCAGGCTGCGTGTCTCACCCTGCCCATCCCCCTCGGTTCACATTGCAGAGGCGGCCGCGGTCCCTTGACGTCACGGCCGCCTGGAGGTGCACCGCTCACTGGGTCAGCGGGCTGAGCTGGATCTCGACCCTCCTGTTCTGCTGGCGGCCCGCCTCGGTATCGTTGCTCGCAATGGGCTTGGTCTCGCCGAACCCCTGGGTGTAGATCCTCCTGGGGTCGATGCCCTGCGATATGAGATACTGGCCCACGCTGGAGGCCCGTCTCTCCGAGAGCGTCTGGTTGTAGGCGTCGGCACCCACGTTGTCCGTGTGCCCATAGACGTCGATCAGGGTCTTGTCGAACTCCTTGAGCACGAGCACCACCGAGTTGAGCACGTCGTAGAAACCGGCATCGATGTCCGCGCTGTTGGTTCTGAAGGTGATGTTGCCGGGCATGTTCAGGATGAGGTTGTCACCCTGGCGCGTGACGCTCACGCCGGTGCCCTGGAGCTTCTGCCTGAGCTTCGCCTCCTGCCGGTCCATGTAGTAGCCGACCCCGGCGCCGGTGAGCCCGCCCACGCCCGCGCCTATGAGCGCGCCCTTGCGCTTGTCCTTGCTGACCGCTGCGCCGACGGCCGCACCCGTGGCCGCACCTACGAGCCCCCCAATGGCCGTTTTGCTGAGCTTCTGCTCGCCGGTGTAAGGATCGGTGGTGCAGCCCCCCATGGAGACGATGGACGCCGCGAAGAACGCGGCGAGGATAAGGAAAACCGTGGTCCGCTTCATGTGAGCCCCCTTTTCGTACCGTGCATGGTTCTATACGATCCCCTGAACCTTCGTTGCCTTCCCGGCTTTCATAGTAACGGAATGCGCAGGATCATGCAAGGCCCGCACGGGCGCCGGTTTTCATGGTACACCAGGGCCCGACCCGCGGGGGGGTATCTCCGGGAGCCCGGCCGCATCCCTCCATGTCGCATCCGCCGGGCGCCACCTGCAGGATCACGCCGGCAGGGGGTGTCATACTGTCGACGCTCGTGGGAACACGCCCGGCATGAGACCGGCGGTTCACGTCCTCACACCCCGCGGTGTCCTGAGACCCGTGCCGCGGCCGCCTCCTCGAAGAGCGCGACCATGTCCGCCGCCACCTCTTCCAGATCCCTCGATGCGTCGAGGACCCGGTGCCTCCTGTCCACGGCCAGATCCAGGAAGGCACGCCTCACGCGCTCGTGGTACGCGACATCCCTGCGTTCGAAACGGGTGGCCGCCCCCGCCCTTTCCAGCGTAAGCGCGGGGTCCGCGTCCAGGACGAAGGTGAGGTCCGGCTCCACCCAGGTACCTGTGAGATCCATGACAGAACGCGCCTCTTCGACAGGAAGCCCCCCCACCAGGCACTGGTACACGATGGTGGAGTCCACGAAGCGGTCGATGACCACGATCTTCCCCGCGTCGAGGGCGGGCCGCACGATCTGGTCGATGTTCTGGCGTCTGGATGCGAGCACGAGCAGGAGCTCCACCATGGGGCCCATGTCCCGCTCCAGGAACAGGGTGCGGATCTCCTCGGACAGCGTCGATCCGCCGGGTTCCCTCAGGAGGACCCAGGCCCTGCCCGTTTCCTCGAGATGGGTGCACAGGAGGGAGGCGCAGGTGGTCTTGCCGGTGCCCTCGCCCCCCTCGAAGGTCACGATCACTTCTTCTGCGTCCCGTCCCTGAGGGCTGCGTGCGCGGCCGCCAGCCTGGCGATGGGAACCCGGTACGGCGAGCAGCTCACGTAGTCCATGGCGACCTTGTGGCAGAACTCTATGGACGACGGTTCGCCCCCGTGCTCGCCACAGATGCCCACCTTGAGCTTCTTGCGGGTTTTCCTCCCCTTCTCGATGCCTATCCGCACGAGTTCGCCCACACCCTCGGTGTCGAGGGCCATGAAGGGGTCCTTGGGCAGGATCTTCTTCTCCACGTATTCGGGCAGGAACTTGCCCGCGTCGTCGCGCGAGAGCCCGAACACGGTCTGCGTGAGATCGTTCGTGCCGAAGGAGAAGAACTCCGCCTCCTCGGCTATCTTGTCGGCGGTCACGGCGGCCCTGGGGAGCTCGATCATGGTACCCACCATGTACTTGAGCTTCACGCCCGAGGACTTGATGATCTCGTCCGCCACCTCGACGGTCATCTTCTTCAAGGAGGCGAGCTCGTTGACATGGCCGACGAGCGGGATCATGATCTCCGGCTGGACCTCCACCTTCTCCTTCTTGACCTCGCAGGCGGCCTCGATGATGGCCCTCACCTGCATCTCGTAGATCTCGGGGAACGTGATGCCGAGCCTGCACCCCCTGTGCCCGAGCATGGGGTTCGCCTCGTGGAGCGCGTCCCGTTTCGCCCTCACCTCGTCGACGGTCGTCTTGAGGGCCTTGGCCACCTCCTTGAGCTCGGCCTCGGTGTTGGGCAGGAACTCGTGCAGGGGCGGGTCGAGGAGCCTGATCGTCACGGGCAGGCCGTTCATCACCCTGAAGATCTCCTTGAAGTCGCCCTTCTGCATGGGCTTGATCTTGTCGAGGGCCTTCCTGCGGCCTTTCTCGTCATTGGCGAGGATCATCTCGCGCACGGCCAGGATGCGGTCGGCCTCGAAGAACATGTGCTCGGTGCGGCACAGGCCTATCCCCTCGGCCCCGAACTCGCGCGCGACCTTGGCGTCCTTCGGGGTGTCGGCGTTGGTCCTCACGCCGAGCCTGCGGAACTCGTCGGCCCACTCCATGATCGTGCCGAACGCGCCGGAGAGCGAGGGCAGGACGGTCTTGCACTCGCCAAGGATCACCTCGCCCCTGGTCCCGTCGAGCGAGATGAAATCGCCCTTCTTCACCGTCACGCCGCCGAGGGTGAACTTCTGTTTCGCGTAATCGATGTTCATCTCTGTCACACCGGACACGCAGCACTTGCCCATGCCCCTGGCCACGACCGCGGCGTGCGACGTCATGCCGCCCCTCGCCGTGAGGACTCCCTGGGCCACGTTCATGCCGTGGATGTCCTCGGGGGAGGTCTCGACCCTGACCAGAATGACCTTGTTCCCCTTGCGCGCCTCGACCTCGGCGTCTTCGGCCGAGAAGACGACACGGCCCACCGCCGCCCCGGGCGACGCAGGCAGGCCCTTCCCTATGATCTTCTTCTCCGCCTTGGGGTCTATCTGCGGATGGAGGAGCTGGTCGATCTGTTCGGGGCTCACCCTGAGCACCGCCTCCTTCTTGGAGATGAGCCCCTCGTTCACCATGTCGACGGCGATCTTGACGGCCGCGGCGGCGGTGCGCTTGCCGTTGCGCGTCTGGAGCATCCAGAGGTTGCCTTCCTGTATGGTGAACTCGATGTCCTGCATGTCGCGGTAGTGTTTCTCGAGGGTCTTGTACACCTCCTCCAGCTGGGCGTACTGGTCAGGCATGGCCTCTTCCAGGGACACGTCGGTCTTGTTCCTCTTGCCCTTGATGTTGATGGGCTGGGGCGTCCTGATGCCTGCGACGACGTCTTCGCCCTGGGCGTTCCTGAGGTACTCCCCGTAGAATATCCTCTCGCCCGTGGACGGGTCGCGGGTGAAGGCGACGCCCGTGGCCGAGTGATCACCCATGTTCCCGAACACCATGGCCTGGACGTTCACCGCTGTGCCCCAGTGATCGGGGATGTTGTTCAGCTTGCGGTAGGTGATGGCCCTGGGGGTGTTCCACGACCTGAACACCGCCTCGATGCCGCCCCAGAGCTGTTCCATCGGGTCACTCGGCAGGTCCCTGCCCGTGAGCTTCTTGACCTTTTCCTTCATCACAAAGACGAGTTTCTTGAGGTCGTCGGCATCCAGCTCGGTGTCGAGCTTGACCCCCTTCTTCTTCTTGGCCTTGTCGAGCTCTTCCTCCAGCTCGTCGAAGTCGGCGCCCATGACCACCTCGCCGTACATCTGGATGAACCTCCGGTAGCAGTCCCACGCGAACCGCTCGTTGCCGCTCATCTTGATGAGCCCGTGAACCGTCTCGTCGTTGATGCCGAGGTTCAGGACCGTGTCCATCATGCCGGGCATGGACGCCCTGGCGCCAGATCGAACGGAGAAGAGGAGCGGCGCCTCCGGGTCCCCGAAGCCCAGGCCCATGGCCCGCTCGACCTTCTTGATCGCCTCCTTCACCTGGGTCTTGAGTTCCTTGGGAAGCCCGCCGGTCTCGTAGTAGACGGAACACATTTCCGTGGAGATCGTGAAGCCGGGCGGCACCGGGATGCCGAGATTGGTCATCTCGGCCAGGTTCGCACCCTTGCCACCCAGGATGTCCTTCATCTCCGCATTGCCCTCGGCCTTGGTGCCCCTTCCCCCGAACAGATACACGTACTTTTTCGCCATGATCATCTCCCTCTCACGTAACTGGTCAGAAACCGGAACTCAGCTTGAAGCGCGCAAAAGATAGTATACAGAAAGGGTTATCATCAAGAGAAAAATGCCCCTGCCCACGGGCCTGCCTGCGCCTTGCCAGCGCTGCCCGCAGGCGTCCGAGACGGGCGAACTGCACCGAGCGTCCACGCACGAAACGACCGTGTCACCCCGGGCCGTGCAGGCATCCGGCAGGACGTGGGGATGAGAGACTTCACCGGCCGCATTGAACTGCCGGGAAAAGCCGTGCAGGCATCAGTCAGGACGCGGGGATTCAAGACGGCGGGTGCTCCACGGTGCGGGGTCGAGGTTTGACAGGGGCGCACGATCGCCCGCACCGGTACAGCCCCAAGACCTCCCGGGCCTGAAAGCGGCTCCGGGACAAAGGCAGACCGCCGGGACACACACGCACCTCACACGTCGCCCCCTGTGCGTCGAGCTGAACGTGCCTCCCCGCCAATGAAGGAAGTACCAACGATACGTCGCCTCCTGTGCGCCGAGGCGAACGACATCTGGAGACGCGCCACGCATCCGGCTCGTCTTGGAGCGACCTCCCCGAGACCTCCGATCACCCCATGCGCGAGGCGATCGACCTGGCCGCCACGATGCCGGAACAGCTCGCCTGTATGAGACCCCTCGTGATCCCGGCCCCGTCACCCACGGCATAGAGCCCCTCGATCTGGGTCATGAGCTCGCCGTCAAGGGTGATCCTGTTGGAGTAGAACTTGACCTCGATCCCGTAGAGCAGCGTGTGAGCGGAGTTGACCCCGGGCGCGATCCTGTCGAGCCCCTCGATCATCTCCACGATGTCCGTGAGGATCCTGTACGGCAGGCAGAAGCTCAGGTCCCCCGGGGTCGCCTGTTTGAGGGTGGGCCTCGTGGTGCATTTCTGGAGCCTGCCCGGGGTGGTCCGCCTCCCGCCCGTCAGGTCGCCCAGGCGCTGGACGATGACCCCCTTGCCGAGCATGTTCGCGAGCCTGGCCACGGACTCCCCGTAGCCTATGGGGTCGTCGAAGGGTTCCGTGAAGTTCGCGCTCACCAACAGCGCGAAGTTGGTGTTCTCGGTCCTCTTCGTGGCCCAGGAATGTCCGTTCACCGTCACGAGATCCCCCACGGTCTCGATCACCACCTCGCCATAGGGATTCATGCAGAACGTCCTCACCTTGTCGTCGAAGGTGCGGGAAAAGTGGACGAACTTGGTCTCGTACGCCCTCGAGGTGAGGGGCTCGAGGACCACGGCGGGGAGCTCCACCCTCACGCCCACGTCCACGGGGTTCGGCCTCGATTCGAGCCCGAGCCTGTGGGCCTGCTGCCTCATCCACGCCGAGCCCACCCTGCCGGGCGCGGCGATCACGTACCGTGCGGGGATGACGCTCGAGTCTTCGAGCCTGACCCCGGTCACCCTCCCCTTGTCCGCCAGGATCTCGGCGGCGCGGACGCCGAAGAGCATCCTTGCCTTCCCCTCGAGCTCGCGCCTGAACACCTCGAGTATGGTGCGGAGGTGTTCCGTCCCGAGATGCCTCACCCGTGCGGGCACAAAGACGAGGCCCGCAAGCCTGGCCTTGGCCGCCATGGATGCGACCTCTTCCGGATCCATGGCGAAGAGGGCGCTTCCGGGCGAGCGCCTCTCGTAGATCCCGTCGACGTAGGTAAGGAGATCGAGGAGATCGTCCTCGGGCATGATCGCCGAGAGCTGCCCCCCCACGTCGGTCGACACGGTGAGCTTTCCGTCGCTGTACGCGCCCGCTCCGCCCCACCCCACGAGCATGTCCCTGCCCGTCCTGCCGCGGGTGTCGATGTCGCTGCCCTGTTCCACCATGACCAGGTCTATGCCTGGAGACGTCTTGACGAGCTCCATAGAGGCGAAGATACCGGCGGGCCCGGCACCGATCACGACGACGTCAGCCATAGGAAAACCTCCTGTGTTTCATGATCAAGGCGGATGCGAAGAGGGCCGCGACGTTGACCGACCATGCGGCCGGCACGGGATGCACGTAGCCGGCCATGCCGGCCCCCACCATGGCCGAGTGCGCGGACCAATAGACGAGACCCGTGACGATGCCCAGGGTTATACCCCTCGCGATCCCTCCTGCGCGGGGGAAACGCAGGCCGAAGGGAAGGACGAGCAGGGTCATGACCAGGGGGGCCATGGTGAAACTCACCCGGTTGTGGATCTGCGTATCGAGGCTCAAGGACCGTATCGACTCCCTTGCGAGGCTCTTCCTGTACTCGAGGAGCTCGGAGAGGGTCAGCACCTCGGCCGACGGCTGGGCGACGGCGAGGTCTTCCGGACGGTGCCTCAGCGGGAGGCTGTACTTGCCCCTCTTCGAGACGATCGCCCCCCGGGACAGCTCGAGCACCTCCATGTCATCTGAGACCCACCCGTCTCCCGTCCACCTGACCATGTCCGCCCTTCTCACGGTGCTGATCGCACCCCCTGCGAGGCTGTAGCACCTGACGTCCCTCATGACGCCGTGAACCACGTCCGCATACCTCACGAGGTAAATCTCGGGGCCCACCTTGAACCTGCCCCCGTGGACGGTGAACGACCCCTCGACCCCCCTCTTCTTGATGAGCACCTGCTCTATCCTGTCAGCCTCCCTCTGCGCCAGGGGATAGACATCGAAGGACATCACCCCCATGAGCACGACGGCCGCGGTGGCGACGAGGACGTATGGGACGCACATCCTCCGGAAAGACACCGTGCACGCCTGCATGGCTATGGTCTCGACGTGGCGGGCGAACGCCGCCTGGGCGGCCACGACACCCACGCAGACGGAAAAGGGGATGACCCAGTACAATATCTGCGGGACAGAGTAGAGGATGAACCTCAGCACCACGGAGGCAGGGGTGGAATGCTCGGCGAACGTCCCCATGTTGCCCAGAAACACGCTCGCGACCACCAGGGTCGTCAGCGTCGCGAGCGCCCCCGTGCACATGAGCGTGGTCCTCGCCGCGATGTACCTGCTCAGCGTGCCCATGCGCGACCCCTCTTCGCGACCGCGACAAGCCGCCTGAAGCTCACCACGAGGACGAGAAACGTGGCGAAGCAGATGTCCGCAAGCCACGCGCCGAGAACGGGGTCCATGACGCGGGCGGCCACGAGCCTTGCCGACATGACGTTCGAGAGGTAGTACGCCACGATCGTGGCCATGCCTATGAGAAAACCCGTGTACCGGGGCGAACGCGGGTTCTGCACGCCGAAGACGATGCCGATCGCCGCCAAGAGGATGTTGATGACCGGGAAGGCGTAACGGTTGTGGTATTCCCGTACGCGCTTCGGCGACGGGTCCTGCTCGATGAGCCGCCTGAATTCGCCCTGCGTCGCGGTGTCGTAGCTCTTGATCCTGAGCATGCCCTCGAGGTCCGCCTGGAGGGTGAACGAGTACTCGTCGAAGGTGAGGTACCTGTCCGCATCCCCCGCCGAGGAGAACATGCCGCCCTCTTTCAGTATCAAGGTCACCCTCGTCCCGTCTATCTCCACGTTTCCCCTCCGTGCGGAGACCACGAAACGGCCGGGCTTCGAGCCCTCGAGGAACACCCCCTTGAGCTGCCTCTTCCTCTGGTTCACGGACTCGACGTACAGCACGAGGTCCCTGAACCTGTCGTTGAACTCGCGCTCCTTGAAGAACGCGAGCATCTTCCTCGGCGCAGACCTCATCAGGTCGCCGTGGACGGCCTTCATGGCGAGCGGACCGATCGTCGTGGACACCGCGAGGTGGACCAGCGCCAAGCAGAGGCTGAAGACCACGATGGGCATGAAGAGGAGGGTGTCCCTCACCCCGCTCGCCCTCATCGCGACGATCTCCGAGTCCACCGAGAGCTTCTCGAGCACCAGGAGGACGGTAAACAGGAGAGACATGGGTATGACGAAGGTCGACAACGGCACGAGGGTGAGCAGCAGGATGTCCACGTCCCCAATGCCCAGCGCGCGGCCCAGGCGCATCCACTGGACCGCGAACATGACCCCGAAGAGCGCCGCCGCGGTGCCGGAGAAGACCGCCAGCAGGCGCCCGAACATGTACCTGGCCACGATCATGGCGGGATTCGATTATACCTGCGAATCCAGGACAAAGTCCACTTCGCGTTCCCGGAGACGGACACCGTGGGGAGGGCCTCGCGAGGGTGCGCACACCGCTTTTTTGCATCTACGGGCCGGCCGTGTGCATCGTAAGGCCCCCCCACGATGCGCCCACGCGCTCGTTGACATGAACGCGCCCGAGGGTTTATGGTGTCCCTGCAAATGAACAGAATAATTCTCATTTTATCGAGCATATCCATGCTTCTCCTCGCATCAGGCTGCGCGCGGCACACCCTCGGGGAAGAAAACTCGGCCCTTACGGCCGAGCTCGCTGCGTGCCGGTCCGGCATGGCGAAGGCGGGCGAAGAGAACGAGCGCCTGAAGGCGGAGCTGTCGCAGGCGCGTTCCAAGCTGGAGGCCGCCCAGACCTCCTTGTCCGAGTCCATGGACGCAAGGCAGGAGCTTCTCGACAAGAACATCCGCTGCATGGAGGAAAACCAGGCCCTCTTGAAGCAGATCTCCAGGTTCAAGACGCTCACCCAGGAGCGCAAGGACGCGCTGGCCCGCCTCACCAAGGCCGAGCAGACGCTCCTGTCGTCCCTCGAGCGGGAACGCCAGGCAAACCTCCTCTACGTGGTCAAGACCGAGAGCGCGGTGACCGTGGTGATACCGCAGTCATCGCTGTTCCCCTCGGAGTTCAGCGCATGGCTCACGCCGAAGGGTATCGACCTGGTGAGGAAGGTCGCGAAGGCGATCAAGGACATGCGCCCTTCCGGTCTGTCGGTGGCCGGCCATACCGACGGACAGCCTCTCCCGCCGTCGGTCTCGAGGATCTATCCCACGCTTTGGGATCTCGCCATGGCGAGGTCCGTGGCGGTGTTGAACGTACTCGAAGCTGCTGGCATCGGCAAGGAAAAGCTCTCCGCCGTCTCGTACGCCGACACCAGGCCCATGGCCGACGAGAAGACGGATGCCGGGCGCGCCATGAACAGGCGGGTTGAGATCGTGGTGCTGCCCTGACCCAAGAGTGGGGCGCACCTCTCGGGGAAGGCACGCACAGGTTCGTGGCGACGCCCCGGGAGCACACGGTGTCGCGGTCTTGCCCGCAGGCGTGAGCGCCCCGGCCCTCACCCGCCCCTCGACCCGGCCGAACAGAAAGGTTCAAGCTGGCGGTCCAACATTGGTGTTCCCGCGGCGTGAGGGCACATGCCCCGGCCGTCCGCGTAAAGGTTCAAGCCCGGCAGCGGCAACCTGGGAAACCGCCGCCGGGACCGTCATCCTCGGGGCGGCCTTTTGAGGCATGCGAGCCCGCGTCCCAGGCGCCTTTCATGAGCCCTGCCGGTACGCCTCGATCGCCGGGGGCGCCAGGTGAAGGCCAAGCACGTCGCGTTCTCGGTCGCCTATGAAAAACCAGCCCGATGCGGGTGACGGCTGCCGACCCTGCGTCTCCTTGGGCCTTGCGCCCTGTGGGCCTTGATGGCCCGTACGATGCGCCTGGTTGCGCCGTCGATATCGACCTTACCGCCGCCGAACCTCCACGCGAGGTACTCCCCGAGAAACGTCGCGAACGCTTCGCCCAGGCCGGCGTCGAACCTCCCGACCTCGACGAGGTGACGCTCGTGCGGCACGGACTCGTCGAGCACGATCCCTATCGTCCTGAACGCACGGATCACGCTCGCATACGGGCAGGCCCTCCTGGATCGCCTGAGCGCCTGGATCAACGCGACTATCGCTGCCGCGGCGATCGGCACGGCAAGGGCCCTGTACGGGACCCGGAGCACGTCGGCCTTGAATCGGCCGGCCATCCTGAACGTCTTGAAGGCGATGTCGATCTGGTCGTCCAGGCTGTACTCCACCACCCACCTCACCCAGAGGAACCTGAGCCTGTCCACGAGGTGGAATCCGCGTCTCTCCAGGCCGATTCCGCCCGGGGTCGCATCAGCCGTCAGCCATGCGCCGTCGAGGTACTCGACCCATGCGTGTGCGTCCGAGGCCCGCACGATGAAGTATCCACCTCCCTCGTTGAATTCGCTCACGAAAAAGCCGCTCACCACCCTCGCAGGGATGCCCGAGGCCCTGGCCAAGGCCGCGAGCGCCGCCGCGAAGTGCTCACACGTCCCCGCCCTGCCCGAGAACACGAACCATTCTATGCCGCTTGCACCGGAGGGCCTGGCTGGGGGTGCATCGGAATACGAGCACCTCGATCTCAGGTAGCGGGCGAGTCGTTCCATCCTGACAGAGGGGCCGCCTTCACCGGAGACCCTCGAGGAGAGCCTCTCGAGCGCCTGCATGCCGGGGGGCAAGGCCGTGTTCGAACCAGGACCGGACGACAAAGGCGTCCGTGTCACCCAGAGATCGTACTTGAGCGGCACGTCGTATTGCCAGAACAGGTTCGGCCCGACTGAGCGGACCGCCGCCGGCCTCACCCTGCACACGGTGAAGGGGTGAAAGACGTACCTGGCGTCGATCCCGGTCTGGTACACGGTAAGCCTGTCCGTGGGTTTCGCCTCACAAGGCGAGGCACCTGGAGCTGTGTCACCGTCAGGGGCGTGAAAGAAACCGTCGGGCGTCATGACCTCGAGCCTCGCCCCTGCCAGGTAAAAGCTCTTGGGCCTGTCGGGGGAATCCCAGACGATGCGCATCAGGACAGCCGTATCGCCTGGGGGCGCGGCCTGCGAGCCGAGGTCCACGTCCTCGCCGAAGGTGTGGCGCCTGTCATGCACGAGCGAGTGGCGGACGATGGGGGACGCCGGCCTCGGCAGGAGGTAGAAAAGGACACAGGAGGAGCACACGATACCCGCGAACACGCGCGCCCAGTGTCGTGCACCCGCCGCCCCGCTCTTTACCGGGGCCCTGAATTCCTCCGCGTCAACGGCGTCGAGCGCCATGGGGAGGATCAGGGCCATGCAGCACATGCCGAAAAGGAACGTGGCGCTCTGCGTCAGGATGGTGGCAAAGATCGCCTCGGACAGCGCGATGCCGAGGATCTGGAGGATCTCGCGCCCGGTCTTCCTCGACAGCAGCCTCACGACGGCGATGGCCACCACGAGGTCCCTCACCGCCCACAGGGCGTCGTCCGCCCCGTGCTCGAAGATCCTCCACGCGTTCCAACTCGAGACCACGGCGACGAGGGCGAGCGAAACCGGTGCGGAGATCACCTCCCTGTCGAAAAAATACCGGAGAACCATAAGGTGCACGCCTGCGAGCGCCGCGAACACGACCCACGGGAGAAGCCCTGCGAGCGCGAGGCATAGCAGGCCCGCGAGCGAGGCGCCCACACAGAGCAGCCTGATCATGAACGGCGTCTCATACGATGACGATGTCCGCATCACCGGGAATGACCTCGTACGAAGGTGCTGGAATCCTCTCCACGAGGGCGAGCCTCGTGAGCACCTCGATCCTGTGTGACCTGGCCGTGCCCATACCGCTGAACGTGGTCCCCACGAGGAGGCCGAACGGTTTCGCACACCGGTGGAGCTCGTCGATCACGTACGCGGCCTGCGAGAGTTTCGTCTCGACGTCCGGCCCGGGTGTCAGGACCACCACCCCGGACGACCCGGAGCCGCCCTCGAACACCCGCGAGACCAGCCCGGGCTGCCTCTTCTTCCAGGCCACGTTGGACAGGGGGTCGCCGGGCGTGTACGGCCTCACGTGGGACACGGTCTCGCGGGTCGCGCCCGTCCCCGTGTCGAGGGAACCCTTCGACAGGGCGAACCCGACGGACAGGGGCCGGGGGAACACCACGGCCTCGCCCCTTGCCGGGAAGGAGATGGACTTCTCGAAGAGCCCGTAGGGATAGGTGGTCGCGATCCTCACGTCACCGAGGGGTACCAAGCCCCTCTGTGCGAAAATCACGGAGACCTGGAACACCGACTCTTCTCCCCTGTTCAGCATGGGTATACGGACACGGGAGAGGTCCTCGAGCACGAGGCGGGTGGAGTCGTGCCTGGGGTTCCTGACCGCGTAGCCCACCCTTGCCTGCACCCCGGCGTGTATCTCTGACGGCAGGAGGCGTCTGACCTCGAGGTGCGCAGGTTGAGCTCCGACTGCACCCCGGAGACCACCATGAAGCCGAGCATGGCTGCCAGCACGAGATAGAGGAGGTTGTTGCCGGTTGAGAGCGAGACGAAGATCAGGCAGACGAGGAAGGCGAAGAAGACCTTGCCCGCCTTGGTGAGCCTGAACCCCCTCGGCGGCTTCAGGATTCTCTTGAGATCCCCGAACCCCACTGGATGTCTCCCGGGCTCCCGTTCGTGCGGTCGGCCCCTCGCGCCCGGCCTCCGAGGGAACGACGGTGCCCGTCGTTCACCTCCATCGAACGCTCGAACGCGTCTCGGTGCGCTCGAGGACGGGAGCCGCACCCGCGGCGCATCACCTCGACTCCCACCCTCCGGCCAGGCCGGGTGAACCCGACTTCACAGGGGAACCTCGACCTCGCGGAGTACCTCCTCCACGAGCCCTCCCGGGTCACCGTCTTTGGAGATGATACGGTGGGAGAGCACGAAAGGCGCGAGTGTCGCCACGTCCCCCGGCGTCACGAAATTCCTTCCGCTGATGTAGGCCCATGCCTGCGCGGCCCTCTTGAGGGCGAGACCGCCCCTGGGGGACACGCCGAGCTCCACGCGGGGATGGACCCGCGTCGCCCTGACGATGTTCACGATGTACGAGATCACGTCGGGGTGCACCGACACCGTGGAGGCCTCATCGGCGAGGTCGACGAGCTCGTCTTTCGTCATGACCGGCCTCAGCTTCAAGGCGTCGGCGTGATCGATGTCCTTCATCAGGATCTCCCTCTCCTCCTTCAGGGGCGGGTATTCCACGGAGAGCTTCATGAGGAACCTGTCCAGCTGGCTCTCGGGCAGGGGGAACGTACCGGCTATCTCGACAGGGTTCTGCGTCGCGATGACCATGAAGGGTCGGGGCAGCTCGTACGTAACCCCGTCGATGGTCACCTGCGCCTCCTCCATGGCCTCCAGCAGGGCGGACTGGGTCTTGGGCGAGGTCCTGTTGATCTCGTCCGCGAGCACGATGCTCGCGAAGATCGGCCCCTTGACCATCTCCCAGGCCCCCGTCTCGCCCCTCAACGTGTGGAAACCGGTGACATCCGAAGGCAACATGTCGTTGGTGAACTGTATGCGCTTGAAGCTCAGGTCGAACAGGCGGGAAAGGGTGATGGCGATGAGCGTCTTGCCCACACCGGGCACACCCTCCAGCAGGACGTGTCCGCCGGCGAGCAGGGCGGCCAGGATACAGGAGATGACCTCGTCGCGGCCGAGGTACACCTCGTGCATCCTCTCCATCACGCACCTGATCCTCGTATCGGGACCCGTGTCCATGCCCTGCTCCTTAGTTTCCCCGCGTCAGACTACCACAGGGGCAGGTCGGTGAACACGGCCATTGACGTGTCTCGCCTTGAGGGGGCGGCATGCAGGCCTACACGGCCCCCATACGCCTCAGGCCGCTTCCGGCAGGATCGTGCAGATCTTGTCGAGGAGCCCCTCGATCTCCTTGACCCTCTTCTTCAGGAAATCGCGGTATTCGAACGACATCCGCGCATGGTGGATCTCGATCCTCGTGTTGACGTGCTCCCGTTCGAGGAGCATCTTGAGGAGCTCCAGCTCGTCCTTCGTCACCTCGAGGTTTATCATGGCGACCTCCTTTCGGCTCGGGGCCTTCACCCATCCAGGGACACCGCACCCCTCACGTTTCATTCATCTTTATCGTTCATAATAACGAACTGTTGCCCTGAGGGAAGATCTGGTATTAAGTATTCTCTCGCGTTTTCCGATTTCCAACAGGAAGGGCGGGTATGGCTGACGAACGGTACCGCAAGATCCTCGATGACATGCAGGAAGGCTACTACGAGATCGATCTCAACGGTACCTTCACCTTCGTCAACGACGTCGTGGCTTCGATCGCCGAGATCCCCAAGGAAGAACTCATAGGCCTCAACTACATCGAGTACACGAGCCCGGCCACTGCGAAACGCGTGTTCAAGACCTTCAACAAGGTATTCCAGACAGGGATCCCCCAGCGGATCGAGTACGAGATCATCCTGAGGGACAACCGGAAGAAGATCATCGAAAACTCGGTGAGCCTGCTCAAGGACAGCGAGAACAACGTCATAGGGTTCTGCGGGCTGGTGACGGACATCACGAAGAGGAAGCGCCTCGAGGAGCAGATAAAGGAGAGCAGGCAGCGGTTCGAGGCCCTCTTCGAGAACGCCAACGAACTCATCATCACCACGGACGCCCAGGGGTACATAAAGCGGCTGAACAAGAAGGTGGAGGAGATATCGGGGTACCGGAGGGAGGAGCTCATAGGGAAGAGCATCCTCGTGCTCGCCCACCCGGATGACCGTCTCCTCTACATCGACTTCTGGAAGCAGCTCCTGGACGGCAAGACACCGCGGTTCGAGCTCAGGGGGGTGGGGAAGAACGGCGATGTCGCTTGGCTGCTCGCAAGCGGGAGCGCCATCAGGAAGGGCGGCCGCATCATCGAGGTCCAGTACAACGCCCAGGAGATCACCTCCCTCAAGAACGCGCTCTTGACCATCGAGGACCTCAAGAACCACCTGAGCAGCATCTTCGAGTCGAGCCCCAACATGATCCTCTGCCTGAACACCGAGGGCAGGGTGGTCATGGCCAACCCGATCACCGAGCGGATCTTCCACAAGCCCCTCTCCGCGGTCATAGGCTGTCACTTCAGCTCCCTCAGCCCCCGGATGGCACAGTTCGAGGGCGTCGTGAAGGCGGTGCAGGCGAGCCGCCTCCCCCAGACGCTCCACGAGGAGAGGATCAAGGAGGACGGGCGCGAGATCTTCGACGTCATCGTGTACCCCCTCGTCGGGGGCAAGCAGGGGGGCGTCGTGTTCACCGCCGTTGACATCACGGAAAAGAAGGAGATGGAGCTCCAGCTCGTGCACGCCCAGAAGATGGAGACCATAGGAGAGCTCGCAGGCGGCGTCGCCCACGACTTCAACAACATATTCACCGGGATCACGGGGAACGTCTCCATGCTCAGGTTCACCACCGACGAGGAGAAGAGGCAGCAATACCTCAAGTCCCTCGAGAACATCACCGAGAGGGCCCGCGGCCTCACGCGCCAGATCCTGGCCTTCTCGAAGCGCAACGAGGGAAACCCCGAGGTGATCCTGGTGGACAGCGCCGTCCGCGAGGTCATGGACATATCGACCAAGTCCATCCCCAAGAACGTGAGGATAGAGTACACCTCCTCGGGCAAGGACCTCAGCGTGTTCATGGATCACACGCATCTCGTCCAGGTCCTTCTCAACCTCGTGGTCAACGCGAAGGACGCTATCGGGTCGAACCAGGACGGGCGGATATCCATCTCCGTGAGCCCCATGCTGGTGGACAAGGAATCGAGGAGGCAGTACCTGCTCGGCTCCATTGGAAGACACGTGCGCATCGAGGTGGCGGACAACGGGTGCGGCATGGACATGAGCGTGCTCCCCAAGATCTTCGACCCCTTCTTCACGACCAAGCAGAAGGGTCCGAACAAGGGTACGGGGCTGGGCCTCTCGATCGCGTACAACATCATAAAGAACGCTGGTGGGAGCATCCAGGTGAGTTCGACCCCCGGCAAGGGCTCCACCTTCACCGTGCTGCTGCCGGTCGCGAAGGCAAGGGACAAGTCCAAGGATCATGAAACCAGGCCGATGCAGACCGCGGCCAGGCAGAGCGCCAGGATCCTCATGGTGGACGACGAGGACATGCTCAGGGACATCGGGAAGGACATGCTGTGCATGCTGGGCCACAGTGTCACCACGGCCACGAACGGCCGCGAGTGCATCGATATCCTCAAGAACGACCCGGACGGGTTCGATCTCGTCATCCTCGACATGATCATGCCCGAGCTCGACGGTTACCACACGTTGCAGCAGATGAAGGCCCTCGGCCTCTCGACACGCGTCATCATCTCCTCGGGGTTCTCCTTCGAGCACGAGAAGGAGGACTTCCTCGAAAACCCGCTCATCGTCGCGAGGCTCAACAAGCCTTTCAACCTCGAGGAACTCTCTCAGGTGCTCGACGAGGCGCTCTCCTGAGGCCTTCCTTCCCTTTTTCCGCCCAGGCGCGAGGCCTTTCTCGATGTCACGGGAGGTTCTTCCGAGACACCTGGTGCTGATACTCGGGATAACCGGAGCGAGGAGGCGCCTTTTCTTGCTGTCACGGGAGGTACTTCCGAGACCCTGTGCCCTTCACCTTGCCGGGCGTGCTTAACCGTCGGGAAAAGGCCGCCGGCAGCACTCCCCCTGAGACCGTCTTGTCCGCCCTCGTACCCGGGTGGCACGGACACCAGGGAAACCACCTGGCGGCAGCATTGTCGCAACTCGTTGAAGCTGGGGGAGTCGTTGAGCCTCGAGGGGACCAGGAAGCCACCGGGCGGCAGCATTGTCGCACCCCGTTCGACCTCCGTCCCACCCGGCTGTCTCGAGGCTCACCCACCCCAAGGGCCGGGCGCACGTACGGCGCCGGGCACCCTGGGTGCCGTGACCCGAACCCTTGATCGCTCCATATCCCCTTTCCCCTCGCATGGGGGTCCTGCCCCTAAGGTCTCGTAAGCGTAGCGGCGGCATCCAAGGCTCTGCCCGAAGGGGTGCGCCTCGGGGTGACCCAAGCCGTGACCGGGTGAAGGACTTTACCTCGAACGACCGGGACGTCACGTGGTGCACCTCAAGGTCCCCCAGGCCTCGGCCGGGGACGCGACCACCATCTCTCCTCGCGACCCTCGTCCTCTCGTAGGCCTTCCTCACGGGAGTAGAGCCTCGGTGGGAAGCCCACCGTCCACCCCTTGGCTCACACCCCTCGTCCTCTCGAAGGCCTGTCTCACCCGAGCCCCGCCGTCAAGAGACATTGCTGTTTATTTCGGCGGCCCGTCTGCCGATAGGATCTGTACGAACCTGTTGGATCAATCACGCATGGGGGCATCCAGGTCATGAGAGAAACCGTTGTCTTCGACGGCGCCTTCTACGAGGAGCTCTTCGAGAACTCCGCCGCCATCGGCGCCGTCACCGACGCGAACGGGGTCATCCTCAGGGTGAACAGGCGGGCCCTGGATCTCTTCTTCGGCACCAACGGGACCGTCCCCGATGTCATAGGCCGCAACATCGTGGAGTTCATTCACAAGGAAGACCTGCCGAAGGTCTTCGAAAACTGGAAGAAGAGCCTTCGCGAGCACAAGGAGGTGAGCTACGAGCTCCGCATGTGCTCGCCCGACGGCAGGGTCATGTACTTCCTCATCAGCGGAAGGCCCATCGTGAAGGAAGGCAAGGTGGCCCTGTTCCACTACCAGGCACTGAACATGCTCGATCTCAAGGTCCACGAGCAGAACCTCATGGCGTCCGCGAGCGCGGACGTGATCGCTCAGATCGCAGGCGGTTTCGCCCACGACTTCAACAACCTGCTCACGGTCATCAACGGGTATGCCCAGATGATGAGGATGAGCCTCGACGCGTCATCGCCCTTCCACCACAAGGTCAACCAGATCTTCGAGGCGGGGAGGAAGGCCTCTGAGCTCACGCAGCGGATGCTCGACTTCAGCAAGCAGACGAAAACGAGACACAAGCTCGTGGATATCTCCGCGGAAATCTCCAACCAGGAATCCATCATCAGGCACATCCTGGGCGAGAGGGTATCCATGACGGTGGAGAAACAGCCGGGCCTGGGCAAGGTCATGATGGACCCCGGGCGGGTTTCCACCATCCTCGTGAACCTGGCGGCAAACGCCCGGGACGCGATGCCCGACGGCGGGACCTTCAAGCTGTGCGCGGACCAGTTCGACGCCCAGACGGCCTTCATGCTCGGCAAGAACCAGGTGCCGGCCGGCAGGTACATCCGCCTGACCGTGGAGGATACCGGCGCCGGCATGGACGATGCGGTCTTTGCGCGCATCTTCGAACCGTTCTTCTCCACCAAGGAGCAGGGCAAGGGCCTGGGTCTGTGGACCGTGAAGAACATCGTGAGCTCCTGCGGCGGCTATCTCCATGTCGAGTCCGTCAAGGGCAGGGGCACCACCGTGACGATCCTCCTGCCACTGGCCTCGGCCGCCTTGTCGCCGGAGACCGTCACCAGGGTGCAAGATGACGGGCTTCAGGTGGCGCCGGCGCCCGAGTGCGGCCAACCCACGGTCCTCATCGTGGAGGACGACGACACGGTGAGGGAACTCGTGAACGAGGTGCTGGCGAGGCACGGCTACAAGACCATCACCGCTCGCAACGGCGGCGACGCGCTCCAGATGGCGAGGCAGTACGGCGGCACCATCGACCTCCTCATCACGGACATGGTCATGCGCAGGATCGACGGGAAGATGCTCGCGAAGAAGATGCGCTCCATGTGGCCCGGCCTGAGGATACTCTTCATGTCGGGGTTCGGCAGCGAGATCGTCGACGACGACGACCTCAAGGACACCGCCTTCCTCCCCAAGCCGTTTCTCCCTGCAGACCTCATCTCCAAGGTCGAGAACGTCATGCGCCCGTGAGGGGTGATCCTACCGAACGAGGCAACGGCCGACCCAGCGGCCGCAGGTCTCGGCCAGCTCCACCAGCTCCTCCTCCTCGGGGGACCGCAGGTGCATGAACGCACGGTCGATGTGCTTGGAGGGGACGAACCTCTGGATGGCGTACACGTTTGCCCCCTCGATCATCCTCGCGATCTCGACGATGTCCTCCGGTTCGTGGAGGGAGGGCACGAAGGTGGTCCTGAACTCGTAGGGGACCCGGCCGTGCATGATGATCTCGATACTCCTGTGCACCCGCGAGATGTCGACGAGGGTGCCGGAAGCGGTCGCATACTTGCGCGGCGGGGCCTTGATGTCCATGGCCACGTAATCCGCCAGGCCCCCCGCAATGACACGCTCGAGCACCTCGGGCCTCGAACCGTTGGTGTCCAGCTTGACGAGAAATCCCATCGCCTTGACCTTCTTCATGAAACCTTGAAGCCCCGGCTGCATGGTGGGCTCCCCCCCGGAGAGCACCACGGCGTCGAGCTTTCCTTTCCTCTTCTCGAGGAACGAGAGGACCTCTGTGTCCGGTATGGGCGTCATGCCCGAGGCATGCACGACCAGCTCCGGGTTGTGGCAATAGGGGCACCTGAAGGTGCAGCCGATGGTGAACACCACGGCGGAGATCCTGCCCGGGTAATCGATGAGGGAACTCTTGTGGACGTATGCGATCTTCATGTCTCCAGGCACCGGTAAGCGCCGGACGAACACGTTCGGCTTGATTTATAAGAACCGTGTGTTATGAATGTGTTCATCACTCGCACAAGGATGCAGGCATGAACAAGATGCGGGTCCTGATCATGGACGACGAGGACATCGTCCTCGACGTCGTCACGAGCATGCTCGAGTTCATGGGGTACGAGGCCGAGGTCTCGAGAACCGCCGATGAGGCGCTCGAGAAGTACCGCGCTGCAGCCTCCGAGGGGAAACCCTTCGACGCGGTGATCCTCGATCTTTCCATACCCGGGTCCCGGGGAGGCAAGGAGGTCATACATGACCTCGCCGCCATTGACCCCGGCGTGTGCGCCCTCGTGTCCAGCGGGTATTCAAACGACCCTGTCATGACCAATTACACCGAATACGGCTTCAAGGGTGTGGTCAAGAAGCCCTTCAAGATGGAAGACTTGAGAGACGCCCTGAAGAAGGCCACAGGCTCCTGAGCGCCCTGCACCGGTGCGCTCGGCACCCCAGTCCGTCGCCCGGACACCCTCGGGGCGAACCACCCGGGCGTACCACGAGTGAAGCGGGTAACGGTGCCTCAAGACGGCCATATTCCTTCCGGTAGGGGGCATCTCCCCTTGGGCGACCCCGAACGACAAGGCGACCCGTATTTCCCTCATGCGGGGATCCTCGTCGTTTACGCTGTCGATCACGAAGATACCCCTATGGGGTCCCGTTATCCGAACCGCCTGGCGCCCCTGCCTTGAGGGCTTCCGGAGATCCCCCATCCATGATCCCCCACGCATGCCTTCAGGCAATGGGTCTCAGGCCTCGACGGTCGAGGCGGTCTCCGTCGCCCCCGCTTCCCTCTGCGCCACGCAGCGCTCGCCTGGCTTGGGCGCCCTGATGCGATAGACCTGGGCGCTCACGATATCCTCCGCGCTCACGGCCTTTTCCACCCTGAAGGTCTTCCTGAGGGAGAACTCCTCCTTCTTCCCGTTGTTCCACTGGGCGACCGGCCGGAGATACCCGACAACGCGCGAGTAGACCTCCGTCGGTTCGCCGCACGTCGGGCACTGGGGGTGGCCTCCCGCTATGTACCCGTGTGCCGGGCACACGCTGAAGGTCGGGCTGAAGGTGAAGTAGGGAAGCCTGTAGGTGTTGCAGATCTTCCTCACGAGGTGTTTTATGACCTCCGGGTCCTCCACGCGCTCACCGGCGAAGATGTGGAGCACGGTGCCGCCCGTGTACTTCGTCTGGATCTCGTCCTGGAGGTCCAGCGCCTCGAAGATGTCGTCGGTGTAGTTCACCGGGAGCTGGGACGAGTTCGTGTAGAACGGCTCGTACCCTTTCCTGTACTCGGCTTCGTTTGCGCATACGATGTCCGGGTAGCGTTTCTTGTCCATCCGGGCGAGGCGGTAGGAGGTGCCCTCGGCCGGCGTGGCCTCGAAGTTGTAGTTGTTGCCTGTCCGCTCCTGGAGCTGCACGAGCCTTTCCCGGATGAAGTCCGCGACCTCGAGGGCGAACCCCTTCCCGCGTGCGGTCGCGATGGTCTCGCCGAAGAGGTTCAGGCACGCCTCGTTCATGCCCACGATGCCAATGGTGGAGAAGTGGTTCTTCCAGTACTCGCCGGCCTTCTCCTTCATGTCGGCAAGGTAGAACTTCGTGTAGGGGTAGAGATTGTTCTCGGTGAAGCTCTCGAGGATCTTCCGCTTGATCTCGAGGCTCGTACCGGCGATGTCTATCAGCCTCCCGAGCCTCTCGAGGAAATCATCCACGCTCGTGCTCAGGTAGCCGAGCCTCGGCAGGTTGATGGTGACCACGCCGATGGAACCGGTGAGCGGGTGCGAACCGAACAGCCCCCCGCCCCTCTTGAACAGTTCCCTGTTGTCTATCCTGAGCCTGCAGCACATGCTCCTCGCGTCGGCCGGGTCCATGTCGGAGTTCACGAAGTTGGAGAAGTACGGCACCCCGTACTTCGCCGTCATCTCCCAGAGACCCTTCAAGTGCGGGTTGTCCCAGTCGAAATCGGCCGTAATGTTGTAGGTGGGGATGGGGAAGGTGAAGACCCTTCCCTTGGCGTCGCCGTTCGCCATGACCTCGACGAAGGCCTTGTTGAACATGTCGAGTTCCTTCTGGAACTCCCCGTAGACCGCGTCCTGGATCTCCCCGCCTATCACCACCCCCGTGTCCGCGTAGTGCGACGGGACCTTGAGGTCGAGCGTGACGTTGGTGAAGGGCGTCTGGAAACCGACACGCGTCGGCACGTTGATGTTGAAGATGAACTCCTGCAGGGCCTGCTTGACCTGGTCGTAATCGAGCCCGTCGTACCGTATGAAGGGGGCGAGCAGCGTGTCGAAGTTGGAGAAGGCCTGCGCGCCGGCGGCCTCACCCTGGAGCGTGTAGAAGAAGTTCACGATCTGGCCCAAGGCGGTCCTGAAGTGCTTGGCGGGCTTGCTCTCGACCTTGCCCGGCGCGCCCTTGAACCCCTTGAGGAGGAGGTCGTAGAGATCCCAACCGACGCAGTACACGGAGATGATGTTCAGGTCGTGGATGTGGAAATCCCCGCTCGCGTGGGCGTCCCGCACCTCGGGGGGGTAGATCTTGTTGAGCCAGTAGATCTTGCTGATCTCGGAGGAAAGGTAGTTGTTGAGACCCTGGAGGGAGAACGACATGTTGCTGTTCTCGTTCACCTGCCAGTCGAGCCGCTCGAGGTACTGGTCGATGAGGTCGACGCCCATCCCGGCCTTTATCTCGCGGATCTTGGCATGCTGGTCACGGTATATGATGTACGCCTTGGCGGTCTTCCGGAAGGTGGTCTGGAGGAGGACCTCCTCTACGATATCCTGTATGGCCTCCACCGTGGGCACG
>ERZ795060.1907-NODE-1907-length-22663-cov-4.181971_pt1 | contig 22663 bp, 21 predicted proteins | sample MGYA00375144_ERZ795060 | MGnify/ENA primary metagenome ERZ795060 (study PRJEB30189, sample SAMN05720157) | activated sludge metagenome | isolation source: anaerobic digester from wastewater treatment plant | place: Japan | collected 2015-05-15 ...
CCTGCAATAGCTGTTGCGCCGCGCCCATGCCGCCCTGAACCGGGTCACTGCCGATGAGAATATATTTTTCCGGGGTGGTCATCCCTGCTACTATCGCGCCTGCCCGGGCGAAGCGCCAGGTGTCTTTGCCCGGCAGGTCCAGGTTGTAGTGATGGATTTCTCCCTTGAGCGCCGCTACCTTGAGGCCGCGCCCCGTAAGCTCGGGTATAAGCTTTTCTAAAATGGTCGTTTTTCCGGTACCCGACTGGGCCGAAACCAGATTAATTGTCACCGGTGCCACCCGATTCCCTCCTTAATCTATGTATACTCCGGCAGCAGAAATTTTCAATCTACGTACTTTTACCCTTCTGTCTTCCCTTACCAGGGTCCTTCCAATCAAGAGGAGGAAGGAGACCGGTTAACCTGCCTGTTGTCTGCATCTACGGAATTCAGTGCGGCAGCGGCAGTTCCCTCTCCCCTGGTGGGAGAGGGTTAGGGAGAGGGGGTCCGATAACCTTCACCCCTACCCCGGCCCTCCTCCATCAAGGGGGAGGAGTTACCGGACGGCTAGCCGCCCGTTTTCGACATCGTTCGCATGGCTCCTGGATTGACCGGACCGCTTTTGCGCCCCGGGCTCATGTGGTGTTCCCGCGCTTTTAAATCCAGTACCTTTTGATATAGCGCCTGCAGCTTCGCCGGATCGCCCAGGGCCGGACGCACCGGGTGCTCGTCCTGCCAGTAGAGGCAGGCTTTTAGCTTTCCTTCCGCGGTCAGGCGCAGGCGGTTGCAGGAATGGCAAAAATGCTGGCTGATGGGGCGGATTAGCCCCACGGTGCCCTGCGCTCCGGGTATGGCAAATGTTTCCGCCGGCCCGGCCCCGCCGGGGGAGGGAACCGGGATTAGGGGCATCCCCGCCCGGGCCGCAGTTTCACGCACATACTCCAGGGGCAGGTAGTGCCGGCGGTACTCCCGGTCATGATCGCCGATGGGCATATATTCGATAAAGCGTACATGCAGCGGCCGTGTAGCCGTTAATTTCAGGAAGGCGGGCACCTCGTCGTGATTAAGCCCCTTCATTAAAACCATGTTTATTTTGACCGGAGCCAGCCCTTCGCGCAGGGCCGCTTCGATTCCTTCCAGAACATGCTTCAGTTCGCCGATACGGGTAATGCGCTTATATCTTTCCCGATCCAGGGAATCGAGGCTGATATTGACCCGCTTCAGCCCGGCCTGCTTCAACCGGTGTGCTTCGCGGGACAGCAATACCCCGTTGGTGGTCATGGCCAGGTCTTCGATGCCCTTAACCCCGGCAATTTTCTCCACCAGGGTGGCCAGGTCTTTGCGCACCAGCGGTTCGCCGCCGGTCAGGCGGATCTTGCGGATGCCTGCCGCTGCTCCTGCTTCCACCACCTGCAGGATCTCTTCATAGCGCAGGATCTCCTGGTGCGGGATCAGCTTTATCCCTGCCTCGCCCATGCAATAGATACAGCGCAGGTTGCAGCGGTCTGTTACGGAAATACGCAGGTAATCGTGTTTTCTGCCGTAAGAGTCGATCAATGCCACAGCCTATCCCTCCTCAAGCTTTTTCCGCAATTATGTGCCGGTGCGCTTTTATCCGGGCAAAAGAAATGCTCCTTTAAAGATCAATCAACCGGCCCGCTTCGCGCATGCTGTACCCGCCCAGCGCCTCCACCTGTTCCTGGAATGATCTGTCGGTGATAATTTCCAGCAGGGTTTGTCCCGCCGGGGAGTGATAAAAGTCTTTACTCATCAATAAATCGTAGCGCTCTTCCGCCACCGGGACAAAATCGAGGCCAAAGGCCCGGGCGGCGGAAAGAATGCCCAGCCCGGCCCGGGCGGTGCCGGCGGCCACGGCGGCGGCCACGTTCAGGTGGGTATGCTCTTCCCGCTCGTAGCCGTAGAGGTCTGACGTGTGCAAGCCGGCCTCTTTTAGCAGGTGGTCCAGCAGCAGGCGCGTCCCCGCACCCTTCTGCCGGTTGATAAAGCTGATCTTCTGCCGCACCAGGCTTTCCACACCGTCCACCCCGTCCGGGTTGCCCGGGGGCACGATCCAGCCCTGCATGCGGTAGGTCAGGTTGACCAGACAGAGCTCTTTGTTGGTCGCCAGCCGGCGAATATAGGGTACATTGTAATCGCCTGTTTCCGGGTCGTACAGGTGGACCCCGGCCAGGTGGGCCTGGCCCCGGTCCACGGCAAAAATACCCCCCATGCTGCCCAGGTGGGCCGAAGAGAGCGCCAGCCGGGGATCTTTACTTTTCAGCGCCGTGGCCAAAAGGTCGATAATCAAATCGTGGCTGCCGGCGGCAAGGAGATTGTGTTTAAGCTCTGCCGCGGGGCGATAAAGCTCCAGGGTTACCGTGTCACCCTGCTCAAACCCGAGCGAGTGTTCCGGGATGATCAGCAGGCCGTCTGCCCGGACCAGCGACATGGTTATCCCGGCGCCGCGGGCCAGCGGGTTGGCCACGAACCGGCCGCCCACAAAGCCTATGGCCATGCGCAGATGCTCTTCCAGGCCCATTTCCGAGACGATGCGCCGTCCCAGCACCGCTTCCAGCCGCTCCCGCTGCGGCAGCGGCTGTCCCCGGTAGCGGTAGAGCAGGGGGCGCACAAACCATTCCAGGCTCATATAGGCTGAAACGGGGTAGCCGGGCAGGCCCACCACCGGTTTTCCCTGTGCCAGGCCCAGGATCGTCGGTTTGCCGGGGCGGGTGGCCACGCCGTGCAGCAGCACTTCGCCCAGATCTTCGATCACGCGGCTGGTGTAGTCTTCCCGCCCGGCGGAAGAGCCGGCGATAACGATGATGAGGTCGCCCCCGGCCATGGCTTGCTTTACCGCAGCAGTAATTTTCTCCAGGTCATCGCGCACGATGGGGTAAACAGTGGCCGTAGCCCCCCACTCCTGCAGATATGCGGCGATGACAGTGCTGTTAAAATCAGGTATATCTCCCTTGCCGCGCCGGGCTTCCGGCGGGACAATCTCGGAACCGGTGGGTATAATCACGGCCCTGGGCCGGGCCAGCACTTCCAGCTCCAGCACTCCCCCGGCCAGCAAGGCTCCCAGGTCTTGCGGGCGCAGCGTCTGGCCGGCGGTCAGGATCAACTCTCCTGCCACCACGTCCTCTCCCACCGGCCGGACATGCTGCCAGGGGGTGGCCGGAGCTAAAATTTCGATAGTGCCGTCCTCCAGCGGTTGAACATCTTCTACCTTGATCACCGCGTCAAATCCGGGCGGCAGAGGGTCTCCCGTATCTACTGCTTCGTAGCCGTCCCCCGGCGCCAGCCGCAGCGGTCTCTGGTCGGAGGCGCCGAAAGTGCTTTCCGCCCGCACGGCGTAGCCGTCCATGGCTGCAGCGTGGTAGCCCGGCATGGAGAGGCGGGCGAAAACGGGTGCTGCCGTGACCCGTCCCAGGGCTTCCGCCACCGGCACGGTTTCCGTGCGCCGCGGTATGGCTGCCTTTTCCAGGAAACGCTGCAGCGCTTCTTCCCGGGGGATATTGTTCAGATAGACTTTACGCATATCAGCCCTCCTATGTTTATTAAAGACAGGATACTGGATACAGGATATCTCCTGTCTCCTAGATTCACAACTACTCCCACAGATACACTTCCACCGCTTCCCCGGCGGCCAGCCCCTCTTTGGCGGCAGGAACAACAATAATGCCGTTGGCTTCGGCCAGGGTGCGCAGCATTCCCGAACGGCCGAATACGGGCGAAGCTGAAAAGCCGCCGCCTTCCAGTTTAAGCTGCACCCGCACGTAGTCTGTCCGCCCGGAGCGGGAGGGAATATTGCGGGTTAGCGTGGCCCGTACCGCCGGTTTAAAGGGGGGCGCTTTCCGCCCTGCCAGGCGGCCGATAATGGCGCTGCCGAAGAGGGAGAAGATGATCAGGGCTGATACCGGGTGCCCCGGAAGCCCCAGCACCGGTTTGCCGTTGCAGTCGGCCAGCAGGGTCGGTTTCCCCGGCTGGATGGAGACTCCTTCCACCAGCAGCCCCGGTTCCCCCAATTCCTGCATGGTCCGGGCAGTAAAATCGCGGCTGCCCACAGAGCTGCCCCCGGAGAATACCAGGAAATCTACCTGTTCCATCAGGGCGCGGCTTTTTTCTATAAATTCAGCAAAAGAGTCGCCGAGGATGCCGCCGCGCACGGCCCGGGCGCCGGACTGGCGGCACAGGTATGCCAGCGCCACGGAGTTGCTGTCGCGGATGCGCCCCGGCGGCAGCTTTCCGGGGGCGGTCTTATAATCCACCAGTTCGTCTCCGGTAGAAAGCAGTCCCACCACCGGCTGCCGGTATACCGGCACAGTAGCGATGCCCAGGGAAGCGAGGAGCCCCAGCTCTGGGGCGCGCAGCAGGCGGCCTTCCTCCAGCGCCGGCTCATCCCGGCGCAGATCCTCCCCGCGGTGGATTACATTTTCACCGGGCGCGACCTGGCGGTAGCAGTTGACCATGGAGCCTGAGACCTCGGTATCTTCCATCATGACTACGGCATCGGCACCCTCCGGCAGCACGGCCCCGGTATGCACCAGGAAGCACTGGCCCGGCTGCAGGGCAGCGGGAGCGGGGTGCCCCATCAGTACCTCGCCGGCGCATTCCAGCACCGCCGGCAACCCTTCCCCGGCGCCGAAAGTCTCCCGGGCGGATACGGCATAGCCGTCCACCGTGGAGCGGTTGAATCCGGGTACATCTTCCCCTGGGGTTACCGTTTCAGCCAGGATGCGCCCCCCGGCCTCCTCCAGTGGCACTGGTTCCGCCTCCAGGGGGTGGAAGCGCTCCTCAATTAATGACAGCACTCTCTCGGGCTCTGTGACCCGCATCAGCTTCATCTTCTGATCACCTCAAATAAAAAACCGTATCTCCTGATATGGAAAGTACGGCTTGGCCAGGTTTCTCCTTTCCAGATACGGGAGGCGGAGGGATTTCTCCCCCAACCCAGACCTTCCACCGTAGCCATAAGGAGGCTGTAGGTGCAAAGGTTCGGAGCAATATTTAATTATACCTGTCAATATTATATCATTTTGACCCGGCTCCGCAATATTATTGATTTTGCCTCCTGTTGCCTGGGGTTGAAGGTTTGCCTTGCAAAAAGATCTACCGCAGTGTAAAATAATGTAAATATGCACATGATTAGCTGCCCTTTAACGGCCAGGCCATGGCCATCAAAACCATTTTGTTGAAAGAGGCAGATGGTACTGCAAAGGAGTACGCTCATCCTTATGTCAGTTTATCCGCCATTCTGCGGCCCCGGCGAGGCGGTATCAGGAGAAATGAAGGGTAGCATCTCTGAGCACGGAAGAATCTTTAAAGGGGGGCGTTTTCATGAGTGTAGTAAAATCGATTACCATGCAGCACCTTTCGCCTCGCGAAGCTCTGGCCGCTGTGGATCGTTATGTGGGGCGATCAGAAAAGGTCCATGAAGAATTCCATGATCTGGGCCAGAACCAAAGCGGAGTGCTGGTCTACGAGCAATATTTTTCCCGGGTCGGCAACCGCATTGCCCTGATTGTGATTGCGGAAAACTTCTCCGGGCAAACCCGGGCCAGGGTTATCTCCACCGGCAGTAGCAAGAGGCTACTTTTCGACTTTGACTGGGGGGCTGCAGACGCCTACGTGAATGAAGTGCTGGGCATTCTCGCCCGGGCGGATCAGGATAGGCCTGTTTAATTTATTGTCCCCTGTTCAGAGTGTTGAAGCGTTAGATGAAGGGCGTGGCAAAGGAGTCAAGCAACTTTCTTTTATTGAATCAGTAAGGATAGAGGATTAAACCCAGCAGCGCTCCCAGGCAGATCAGATAGAGCGGATTCACTTTGCGCAGCAGGCTTAATATCAGCAGGCCGGCGAAAATAAGGATAGTGGTTAAGTTAATCAGGGCCGCCTGCCCCAGGGTAAAAGCGGCTGTCAGGATCAGGGCGATCATGGCGGGCCGCAGGCCTTTGAAAAAGCGTTCAGACCGCTGATCCTGGATAAAGGCCATTAAAAAGCGGCCCAGCAGGAGGAGGATCACCAGGGAGGGAGTAATCACGCCCAGAGTAGCCAGCAGCGATCCCGGCACTCCGGCCAGGCGGTAGCCGATAAAGGTGGCTGCATTTACGGCCACCGGTCCGGGGGTCATTTCGGCCACGGCCACAATATCGAGGAATTCCGCCGCGGTGAGCCAGCCGTAGCGGTTAATCATCTCCGCCTCCATCAGCGGAATCATGGCGTAGCCGCCGCCGAAGGTAAAAAGGCCGATTTTAATGAACGCCCAGTAGAGAGAAAGCAGCAGCATCCTTTACCCCTCCCTTTTCCAGAAAATGACCAGGCCGGCTAAACCTCCGATTAGCATAATCACAATGGGGTGGATCTCGAACAGAAGGTTTACCGCCAGCAGGACTGCCGCCAGGATGGCGCTGGCCCAGCTGCGCAGCAGCTCCCGGGCCAGGTTCAAGGCAGCAGCGGTAATCAGGGCTACCACTGCCGGGCGCAGCCCGTAAAAGACGGCCTGAACGTAGGTGTTATGGCGGAAATACGGGAAAAAAAAGGAAACCACGGCCAGGATGACCAGGACGGAAGGGGTGATTACGCCCAGTGCCGCTATGATCCCCCCGCTAAAACCCCGCAGGCGCTGCCCGATGATGATGGCATTGTTCAACGCCAGCGGTCCGGGTATGCTCTGGGTAACAATGAGGGAATCAAAAAAAACTGACTGTTTCAGCCATTTGTGCCGGTGAACCACTTCTCTTTGAATTACCGGCAGCATGGCGTAGCCGCCCCCGATCGTAAAAGCGCCTACCTTAAAAAAAACCAGGAAAATGGTTAGCAGGGAAACCCGCTGTACCGGTACTGTCTCTTCCGGCTGCAATTGCTTACCTCTTTTCACGTTTGTTGTTCTGATCCGGATTTATTTTTGTTCTGCTTCCAGGCCGGCCCCATTGTTGTTTTTCTGTTCATATGGATACAGCTTTTCCAGCTCGGCGAAAGCGCGCATCACTGCCTGCAGGGAAACGATCAGATTCTCCCGTTCGTCGGCGGTAAGGGCGCGGGCCAGGTTATTGAAGCGAAAATGGCGCCTTTCAAAGACAAGCCGGGCCAGTTGACGCCCGTATGAAGTCAGGTTGACCCTGACTACCCGGCGATCTTTTTCATCGCCCCGCCGCCGCACCAGATTCAAATTCACCAGGCGGTTAACCAGCCGTGTGGCTGCGCTTTCAGCCAGGTATATCTCCGCGCTCAGTTCCCCCATAGTCAGGTTTTCATTAAAATAGAGAACCAGCAGGGCATTAATCTGGCTGGGGGTTATGCCCAGGCCCGTCAACTCCCGGTTTTCTTCTGCGCTTAGATAATGCATCAACTTGGGAAAAATGGCCTGTATGGCCGCGGTAAACTTCTCCATGTCTCTGTATTCGCTACCCATAGACGTCTGCTCCTTTGCCGGGTACGTTAGTTTCATACTTTACCTATAGTCATTTCCACAAAGAGGAGCGATATCCTTTAGAAAAGCTGTTGAAAAAGCAGGGTCGCGGCAAAAGAAGCGGCCTTCTACCTATGGAAGGCTTCAAACCAGGCTTAAGCACAAAGGGCCGCCCTCCGGGGGGCAGCCCTTAGCCGTTTTGTTACAAGGGGTTGTTCAATGTACATTTACCTCGATTTCCCACTCTGCCGTAAGATTAAGGGGCCAGGTCCCCTCGCCCAGGGTAAAGGTGGCCACCGCCTGGGAGCCTGTTTCTCCCACGTTCCAGTCGGCGTTGCCCCTAAAACTGCCGGCATGGCTGCTTAATCCGTAAACCGTCGCATCCAGGGAGGAAGATAGTTCAGCCTGGAGTGTCCCATCTGCATGAATGGACCAGGGTGCGGCCAGGTCATTTAAAATCACTCTGGTCTGGTAGCCGCTGTTGTTCCTTAATTCCAGGGCCACTCCGGCCGGAATCAGCACAGTCCGGCTTACTTCCCCGGTCCTGTGCCAGCCGAAGGGAGTGCTCCGCAGGGGCGGCTGGTTTATTTGCAGGTAAAGGGTGCTGCCCTCCACATAATAATCAGCATCGATTACCTTGGCCAGCGCTGCGGCCTCCCCCGCGGAGGCGGCGATAAAAGTACCCTGGCCGAAGATGCGCGCTGCGTCACCGTCGCTGCTGCGCAGCTCCAGTTCGCCGCCTGCACACGAGAGCACCACCCGCTCAATCCCTGTCAGCGGAATCACTTCTTCCGGCAGGGTCACCGCATGCTCTTTAACCTGCACCGCTTCCCGTACCAGCGTGATCATTCCGCTTTCATGGAGGGCGTAACCGGCCAGGCTGGAGAAAAAAAAGACGATTACCAGCAGCACGGACCAGAAATCGTATTTAATGGAAATTTTGTCGCCGCGCTGAAAAACACCGGCAACAAGCACTTCTATCCCCAGGAAAATTAGGGCAAGGGGCCACCAGTTAATTATTAAATCCAGGGCTGCAGGGGATCCTTTAAACTGGTATAGCAGCAGCCCTATCCCCAGCAGCACCAGCACCAGTCCCATGGAAAATGAGCCGACCCGCCACTGGCGCATTTATTCCGCCTCCTTTTCCGGGGCTGAAAGCCTGGTCTCATCATCCTTAACACTGGTGTCCCGAGCCGGTACCTGCCTGCCCATGGCCAGCCGGATTCCCCCGGCAATAAGCAGGATCCCGACCACGGCTGCGCTGATCATCCTGGTGTCGTAAAAATTTAGATATAGATGCAGGAAAGGATAGAACAGCCGGTTGATTAGCGTCAGCACCCCCACCACGATGAGGCCGATGCCAACCCAGCGCTGGTTTTCTGCCAGCCAGGCCCATGGAGGGCGCACCTCCCGGGAGGAGGCGTCACGGGGGGGCAGGTTTAAGGCGTCGAAGAGGCTGTAAAACCAGATTACCGGCAGCAGGTAGGCGAACAGGGATAAGCTGAGCCATTCCAGGAGAAAAATGGAAAGGGCAAAGGCGCACATGAACTGGAGGCCCCTCTCCATCCAGCCCAGGTAGAGGTGCCCCACTCCCGGCACTATGGAAAGGATCACTGTGGCGAATTTACTTTTTTGCATTTGGTTAATCCCCCTTTCGAAACAGTAAATAATTAATTTGCTCAGATGCCGATTCCGCCAGTTTGTCGGACCACTTCAGCTCGGCAACGCGGTTAATTTCCCGGGAAATTCGGTCAAGACTCCTCATCATTTGAGGAATTTCCCGGGCAGCGGCCTCGAAAAAGCCGCCTACAGTAAGGGCCAGGGTGATGGAAGCTGCGGCCGCATATTGCAGCAGGAGGCGCCGCCGCAGCCTGGATGGCTGTGTCTCCTCGGCCCGGTGGGCCAGCTGCACAACCCGGGCGGTAAAATCGGCCGGCAGCAACTTTTCTGCCGCCGCCGCTTCTTCGGTCCCCACTGCGGCGGTGTAGACTTGAAGGCAGGTGTCACAGCGGGCCAGGTGGTGCTCCATGCGGCGCCTTTTGGCTGCGCTCACTTTATTCAGCCTGTAGTCGCGCCATTCGCCGGAATGGTAATGCCTTATTATCATTACAGGCCCTCCTCCATCTCTTGCTTCAGGATTCGCCTGGCCCGGTAAAGCCGGGATTCTACGGTTTTTACGGTTATGCCGGCTTCTTCAGCCAGTTGCCTGTAACTTTTCCCTTCCAGGCAGTAACCGGTCAGGGTCAGGCGGTAAGGCAGAGGCAGGTTTTTAAGGGCGGCAGCCAGGCGGGAGCTGTTTTCAAGTTTCAGGTATTCCTCTTCTGCAGAGCGGACCGTTGCAGGGGCCCCTTCGCCGGGCTCCGCCTGCAGCACTTCCCGGCGCCGCCGCTCCTGTCGCCGCGCCCAGTCCACGGCTTTGCGCACAGCAATGTGCGACAGCCAAAACTTTATATTACCTCCTTGAAAGGAAGGCAGGGAGCGATAAGCCTGGCAGAAAGTTTCCTGGAGCACGTCCTGAGCCTGCTCCGGATCGCGGATTACCGGAAGAATTACGGCCATGAGGTAGCCCTTGTACTGCTCCACGATGCGGGCAAAGTCTTCATCTCTTCTGCTGTTCCGTTCTACCAACCGCTCCGCTTCCTCCTTTCAGCGCGCCCATAATATAAGACGTTTAAAAAAAGCCCAACCCTGCCGGGCCGGGTCCATATTTTCTACCACAAGCTTACCATAGCAGGACGTTCTTTTCATCGGTTCTAGTTTTATTTTTTTCCGGATATTGGTATAATAAGGAGAGAATACAGAAAAAAGCAGGTGGTCTGTCATGATCAAAATCATCGGCATTACGCCCCACCCTCCCATTATTATCCCCGAAGTGGGCGGCGGGCGATTGGCCGAGGCCGCCGCCACGGTGGAAGGTTTGCGTGATCTAAGCCGCCGCATCAGCGAGGCGCGGCCGAAGCGCTTAATTGTGATCACTCCCCATGGCCCCGCCCTGCGGCACGCTGTGGCCGCACCTGCTGCCGCAAGGCTATCCGGGGATTTTGGCCATTTTGGCGCTCCCGAAGCTGCGGTAACTTTTGATCAAGACCAAACTTTACTGGAGCGCCTGGAGAAAGAAGCGCGGGCGGCGGACCTGCCGTTAAGCATAATCCGCGGTTTTGCCACCCTCGATCACGGCGCCGCCGTACCCCTGTACTACCTGCAGCGGGAAGATGTGCCGCTATCCGGCATTCACCTTACCCCCGGCTTCCTCCCTTACCGTGAACTTTATGAATTTGGGCGGGCCCTGCGCCGGGCCGTGGAAAGCCATGGTTTTCCCACCGCAGTAATCGCCAGCGGCGATCTTTCCCACCGTCTGACCCGGGACGCCCCCGCCGGGTTCAGCTCCCGCGGCGCCGCCTTTGATCGCCGCCTGGTGGAGCTGCTGCAGCAAGGGGCCGTGGAAGAGATACTTAGGTTTGACCCGGACTGGGTGGAAGAAGCCGGCCAATGCGCCTTGGGCTCCTTTAGCATCGCCCTGGGGACGTTGGATGGCACGCCCTTTGAGACAGAAGTTTTCTCTTACGAAGGTCCCTTCGGCGTAGGCTACCTGGTAGCTTCCCTGCTCCCGCGGCCGGGCCGCCATACCGCGGCCCCGGAAAAGGGCCATAACGGGGCCCGTGAACCGGAGCAAAGTCCACACGTGGAGCTGGCCCGCAAGGCCCTGCGCCATTATCTCGAGCACGGCCGCATCTTAAAGGCCCCGGAGCCGCTGCCGCCTGCTTTAAGCGTGCGTGCGGGCGCTTTTGTCACCTTAAAGATGGGCGGGCAGTTGCGCGGCTGCATCGGCACCGTGGAGCCTGTACGCCGTAACCTGGCCGAAGAGATTATCGCCAATGCGATCAGCGCCGGCGTGCGCGATCCGCGCTTCCCCCCCGTTAGCCTGGAGGAGCTGGATCGGATCACCTTTTCCGTGGATGTGCTTAGCCCCATGGAGCGGGTAAACAGCCTGGAAGATCTCGATCCGCAAAAATACGGGGTTCTGGTGAGAAGCGGGCATCGCAGCGGACTGCTGCTGCCCGACCTGGAAGGGATTGACACGGTGGAAGAGCAGGTGGCTATTGCCCGCCGTAAAGGCGGCATCTCCCCGGGTGAACCGGTAGAACTTTATCGTTTCACCGTGACACGATATGGTCAAAAATGAGTCAACTGGCGCGGCGGGCCGTGCCCGCAGGTGATTAGCCATGCACAGAGCACTTTACTATGAAAAGGAAAAAGAAGGCACAGTGCGCTGCCTGCTTTGCCCGCAGCGCTGCCGCATCGCCGAAGGGGAGGCCGGGTTCTGCGGCGCCCGCAAGGTGATGCAGGGGGAGCTCTATACAGCCACTTACGGTCTCTGTGCCGCCGTCCATTGGGACCCGGTGGAAAAAAAGCCCCTTTATCATTTCCATCCCGGCCGGCCCATTCTCTCCCTGGGCACCTTGGGTTGCAACTTCTCCTGCAGCTTCTGCCAGAACTGGTCCCTGGCCCGGGGCAATCCCGAAACAGAAACGGGCTGCCTCCGTTTGAGCCCGGAACAGGTTTTACAGATGCTGCGGCGCGAAGGCGGGCCGGAAGAAGTCCTGGGCGTGGCCTACACTTATAACGAACCCACGGTCTGGTATGAATTTATCTTCGATACGGCCCGCCTGCTGCACAGCCACGGCTACCGCAATGTCATGGTCACCAACGGGTTTATTAGCCGGGAGGCGCTGTTACAGCTGCTCCCCTTTATAGATGCTTTCAATATTGATGTCAAGGCCTTCAGCGACCACTTCTACCGCCGTTACTGCCGGGGGATGCGCCGCCCTGTGTTAAAGACGGTGGAGCTGGCCGCTTCCCGCAGCCATGTGGAGGTAACCTGCCTCCTTATCCCGACACTCAACGACGATCCCGCGGAAATAGAAGCTTTAAGCGACTGGCTGGCGGAGATCAACCCCAATATTCCTTTGCATTTCTCCCGCTACTTTCCCCGGTATGAAATGAATTTACCGCCCACACCGCTAGAAACACTTAAGCAGGCGCGGGAGCTGGCCCAAAAAAAGATGAATTTTGTTTACCTGGGCAATGTGGAACTGCCCGGCTCTTCAGACACCGTTTGCCCTTCCTGTGGCGCACTTTTAATCAGGCGCAGCGGGTACCGGACTGTTTTGGCCGGGCTGGAAGGGAGACGCTGCCGGGGCTGCGGCTCAGACATCCCCATCGTCCTTTCCTGAAGGAATGACCTGTAAGCCCGCCGGTTCAGATGGCAGGCTCTTTTTACGGTGGTTTCCCTCTTAAACCAGAAAAATAGAGAATGAATCCCCCCCAGTTCTTCATACTATCAGTAGAAGCAATTGCGGTCTGTACTGCGCTGCGCCGGGAAGACGTGCCATGGTTAACCGGCACAACGGTGAAGGGTGATTCCCGTTCCGCTGATAATGCCAAACCGGCTGCCCTGGTGGGGCGGTAGCTCCCCGGCCTTTGTCTTGAACCCGGCCGGTTATACCTGGCCTCGCGCAGCGGCTTGGCCCTGCCTGGCCGGATCGGATTGATTGGCTTGAGCACAGTGGTGCTGCAGTTGACCGGCGGTTTGGAAAAAGTGACTGGATCTACCGATAGAACTTTTCCTTTTCATTGAAGGTATTTACATAAATGAAGGCGAATAAGCTATAAAGCCTTCAATAACCGGGGCATGAATTCTAAAGAGGGATCAGCGCCAACGTGGGCATCTGGGACACCATTATTACCGCAATATCACAGCTAAATATCAACTGGTGGCGCGACACGATTGATATCCTCATCGTGGCCTATGTTTTCTACCGCCTTATTTTGATTATCCGCGGCACCCGCGCCGAGCAACTGGTCAAAGGTTTGCTGCTGTTGCTTCTGGCGATGATCGCCAGCTATCAACTGCAGTTGAATACATTGCACTGGCTGCTGCGCCAGGCGACTGTGGGGCTGGCCATCGCCATCCCCATTGTTTTTCAACCGGAGCTGCGCCGGGCCCTGGAGCAGTTGGGGCGGGGCAAGCTTTTCCAGCGCAGCTACTGGAACTGGAACCCCCAGGAATTCGACCAGATGCTCAACGAGCTGCTCAAAGCCATTCCTGTTCTGGTGAAGAAACGCATCGGCGCGCTGATCATTATGGAGCGGGAAACAGGCTTGAAAGACTGGGTGGAAACAGGCATCCTGGTGGAGGGGATTGTCTCCGCCGAACTGTTAATCAATATTTTTTTTCCGCGCAGCCCCCTGCATGATGGGGCGGTAATTATCCGGGGCAACCAGATCGTTGCTGCCGGATGTTTTCTGCCGCTAACCGATGATCCGTACCTGAATAAAGAGCTTGGTACAAGGCACCGGGCCGGCATCGGCGCTTCAGAGCAATCCGACGCCGTGGCCATTATCGTCTCCGAAGAGACGGGAGTTATCTCTGTAGCCCATAACGGTATTTTGACCCGCTACCTGGACGAGAAGAAACTGCGTTCCGTCCTGACTGATTTGTGCGCCCCGCCCCGCAGCGAGGGAATCAGTTTCTGGCCGTGGAGGAATAGTAAATAATAATGGAAAAGTTTCTACGCAGCAACATGTTTGCCCGGATTCTGGCCCTGTTTATGGCCATTGCCCTGTGGCTTTTTGTCATGGGTGACAATATCACCCGCACTACTCCGGTCCGCAAGGAAATCCAGGGCGTTCCCTTAAGCGTAGAAAACCTGGAAAGCGGCCTTGTCGTTACGGGTATGCCGGCGTCTGTATCCGTAATCCTGGAGGGGCTTCCCGCTGCCTTCGAAGGTTTAACCGTGGACGAACTGGAAGCTTATGTTGACCTGGCTGAAAAAGGCCCCGGTACCCACCAGCTTCGCGTAAGAGGGAAGCCGCCCCGCGGCCTGAGCCTGATCACTTTTTCTCCCCAGCAGGTAAATATAACTCTCGAAGCACTGGCTTCCGGCGAGTTCCAGGTAGCCGTGGATTTTTACGGAGAGCCGGCCCAGGGCTGGACCAGAAAAACTTTTTCCGTAGAACCGGAGTATGTGCGGGCGGAAGCGCCCCGGTCAACCTTTGAACTAATTGACCAGGTTGTCCTTCATATTGATCAGAGCGGCCTCAGCGGGCAGACCCGCCGCCGGGCCATTCCGGTAGCGGTGGACAGCCAGGGTGAAGAACTGCCGGGAGTAACCCTGATTCCCGAAGAGATAACGGTAACGATTAACCTGGAGCGGATTGAAGACACCGCTCTAACGGAGAACTGAACAAAGTGAGGAGTACCTTGCATGTGTGGAATTGTAGGCTATACCGGCCCCCGAGAGGCATTTGACATCCTTATTGAAGGCCTGAAAAAGCTGGAGTACCGCGGTTATGATTCTGCCGGCCTGGCCCTGCAGGACGGGGACCGGATCCGGGTGGTCAAGGCCGCCGGTTCCATCGCCGCATTGGAAAAACGGGTCCGGGGTCAGATTAAACCACTCCAGGTGGGTCTAGGCCACACCCGCTGGGCCACCCATGGCCGCCCTACCGATGAGAACGCCCATCCGCATCTTAGCTGTTGCGGCAACTTTGCCGTTGTCCATAACGGCATCATTGAAAACTACAGCGCCCTGCGCGACTGGCTGCGCGATGAAAAGGGGCATGTCTTCCGTTCCGAAACGGATACCGAGGTGCTGGCTCATCTTCTTGAAGAGTTTTATGCCGGAGATCTTCTTGAAGCGCTGCGCCGGACTGCGGAAATAGTGGAAGGATCCTACGCCATGGCCGCTCTTTCAGCCCATGAGCCGGGGCGGCTGGTCTGCGCCCGCAAGGACAGCCCCTTGATTATTGGCCTGGGAGAAGGAGAAAACTATATCGCCTCCGATATCACCGCCCTGCTGAGCCATACCCGCCGCGCCTATATCCTCGAGGACGGCGAGTTTGCCTCTGTGACAGCGGAAGAGGTAAAAATTTCAAGGGCTGGAGGCGAGATTCTGCAAAAAGAAGTTTTTACGGTGAAGTGGGATGCTGTAGCCGCTGAAAAGGGCGGTTACAATCATTTCATGCTCAAGGAAATCATGGAGCAGCCCACGGCCGTGCGCGAAACCCTGCGCCAGCGCATTGACACCGCTGCTGGAAGGGTCAATTTAAACGAGCTAAATTTTGCCCCTGAAGAACTTTGCGCCCTGGAAAAGATATACATCATTGCCTGTGGCACCGCTTATCATGCCGGGCTGGTGGGCAAATACGCCATTGAAAAGCTGGCCGGGCTCCCCGTGGAGGTAGACCTGGCTTCGGAATTCCGCTACCGTGAACCCATTTTGCTGAAACAGAAACACCTGGTGATCACGGTGAGCCAGTCCGGCGAGACCGCCGATACCCTGGCCGCCCTGCGCCTGGCCCGGAGAAAGGGAGTCAGGGTCCTGGCTGTTACCAACGTGGTCGGCAGCTCGGTAGCCCGGGAAGCGGACGAAGTGCTCTACACCCGGGCCGGCCCTGAAATTGCCGTGGCCTCCACCAAGGCCTACCTGACCCAGCTCATCGCCCTGTACCTGGTGGCCCTCTACCTGGGTGACCTGCGGAAAGCCCTGCCGTCTGAAGAAGCGGCCAGGCTGGTGCGTGACCTGGATCGTCTCCCCGGGCTTTTAAAACAAATCCTGGCCGAAGAGCGCCTCTCCGAGCTGCGCGCCTACGCTGACCGCCTGGCCCGCTGGGAAAATGCTTTCTTCCTCGGCCGCAACCTGGACTACGCTGTGGCCATGGAGGGTTCGCTTAAATTGAAAGAAATTTCTTACATTCATGCTGAAGCCTACGCAGCCGGTGAACTGAAGCACGGCCCCCTCGCCTTGATCACCGAGGGCATTCCCGTAATCGTTCTGGCCACCCAGGAGTCCATTTTGGATAAAACCTTAAGCAACATTCAGGAAGTAAACGCCCGGGGCGGCGCCGTCTTTGCCGTCATCCCGGAAGGCCGCGGCGAGATAGCCCGCCAGGTCGAAGGGGCCTTTTACCTGCCCCCGGTGAAGGACCTGCTGGCCCCGGTTCTCTCCGCGGTGCCGCTGCAACTCATCGCCTACTACGCTGCTGTGGCCCGGGGTTGCTCCGTCGACAAGCCCCGCAACCTGGCCAAGAGCGTTACCGTAGAGTAAACCATGGTGAAAAAACTGCGTTTCACAGCCTGGCTACTCTTCCTCTTCTGCAGCTTTTTTTTCCTTGCCGCTGGCTGGCGCGACGGCGACTGGCTTATCGCCGGCGGCAGCCTTCTTTTTCTCGCGGCTTGCGTCATATTGATGTGTTTACCGGAGTGATCAAAAAGGGTTTATGCCTGGCGCAGCCGCATGATCCACGAATTTGGTTATGCCGGAGAGCGGCTGCTTAAGCATCTCGAGATAGCAACGGCTGGCATTGAGAATCACCCCTCTAGCTGCCATGGTGAGCCCCAAAAATAATTAGTCATTATTCGACTATTATCTTCAAAGGAAATCTGCGGAATATGCAGTATACGTATTATAATCGCCATTAAACATGGATAATGAGCAGGAATAAAGATCGGCTATGCGCCAGGGGAGGTTGATAGCTTGAGAGAGGTTTCTGTCTCCAGTGATAACCATAATATGCCACACGGCTCATACCAGGATAAATCCCTTGAAAACAGTTGTATTAAAACAATAATAACCGCCATCCCTGCCGGACTCCTTGTTATTGGGGCAAACGGCCAAATTTCGTTAGCTAATGAAGAAGCTAATCGGATCTTTGCCGGTGAAGCTCCCCTGAAACATATTCATGATTTTAGCAAATACAAAGGCTACTGGCCTGATACCGGAGAGCCATTAAAGCCGGGTGACTGGCCGGCCGTTCAAGCGCTATTTTACGGGCGTGAGACCAGGGGCGTGATCGTAGAAATCGAGAATCATAACGGCGCGACCAGCACGATCATTTTATCAGGGGTTCCGGTGAAGAACGAATCGGGTGGTATTACCGGTGCTATAGTTGTTGCCCAGGACATTACAGAACACATCAAGGCCCAACATTTGCTGCGCCATAGCGAGAAGCAACTTGCGATCGAGCTGGAGAGGGCCAAACTTCTTCAAAATGTTAGCACGAAGCTGATTCAAGCCAATGATATCGATTCACTATATGATCAGATTCTTGATACAGCGATGATGCTCCTGCACTCAGATTACGCCAGCTTTCAACTATTTATACCTGAACGCGGGGCGGAAGGAGAGCTTTGTCTCTTAAGGTACCGTGGATTTAATGAATCCGACATCAAGGTATGGCAATGGATAACACCACGCTCGCGAAGTTCCTGTGGCCTGGCCTTGAATACCCGGCGAAGAGTAGCTTTTTCGGACGTGTTACAGTGCGATTACATGGCTGGCAGTATTTATCTTGATGCCTATCTTAAGATTGGCATCCGTGCCGTTCAGACAACGCCCTTGCTCTCTCGCAGCGGTACCCTGATCGGCATGTTTTCCACGTACTGGCGCCAGCCCCATGAGTTGTCTGAATGGGAAATCCGCAATCTTGACGTCCTGGCACGCCAGGCTGCGGATCTTATTGAGCGCACGCAAACCGAGCAGGCTCTACGCAGGAGCGAGGCGCGCTACCGTGATCTGGTAAGAAAACTGCAGGAGGCAGACCGTCGAAAAGAAGAATTTTTAGGCATGCTCTCCCACGAGATTCGCAACCCACTGGCTTCGATCATGCTCAGCCTCTCTTTGTTGAGTAAGGCGGAAACAGGTAGTGCTAAAGCGGCAAAGGCCATAGAAATTATGGACCGCCAGGCTGCACAGCTTTCCCGCCTGGTGGACGATCTGCTTGACATCACCCGGATTACTCTAGGCAAAATGGAGATGAAAAAGGAGCTGGTAGAGCTGGGCGACCTGGTGAGCCGATCAGTGGCAGACTTCCAAACAAACTTTCAGCAAAACGGGGTAAAACTCGAGTTTCGCCCGGCATCAGAGCCCTTGTATGTGAAGGTTGATCCCGTCCGCATCTCTCAGGTGGTAGGAAACCTTCTGCACAATGCCGTTAAGTATACGGCCGCCGGAGGGCATACCCGGGTAACTGTATCAAGAGATAGCTTTGAACAATGCGCCTATATCCGTATTGAAGACAGCGGTATAGGCATAAGCCCGGAGCTATTAAAAAGTATTTTTGAACCCTTTGTTCAGGCCGGCACTACTCTTGATCGCAATGGAGCCGGCCTGGGACTTGGGCTGGCCCTGGTCCACGGCCTGGTCAGACTGCACGGCGGTACGGTGACCGCAAGCAGCGACGGGCCGGGCAAGGGATCTATGTTTACAGTGCGCTTGCCCCTGTCCGCCGGGCCGGATGTGGCCGCGAAAAATGAAGCCGCTGCCACAGCTTCATCTAAAAGCAAGCGGGTACTGGTAATTGAGGATAATTACGATGTGGCCCAGTCATTAAGACTGCTGCTGGAAAGCGACGGCCATACGGTCTTTTTGGCCTCAGACGGCTACCGGGGCCTGGCTGAGGCCAAGGAGATAAGACCCGAGATTTTAATCTGCGATATCGGCCTTCCCGGCATGGATGGCTACCAGGTTGCCCGGGAATTTAGAGCCCATGAAAACCTAAGAAATGTCTACTTAATTTCTTTAACCGGATACGCCCGGCCTGACGACTTGAGGCGGGCCAGGGAGGCCGGCTTTCAATCTCAGCTTACTAAGCCGGTTGATCTGGATACGTTAAGGGCTACGCTTGCCCGGATAAACAACCCGGGCTAGCTGCACCATTCTAATTCGCCATGGCTTAATTTAGCCTGATCATGGCCCATTATGCTACTCTTTCACCGGTTGCGGCCTGCGCATCACCCCGCCAGGCGTTTTATCACCTACATGTTTTTATCGTCATCTGCTTGCGGGAGCCGGCAGGGATAATGGCCTGGCGAGTGGGCAGGTCAATGCGGCGAGCAGGTGGAATATTTTAGCTGGCCTGGAATATTGGTGGGGTTTTGGAGACAGAGCCACCAGGGAGGGATTAAGCTGAAATGATTGAAATCTCGCAGCACGGCCCGGTCACCCGGTTGACCATGGGACGGGAGTTGGACGGGAAGGTGCTTTACCGGGTCGCGGCCTACCTGGTAGACGGCCTGCTTATTGACACTGGCTGCCGGCATACTGCGGCAGAGCTGGTGAAAACCCTGCGCGGCCGGGAGGTGCGGCAGGCATATTGTACCCACTATCACGAGGACCATATCGGCGGCAACAGGCTGTTGCAAGAGCAGTTGAAGGTCAAAGTTTGGGCCCATCCCCGCACCGTGAGCCTTATCCCTAAGGCCCCGGCCCTTTATCCTTACCAGGAACTTGTCTGGGGCTATCCCGAGCCGGCCCTTGTTTTATCGCTGGACGGCGACTGTATCCAGACTGCCAACTGCCGCTTCCAGGTGGTGGAAACGCCGGGGCACAGCGAAGATCACACCGTCCTGGTCGAACCGGAGCGGGGCTGGTGCTTTTCCGGCGATCTCTTCATTTCCGAGAAAATCAAGGTGATCCGTCCCGAGGAAGATGCCCGGGCGATCATGGGCTCCATGGAAAAGCTGCTGGCCCTGCCGTACCGGCTAACCCTTTTTACCTCTATCGGGCGTATCGTCCCGCAAGGAAAAGAGGCGTTGCGCGCCTGCCTGGAGCACCTGCGGGAACTCCAGTATAACGCCGGGCGGCTGCAGCAGGAGGGGCTTGCCATCCCGCAGATCGTCGAGCGCCTTTTCGGTGGGGAAAGCAGCCTCGCTGCCCTGACCGGCGGCCAGTTTGCCGCGGAAAACCTGGTCAAATCGCTGCTTAAAGCAGAGCCTTAGCATTGAACGCAATATGCAGCCCCTGCTCCCTTTATAGCCAAGAATAGCGTTGACATCTCTGGTAAAAAATGTTATACTTCTGGCGAAATGAAAAGTTTAAGTCATAAAAATCTTTATGCCTCAGGATGAACATTAAAAAGCATAATGCTTTTGTATAAGAGAGGAGGAAAGATCATTAACCGGTGGAAGGATTGGTACGAGCAGGGTAAAAGAGACCTGGAGCGGGCCAAACTGGATATAGATCATCATTTTTTCGAGTGGGCTTGTTTTACCGCCCAGCAGTCGGCGGAGAAAGCCCTTAAAGGAGTGGCCTTAAAAAAAGGAATAACCATATGGGGGCACTCTCTAACAGAGATACTGATTCTTTTGGCGGAAAACGTCACGATTACAGAAGAGATTGTGGAGCTGGGTAAGCTGCTTGATATATATTACATTCCCACACGCTATCCCAACGGCTTTTCTTCCGGCAAACCCGCAGATTACTTTACCAAAAAGCAGGCGCAGGAGGCAGTAGATGCGGCAGATAAGATCATCAGGTTCTGTGAAAGCATTCTACTTGGATAGAAGCGAGTTAATCAAAAAGCTGCGGGAAGCAGCCTCGGAAGCCTTGTTGCTCTTCCCTGAAATAAAAGAGATAAGGCTGGTCGGTTCTGTGGCCAGGGGAGAGCATACCGGGTTAAGCGATATTGATCTATTTATCGTCACCGAAAGCGGGGAAAAGAATCCGCTGGAGAGAATGAAGCCGTATTACCGGTTTTTCAGCGGAAAGATCGGGCTGTCTCTTGATATAATCACCGCAGTGCAGCAGGAAACCGGGGATTACAAGAATTTGCTTGAGGGCAGTATTTTGCTTGCCTAAAAGAGTCACGTAAAAAAGCTGCTTGTCGGCTGTATCCATCGGCTCATTACCTTTTCGCCCGGTATAGTAGGGCTAGTCGTTGTTGCGGCATCAATAAAGGGGCTGTCCCAAAAGGGCAGCCCCTTTATTCCTCATTAGTCCGGCCCCGGTTACTGCTGCAGCTTTTCCACCAGCAGTTTGTTCACCAGCCCGGGGTTGGCTTTGCCCTTCGTGGCCTGCATCACCTGTCCCACCAGGAAGCTTAGGGCCTTGGTTTTGCCGCTGCGGTAGTTTTCCACGCCCGAGGGGTTGGCGGCGATAACCTGATCCACGATTTTTTCCAGCTCCGACTGGTCGGAAATCTGCAGCAGGCCCTCTTCTTCCACGATGGCCCGCGGCGATTTGCCGGTGGCAAAGGATTTTTCCATGACTTCCTTGGCGATCTTGCCGCTGATAACCTGATCGTCAATCATCTGCAGCAGCGAGGCCATATATTCCGGGGTAAAAGAGGCTTCGGCCGGCTTCACGCCGGCGGCGCTGAGATGGGCGGTAAAATCACCCATGACCCAGTTGCTCACTTCCTTGGGGTTGGGATAGAGCTTGAGACAGGCTTCAAAATAGTCGGAGAGGCCGCGGGTGGTCGTAAGCACCGCGGCGTCGTAAGGCGGCAGGCCGTACTCGGCGACATAGCGGGCCGCTCTTTTTGAGGCCATTTCGGGCAGGTTGCGGCGCGCCGCCTCCACCTCTGCAGCGGTTAGCTCTATGGGCGCCAGCTCCGGGTCGGCAAAGCAGCGGTAGTCCTGGGCCTGCAGCTTGTCGCGCATGGCCACGGTTACCTGCTTTCCTTCTTCCCAGCGCCTGGTCTGGGGAATTATTGACCCGCCCTGGCGCAGTATTTGCGCCTGGCGCTCAATTTCATATTCCACCGCTTTTTCCACGGCTTTAAATGAGTTCATATTTTTCAGCTCGGTCTTGTTGCCCAGGATGCTGCTGCCCCGGGGGCGTAAAGATACGTTGGCATCGCAGCGCAGGCTTCCTTCTTCCATTTTGCAGTCAGACACTTCCGCATACTGGAGAATGCTCTTTAACTGTTCCAGGTAGCGGCGGCATTCGCCGGCGGAGTGCAGGTCCGGTTCGGTGACAATTTCAATCAGCGGCACGCCGGCCCGGTTATAATCGACAGCCGAATCGAGCCCCGCCGGGGCGTGTACCAGCTTGCCGGCATCTTCTTCCATGTGCACCCGCCCGATCCGGATTTTTTTCAGCGCTCCGCTGTCGTCTTCCACTTCGAGAAAGCCGTTCCGGCCCAGGGGAACATGGTACTGGGAGATCTGGTATCCCTTGGGCATGTCCGGGTAAAAGTAATTTTTACGGTCAAAGTAGCTGTGCAGGGCGATCTCGCAGTTTAAAGCCACCGCCGCGGTTAAAGCTTTCTGCACCGCTTCGCGGTTCAGCAGGGGCAGGGCGCCCGGAAAACCCAGGCATACCTCACAGGTATGGCTGTTGGCCTCGGCAGTGAAGCGGTTGGGACATTTACAAAAAAGCTTGCTTTCAGTCAGCAACTCCACGTGGACTTCCAAACCAATGACAGCTTCATATTCCATGGGTATCTTCCTTCCTTGAGAGAACCTCTACCGGGGGAGATTTAAACGGCAGT
>ERZ795060.1910-NODE-1910-length-22643-cov-9.078139_pt1 | contig 22643 bp, 25 predicted proteins | sample MGYA00375144_ERZ795060 | MGnify/ENA primary metagenome ERZ795060 (study PRJEB30189, sample SAMN05720157) | activated sludge metagenome | isolation source: anaerobic digester from wastewater treatment plant | place: Japan | collected 2015-05-15 ...
GATAGTGGAACTGCTTTCAGACCCTATGCAGGCGAATTCACAATTCCCATTTTCCTTGGACTGCAATTCCGAGCCAGTGAAATTATGGGAGCAATTATGAATGTGCAGTTGAGCCGACTTGAAGGAATACTCAAGGATTTGAGAAGAATAAAGAAAATGTTTATGGAGGAACTTTCAGGAGTTCCGGGTATTGGTTTCGCCAGGTCAAACGATATAGAAGGCGACTGCGGGGTTGTTGTGGCTTTTCGATTTGAAAATGAAAAGCAGGCACTGGATTTTGCTCAGAGTGAGGGCGTTGTCGGATGGAGGCCTCTTGATAGCAGAAAGCATGTCTGGTTTGACTGGGAACCAATTATTAATAAGCGCATCAGTGGACACCCAGCAATGAATCCATATCATTTCCCGCAGAACACATACTTGAGAAAGGATTACACAAAGGAAATGTATCCGAAGTCAATCGACAATCTTGGAAGAACTGTGTTTATTAGCGTCAACCCTGACTGGTCTGACGAAGAGATAAAGGTAAGAATTTCAGCGTGTAAAAAGGCAGCAGAAAAACTTAAATAAAATGGAGAGTTCAATGAACCTTGAGTTTTTTGATTCAAATGTCTTCATTGGAAGACCAATGAATGGACTGTTTGGGGCTGTAAGCAGTGCAGATGAACTCCTGAAAGAGATGGAAAAACAGAATATCGGAAAGGCAATTGTGTGGCACATTTTCCAGTATGAAGGGTCTCCTGTTGAAGGAAATCATATTTTAGCAGAACAGATAGCAAGAAGTAACAAACTGTATGGATGCTGGACAATCCTTCCACCTCAGACAGAAGAAGTAATAAGCAAAGGTTTTTTTGAAAGGATGAAAGCAAATCACATCGTTGCTATCAATGCCTTTCCAGAATGGCACAGGTTTATACTGGATAGTGTCGGCTTTGGAAAATTTCTTGGTGAAGTATCTGAGAGAAAAATCCCTCTTTTTCTTACAATGGGAAGAACCTGTATTTCGTGGGAAGCACTTTATCGGCTGATGAGGGATTTTCCGAATTTAACCTGCATCCTTTGCGACATCGGCATCTGGGGTGTTGATAGATGGACCTGGCCACTTCTTGAAAAATTTCCACATTTTTATCTTGAATCAAGTTTGCTTTCTCTTGAAGAAGGTGGCGTTGAAGCGACAGTCAGGAGATTTGGTTCTGAAAAAATTGTGTTTGGGACTGGTTTTCCTGTTCGTTATCCAAAGGCAGCAATATTACAACTTGTGCATGCGGATATTTCAGAAAAGGATAAAATCAATATTGCATCAAAAAATCTTGAAAAAATTTTACAAGAGGAACAACTATGAGTACCTTGTGGAAAAAATTTCTTAAAAACGGAAAGGTTGAAGAATGCCCTGTTTATGATATGCATGCTCATATGGGTTCATATTGCAGAATTTATTTTCCATATGGCGACTTTGACCCTGTAATAACAAAAAACCGACTGGACAGGGCAGGGATAAAACTTTTGATTTTTTGTTCTCACGCATCACTTTTTTCTCCTGATATTGGAAATAAATCAAATATTGATGTAGTAAGGAAACTGCCAGACCGCCTTCGTGCATATTGCGGATTGAATCCGAATTATCCTGAAATCATTGAAAAAGATGTCAGTGAATTTGAAAAATACAAAGATGTGTTTGTTGGATTTAAACTTCTTGCCAGTTACCACAGATTACCGATTACCCATCCGAACTATGCCCCTGCCTGGCAATACGCAGACAAACATGGTTTGCTCGTCCTTCTACATACCTGGGGTGGTGATCAATTTAATGGTCCAGAACAAATAAGAATTGTTGCTGAGAAATATCCTGGAGCAAAGATACTGATGGGACATTCCTGTCATGGAGAATGGGACAAGGCAGTTCAGTTAATGAAGGATTTTCCAAATGTTTATGCAGAACTGTGTGCTGTGGTTGATGACAGGGGAGGCCTTGAGAAATTTATTGAAGGATATGGCTCTGCAAAGATTGTTTTTGGCACTGACTGGCCATGGTTTAACCATCACTATTACATTGGTGCTGTGCTTGATTCTGGCATTTCAGACCAGGATGCTCACAACATTTTTCATCTTAACGCAGAAAAACTTCTTGCGCCATTTATTTCCTGAATGTTGAAATTTGGACTGTGGGATATTGTTCTTATTGCAGTTGTTGCAATTCAGGCAGGGATTCTGGCATATGTGTCTGACCCTCGAAAAAAATCCCTGATACTTGTTTTTCCATTCCCTTTTACGTTTGCTACAATTTCTCTTGGTGGAAGGATAGATGCAACAAATGTTTTAGGGTTGATTAATCTGGCGATTTTTACATATGGCGTATGGTTTGCCTATTTAAAACTGAAACTGAACATTGTTTTTTCCATTGTGTTGTTTGCACTGCTTTATTGTGTTCTGGCAATGACAGTTGCAAGGATACTTCCTGACAGGGAAATTTTGTTCTGGATATCTGTGTTGGGCGTGGTGATATTTGCGATACTGCTGGCTTTATTGACTGAGTGTCCTGCAGAAAATCCGTATAGAACAGACCTTCATCCTTTGATAAAAATTCCCATTATTGTTGGTGTTGTCTCAATGCTTGTGATATTAAAAAAACAACTGGCTGGTTTTATGACAGTGTTTCCAATGGTAGGTGTGATTGCTGCTTATGAAGCAAGATTTATGCTTGCCAGCGTATGCAGACAAATGCCAGTGGTAATGATATGCCTTGTGTCATTGATGATGACATTAAAAGTTGTTTCAAGTATGACGAATTTCTGGGTTGGTCTTGCGGCGGGCTGGGTTGTTTTTTTGCTAGTTTTGAAAACTACAGGAAATTTTTTGTGGAGGCAATTATGTTTGAAAACATTGAACAGATAACTTTTGTATCAGGTTTTGACGGTACAGAACAAACATATCTGATTCGAAAACCTGCCAGTTTCCAGTATCAGGGAATTGTCATCTTCCTTCATGGAGCAACAAATCACCAGGAGCAGGGATTGAACAGGCAAATTTTTAACGGGACATTCGGGAAATTGCAGGATTATTTCATGGGAAAAAACTACGTTTATGTGTGTCCTGAATACAGGGGAGATTCCTGGATGAACCAGGAAGCAGAATATGATCTTAGGTTCCTGATTGAACAACTTACAAAAGATTTCAGAACATCAAGGGTTTTATTAATGGGTGGTTCTATGGGCGGCACATCAAGTTTAATTTTTGCAACAAGAAATCCGCATCTAGTGTCCTCGTGTCTGGCACTGTGTCCAGCCACAGATATGAAAAAACTTTATTATTTCTGGCATGGTACTGAAAGGGATTTTCTGGCAAAAACAATAGAAATTGCTTATGGCGGAACTCCTGAAAAAAGGTCAGAACAATATAAAGAAAGGTCAGGTATTTATTTTGTTGAAAAACTTCGGTCAATGCCAGTCGCAATTATTCATGGAGATATGGATATGGTGATTCCTGTTGAACATTCCAGGGAATTTGTTGAAAAAGCCAAGCAGACAGGTGTAAGAATTTTCTACCAGGAAATAAAAGGTGGTGACCATGATTCACCAATAATGGATTTTACGATTGTGAAAAAGGCAATTGACTGGCTGGAGTTTGTTATTACAGAGTAATAAGTACAATAGCAATACATGCAATCACAAGACCCACTATCTGCCGATTTGTTGGTTTTTCCTTCCAGAGGATATTTGCCATGATTGTAACAATAAGTAGATTGCCGCAACTGGAAACAGGGAAAAAAATAATACCCGGGATTCTCAATATTGCCTGCATTGAAGCAATACCACCTGCAATCAGAGCAAATCCTATTATTGAGCCAAGGAAAAATTCATTTTTTTTTATTTTTGTTCTGGTTTTCATTAATACAACGATAGCACTGAGTAAGGCAAAAATATGGAAAAGTAATAAATAGGAGTTGGCAGAAGCACCGCAGATTTCTCCTGCGATTTTCCATGTTGTGTCTGAAATACCTGTAAGGAAAAAACTGATCATAATATATTTCATCCACATGTTTTATTTTTCTCCTGGTTCTTCCTGCAAAAGTATAATTGCCAGAGGCACCATTAAAAGTCCTATTGTCTGGCGAAGATTTGGTGTTTCTTTCCAGACAATCATTGACACAAGAAGCGGTATAATGACAGACAGATTTACAGCTGTCCAGGAACTTGATATTTTTCCATACTTTAATGAAGTAAGCAGTGCAAGCCGAGAAATAAAAATCGTGACTCCGCCAGCAAAAGCAAGTAATGTTGTGGCAGCAGTAATGTTGAGAGTGTCAAAAAACACCATATAAAACGTCATAAGAATCACTGCTGAGATTCTTTCAGAAACAATAATAGACAACCTGTTAAAATGGAGGTGATTTGCGTGCCTGTATAAAAGCGCAGCGCCTGAAAATAAGACAATACTGATGATCAGGAAAACCATCTTTATCGAGATCTGGCAACTTTTTTTACTGCTTCTCCAACAGCATATGCCACTTCTTTATTGAATGGAGATGGTATCACATAATCAGGATTAAGTTTATTTTCCGGGATTACTTTAGCAATTGCTCTTGCAGCTTCCTTTTTCATTAATTCAGTGATTTGTTTTGCCCTTGCATCAAGAGCGCCCCTGAAAATTCCTGGAAATGCCAGGAGATTATTGATTTGATTCGGGTAATCACTTCTTCCTGTTCCCACAATGAATGCACCTGCTTTTTTTGCTTTTTCAGGCATGATTTCTGGTACAGGGTTTGCCATTGCAAAGATGATAGGATTTGCTTTCATCTTTTTAACCATTTCTGGACTAACAAGATTGGGACCTGATAGTCCAATGAAAATATCTGCATCTTCAAGGGCATCAGTAAGTGTTCCTGGTCTGGATTTCATCAGATACCGAAGTATCTCTTTTTTTGCAGAGTTCATGCCAGTTTTTCTTTCCCTGCATACGATTCCATGTCTATCGCACATTACGATATTTCTTATCCCATATCCATACAGAATTTTTGTAACCGCAATTCCTGCGGCTCCTGCACCATTAATGACAACCCTTACAGAACCTGGCTTTTTGCCAGCCAGTTTCAAACTGTTAATGATTGCAGCGAGAACAACGATTGCTGTGCCATGCTGGTCATCGTGAAAAACAGGAATATTAAGTTTTTTCTTCAATTCCCGTTCAATAATAAAACATCGTGGACTGGAAATGTCTTCAAGATTGATGCCGCCAAAACCAGGTGCAATTGCGCAAACAATCTGAATGATTTTTTTTGTATTTTGAGTATTTAGGCATACTGGATAGGCATCCACACCGCCAAATTCTTTGAAAAGTATCGCCTTGCCTTCCATCACAGGAAGAGCCGCAAGTCCGCCGATATTTCCAAGTCCAAGAACAGCGCTTCCATCAGTGACAACAGCCACTGAATTTTTTTTGATTGTGTATTGATAAGCAAGTTCAGGATTTTTTTCTATGATTTTACATACCTCTGCTACGCCAGGTGTATAAGCAATTGAAAGGTCTTTTTTTGTTTTCAACGGGACTTTCATTGAGATACCAAGTTTTCCGTCATTATGGAGTTTCAGAATTTCTTTTAAAGTGAAATCAGCCATATTTTTATCCTTTTCCGTTAAATACTGCCATCGCTTTTTCAATTCCTTCATTCAAAACCAATTCAATTGCTTCTGCTGCATCTTTTATCATTTGTTGAGCAATTGGTTTTTCGTCTTCATGAAAATCAGAAAGCACATAATCAACAAGGTCCATGTTTTCAGATGGCATTCCAATGCCAAGTTTAATCCTTGGAAATTCTTCTGTTCCGATGGCTTCAATGACAGATTGAACTCCTTTGTGTCCACCGCTACTACCTTTTTTCCTTATTCTTATTTTTCCCAACGCAAGATTGATATCATCATATACAAGAAGAATTTCATCTGGTTTAAGACCAAAACCTGTGCACAGGGCAAGAGCGGCTTTACCGCTTTCATTCATAAAGGTGGATGATTTTGCGACAATCACATTTCTACCGCATATTTCTATTTCACAGGCACGAAAATACTTTCTTTTCCAACTTTTTATCAACCTGCTACGAGAAATTAATTCTGAAATGACCTTGACTCCGACATTGTGCCGATTGTTGAGGTAGCTTTTTCCGGGATTTCCAAGTCCGAGTATAACCACAATTTATTCACCCTTTTCAGCTTCTTTTTTTGCTTCTTTTTCTTTTCTGCGTTCCTCAGCAATTTCCTGCGTGATTACTTTTGGTTGTTGAACTTCTTCTGTCGCAACTGCAGCGGCTTCTTCAGGCGCAGGGACTTCTTCTGCTTTTGGAGCAAGAATTGTAACGACAACATGTTCAGGATCAACAAGGGGTTTTATACCTTCAGGAAATGTCATATCCCGGACATATATGCTATCACCAATTTTAAGATTAGAGACATCTATTTCCACTGCTTCTGGTATGGCGTCAGGAAGACCCTCAACTTCTATTTCTCTGAGGTCATGTTCCATGATACCACCCTCTTTCACTCCAGGACATTCACCGATTAATCTGATTGGAATACTTAAACTAACGGGTTGATTCTTACCTATATGATAAAAATCTATGTGCAGCACCTCGCCTGTAATAGGATTGGACTGAACTTCCTTCACTATTGTTTTAAGAATGTTCTTTCCTTCATTGCTCTGGATTTCAAGGTCAGCCATTACACTGTGACTTGCAACATGTTTGAGAACAATTTCTGCGGATTTTTTGTCCACTGCAAGAAGCTTATTTTCCTCGCCTGCTCCATAAAGAATTCCTGGAATAAAACCATTTCTTCTAAGAGCACGACTCTCACTTTTTCCAGCAGAGTTTCTCATTTGTGCAACAAATTTAACCTGTTTTTTGTCTTTTTCTGTCATTTTTTTACCCCCTGATGCCTGATATCGGCTAATAATAAAGTTTACCATTAAAAGGCAAATTGTCAATAGAACTTTTATGTGGTAAAAAATATTATTATGGAAATATTTTTTAGAAAAGACCTTCTTGAATACAGGGAACCAGAACATCCTGAATGTCCTGAAAGACTTGAAGCAATTGCGAATTTTCTTGAGAAAAAAGGGAAGAACCAATTTCATTCTTTTCAGCAGATACCAGAATCTTTGCTTCTGGAGGTTCATTCACAGCGACTTGTAAATATGGTGAGAAATAACACTTTTTTTGATCCTGATACCCCAAACATTCAAAATATTTACACATATGCATGTCTATCAGCCGGGGGGGCAGTGGCTGCTGCACAGAGCGCTCTTGATGGGAAAGATGCCTGTGCTCTTATTCGTCCACCAGGTCATCATGCAGGTAAAGATTTTCTTGGTGGATTCTGTTATTTCAATAATGTGGCAATTGCCGTACAATACTGTATGAAAAAGGTGAAAAAAATTGCTATCCTGGACATTGATGGACATCATGGAAACGGGACAGAGGCAGTATTCAAGAATGTCGATAATGTAATGTTTATTTCCATACACCAGTATCCTGCATATCCTGGAACTGGACTGGCGAGTTTTTCAAATTGCTATAATTTCCCTGTGAAACCAAACACTGCGTTTCCTGATTACAGAATTTTTCTGGTTGAGGCGATGGGTTTGATAAAAAGATTTGCTCCTGACATTCTGGGGATATCCCTCGGGTTTGACACCCATTTAGATGATCCGCTTCTTCAGCTGCGTTTTGTTGATTCCGACTATTATCATATGGCAAAAATGATTGCTTCAGGAATTTCATGCCCGGTTTTTATTGTTTTTGAAGGCGGGTATGATACTGTTTCTATCGGAAATAGTTTTTTCTGTTTTCTTTCTGGTTGGGAAAAGACCAAAAATGGCGCTGGATAACTTTTTTGATTTCTCACAAAACAGGATATAATCTTATTCACATTCACAAAAGGCAGCACAATGAAAAATATCAGAGTGGTTTTTGAACCAGGAATGATCGAGGTTGATGTCCCTGAAGGAAGCAAGATTATTTCTGCAATAGAACGTTCGGGAATTCCGTTTGAACTTCCATGCGGTGGAAAGGGTATATGCGGAAAGTGCGGGGTAATTGTTCTTGAAGGCGCATCAACTCCAACAGAAACAGAAAAGAAACTTCTCGGCGGCAAGGTAAAATCTGGATGGCGACTTGCCTGTCAGTCAAGAATTTATCATCGTTGTAAAATCTTGATCGAAGGAAAAAGTTCCTCATATCACAAGATTCTTACAACAAAGGTTCTGTGTGATATGCCGAGAAATCCTCAAATTACAAAAAAGCACATCGTACTTCCACAAATTACCCTTGATAACCCAGTTTCATTGCAGGAGCAGATGGCAATGTTTCTTGGGATGGGTATTGAGCAGGTCTCACCCTTGTTACTCAGAGATCCGTCATTGTATGAAGGAAATGATTTTACACTGGTTTTTTGTAATGGAAACATTATATCAATTGAAAAAGGCGATACGACAGATCAAATTTATGGCATTGGTTTTGACCTGGGTACCACCACAATGGTGCTGACTGTTTTTGACCTTGTTAATTGCAGGGAGATTATTACTGTTGTCAGACCAAATCCCCAGATAAAATTCGGAGATGATGTAATTAGCAGGATAGATTTTAGCCTTAAAGAATCAGGATTGAATACTCTCTGCAGGGTTGTCGTTGATGAAATCAACAAAATGATTGATGAGGCAGTAAAAACAGCAGGTATTAAGAGGCAACACATATATCAATTTGTATTGTCAGGCAATACTGTGATGGAACATATTTTCTTGAACCTGCCCCTGAAAACATTGAGTAGAATTCCTTTTAATCCTGTCATGAAAGGTCCTGTTGAATTTCCTGCATACACAAGCGGGTTGCATATGAATCCTGAAGGTAAATTGTTTGTTTTCCCTATACTTGGAGGATTTGTTGGAGGCGATACGACTGGTTTAATTCTTGCGACAGGCATTCATAAATCAGAAAAAATTCAAGTGGGTATTGATATTGGAACAAACGGAGAAATTGTTATTGGTAATAAAGACGGCATTATCGCGGCGTCAACTGCTGCAGGACCTGCTTTTGAAGGAGGCAGGATTACATTCGGGATGCGGGCGCAAACAGGTGCTATTGAAAAATGCTGGTTTTCTGATGGAAAACTTCATTGGCAGATTATCGGGGGAAACAGCTTAAAAGGAATATGTGGGTCTGGACTTGTGGATTTGATTACTGTATTGAGGCAGCAGGGGATTATTGATGAAACAGGCAGATTTGACGAAAATTCGTCATCGCAACTGGCAGAACTGCTGAAATCTCGGGATGGAAATCAGTTATTCAATCTTGAACATGATAATCAATCTATTTATCTCACACAGAAGGATGTCAGAGAATTTCAGGCAGCGAAAGCAGCAATCAGAACTGGCGTTGAAATTTTGATGGCGATAAGAAATGTAAAAATTGATGATATTGAACACGTATATCTTGCGGGTGCGCTTGGTAATTTTGTTAACATTGAAAATATAAAAAACTTGAAGATGCTTCCTGATTTCCGTGCAGAAACAATTGTCCCTTCAGGTAATACATCTCTTGCGTCCACTCTGCTTTTTCTATGTAATGCTGATTTAAGAAAAGACATTGAGTACATTGCAGGAATAACAAAAACTGTTGAATTATCTCTTTATCCATCTTTTCAGGATATTTTTACAGAAGCATTATTGTTCTGAATTATGAACAATCAGCAACTTGTTTCCATTGCGATTGATATTCCAGCCAGAACAAATTTTACTTATAAAACAGACATTTTGTTGAAACCAGGGCAAAGGGTTCTTGTCCCTTTTGGAAAAAGAAAAATGCTTGGCTGGGTCATTGGTCCAGGGGTAGAAGGTCCCTATCAATATAAAAAAATTTTCAAGGTGTATGACGAATATCCATTGCTTCCACAGCATCTTTTGAATCTCGCTTTTGAAATTGCACATATGTATTTTTGTTCAGTTGGTTCGGTGCTGGCGATGATGAGTAAGAATTTGAGTCTAAAAAAGATAGATACAGAAATTAAGTCAGTATCTGGTACAAAGACACCTGATTTTAACAATGAGATAGCAGACAGAATTTTTGAAGATATTAACAAAACAGGGAGAAAATTTTTTGTTTGCCAATTCAACAGAATGGAAGAAAAAATTAAATTTTTTCAAGCACTTCCAACAAAAATTCAGGGATCATGTGCATTCGTGATCAGTAATTACTTTGACGCAAAAAAGCATGCGGATACATTGAAAAATATCTTTGGAGACAGGGTCATATTTTTTACAGGGGAATCCAGTAAAACAGAAAAAGTGTTTCTCTGGCACAGGATGTTGAATGAAAAAAACCTCATCATTATCGGGACTCGTCTTGCACTTTTTACTCCTGTTTCTGACCTCGAAATTCTTATTGTGGATGAACCATCCGAATATGGTCACAAAGAAAATCAGACACCTCGTTATACATCAAGAGAAGTTGCAACGAAAATTTCTCAATTGCTTGGTATTCCTGTGGTTTTTACTGTATTTCAACCAGATGTTACAGATATATTTCTCCTGAAAACCAAAAAAGCAGTTTTGATTGAAGCACAGCAACGAAATTTTCCAAGAGTTGTAATCAGTAGAATGCAGGGTAAAAAACATACAGATATTCTTACAGATACGGCAAAACATTTTCTTGAAAAAAGTGTGCTTGAAAAAGGAAAGGTTGTTATCATTCATAATCTCAAAGGATATGCAAGATTGGTAATCTGTAAAAGTTGTGGCGCAAGTGTACTGTGTCAGGAGTGTGGAAGTCCTGTATGTGCTGTGAACGAGAATTTTACTTTCTGCACAAAGTGTAAAAAAATTTTCCCCATTTCAAAGAAATGTTTCGTATGTAAAAAAGCAACACTCAGTATGAGACGTTTAGGAATTCAAAAAATAGCAAAAATGTTGAAAACAATGTATCCGGATTTTGACGTGGGTGTTCAGGATGACGGTGATACAATAGATATGAATCGGCAAATCATTATAGGCACACAGCATCTTGTTTCCCATGTACATGACATTTCACCATCTCTTTTGATTTTTACTGATGCTGATATGATTGCGGCAAGAAGCGCTTTCAGAAGTGAAGAAAAGTTTTTCCTGCTTGTTGAAAAAATAAAAAGAATGATGGAGCCGCAGCATATGATCATTATTCAAACCAGAAATCCAGGACTTGAACTTTACACAGATGTTGTTAACAATAGCCATGAAAGTTTCTACAGCCGTGAGCTGGCGATAAGAAACAGTCTTATGTTTCCGCCTTATGGAGATTTCATTGAGATTGGCGTTTCTGGGAAACATTGGAAGAAAAACAAAGATGAGATATTTGAGAAACTGAAAAAATCTGGTGAAATTTATGAGGTGTCTGAAAAGATGAAAAAAACAGTATTTTTATGGAAAATTACAGAAAGAAATAATGCTTTTGAAATTCTCAAGAATGTGCTTGAAAAATACAGGATACACAATTATTCCATTGATATAAATCCATATTTTTAAGAAATTTTCAGCAATACTTTCATTACAGCAACAGCCATAATAATTTTGATTGCCAGAAATATTGTGCAGGTTATTGTAATACCAAAAATTGGGACAAGGACTGTTGCAGTAAGTAAACTGCCTGTGGTTGCACCGATAAGGTCTATGGTATAGAACCTGCCTATGGAATCCGTAAGAGTTTTATCATCTGTCAGATAAAGACTGTTAATTAAAGGAAATTCCCATCCAGCAAAAAATCCCGCAGTAGCCATCACAATGAAAAGAACAATTCCAGGTAGATATATTTTTGTGAGTAAAATGGCAAGGCAAATACTTAAAATAGCAAAAACTGCCTGTATGACCTGCCATATGAAAAGATTTTTTGAAAAATTTTTCATTTTTTTTACGTAAGTTGGAAAAATTATACTTCCCGCAGCCATACCACCCATAAAAACTCCTGTGAGTATGCTTAAATAAAAATATACTGAACCAAAATTAATCTGGAACAGAAAAAGGTAAATGAGTTCCCATGCAATTGATAGCAAACCTGTTGAAAACATTGTCAATTCAAGTATCCTGGTTTTTGTTGGTGTTTTTACAACATATATAATCGTGCAGACAAGAAAAATGGTTAGTAATACAATGCTTATGGTGACATAATGATTCATATCACAGGATTTTTTGCCACTTTCTGACATTGAAATCCAGTACTTAATAGCGGGTATTATAATAATGGGTTTCAATTGAGTGTTAATCAATATCTTGTCAGTGCTTATCATTTCAAGGAAATGATGTCTTTTTCCTGTATCTAACCTATCAGAAACATAAAAATCAGTAACCAAACCTGTTTGAATTTGTTTCTTTTTTGACTGGGAAATAATGAAGGAAGACGAAAATTCAGGCATGTTAGAGTTCACCGCAGCGCAATAACCGGTGAAATATCCAGGAATTACGTGAACCGATGGAAAAACATTTTTCAAAGTTGCGTACGTGATGTTGTGAACGTCTGCAAGTGGTTCGGACATATATTCAGGAGAACCCGGAAGCAAGGTATAAAAAATTCCATCCTGCGAAAGATGGGTTTTTACAAGGTTGTAGAATTCTTTCGTATAAAAATTTGCGATTTTTAATGAGAAAGGAAGCCCTGCGTCATGAATAATGACGTCCCAGTGTTTTTTTGTTTTTTTGAAAAAACTGATAGCATCGTCTTGCATAATATTGACCTTACCACTTTCGTATCCAGGAAAATACGATGAAGAAAAATGTTTGATGACATTGACCAGTTCCGGGTTGATTTCAACGCAATCAATTGTTTCTGGATGATATTTGAGAATTTCAGGAATAATTCCTTTCATTCCGGCTCCAATAACAAGGATCTGTGTTGTTTTTTTTGCATAAAGTAAAGGGAAGTGAGCAGTGCTTTCAATCCATTCAATATCCGGGTAAGGCGTTGTGAACAATAAGTTTCCATCCATCATAAAGGACAGCTCTTTATTGTTTTCAATGACAGTAATGTTTCCATAATGTGTATTTTTATAAAATACAGGAGGATTTTTGATATTCCACTGTTTCATCAAAGTTATGGTATTCAATGTTGAATAAAAATCACCAGGATATACAAAAAGAAAAAGTATGATGAAGTAAGGAATAGTCATAAAGATTTTAGCAGTTTTCTTAATAAAAGATGAAAAGAGGGGGAGACATGAAAGCATGCTTAAAAGTATAATGATGGCGGATGTTTGAAATGGATTTGTATGTCTTTGGAGTAGAAACGCGAAAAAAAATCCACCTGTTAAGGCACCGGCTGCTTCAAAACCGTACATTAATCCAGTAATTTTTTCATCAGCAGTGTTTTTACGAAATACACTTCCACCAATGACAAATCTCATTCCCTGGGAAAAATTAAATATGCCAGCAGTAATCAATGTTAAAACAATGAGCTGTGTAATATTAAGCATTTCTCCCGGGAAAAGGTTGAATACAGTTCTGCATAATCTTATTAAAGTCAAACTTAAAAATAACCAGAATCCTTCAAAAACGGTAAGAAGATAAAAAGTAAGGGTGGGATTTCTTACAGGATTTTTTGCTGCGAAAAAACTGCCTGCTGCCCCAGCAATCACCCATATTGAGAGCATAATTCCAAAGGACAACTCATTTCCATGAAGAACAATGTAGAACTCTCTCAGAAGTAATGACTGAGCACATAAACTTGCAAAACCCTTGAAAAAGAATACAAAAGGAATCATTTAGATGTGATGCTGACAATTTTAGAAAAAAACAGTATATCTATTTATTTTTTTCAGCATCTTCCAGTACTGAGTAATCAACCTGAACCTTATATTTCTTTTTCAACTGTTCTTCAATCTGAAGTATTTTTTGTTCTTCAAGTTTTCTTTTGATTTCCTGATGAACTTCATTAAATGTTTTTTGTTTTGGTTCTTCAATATCATCAACCCTGATAATGTGATATCCAAACTGGGTTTTTACAATGTCGCTGGTTTCTCCCTTTTTCAACGAGAAAGCTACATTTTCAAATTCTTTCACAAATATGCCTTTTTGTGCCCAGCCGAGGTCTCCGCCCCTTTGTTTTGTTGCATCTATATTGTTCTGACTTGCAAGTTCTCCGAAATCAGCGCCTTCCTTCAATTGATTCAGAATTTGTTTTGCCTGCTGTTGGTCCTGAACAATAATATGCCTCAGTTTTCTTCGTTCAGGCGTTTCGTATGCCTGGGGATTTTTTTGATATGTTTGTTTTATGTCTGTTTCTGTAACTGGATTTTCACGCAATATGTTGGAAACGTAATTGTTAATCAGATACATTGTTTTTGCTCTCTCAATGTATTTTTCCTGTTCAGGGGTGAGATTAATTCCTGCATCTTTTGCAGCAGTCGTAAAAAGTTTTTCTCTCACGAACTGGTCAAGAATCCTTTTTTTCATGTCATAATTCAAACTGGCAAATCTGCTTTTCATCTGGTCAAGATTCTCCTGAAATTCCTTCAAAGTGAGAGTTTTTCCTCCAATTTTTGCAATAACCTTACTTTTTTCTTGCTCTCCCGCACAAATACTTACAAGGCATACAAGCAAGAGCATGATAAATTTTTTCATGCGTTCCTCCTGTTGGTTTTTGTAGTATCAATTGTATGTATTCCTGTAGTTAATGTCAATTTTTTATTGACCTGCTGGTGAAAAATGAGTATAATTCTAAGACGGCCAGGTAGCCAAGCGGCAAGGCGACGGTCTGCAAAACCGTTATTCACCGGTTCAAATCCGGTCCTGGCCTCTTTTCAAAATAATCCCTTATCAAGCATGTCAATGATTTCAAAAAGATTATTGCATATTTTTGAAGGATTACTTACCATAATCTGGTCAATCGTTGAAGAACCTGTACTTACGATCAATGTATCAATGCCCGCCTTTTTACCTGTGACAGCATCAATGTCCATGTCTCCGATAAATACTGCTTTTTCTTTCTCAAGACCGAAAAATTCCAATACTTTAATAAGCATTTCAGGATCTGGTTTCTGATTGGCAACCTGGTCTCCGAACACTGTGTAATTGAAAAAACTTTCTATTCCAAGATTTTTGATGATCAACATACCTGATTCAGAGGGTCTATTTGAAGCCACAGCAATAAACCTGTTAGAGTTTTTCAGTTTTTCAAGAAGTTGTTTTGCTCCTGGCATCAGACGCACCTTTCCATTCAAAGATTTCAGATGATATTCTCTGTAAATTTTTCTTGCTTTTTCCACATCCTCTGGTTTGAAAAAGACAGGTATGTAATGCTTATCACCATGTCCGACAGCTCTCTTTGCTGTTTCAAAATCCACAGGCGGATACCCAAGCGATGAGAGAGTATACAATAATGTCTCCCATATTGCTTGATAAGCGTCCATTAATGTGCCGTCAAGGTCAAAAATAAAAAGATGTTTCTTCATGATGGATTGAATTATACTGGATTTTTTGAGAAAATCAAGCCCATGGATAAACCATTTCTTGTTATTACCATGTCTAAAAATTGACAATACGGTGGTATGGTTATAAATTATTATTGGAGGAAAAATGAAAAAAGTAGTCGTTATATTACTTGCAGTAACATTTGCAGGAACACTGGTTTATGGCAGGGACATGCCTGTTATCCGGATGAACGAACCCGGTCAGGCGCCTGGAGATAACCCTGCACTTGCAGGCAAAGTAAAAGAATTGCTTGAAATACAGAAGAAAATGTTTGACATTGAAAGAACTGTGATTCAGCAAGATCAAGAACTCAAACAACTGGCAGAACAGATAAAAGTTCTTCAGACACAATTACGAAACAGGATAGAAGAAAAATTGAAAGATAACATGGATTATCAAACGCTGAAACAGCGTCGTGAACAGATCCGACTGGAATACCAGAGAACAGATTTTAAAAAAATAGATAATTTCAAAAAAACACAACCTTAATGCAATGTCCAGATAGTTTCTTCCTTCCGACAAAAATGTTATCATAATTTTATGTTTGGTGGACTGGATCTCATAGTAATAATGTTTTTTCTGGGTGGAATCCTCGGAGGAGCAGGCAGGGGATTCCTCGGCACAGTAATTGATATTTGTGGTATTATTTTCGGTATTTTTATTGGTTCATTTGTTTATGCGGCGCCCGTTAAACTTTTTGCAAAGTTTGGTATCACAGGTACACCTGTTGAACTTATTTTTTTCATCCTTTCAAGTATTGTTTTTGCATTGACCTTTATTTTATTACTTGAGGCATTAAGAAAAAAGGTTGAAATCAAGCCAGCCATTGATAGAATTTTTGGAGGCATATTCGGTAGTATCAATGGATTTGTAGCAGCTGCCAGCATTCTTGTGGTTATGAGTTCATCTGTTCGCATGGGACAGGAAATAGACCAGGCAAAATTTGCGCCACGTGTAAGGGACGGATTGCTAAAGTTTTATGAAAAGATTGAGCGACACAACTTTACACTTCCAAAGATTATTATTCTTCCTGTTGCCTATAAGGATGAATTTGGAAACAATGTTAAAACCGCAAAATTCGTTAAGATGAACTTTACAAAATTTGAAGGGTACACCTGTATTAACTGCGGCGGAAAGGTGAAATTTGCTGGTTATTTTACAAAATACGGAGTTGGACTTGTGCCGAAACTGGTATGTGAAAAATGTGGTCGCACATCAGACGGTTGCCAGACATATGAAGGATATCACAAACTTTACAATGCCTGCGTGGTCGAACTTGCACGTCAGGGGATGAAATTTGACTGTGGTACATGGCCAAATCATACATGGGTTACCCCCACAGGACCGTGTCCTGTTGACAATAATTCTCTTGAATTGTTTTTATGGCGCGAACCAATTAAATATTGATTCTGATGACACCAGTTCATACCATTGAATCTTTGTTAACCGGTTTAATCGCAGGTTTTATCTGCGGTTTAACAGGTATGGGTGGCGGTACTATTTATGTACCAGTGTTCTATTTTCTGTTTGGTTTCTCAATAAAAAAGGCAATTGGAACAAGTTTGCTCGTAATATTTATTTCGTCTGTTTCTGCTTTTTTTGCCCATGCCAGGGGCAGGCAGATAGATTTTAAGATGTCAATCTATTTAGTCGTTTCTGGAATTATCGGTGCGCAAATCGGAAGCGCAATTACTGCACGACTTCCGGATATTGCAGTGAAAATTTTCTTTATATGTTTAACAATGTTTCTTTCTTTTAACATGTGGCGGGATAGAAAGAATGAGGTGGAAAGTTGCCCCGCGAATATGAACTTTTCACCGGTTAAATTGACATTGATCGGATTGACCGGTGGAGTTATCTCAGGTATGGGAGGAGTGGGTGGTGCCATTGTTCTGGTGCCACTGTTACATTTATGTTGTGGTGTACCTATGAATATTTGCATTGGCACAACACTGTCGGTTGTGATATTTAATTCCCTCTCAGGTGTGATAGGCTATTTTTATCACAACCTTGTGGATGTTCAAACAGGGACAGTAACAGGAATTGTGGCTGTTTTCACTGCTGTTGCGGGCGCAAAACTCAGTATGAAAACACCCACTCGAAAATTGAGAAAAATATTTTCAGTGATACTTCTAATGGCAGGACTTGCTGTTGTTTTCGGAAGATAACATTGTTTTGATTTGTGGTAATCTGGTATAATAAAACCATGGAACAGAAATCAAAAGCATTGGCAGTACTCAAAGAAAATGAACTGATTGAAAGGGCAAAAAATAAAGACCATGCTGCGTTTGAAGAACTGGTGAAAAGGAATCAGGCGCGGATTTATAACCTTGGTCTAAAACTCCTTGGCAACAAAGAGGATGCTGCTGACCTTTTACAGGAGACCTTCATCAATGCATACTATGCACTCCCAAAGTTTGAAGGCAAATCTGCCTTTTCAACCTGGCTGTACAGAATTGCCACAAACAATGCTTTTATGAAAATGAGAAAGAAAAAAATCCCACTTGTCCGATTTGAATCAGACAGGGAAGATTCTGAACAACGATATTTCACTGATGTGCCTGACTGGTCAAACGACCCCAGGGCTCATTTGAAAAATGAGGAACTTAAGGTGCTGCTTGAAAAATCAGTTGATTCTCTTCCCGGTAAATACAAGACAATTTTTGTTCTCCACGATATTGAAGGTTTTTCCATAGAAGAAATCAGCAAAATGCTTGATTTGTCTGTGCCTGCGGTTAAGTCAAGAATTCATAGAAGCAGGATGTTTTTAAGGGATAAACTCTCTCAATATTTCCAGTTACATGCGGGACAGGGAATACGGGTATGAAATGTAAAAAATATTGTGAATTGATTTCTTTGTATCTTGACAGGGAACTGGACCAGATGCTTATTGATGAGCTTGAAGAACATCTTTCATTATGCAGGAATTGTCTGGCTTTTTTTCATACGATGGAAAAAACGGTTTCGCTGTCCAGAACATATTACAAACACAGGTGTTGTAAGGTTCCCAGGAATGTTTCCTCACAGATATTTTACAGGCTTCGGATTATATACAAAGAAGAAAAATTTTAGGCCTCTTCTCAAATGAAATACTCAATCAAGGGCTGGGTTAAAAACTCTTTTTGTGACTGGGACTCAAAGGTTTCCTCAGTGATTTTTCTACCACAATGCAATATGCGATGTCCTTTCTGTCAGAATCAGGAACTTGTAGAGCGTTACGATGACCTTGAAGATATTGACTGGCAAACTATTAAAAATTATCTTAAAGAAAACAGGGATTTTCTTGATGGCATTGTCATTACGGGAGGAGAACCTTTTGTGTCAGATTTTCTTTTTGATCTTGTCAAAGAGGTGAAGACAATGGGTTTGGGTATCAAGATTGATACCAATGGGACTTTCCCGGAACAACTGAACACATTGATAGATACAGGGATGATCGATTGTGTTGCAATGGATGTAAAAAATGCATTAAACACAGATGCCTATTCAAAAGCGTGTGGCATAAACATTACTGATGGGATGCTTGAAAAAATAGTTCAATCAACAAAAGTTTTGATGAATTCAGGTATTGATTATGAATTCAGAACAACAATTGTTCGTAGTTTGCACTCATCAGAAGATATCAGGGGAATCGCAAAATATTTAAATGGAGCCAAAAAGTATGTTCTTCAACAGTATAGACCGATGGGTGTAAAAAAAGGTTTTGATGGTGGAGAACTGTTCTCAAAAGAAGAACTTGACAATTTATGTAAGGATATTTCACAATTTTTCCAGCAATGTTTTGTGAGATTCTATGGCTGAACTCATCGGAAACATAAACGTTTCATGGTATGCCTGGGTCGGAGTAAGTTTTCTTGCCGGAATTATTTCTTTTTTTTCTCCCTGTGTGTTGCCGCTTATTCCGGCATATTTCTCTTTCATTCTTGGTTCTTCAGTGTACGAACCTGAAAAGAGTAAAGGACACCTTATACGGTCTGTCATACTTATGTGCTGTGGTTTTACCATTGTTTTTGTTACTCTTGGGGCTTCTGCTACAGGCATTGGCAGGTTCCTTGCGTCTCATATGAGTTTTTTTAAGTTACTGGCAGGAATTATTATGCTTGTTTTTGCTCTTGAAACCCTTGAATTGACACATATTTTTTCATTTCACAAAGGTTTTTCTCCTGAATTCAGGAAAAAACCTGTAGGTTTGAACGCGATAATTTTTGGCGTTGTACTCGGGATTTCTTGGACTCCATGCGTGGGACCGATACTCGGTGCGATACTCACGATGGCTGCCACACAGGAAACAGTAGCAAAAGGTATACTGCTTTTATTTGTATATTCTCTTGGTTTATCTGTACCACTGATTATTTTTGCTGTATTTTTTTCACAGATGAAAAAATTTCAGAAATTTATGATAGTTCATGCCAGAAAAATAAGAATTGTTGCTGGTAGTGTCTTACTTCTTTTTGCTTTTTATCTTCTTTCCCGGGGGCGAGTATGGATGTGATTGTTATTGGGGCTGGGCCGGCGGGTATTTCTGCGGGTATTTACGCTGCAAGGGCAAATATGTCTTTTATGGTTATTGAAAAAATGTATCCTGGGGGGAAACTGGTATGGATTGAAAAAATCGAAAATTATCCAGGATTTCCAGATGGTATCCCAGGACCTGATCTTGCAGAAAGATTTTATAGACAGGCAACAGCACTGAAGGTAAACTTCGTTTTTCAAAATGTTGACAGGATAGAAAAAGTTCAAGAACATTTCAGGGTTTTTTCTGGTAATGAGTATTATGAAGCCAGATATATTATTGTTGCTTCTGGGTCTGTTCCCAAGAAACTTGGGATTAAAGGAGAAGACACATTTGTTGGCAGAGGTGTATCATATTGCGCTATCTGCGATGGGGCTTTTTTCAGAAACAAAAGAGTTGCTGTTATTGGTGAAGGGAAACATGTTATCACGGACATTAACTATCTTAAGGGTCTTGCATCTGTGACATGGATTAGAAAACCCACAGGTCAATCCCAGAACGTGGAAGGCGTGAATATTATTAACGGGGTTCCCCTTGAAATTGCAGGCGAAGGTGTTGTCAAAGGTATTGTAGTACAAACTGAAAAAGGAATAACAACGGTTGAAACGGATGGGGTTTTTATATTTGCCGGATTCAAGCCCTCTTTTGAATTCCTCCCTCCAGAAGTGACACTGGACCAATCGGGTTACATAAAAACAGATAGCACTCTTCAGAGTTCAATGAACGGGATTTATGTCTGTGGAGATATTCGGTCTGGTTCTTTGAAACAAATTGTATCTGCGGTCAGCGATGGAGCAGTGGCTATTAATGAAATTAGAAAAAAATTATAGATCAATCCGTCTTGCTAACCTTTTCAATTTTGTCACGGGTCTGTTGAAGGTTTGTTTTAAGTTTTTCAAATTCAGCAATCATCCTGTCAACTTCAGCAATGGTCTGGTCAAGATTCTTTGAAATACCACCAATGGCTTGAATCTGGGAATCCAACTGTTCAATACGCGTTTGAAGTTCTGCCATTTTCTTTTTTGAATATGCGTATTCGCCAATAAATGCAACCCATCCTGAGAGAATCAAAATGACACCCGCCCAGATCAATAATTTTATTTTTTTCATTTTTTCTCTGGCTCCATTGATATTGCGTCTTTTGGACATTCGTGCGCGCAAATCCCACAACCCTTGCAATAATCGTAGTCAAATTCAAAAAACTTTCCATCCTTTGTTTTGATAGCAGAATCCGGGCAATAAACCCAGCAAATAAGACAGTGAATACACTTTTCTGGAATATGAACCGGTCTTACGCTTCTCCAGTTACCCGTTTTAAATTTTTTCGATGTACCTGCTTCCAGAACATCACCTTCTGGTAGTTGCTTCCAGGATAATTTTTTTTCTTCCACCAGTCACCTCCATCAGTTTGATATTTTCACCTGGTTATATGCCATTTCAATTGCCTTGATATTTCCTTCAATAATTTCTGGTCTGTTCCTGAACTTTGCCTCAAGTTTGTGTTTAATGTCTTCAATAACTTCTTTGATGTCAAGCATTCCGGTGACCTTGATAAGAGCGCCCATCATTGGAGTATTCGGAATTTCTCTGCCAATTGTTTCAATGGATATTCTGGATGCATCCACTGTACAGATACGACCCTTAAATTTTAAACTTTCGGCAAATTCTGATGGTTCTTTTGAAGAATTAAGAAGTATAATACCTTTTTCAGGCTCCAGACCTGATATTACATCTACCTGGTCAACAAGTGATACATCAAGCACAACTACTACATCAGGGTTCAAAATAGGACCGTGAGTTCTGATAGGGCTTGAACTGATTCTGTTGAAGGACACAACAGGAGCACCCATTCTTTCGGGGCCATATTCAGGAAAGGCCTGGATGTATTTGCCTGTGGAACAGGCAGCATCTCCGAAAAGAAGTGCTGCAGTTTTTGCACCCTGTCCGCCACGCCCATGCCAGCGAATTTCAAACATTTCTTTCATGTGGCATCTCCTTTTCGTAAAGCAAAAGAAAACTGTTTATGAAGCCAATTTCTAAAACACTGACAAAAATCCCTTTCAGAACAAGCCATACAGAAGATGATAAATTATACATTTTTTCTGGCAAATAAACAAGAAATAACACCGAGCAAAAATACAGGAAAGAAATGATAATAATTTTGTCAAGAACCTTTTTGCTGAAAAAGATACTTGTTTTGATTGATTCAAGAATCGGACTGTCCTGGCTGAACATCACTATCGGAGAAAAAAGCGAGAGAACGAAATAATAGGATGGAAAAGCAAGCCATACCAGCCACAATAACACAATGCCTGCAGCCGCAGGAATAGAAAGTCTACCTGTGGCTTGAGCAACAAGCATAAGTAATCCTGTGATTAAAGCGATAAAAATCACAAACAATAGTTTTATCAAAAGAAAACGGGTGAAAAACCTCAAACAGTTCATTAAAAACGTTCTTACTGTCAGGGTTGTCCCATCCAGAACATTTTTCAGAGAACCATAAACACCGCATGTCAGGAAATTTTCAACAAGAAAGATTATCATGAGCCAGAGTAACTGGTTTTGTGCGTCTTTTTTGAATATGTACTCAATAGCTTGCATCAAGAAAAGAGTTGAACAGAATACAACGAGAAAGAGTTTAATTCTGTCCCTGTTGAATGAGAAA
>ERZ795060.1911-NODE-1911-length-22640-cov-4.504716_pt1 | contig 22640 bp, 16 predicted proteins | sample MGYA00375144_ERZ795060 | MGnify/ENA primary metagenome ERZ795060 (study PRJEB30189, sample SAMN05720157) | activated sludge metagenome | isolation source: anaerobic digester from wastewater treatment plant | place: Japan | collected 2015-05-15 ...
GGCCGTACGGGCTGCGCCGCATGAAGTGGTCGATCTCCGCCTCGTCGTCGTACACGCACACGGGCAGCACGGGGCCGAACTGCTCCTCGTGGTCGAGCTGCATGTCGGGCGTGACGGGGTACACGACCGCCGGCGAGAAGAAGGTGCCGGCGAGCGCGATCGCACCGACAGCGAGCACACCAGAGAACAGTCGCTTCGATTTCATCCTGACATCCTTTCCAGAAGAGCCGCTGGTCTGGGTCGATTCGTTTGTTGGACGGGCGGCTCGATCCGTCCGGAGTTGCTTGAGATTCACCGAGACGCTATTTCGCTGGGAGAGGTTCCCGCACTTCATACCAGCGGGGTGACTCGGGTGCTGCACTGAACCAGATGCCGACCAGACCCCGGACTTCCGTGGGAACCGGCTGGCCCTCAGCCCGAGGCTTGGCACCGGGGTCTTCATACTGGAACCGCAGCCCGCCGGTCGTGGACTCACCCGAGGAAATCGGGTCCTTCATCGTCACGCCGCCCTCATCCGGGAGAAAGACCATCTTCGCCACCCCCTGGCTGGGGTCGGTCAAGGCGATCGTAACGCTCTGATTATCCCCAAAAACGGTGGCTCTGAGCGTCTTTCTTCCAATATCCGGAGATGCGGGTAGTTTGGAACGGGCCGTCGCGATGTCCGCAGCAGCGCTCGAATCCGTAGGTTTGACGCCCGCCGGCAGGATCGGGATTTCGAGGAAATCAGCCCCCGTTTCGAGGACGCACCCCGACTCGCACACCAGCCACTCCAGGTTGGCGGCGATCGTCAGCGTCGATCCCGCGGCGTCCTTCGACACTGTCACCGGAAAGAGCACCGTGAACCGTTCGTGGTAGGTGTAGTTGATGATGTCGCCATCGACGATGTCGCGCTCGGGAACCGGCCATTGACCCTCGCCGACCGAGATTCCCGCCGGAAGACCCCAGGTTATCTGGAACGGCATGCCCGCGACATTCTGGCCCTTCCAGTACATGTGCCAGCCCGGGCGGATCTCGAATGTCAGGGCGAGTGTGCCTGTCTCGCCGGCGACCAGAGCGGTCGTAGCGCACGCGAGCGAGGGTTTGGCGTTGCGTTGCACGTCCGGGGCCTTGGATTCTGAGGGGGAGTTCGTGCCCGCCGTGTTCTGCGCTGCGCCGGTTGCCAGCGCGGCGCCCCAGCACGCGAGGAGGGCGGAGGAAACAGCGAGTTTGGGCATGGGCAAGAGGGATCTCCGGAAGTTTCGCGTGGGTGCTGAATCACCATTACCGGCCGAACTCGAACCGGTTGGCCGATACTGTTTACGCTATGAAACCGACCAAACTCGCGAAGTGGACGATGGTCAGACCCCTGCTCATGCTGTGCGTGCTCGCGTGCGTCGGCGTCTTCGGGGTCGGGTGCACGCCCGACGTTTCGGACAAGGACATCGCGTCCATTGATCTTTCGGCGGTGCGTCGCATGGTGCAGTCGGAGAAGCCGGGCTCGTACAAACTGGTCGATGCGCGAAAGTCGGCAGAGTACCGCCTGGGTCATCTGCCGGGCGCGATCAGCCTGCCGATCACCGCCATACCGGAGAACGCTAAGCTAGACCCCGCGATCGCCGATTCCGGTTCGGTTGTGGTCTATGGCGCGAACCCGGGTTCCGGTCTGGCGCGCGGCGTTGCGAAGCGGATCTATCTGGCCGGGCAGAAGAAGGTGCGGCTGTTCGAGGGCGGCTTTGACGCCTGGGTCGCCGCCGGCCTGCCGGTGGAGAAGCCGAAGGACGGCTCGGACGAACCCGCGAAACCGTAGAAATCGTGCCGCGGTGTCGACGTCATGGACCTTGCGCGGCGTTCACCCTCCACGAAACGACGAAGCGCCGATCTGCCCGATGATCGCGAGCGGCAGAACGATCGCCCAAGCCGGCGCCCGCCAGAGCAGCGCGACGAAGGCGGCGGCGGCGATTGCCGCATCAAGCGTGCTGTGAATCGTTCCGGTGATGAGCGGATCGATGAGCGCCCCCAGGAGCACCCCGACCACGGCGGCGTTGGCGCCGCGGAGCGCGGCCTGGGCGTCGGCACGCCGACGCAGGCGGTCCCAGAACGGGAGTGCGCCAACCAGAAACAGATCGCCGGGCAGGAAGAGCGCGGTCAGGGCCAGCAGCGCGTGGGTGAGCGAACGCGGCCACTCGTGCATCGCCGCGCCGAGGTAACCGGCGAAACTGAAGAGCGGTCCAGGGACGGCCTGCGCCGCGGCGTAGCCGGCGAGGAACTGTTCGTCGCTGAGCCAATGCCGCGGCACGAGTTCCTCGCGCAGCAGCGGCAGCACGACGTGCCCGCCGCCAAAGACCAGTGAGCCGGCTCGATAGAAGGCGTCGAACTCCTGGAGAAGCCGAGGGGCGCCGGGGGCGCGCACGGCGAGCGGCAAGGCCGCCAAGAGCACCAGAGCCGCCAGAAGACAAGCCGCACCGGTGCGGCGTGACAGCGTGGTCAGGTCTGCGTGCGCGGGCGAGGTCGGATCGGCGCCCGACCGCTTCAAGAACGCCCATCCTGCGAGTCCTCCGAACGCGATCACCCCGACCTGGACCCACGCCCCGGGGAGCAAGAGCACGCCCGCGCTCGACGCGAGCGCCAGTGCGGCGCGCGGCATGTCGGGCGTCAGGCGACGAGCCATCGACCACACCGCGTGCGCGACGACAGCGACCGCGGCGAGTTTGAGGCCGTGGATCCACCCCGCGCCGACGACCGACTGGATTGGCGAGAGGCCGCACCCCAGCGCGATCATGAGCGCAGCGCTGGGCGCGAGGAACGCGAGCGTCGCGGCGATCGCGCCGGCCATCCCGGCACGCTGCAGGCCGATGGCGAAGACCGCCTGGCTGCTCGCCGGCCCGGGAAGGAACTGGCAGAGCGCGACCAGGTCGGCGAAGGCCGACGCGGTCAACCAGCGCTTTCGATCAACGAACTCGCGTTGCAGGTAGCCCAGGTGGGCGATGGGCCCGCCGAAACTCGTGACGCCGAGGCGCGCAAAGACGAGCGTGACTTCGAGCACTCGCCGGGAAGATGTCACCGAACACCGCCGCATCGGGGCCGAAGGTCATGGACCGTTCCGGGCAGCCTGCGTGCAGCGCACGACGCCATCACTTGCCGTCCATCGCGGGATCTTCGACCTTCACTGCGGGGTCCTGGTCGTCGGTGTTCTCGGCCGGCTTGTCCTCGGGGGCGGCTTCCTCGCTCGGCTTGGTTTCGGGCACGGCCTTGTCCGCTTCGAAAACGCCCGACGGATTGAGCACATCGACGCGGCGCGCGGCCACGATGTTCAGGTGCAGCGCTTCGTCGAACCGGCTCTCGCCGAGGATGCCCACGACCTTGCCCGACTTGGTGAGCAGGTCGATGCCGGGGCGGGCGACCACGTAGCCGATGGTGCGGGTCGAGGCGCTGTCCGCGGCTTCGACGCGGAACATGAGCGGCATGCCGCGCTTCCCGTCATAGACGGTGCTGGGCACGATGCGCCCGACGATGGTGTACACGGCCTGCTTCTGGGCCGCGTCGACCGCCTGGCGGACTTTGATCTCCTTGTCGTCGTACTTCGCGGCGGCGCGGAGTTTGGCCGAGCGCTCGAGCAGTTCCTTCTTGAGTTTGAGGGCTTCGAGGCGGCGTTTCAGCCCGCCCTTGACGCTCTCATCGCTCGAAGCCGCGATGCGCCGGTTGAACTCGGCAATGACCGCGTCGATCTCCTCACCCTTGGCGGAGGGGTCCATGACGGCCTCGAACTTCTCCGCGAGCAGCGAAACGTCTTCCACCGGCTTGGGCAGCTCCGGAGGAGCCGGCGTGACGGCGGGCGCAGGGGCAACCGGCGCGGTGCCGGTGGGGCCGGGTGTTGCGCCAGGGGTCGAGCCCGGCGCGTTGGTACCGGTCGGAACGGGCGTGACGCCGGGGCTTACGCCGGGCAACGGCGCTGCTCCGGCGCCCGCAGCGCCGGGCGCGGGGGTCGCGCTGCCCGGAGCAGCGGCGCTGGGCGACGCCGCACCGGAGGCGGGTTGGCCGGAGGCGGGCTGCGCAGGGGGCGTGGGCGCGTTCGCCTTCTCCCATGCCGCGGCCTCTTCGGGTGTGGCGCGGCGAACGGTCTGCAGGCCGACATAACCGCGGGATCCGGCCGGGGCGGGCACCAGGTAGCCGTACACGCGTCCGTCCGCGGTCTTCAGGGCTTCGCTCACTTCCATCGAGGTGCCTGCGGGGAGCGCCGAATCGAGCAGCGGCCACCAGTTGTTCCGCTCGGCGACTTTCTCGTTGGCCGCCATGAGTTTGCTGGGGGAGAGGAGTTTGATCGACTTGCCGTCCGGCGCAGCCTGGGCATCCTCGGCCTTGACGAACGCGCGCATGCCGGGGAGGTACTGCACGCGCAGCCAGGTCGCGCCTTCGCCGTCCACACGCAGCATCTGTCCCGCCTTGGCACGGGCGACGGCGTAGAACGCCCCGCCATCGGAGCACTTGATCTCGGTGTTGTCCTGAAGCACGACGACCAAGTACGGGGCCGCGTCCTTGACGTCGGCACGGGCCGCCTGAACACTCAGGGCCAGCCCAACGGCGCACGCGAGGGCGGGCGCGGCGTGGCTAAGGCAGACGGAGCGGAGCGAGGCGGCCAGAAGACGGGCGACGACCTTGCGCGACATGGGGACGATCTCCGAGAAAATCGGGTCCGCGGCACCCGGCCCGAGGCCGACCTTGGCCACGCGCCGGTGCGGGGTTCCAATGCTAGGGCAAGCGCGCGAGCGCATGGCAGGCAAGGCGGATGTTCCGACACGTCGAGCCGGCGTCGACCAAGCCTGGCGCTTGCGCGTGAGCCCTCTTTGATTTACAGGGCGGGCCCCGTTACCTTTCCCGAACAGCCGACGACTCCTTGAAAAGGACTTCCGAGCTTGAAACGCATGAAGCGTCGAGATTGGGCCAACGCCCAAAGCGTGCAGCAGACCCACCGGTCGCGGGGGGGCGTGGTGCGGGTCGCCGCGCTCCTGCCGGCCGCGGCGGTGATTCTGGCCAGCGGGTGCGCGACCCCGCTGCACCCCGAAAACGATCGCGATCTTCGCCGGTCGGTGCGCGAGTCGGCGCGCCGCGAGTTGCTGGAGGCCGAGCGGTACCCTGACGCGCGCGAACTTGTGCGCACGAACCGACCCTTGACCCTGGGGATCAGCCCGGAGGTCATGGCGGAACTGGAGAAGATGGCCGGCCCGCGATCCTACCCGGAGATCCCGGCGCTCGGACCGAACATCTTCGGCGCCGAGCAGCAGACGGCGACCATCTCGCTCCAGCAGGCGATCGCGTCCACGGTCGAGAACAACCTGAACGTCGAGTTCGCGCGCCTGGCGCCGGCGATCAGCCAGGCTCAGGTCGTCGCCGCCGACGCCGCGTTCGACTGGGTGCTCTTCGCCAACAGCCAGTGGGCCGAGACCGATCAGCCGCGCGTCTCGTCTTCGATCAACGGCATCGCGGCGGGCGTTCAGGGCGACCAGCGTCAGGTGATCGATTCGACCGTCGGCGTACGCAAGCCGCTCATCTCCGGCGGGCAGTTGTCGGTCCAGCACCAGTTCACGTACACCGACAACGAGACCGACAGCCTCTCGACGCTCCCCGACCCCGCCAACGAGAGCAACATCGTGGTTCAGTTGGACCAGCCGCTGCTCCGCAACTTCGGGTCCGACACGGCGCTGGCGGCGGTGCGTCTGGCCAAGAACACGGAGCGCGACGAAATCCAGAACCTCAAGGGTCAGCTCATCACGAACACGACGGACGTCGAGGCGGCCTACTGGAACCTCGTCCGTTCGGTGAGCGACCTGCAGATCACGCAGCGGCTGCTCGAACGCGGCGAGGAGGTCTTCGACAAAATCTCGAAACGCGGACTCGACGTGAAGCAGTCTGACCGCGCCGACGCGGCTTCGCAGGTGGCCAGCCGTCGCGCCGACGTGCGCTCCGCCCAGAAGGTGCTGCGCGACGCCTCCGATCGTCTCAAGGTGCTCATGAACGACCCGCGGTTCCCAGTCGGGTCCGAGGTGCTGCTCCTGCCCGTGGACACGCCCGTCGATCAGCCCGTGAAGTTCAGTCTCATCGATTCCCTCAACACCGCGCTAGCCAACCGTCCGGAAGTGCAGCGGGCGGTCATCTCCGTCGACAACACGGCCATCCGCCTTCAGCAGGCGGACAACGCCCGCCTGCCGCTGCTGAACCTGCGGGCCCTCACTCGCATCTCGGCGCTCGAGGGCAATGTCGGGAGCACCTACGGTGAGATCTCCGACGCCGATTACGTCGACTACCAGATCCGGCTGGACTTCGAGCAGCCCATCGGCAATCGCGCGGCGGAGGCCGGCTACAGCGTGCGGCGGTTCGAACGCATGCAGGCCACGGTCGCGCTCCGCAACACGGTGCAGGGCGTGGTTTCCGAGGTCAAGTCGGCGCTGCGAGACGTCGAGCTCAACTACGCCCTCATCGACGAACGGCGCACCGCACGGATCGCCGCCGCCGAGACCGTCCGCACCCTGCTCGTCGAGGAGCAGACAGTGCAGGCGCTGACCCCCGAGTTCCTGGACCTGAAGCTGCGTCGCCAGCAGGCGCTCGCCGCGGCGGAGCAGCAGGAGATCGGCGCGTTGGTCGACTACAACGTCTCGCTGGCGCGCCTGCACCAGGCGATGGGCATCACGCTCGAGCGGAACAAGATCCAGTTCGACGTGCCGGCCTATGCCCCCGACAAGCGCGTCAGCCGCCTGTTCCCGGACGGCGACTCGGTCCGTCCCAAGCGGTTTGAGCCTCGCGTACCGTCGAGCGCGGAGAGCGGCCCGAACTCTCCGGCCCGGCCGTGATGCGGCGCGAACAATGCGGACGTGAGCGATCGAAACCGACAGCCCGGGCCTGAAGAGAACGTCGAAGCGCAGGTCGCGCGGGCGGCGGAGCGGCTGCGCGCCGGGGGGCTGGTGGCGTTCCCGACCGAGACGGTGTACGGGCTCGGGGCTCTGGCGCTGAGCGAGGCCGCGGTCCAGCGCGTTTTCCGGGTCAAGGGCCGGCCGGGCCACAACCCGCTCATCGTGCATGTCAGCGGCGAGTCGATGGCCCGGGGACTTGCTCGGGATTGGCCGAGCGAGGCGTCACGCCTCGCCCGCGTGATGTGGCCCGGTCCCCTGACGATCGTGGTTCCCCGGGCGGACGTCGTGCCGGCGCTCGTGACGGCCGGGGGACCGAACGTGGCGCTGCGCTGTCCGGACCATCCGCTCACGCTCGCGCTGCTGTACGTGCTCAATCAGCCGCTGGTCGGGCCCTCGGCGAACAAGTCGGGGAATGTGTCGCCGACATCGGCCGCGCACGTGCGCGACGAGTTCGGTCCGTTCGACGAAACCGATCCCGACAGCGTGATGGTGCTCGAGACGCGCGAGAGGCTGCGCGTGGGGGTGGAGTCCACGGTCGTGTCGCTCGTGGAGTTCTGCGACGCGGGGCGTGCATCGGCCGGTCGTGAGCCGCGTGCGCTCGTGCTGCGCCGGGGCATGGTGACGCCGGGTGAGATCGCGTCGGCGCTGGGGATCGACGGGTCGCGTGTGGAGGTGCTTGACGGCGCCAGTGCGGACCCATCCAAGCCGCTCGACTCTCCCGGCCGGTTGAGCCGGCACTACGCGCCGCGCACGCCGGTGGCCCTGCTTACCAGGGATGCGCTGATGTCCCGGTTGGCCCGGGAGAAGTCGCCCGTCGTGGTGCTCGGGGCCTCGCTCGAAGTGCTCGAGTGTGCTGGGCCGCACCGTGTGATCAGTATGCCGATCGATCCGGACGAGTACGGCGCTGCGCTATACAGCGCGCTGCGCGAGGCCGATCGCCAGAGCGCTTCTGTGATCCTCGTCGAGTGGCCGGTTGTGCGCGCCGAGGATCTAACGGCGACACAGCAGGCCAAATGGAGCGCGATCGGCGATCGATTGGTTCGCGCATCGACGTCGGCATAAACCCAGCAGCCGCAAGCCCCAAGAAAACACTAAAAAACTCGGGTATTTCGGCGGATCGGCAACTTTTCAAAAAGGGCTTGACAGGCCCTTCGCCCGTATTAGCGTGGGGAAGTCGCCGGTCGATTGTGCACCAAGTTGCGTGCAGTCTTTCCGCCTTTTGTGCGACGGACCGAAGTTCTGTTTGGACGGCGACTGGAAGTGCAGAGGGAGTCCTGCTGGAGAGAGGGCCCCTCGGTCAACTCATCTTGGAGCGAGAGAGAACGCGCCGGCATGCTCTTGCAGCCGCGAGCGATCGGCGCGCCATGATCGTCGGCCTGTGCGCGATGGGCTCGTGCACGGCCGGGCGCGGCTGCCATATCACGCGCGGGCATGGCCCGTATGGAGGCCCGGCCCGCACGAGACCGAACTGTTCGGTCTCCGCCCTTGGATGGCAGAGGAGGCGAAAGATGGAATCTCGCAAGTTGCTGGCCCTTTCTGGTTGCGGCGTGCTCTTTGCGTGCGCCGGCGCGGCGTTGGGCAACCCCGGCGATCAGATCAAGTTCACGCAGCCGTTGGGACTCATGCAGCCGCCCACGGGCGGACCGCCGATGTGGGTCGGCGCCAACCACGGCTCCGACTTTGACTGGCGATTCCTGCCCAACCCCAACGACCCGACGCCGCGCTGGGTCGTCGCCGATGACTTTCCGTCGATCCCGCAGGTGACGATCACGGGCATCCGGTGGTATGGGTCGTACTTCAATCCGGCGTTCGCGCCCCAGCCGGGGCCTGCGGGCCTGCAGACCACGGAGGACGGCTGGGTGTTCTCGTTCCATCGCGACGTGCAGCCGATCCCGGGCGGTCCGAACTTCAGCCAGCCCAGCACGCTCGTGGGCACCTATGTCGCCAGCCCCGACGTCGTGACGTACTCCAACACGGGCATCGTCGGCTGGGACGGGCACGAGGTCTGGTGCTACGAGGTCGCGTTCAAGGACCTCTGCCTGGCCCACGGCACGCCCGGCGAGGCCGAGCCCGGACGCTTCATCCAGCGTCAGACGCCGAACAACATCTACTGGCTGTCGATCGCGGCGGAGAACGGCGCGGACATCATCTCCGCCGGGAGCCCGACCAACTGGGAAGCCATCCCGAACAACGACTCGCCCATCACGGCGGGGCACTTCTGGGGCTGGCACGCCTCCCCCGAGAACTTCATGGACCTGCCCGTGATGGGCAACGTGTTCATGCCGACCAGCCAGGTCTGGGAGTACGGCCCCTGGGCTCCGGTGACCGACGATCACATGGGCGTGGGCATGGCCTTCACGTTGCTGATCCCCAGCCCCGGCAGCGCCGGGCTCGTGCTGCTCGGGGCCGGTGTGGCGCTCCGCCGCCGGCGCTGAGTTCTGCGGCGGGCATGGAAACCCGATCCCAAAAGACAGGACCCCGGGGTTGAGGCCCCGGGGTCCTTGTTTGGTGCGGGTATTTCTCCGTTTACTGGTCCGCGGCTTCGCGGGCCTTGAGCGTGACCGGCACGACCTCGGTCTGGTCGGCGGTCTTGCCCTTGCGCTGCACGGTGACTTCCACTACGTCGCCGGGCTTGTGCTGGCTGAGCAGGGTCATCCAGGCCGCCACATCACCGATGTCGTGACCGTTCCACTTCAGCAGGCGGTCACCCTCGTGAATGCCGGCGACCGCGGCGGAGGTATTGGGGTAGACCTCTCCAACGAGCACGCCCTCTTCGCCGTCGGCGTAGTTGCCGGGCGCGATTCCGAACCGGACCTTGACGTTCTTCATCGAGGTCTGGGCCGCGTCGCCGCCCTTGGCTTTGTCGGTGGACGTGAACTTGAGCGGCTCGGGCCGTTCGGCGATGTTCAGGGCGGTCATGGCGACGCACTGGGCGATGTCGGTCGCGTCGTTGATGTCGATGAGGGCGGCGACGTCCCGGGGCGTGTGGTATTGCTCGTGCAGGCCGGTGAAGAAGAAGAGCACCGGGATGCCGGCGGAGTAAAACGAGGCATGGTCGGAGGGTCCGCGCCCCCCGGGCGAAGCCTTGACCGTGAACCCGCCCGAACTCGAGACGTCGGCGCCCCCGCTGGTTGCGGGCTCATTGCCCGAGGTGGCTGCGCCGAGCATCCCGGCGACCGGGGCTTCGAAGTTGGGCAGCACGATATCGGCAAGACCCTCGGCCGTACCGGTGCCGCCGATCTCCAGCGAGCGGTCTTTCGACCGCCCGATCATGTCCATGTTGAGCATGGCGACGAGTTTCGAGGCCTCGATCGGGGCGTTGCGCACGAACTCCTGCGAACCGATGAGCCCCATCTCTTCCGCGGAGAAGCCCAGGAACAGGATCGAGCGGGCGCCCTTGCCCTGCGCCGGGTTGTAGCCGTCGCGCAGCTTTGCGTAGGCACGGCTGAGGAGGTCCGCGGACAGGAGCATGCCCGAGGTTCCCGACGCGTTGTCGTCGGCGCCCGGATGGATGACGCCGAGTTCGCCCGTCCGCGAGCCGCCGGTGTACCCGTACCCCACGTGGTCGAAGTGTGCGCCGACGACGATGTACTCATCGGCCAGAGGGCCGAAGCCTGGGAGCACACCGCCGACGTTCCACGTGATGCGCGGTCGGCGCTCGATCTTCGTGACCAGGCGGGCCGTGGCCTTGGACAGGTCGATGGTCGCCGGCGCGCCCGCTTCGGGGGTGGGCATCGTGTCGGCCCATCGACGAAGGTCCATGAGCGAACGACCCTTCGGGTCGGTCGCCTTGATCAGGCGCTCGCCCGCCTCGGGCGAGATCATGAGCACCGGCACGTCGAGTTTGCGGCTCCAGTTCGCCGTCGCCGCGGTCGAGTCGAGCTTCTTCACGCGCTCGTCGTCGGCGCCCGGCGTGTTGATGACGATGATCGCGGAGACGCCGCGCTGGATGGCCGACTGCAGTTTGCCCGCCAGGCCGGCGGCGGGCGACCAGCCCGCGCTGGTGACGTCGGCGTCACGCCACAGGCTCTTGCCGTCCTTGTCCATGGGCTCGAAACGGAGCATGACGGCGACCTTGCCGTTGAGATTCTCCGATTCGCTGTAGGAGGAGTACTTCACACCATCCTTGCCGGTGCGCTCGAGCGAGTAGCCGACGAAGGCCAGCGGCGCGTCCGGCAGGTCGGCATCGGCCGAGAAGCCCAGCACCGTGTACTCCGATCCGGCCTTGAACTCCACGGGTCCGGACGGGGTGTTGAGCGACAGGACCGACTCCGACGCGATGGCCTCGCGGCCCGCGCGGAACTCCTGGAAGTACGTCGGCGCACCCGCCGAGTGGTCTTCGTTGTGCTGCTCGCCCGCCGCCGCGCCCTTCTCGTCTCCGGGCGCCTTCTCGGCGAAGGCCGGCTTCAGACCCAGGCGCTGGAAGTGGAACGCGAGATAATCGGCGGCGATGCGGTTGCCCTTGGTCCCCGGGCCGCGGCCTTCCATGAACGGATCCGACAGCAGCATCAGATGCTGGCGGTAGACCTCCCGGTCGCGGGCGTCGTCCGCGGGGATGGCGAACACCGATTCGTGCGCCGCCGACGCTTCGGGAGTCGCAAGCCCGGCAGCGGGCTGGGCGAGGGCGAGGGTGAGGGGGGTAGACGTGACGAAGGCCGCTGTCGCGAAAGCCAGAAGGCTGTTCTGGGCGAGTGAGCGGCGGGTCACCGGCGGGCGGCGGAAAACCATGCGGGAGGCTCCACAGGGCGGGAAATTCGACAGGGTCCAAGTCATCGTACCGCCTGGGGGGAATGGGGCTGCCGGCGCTGCGCCGGGAACCGTTGGGCGGCTGGCTGTACGCCGGACCCGGGCCGTGCATCCGCGAGCCCGCGCCGCAGCGAACGGCTTGGGGGTGGGGGGTGTGCCGACCTAAAGTGGTGCCGCGAGTCCGAGGTGACGGCGATCGTTCCCGCCGCGCCGGGCTCATTGGTTCAAAAAGCCCGCGCTCCGGTGATGCCGCGAGCGCTCCCGAGAGATCCATGACCGCCCAAGCGCCGACTCCCGCCCCGACGTCACAGACCTCCAGCACAGATCCGGGTGCGGCCAACGGGCGCCCGGGGCCCGGGTGCGGGTGCCGGGCCGCGGCGGACGGCGCCAGCGGATGCGGTGCGGGCCGGTCGACCCCGTCGGCGGGTTCGCTGCTCGACCCGAGCGACACCTTTCAGCATCGGCATATCGGGCCGAGCGAAGCGGACATCGGCGAGATGCTCGGATTCGTCGGCTATCGCACGCTCGACGAGTTGACCAGCGCAACGGTGCCCGACGCGATCCGGCTTCAGCGCCCGCTGAGGCTCGCCGGCATTGACGGGCCCGGCCAGCGTCCCCGTGGCGAGGCGGAACTGTTGCAGGAACTCCGCGCGATCGCGGGCGAGAACCGGGTCATGCGCTCCTGCATTGGCATGGGCTACTACGACACGATCACGCCGCCGGTCATCCTGCGGAACATCTTCGAGAACCCGGGGTGGTACACGCAGTACACGCCGTACCAGGCCGAGATCGCGCAGGGCCGTCTCGAGGCGCTCCTGAACTTCCAGACGATGGTCAGCGACCTGACCGGTCTGCCGCTCGCCGGGGCGAGCCTGCTCGACGAGGCCACCGCCGCGGGTGAAGCGATGGTGATGGCGCGGGGGATCAGCGGCGACCACGGATCGAAGAACACGTTCCTGGTTGCGAAGGACTGCCACCCGCAGACGATCGAGGTTGTGCAGACTCGCGCCGAGGCGCTAGGGATCCAGGTTCAACTGGTCGATCCGGCGCACGCGCGGTTCACCTCCGAAGTGTTCGGGATCCTCGTGCAGTACCCCGCGACCGACGGGCGCGTGGAGTGCTACGACGACGTGTGCAAGCATGCGCACGGCGCGGGCGCCGCGGTGGTCGCCGCGACCGACCTGCTCGCGCTCACACTCCTCAAGCCGCCGGGGGAGTGGGCGCACGGCGGGGCCGACATCGCGGTGGGCAGTTCGCAGCGGTTCGGCGTGCCGATGGGATTCGGCGGACCGCACGCCGCGTTCATCGCGACGCGTGAGGAGCACGTCCGCAAGATGCCGGGGCGCATCATCGGCGTCTCGCGCGATTCGCAGGGCCATACCGCGCTGCGCATGGCGATCCAGACGCGCGAGCAGCACATCAAACGCGAGAAGGCCACCAGCAACATCTGCACGGCGCAGGCGCTCCTGGCGATTATCGCGGGCATGTACGCGGTCTATCACGGGCCCGACGGGCTCCGCCGGATCGCGCTGCGTGTGCGGTCGTACACGCAGACCCTCCGCGCGGGGCTGCTCAAGCTGGGGCACACGATCGGCGAGGACCTCGTGTTCGACACCCTCCGCGTGCGCCCCGTCGGTCGCACCGCCCAGCAGGTCGTCGCCGAGGCGGTGAAGCGCGGCATCAACATCCGCGACTTCAAGGACGGATCGGTGGGCGTGAGCCTCGACGAGACGACCGATCGCGCCGTTGTCCAGGGCCTGCTCGCTTCGTTCGGCGGCACGGGCCGGGAAGACATCGACGCCCTCGCCAAGTCGGCGCGACACGACCTGGCGCCCGCGTTCGAACGCCGCAGCGGTTTTCTGACGCACCCGGTCTTCAATACGCACCACTCCGAGACGGAGATGCTGCGGTACATCTTCAAACTCATGGGGCGTGATCTGTCTCTGGCCCACAGCATGATCCCCCTCGGGTCGTGCACCATGAAACTCAACGCCACGAGCGAGATGATCCCCGTGACGTGGCCCGAGTTCGGTCGCATCCATCCGTTCGCGCCCGCCGACCAGACCCGGGGTTATCAGCGGATCTTCAAGGATCTGGAGGCGTGGCTCGCGCAGATCACCGGGTTCGCCGCGACCAGCCTGCAGCCCAACAGCGGCGCGGCCGGTGAGTACGCGGGCCTCTCGGTCATCCGGGCCTACCACCGCTCACGCGGCCAGGGCCAGCGCAACGTCTGCCTCATCCCCGAATCGGCCCACGGTACCAATCCCGCGTCGGCCGTCTGCGCCGGCTTCCACGTCGTCGCCGTCGCCAACGACGAGCGCGGCAACATCGTGCTCGACGACCTGCGGGCCAAGGCCGAGGAGTACAAGGACACCCTCGCCGCGCTGATGGTCACGTACCCCAGCACCTACGGCGTCTTCGAGGAGGGAATCCGCGAGGCGATCCAGATCGTCCACGACCGCGGCGGCATGGTGTACATGGACGGCGCGAACATGAACGCGCAGGTCGGTCTCACCAGCCCAGGCGAGATCGGCGCCGATGTGTGCCACCTGAACCTGCACAAGACGTTCTGCATCCCGCACGGCGGCGGCGGTCCGGGCGTCGGGCCCATCTGCGTCAACGAGAAACTCAGGCCGTTCCTGCCCGGGCACTGCGTCAGCAAGCCCTCGAACGCGGGCGAGCACGCGATCGGCGCGGTCTCGGCCGCGCCATACGGCTCGGCGAGCATCCTGCTGATCTCGTACGTGTACATCGCGCTCATGGGAGGCGAGGGGTTGACGAAGGCAACTCAGACGGCGATCCTCAGCGCCAACTACATGGCCAAGCGCCTTGAGAAGCACTACAAGATCCTGTTCGCCGGCAAGAACGGGCGCTGTGCCCACGAGTTCATCATCGACCTGCGCCCGTTCGACAAGGGCAGCGGGGCGGCGGTGGGTGTCGGGATCAAGCCGGACGATGTCGCCAAGCGACTGCAGGACTACGGGTTCCATAGCCCGACGATGTCGTGGCCCGTGCCGGGCACGCTCATGATCGAGCCCACCGAGAGTGAGCCGAAGGCCGAACTCGACCGATTCTGCGACGCGATGATCGCGATCCGCGAAGAGATCCGCGCGATCGAAGAAGGGCGCATGGACAAGGCCGACAACCCGCTCAAGAACGCGCCGCACACGATCGCAATGGTGAGCGCGACGGAGTGGAAGCACCCGTACACGCGCGAGCAGGCGGCTTTTCCGGCGCCGTGGCTGCGCGACGCGAAGTTCTGGCCGCCGGTCGGGCGGGTCGACAATCCCTACGGCGACCGCAACCTGGTGTGCACGTGCGCGGGGATGGACAACTACGCGTGAGCGATGGTGATCTTCGATAGGCCGCTGGTGGTAGGCACGTTTGATGAGTGTTCGGAACTCTCCGCGGTTCGTGTTTGCCGTGTGGATTCAGGTCAGTTGTCTATCTTGAGTCGGTAACACCGCACCTGGCTGCGCCCGCCGTCGATGATGAACACCGAACTCGTCTCCACGGGCTCGACCGTAAAGCCCGCATCGCGCAGGCGGTCGAGTGCCGGGGGGGCGTCGACGCCCGGGATGCGGGCGGTGCGGATGAAAGCGTACACGGGGCCGACGTGTTCGACGGAGCGGTGCAGCCGCTCGAACGTGATCGAGTCGCCGCCGGACATCGACGCGTTGACACGAGCATCGCCCACCGGCTGCACGTGCTCGTCGAGGTAATAGTCCAAACCCGGGTGGGCAAACTCGATGCTCACCATCCGCCTCCGCACCACGCCCGGCGTGCGGAGAAGGTCCTGAACGAGGTCGCGCGGCGAGCGTTCGGGGTCGATCTCGTTGCGGAGATGTCCGTACCACGCGCCCTGCCCGATCGCGAGTGCAAACAAGGCCGCGAGAAGCGTGCCGCGCAGGAGCGGAACGGTCGAGACCCTTCCCGGACGCTTGGCAGATTCGAGGAGCAGCGCGACGCCGATGCCGCCGGCGATCGCGAGCGCCGGCCACATCGGCGTCAGGTAACGCTGCACGCCCTTGCCCAGGACACTGAACGCCAGGAACAGGAACAAGAGCCACGCCAGGAGGGGCATCCAGGTTGCCGGGAGGCGCGGGCGCTCGCGCCAGAGGGCGAGCAGGGTGATCGGCGCGGCGACCGACGCCAAGCCGACACCAAAGAGCATCGCCTCGATGTTGTTGAGCGGCGCTTCGGGCAGGAAAGGCCGGATGTTGTCCTCGACCTCCTGCGCGACCAGTTGCTGGGTGGAGTGCGAGCCGATGAGCCTCGCGACGAGCAGACCCCATCCGACTCGGACAAGCACCGCACCGCCGATGACGATGAGTGGGTGCGTGCGAGACATGGCGACGAACATCGCGCGGAAGCGGACGGGCTCCAGCAGGCGGGCGAGCGTGAACGCGAGCGTTCCGACGCCCAGAGCGATGATCGCGACGCCCAGCGTCTGCACGGGCTCGCGCACGTTGCGGGCCGATAGCACACCCGCGGCCACGGCGCAAGCGGCTGCGACTGTCCATTGGATGATTCGAATCCCGGAGCGGGCCTCGGGGATCGGAATGAGCGGCGCGCGGCAGCGGCCGACCAGCAGAGCGGCGTCGACCGGCGTGCCCGAACGCGCCCACGCCGCCCACAGCGAGATGCCGCCGTACGCCGCGAAGCCGACGACCATGACGCCGGGGTCCTTGGTTAGGACCGCGGCGGAGGTCGCCAGGAAGGCCGCGAAAATCGCCGGCCAGTCGGTCGAGCGCTGTTCAAGGTGCCTGCGCCATGCGCGGACGACGCAGGCGATGGCGAGCGTGCAGAACGGCACGAGCAGGATGTCGAGTTCGCCGATGCGCGCCGAGCGAACAAACAGCACGCCGGTCGCGAGCATCGCGGCCCCCCAGAACGCCGCGGCGTCCGCCCATGACTGGGTCAGGCGCACGCCGCCAATTCCGAGGGTGGGTTCGTGGCGGTTGGCGGCTTCTGCGTCGCGCCGCGGGGGTGAGAGGATGACCCGCGCGCACACGTACGTCGCCAGCACGCCGAGCGTGCCCGCGAGGGCGATGACCAGTCGCAGGTGCCAGAGTTCGACGCGCTGTCCGAGGAGTTCCGCGACGCCGATCTGCGCCCAGTAGAACATCGGCGGCTTGGCGAGGTACGGGCGGGCGTTGGCGGTGGGAACGATGAGTTCTTCGAGCGCTGCGCCGATGCCTTCGCTCTGTCGCGTGCGGAAGCGGTCCTGCATCTCGCGTGCGACGACCAGCCGCTGGGCCTCCTGCCAGTTCGCGACGCCGTAGTTGTCCAGGCCGGGGAAGTACGCGATCGCGCAGAGCAGGAGCAGGGCGATCACGTGCAGCCGGCGCTCCGGGCCGCGGCGCCGGCGCGGTGATGGAGAAGGCGGCTGCGGCGTCATGCGGTGGAACGCGGTCCGTCAGGCGTTGTCGAGCAGTTCGACGGTCTTGAACGCCTTGCCCGAGAGCATCTCGAGCGAAGCGCCGCCGCCGGTGGAGACGTGCGAGAACTTGTCGGCGAGGCCGAGGAGTTCGGCGGCCGCGGCGGAATCCCCGCCGCCGACGATCGACGTCGCGTGGTTGTGCTGGGTCGCGTGGACGATGGCCTCGGCGACGCTCTTGGTGCCGACGCGGAACGCGGGCCACTCGAAGACGCCCATCGGGCCGTTCCACAGCACGGTCTTGGCGGTGCGGAGTTTGAGAGCGAAGGTCGTCTGGCTCTTGGGGCCGATGTCCAGGCCCATGTAGCCGTCGGCGATGTGCTCCTCGAACACCTTGATGTCGCCAGAGTGCTCGGCGAACTGCGTGGAGCAGACGTGGTCCGCGGGCAGGACCAGTTCGCACTTGAGTTTCGCGGCCTGATCGATGATCTTCTTCGCCTCGCCGAGCATCTCGGTCTCGACGCGCGAAGCGCCGACGCGTCGGCCCAGCGCCGCGAGGAACGTGTAGGCCATCGCGCCGCCGACGAGCACCTCGTCGGCCTGCTGCAGGACCTTCTCGATCATCGGCAACTTGTCGGAGACCTTCGCGCCGCCCAAGACCACGACGTAGGGCTTGGTCGGCTTCCGCAGCGCCTCCGAAAGGAAGCGCAGTTCCTTCTGCACCAGCAGCCCGACGACGCGCGGCTTGCCGGCCATCGCGGCGGGCACGGCGTACATCGACGCGTCCTCGCGGTGGCAGGTGCCGAAGGCGTCGTTGACGTACACGTCGCCGTAGGCCGCGAGTTTGGCGGCAAAGGCCGCGTCGCCCTTCTTTTCGCCCTTGTGGAAGCGGAGGTTTTCGAGGAGCAGCACGTCGCCGTTCTTGAGCGCTTTGACCCCGGCGGCGGCCGCGCTGTCGACCGGATCGTTGCTCGGGAACGCGACCGGCTTGCCGAGCAGTTCGCTCAGCCGCGCTGCGCAGGGCTTGAGGCTCTCGGAGGGCTCGTAGCCGACGCCCTCGGGGCGGCCGAGGTGGCTCATGAGGATCGCCTTGCCGCCGCGGTCGATCACCGACTGGATGGTCGGGAGAGCCATGCGGATGCGTCGGTCGTCGGTGATCTTGCCCGTGCCCTCTTCGAGCGGCACGTTGAAGTCCACGCGGATGAGAACGTTCTTCCCGGCGACGTCGATCTGCTCGATGGTCTTCTTGGGCATGACGCGGGTTCCGGCGGAGTGCGGGTGTGCGTGAGTTGGACCGAATGTACTGGCCGGACGGGTTCGAAACCGGCCAGTGGGCCGGGGAGCGTTCGTCAGTTCTGGAAGAACTTCTCCGCCCGGGCGCGGACTTCGGCCACGCCGTCATTCGACAGACGGTCGCGGAGTTTGCGGAGGCGACCGGCGATCGAGGCATCGATCAACTGGTCACCGATCTGCAGTTTCAGCCCGCCCACCATCGAGGGCTCGACGTACGAGTGGATGACCGGCTCCTTGCCCAGCACGCTCTTGAGCCGCGTGCGGATGGCCTCCAGGTCGGCGTCGGCGGCGGGGGCGGCGGTGTAGACGTCGACCTCGACACGCCCGAAGTGCTTCTGCACGAGTTCGTCGAACGCTGCGACGATGGGCGGCAGGTGCGAAAGGCGATCCTTGGCGTTGAGCACCAGCACGAAGCGGAGCGTCAGGTCGCTGACGCGTCCCTTGAGGATGTTGCGGAGGGCCTGATCTCGGGCCTTGGGCGGCAGGATGCGCGACGAGAGGAACTCCGAGAACCGGGCGTCGGTCTTCGCGATCTCGAGGAGGTCGTTGAGTTCCGCCAGCGTCGCGGCGATCGCGTGCTCGGCGGCCGAGTGGCTGGCGCCGGAGGCGGGCCCGGTCGGGCCGCCGTCGCGGGCCAGTTCGAACAGGCTTCGGGCGTAGAGGCGTGCGAGTGCGTCGGGCTCGGAGAAAGTCAGGGGCATGTCGGGCTCGTGGTCGCGGGTCGTCGGGCGAAAGGGGAACGTTGGGGAACTGGGCCGGGCCTCAGGCGCGGGCCATCGAGCGCATCTCGTTGAGCGACTGCTCCACAAGGCGCTGCTGGTCCTGCGGACCCAGTTCACGCTGCAAGATCTTGCCGGCGATGGACGTCGCGAGCGTCGACGCCTCGCTGTAGATCTCGTTGAGGGCGGCGCGCTTGGCCGACTCGATGTCGCGGCGGGCCTTCTCCCGCATCATCGCGAGTTCCGCGTCGGCCTTGGTCTTGAGTTCCGCCGCGATCGCCTGCTGCTGAGCCTTGGCCTGGTCGAGCATGCGCTGCGCCTCGGCGCGGGCCTCGTCGAGGTTCTTCTGGTACTGCTCGAGGGCCGACCTGGCCTGGCGCTGGGCGAGTTCGGCGGCCTCGATCTCGTTGCGGATCTTGGAAGCCCGGTCGTCGAGGCCCTTGTTGATCTTGGGCCAAACGACCGCGAGCATGAAGGCGCACACCAGGGCGAAGACGACCAGCGCGGTCACGCCGGTGGCGATGCCCTGCTTGACATTCGGCAATGCTTCGACGACCTCGTGCTCGCCGTGACCGCCCGCCGCGTGGGCATCATGCCCGGTGGCGGCGCGGCCCTCGGGGGCTGCGTGGTTCGCGGCATCGTGCATCGAGTCGGCGACGCCGTGGGCGGCGTCCTTCACGGGCTCTGCGGCGTGGGCCGCGGCCGCCGGAGCGGACGTCGCGGGTTCATCGGCGCGGGCGGGAACGCTCGAAACCGTGAGGGCCAGCGCGCCGGCGGCGAGAACGATCAGCAGTCTGTGGAACTTCATGCGAACCTCCGAAGACCGACTCCGCAGAGTCGGATGGACGGGAACCGAAAGGCGCGCCCGCGGGCTTTCGTCCGCGGGGCGCTGAGAATCGTTGCGGATTACTTCGCGAGGAAGCCCGCGGCGACGGCGAACAGCGTCGCACCTTCGATGAAGACCGCGAGGATGATGCCGGCGGTCTGGATCTTGCCGGCGATCTCCGGCTGGCGGGCCATCGACTCGGTCGCGCCCTTGCCGATGAGGCCGATGCCGATGCCGGCGCCCAGGACGGCCAGGCCGCCGCCGATGACGGCCAGACCCTTGCCGTCCGTCGCGCCCGCGGCGGTCTGCGCCTGGGCGATGGCGGGGAGGGCGGCGATGACGCCGAGGGGAAGAAGCTTCGTGATCAGGGACATGCGTTTCCTTTCGAACGGGGACCGATTCACGGGGGCAGGGGGGAACTGTTCGGAGCATCCGACCACCGCGGCCGGACGCGAGGCCCGTTATTCACGCGATCACGCGTGCTCGTGGCCGTGGGCATGGGCGTGCCCGTGATCGTGCCCATGCTCGTGTTCGTGCTCGTGGTCGTGATGATCCATGAGCGCGATGAAGACGGTGGTGAGGAACATGAAGACGAAGGCCTGCATGAAGGCGACGAAGAGTTCCAGCAGCATGATGCCGATGCCGCCGAGGACGCTGATGAGCGTGACCGGCCCTCCGATGTAGAGCGGCTCGGTGACCAGCGTTGCCGCGAAGCCGAAGAGCGTTGCGAGCAGGATGTGCCCGGCGGTCATGTTCGCGAATAGACGCATCGCCAGCGCGAAGGGCTTGATGACGATCTGGCTGAGCAGTTCGAGAAAGAAGATCAGGACCGAGGCGGGGAACGGCGCGCCGGCGGTCATGTGCGCGAAGTAGCCGCCGATGCCCAGGTGCCGGATCGCGACGATGTTGAAGAAGAGGCCCGAAATGACGGCGAGAGTTCCAGTCACCCAGATGTTCTGTGTCGCCGTGCCGCCGATGGGCGTCGCGTGCTCGGCCTTGAGCTCCGGCGAAACCAGGTGGACCAGATCCAGGATGGGCACCAGTCCCAGCAGGTTGTTGACGAGGATGAAGAAGAAGAGCGTCCAGAGGAACGGCATGAGTTTGTTGGTGCGGTCGCCCAAGAGCGGCCGCGCCACCTCCTCACGGAGGTACACGCAGATGACCTCGACCATGTGCGCGAACTTGTTCCGGGTGATGTACCGGTCGGTTCCCTGGGACTCCGGCCCGGTCTGCACCTTCGAAGCGACGAACCAGCCGACGACGATCAGGATCAGGCCGCTGAGCACCAGGTTGCCCTGGTTGCCCGACCACAGCCAGTAGCCGTCGGCGTTCTTGATGAACACGTGGTTGTACACGTGCGCCGCCGGGTCGCTCTCGGCGAGCGTCGGCAGGCCCGAGAGGCCTGGGAGGAGGAGGGCGTTCAACGATCCGGACAGACTCAGCATGCAGCGTCTCTCCCGCCCGCCTGGGGCTGAGATGGGACATTGTGGACGGTCGAACCGGCATGGACGCCGGGGCTTGTTCGCCGGTTCAGCAGCAGCGCCGCGACGATTGCCTCGATTGCCATCATCATCAGCCCGCCGGTCAGGAGCGAGTACACCACCGGGCGTCGATCGACATGCATCCCCTCGATGAGGACCATCATGCCGCCCATGACCACGAGCGTGCGTGCGAGCGAAGCGCCCATGACCACCAGGCCCCACCGTTCCCGGGTGACCAGCGGCGGCCCCATCAGCGGCGCGATGCACACACCGACGCACAGGACGAGCACGCCGACAATCGCCAATAGACCGCTCTCACCCGCGCCGGTACGGACCGCAACGAAGGCCGCGCCGAACGCGCTCAGTACGCACCCGCCGCCCGCAAAGAGGGCATAGGGCGTGCGGTACGGGTTGGTGTGCTGGGCAGTCACGGGCTGAGGGATGAGCGGAAACCGACAGGAAATCCGTCCCCAAAACACTCCATTCGAGCGGGCGTGCGCACGCACACCCCGCGGGCGGAAAATGGGGGCCCGATCGTAGCGTCAAGGAGTGCGTTCGGCGAGTGGCGGGGTGTCGGCCGGGGGACCGCCCGACGCCCGACTGACACCCTAACTGCGCCCGAAGCGCTTCTCGAGTTCCTGGATCGTCAGCCGGATGCTCGTCGGACGACCGTGCGGACAGTTGCTGCTGCGCTCCACGTGCTCCCGGAGTTTGAGCAGGTCGGCGATCTCCAGATCGCTCAGCCGGTCGCCGGCCTTGATGGCGGCCTTGCAGGCCATCATGTCGAGCACCTCGTGCACCGCGGCCTCGCTCGCGGGGGCAAACCCGTCCGCGTCTGCGCGTTCGAGGAGGTCGTGCAGAAACTCGCCGGGGTCTACGCCGCGTTCAAAGAGAAAACTCGGGAATGCGTGCACGCCGACGTCGGTCGCGGAGATCGGCTCGACGCTGATGCCCAGGCGTTTGAGCAGCGGGGCGAGATCGTCGACGCGTGTGACCTGACGAGGTTCCAGACGGACGACCGCGGGCATGAGCAGCCGCTGGCTTTCAAGCGCACCCTCGCCTAAACGCAGCAACAGATACTCGAACATCGCGCGTTCGTGCAGCGCGTGCTGGTCGACGATGAGCAGGCCGGATTCGTCCTGGGTCACGATGTAGCTGTTGTGCACCTGGAGCAGTCGCGATGTGGGGCGCGGCGTCGGCGACAGTTCGCTCACGGTTTCACTCTGCGCGACCGCCGCAACGCCCCCGGACGCCGGATCGTCGCGCGAAGGCGGCTTCGCAACGAGGGGTGTCTCGCCAGCGTCGCGTACGGGC
>ERZ795060.1915-NODE-1915-length-22608-cov-6.222942_pt1 | contig 22608 bp, 22 predicted proteins | sample MGYA00375144_ERZ795060 | MGnify/ENA primary metagenome ERZ795060 (study PRJEB30189, sample SAMN05720157) | activated sludge metagenome | isolation source: anaerobic digester from wastewater treatment plant | place: Japan | collected 2015-05-15 ...
ACGCTGACTACATACCGCCCATGGGGCCACAAACTTTGGGCTTTTTGGTATTGCTCTTCATCTTGCCGGAAGCGCAAGGTCAGGTCGTCGCTGCTGCCCCGGGCCGGAATTTTATCCAATCCCGGCGCCCCCCAAGCGCCGCCGCCGCCGATTGAGTAGAACGGCTCCGGATGCAGTTCGAATTTTCCATACGCGGATAAATTCGTGGTCTGCGCCAACTTGGCGGTTTGAAAAATATCGACTGGAATCCGGGCGATATACGCAACCGGCGTGGTCAAGGCGTTTTTGTACACGTTGTAGTTATGCGGCGGATCATGCAGGGCATAGCAGCCGTAATCCACATGATACGATTCAAACGCCGTGGCCAGGGCCTTAAAATTCGATTGCACCTGCGCCAGCTGCGCCCGGGTTTGGGCGTTCAAAAAGTTCGGGACCGCGATCGCCGCCAAAATGCCGATGATCGCGACAACGATCAACAATTCGATAAGCGTAAAACCTTTCGTCTCCATCATCTTCTTCCTCCAAGAAACCATCGACTCGAAGAGGAATCAGATCCTTTCGGTTCGCCCGGATCATCCTCAGGGAAGCACCCGGATCATATCGCCGTAACTGCGTAATCCATTGGTGATATTGTATACACCCGGATACGTATGCAGGCCATCCGGGCCGACACTGACCACATACCGCCCATTGGGCCACAAACTTTGGGCTTTGTCGTATTGTTCCTTATCCTGGATGAATCGCAACGTCAGATCGTTCCCGCTCCCCCGGGGCGGAATGTCGTCCAATCCCCGGGCGCCATAAGCGCCGCTGCCCGTCGTGTAGAATGGTTCCGGATGCAGTTCCCTAGGCGCCCAGTTAGCCAACGAGGTGGTCCCCGCCAGTTTGGCGGTTTGGAAAATATCCACGGGAATCCGGGCGATGTAGGCTACCGGCGTGGTCAGACCATTCAACCAAACATTGTAATTGTGGACAGGATCATGCAGGGCATAACAACCGTAATCCGTATGGTACATTTCAAACGCCGTGGCCAGGGCCTTAAAATTCGATTGCACCTGCGCCAGCTGCGCCCGGGTCTGGGCGTTCAAAAAGTTCGGCACCGCAATCGCCGCCAAAATGCCGATAATCGCGACGACGATCAACAATTCGATTAGTGTAAAACCTTCTCTCCGCATCAGCTTCCTCTCCTCCAGGCATTCGGTCTTTTTATGAGCAACCGAATAATTATTTCAAAATCCAATGGGATGCTACATCCTTCAATTATCTTTTGTCAATCACAGGAACATGAAATACCGCCCGGTATTTCCACTATTGCCTGTTTCCGTCTTGCCATTTTAACCGGATTTTTGATCCGCGTTTTTCAGGGATCATTTTTTTACATTTATTTACAACTTACAATCTTCTGATTCCGCGCGCCGCGACAGGCACCTATCGGGCTGCACACCATCCCCCTTCCCCCCACCCTCCTGGAAAATACTTCAAAAAATGTTGAAAATCGATCCATTCATGCTATCCCACGAGGTATCGATCATGAAAAAATCAGCCCCCCGCTTCCTTCCCCTGCTTGCCCTGATGATTTTGTCTGCTACCGCTTGGAGCGCGGAACCGTTGAACGTGTGCCTGGTGTCAGGTTCGGCGGAATACGACTCGGACACGTGCCTGACCTTGTTCAAACAACATCTGGAAAGCCGCTATCACGCGAAATGCACGCTGCTCAAGGCGCAGGGATTTCATGCCCTGCCCGGCTTGGAGGCCCTGGATACCTGCGATGTGGCCTTGTTCTACACCCGGCGGCTGGTGATCGATGGTGAGCCATTGGAGCGGATCAAGAAGTACTGCGAATCCGGAAAGCCCATCGTGGCCGTCCGCACCGCCAGCCACGGATTCCAAAACTGGCTGGCCTTCGACAAGGAGATCTTGGGAGGCCACTACACTGGCCATTTTGGGAATGAATTCACCCAAAGCGCCCGCGTGACGCCCGAAGGCAAAAATCACCCCATCATGGAGGGCGTGGTCCCTTTCCGTTCGGTGTACAGCCTCTACCGCACCGCGCCGGTGGCGGACGACGTGACGGTACTGATGACCTCCTCCATCCCCACAGAAAAGCAAGAACAACCAGCGGCCTGGGTACGAATGAACCGGGGCGGACGCGTGTTTTACACCTCGCTCGGAGGCCTGCAGGATTTCCACAACGCCACGTACCTGCGTTTGCTGAGCCACGCTTTGTTCTGGGCCGCCAACCGTCCGGTGGAAGCCAAGCCGCTGCTCGAAATCACGGAACGGCCTCACGCTTCAGGCGAATTCACCCTCCGGCTCCGCACCCAGGTGAAACCGTACAAGGGATTGGATCACTGGCAGGAAACGTACTTCGAACAAACCTTTCGCATTTCGGAAACCGCCATCTTGATCTGCGACATGTGGAACCGGCATTGGTGCGCCGGCGCGGCGGCCCGCGGCGAGGCGCTCGCGGTCCGGTTGAATCCAGTGCTGAAATACGCGCGGGAAAAGGGGATTCTCATCATCCACTCTCCTTCGGATACTATGGAAGCCTATGCCGATTGGCCTCAACGCCGCCGGATTCAACTGGTTCCACGGATTGAAATTCCCGCCTTGGTGGATGTCGAGGAGCCACCGCTGCCCATCGACGATTCAGACGGAGGTTGCGACACGGACAATCCCATCCAATACGAAGCGTGGTCCAGCCAAAGCCCGCTCATCGAGATCGGCGGATTCGATGTCATTTCGGACAACGGGGACGAGATCTACGCGTACTTAAAACAGCAGGGGATCAAGAACATCCTCTATACCGGGGTGCATACCAACATGTGCGTCCTGGGCCGCAGTTTCGCTATCCGGCGGATGACCCGGCTGGGTTTTCAATGCGTGTTGCTGCGGGATCTGACCGACGCCATGTACGATCCCCAGGACAAACCCTTCGTCAGCCATGACCTGGGCACGCAACGGGTGGTGCAGCACATCGAAAAATACTGGTGCCCCTCGGCCCTCAGCAGCGATCTGATGGAAGGCTTGTTATACAGCCGGGAAGAATGACGAGTTCCCGGCCTCACAAGGTCTTGGCGATGCGTTGAATGAACTTTTCCGGATGAAGCGGTTTCAACAAGTACCCGTCCACCCGCAATTGCATGGCTTCCATCACCGTTTCCTGCTCCGAATCCGAAGTGAACATGAGAATCGGGATCGAGGCGGTCAAGGGATCCTCCCGTAAGATCCGCACCGCTTCGATGCCGCTCAGGCCCGGCAGGTAATGGTCCATCAGGATCAGGTCCGGCTGTTTTTCCCGCGCCAGGACAATCCCCTCCTCGGCGGTGGAGGCCAAAACGGGTTGCAAGTATTGCTGCGTCAGGCATGTGGCGATCAACAACTGCGTGGTTTCTTCATCCTCGACGGCCAAAATCCTAAGGGGATTGCTCTGAAAGAAATCCATCGCTTCCCCTTCCTGATTCACATGGCAAACAAACCGGGTGTTGGGATACGAACCGAGAAAATGCGTCCCTAAACTCAACGAGTTGATAATGGCCACCTTGCGTTTCCGTTGGCTTAAATACTCAATCAAATCCCCCATGATGGCGCTGGTCAGGTTGGGCAGCCGGGTGATCTGCGTCAAATCCACCACCAGCAGAAGCGCGGACTGGGCCTTGTCCTTGATGAGGTCGTGAAACTTCACGAATTCCGCGATCTGCGGCTCGCCTTGCGCGGTGAAGGTCACGTACCCCGGCGAGGTTTTCATTTCAAACCGGAAGGGAAGCTTTTGCACTGGTCCCCGGAGCTGGATGGGATGAGAATCGAGCCGGATGATGATCCGCTTCTTCTCATCCACCCGAATGACCACCCCTTCGAACCGTTGCGGGTGATTCTTGATTTCGGTGGGCGAGGGCAATTTCCCCAACGCGGAAAGGGGAACGGGGCAGGCGGTTACATGTTCGAACAGGTGCAAATCCCCAAACACCGTAAGCTGGGCATCCGCTTCCGTTAATTTTTGCATTACGGAAGAGATGACCGATGATTCATCCTGCGAAAGAATCGCCCACTGCCGGGGAGTGTTGTCGACATTATTTTTACGGGTGACGTTCATGTTCAATCGGACAAAAGCAAAATCATCTCATCGAAACATTGGACTACGATTCCGCCCTTCCAGGTCCATTGTACTTGCATGGTCCCGGATTCATCAGATCTGCCGTATTGTCTTATCGGCTTAGCAGCCTAATTCCTAATCGAATTCCAAGGGAGCGCACGGGAGGTTGAGGGCCTCGGCGACGGCCGGTTCTGTCAGTTGACCCTGGTACGTATTGACACCCAGGGCCAGGGAAGGATCCCGCCTCACGGCTTCGGCAAATCCCAAATCCGCCAATTGGCGGATGTATGGAAAGGTAGCGTTGGTGAGAGCGAAGGTCGAGGTATGGGCCACGGCGCCGGGCATATTGGTCACCCCGTAATGAACGATGCCATCCACCACGAAGGTTGGATTGGAATGAGTCGTGGGGCGGCTGGTTTCGACACAGCCTCCCTGATCGATGGAGACATCGACAATGACGGATCCTTTTTCCATAAGGCCCAACATGCCGCGGGTGACCAGTTTGGGCGTGCGGGCGCCCGGAATCAAAACCGTGCCGATCAGCAGATCGGTGCCGGGAAGGATTTCCTCCAGGGCGGTGGGCGAGTAAATCAATGTCGTGGCGTTATGGAGGATATCGTCGAGAAAGCGCAATCGGGTCAACGACATGTCCATAACGCACACTTGCGCGCCCAGGCCCAAGGCCAGTTTGGCGGCGTTGAGGCCGGCCGTGCCGCCGCCCAGAATGGTCACCCGGCCCGGCCGGACGCCCGGCACCCCGCTGAGCAACACGCCCTTGCCTCCCCGCGGGCTTTCCAGGTAATAGATCCCATGGTAAATGGCCATGCGGCCCGCCACCTCGCTCATGGGCGTCAACAAAGGCAGCGAGCCATCGGCGGCCTGGACGGTCTCATAACCAATGGCCGTCACGCGCCGGTTCAAGAGTTCGCGGGTCACCCCGGGTTCGGCGGCGAGATGCAAATAGGTGAAAAGAATCAATCCGGGACGCAAAAAAGGGAATTCTTCCGGCTGAGGCTCTTTGACTTTCACCACCAATTCGGCTGTGGCGTAAATTTCTCCGGGCGACGGAGTGAGGACCGCTCCCGCTTTACGGTAGTCTTCGTCCTGGAGGGCGGAGCCCTGCCCCGCACCCGTTTGCACCAACACGGTATGCCCGGCTTCCACCAATTGCCGCGCGCCGGCCGGAGTCAATCCCACCCGGTATTCATGATCTTTGATTTCCTTGGGTACGCCGATAATCATCACGGAACATTCTTTCTATAATCAGGTTGCATCCTTCCAAAGTGGAACCACCGGATCAAACCGCCAGGGTGGCTTTCATCACGCTTTCGCGCTTGTGGGCCACGAGTTCAAAGGCTTGGGCGATTTTTGCCAGGGGAAAGAGGTGGGTCATCAAGGGATTGAGGTTGATTTCGCCCGCGGCCACCAGTTGGATGGCCCGGGGGTAATTGCCCGGAAGCGAACGGCGCACGAAAAGCACATCCAGTTCCTTTCGCCGCGCGTTGGTGAAGTCGATCGGATGTTCACCCCCCGGGTAAATGCCAAACACGGCCACCCGCCCGCCGGGGCGGGTTAAGTCAAACGCCATCTGAAACGATTCCGGCATGCCCGCCGCTTCGAAGACCAATTCGGGGCCGCAATCCGTGGCATCCCGCAGATGCTTTCGGATGAATTCCACCTGGCCGGGATCGTAGACCGGCACGCCCAGGTTGGCCTCGACAATAGCCCGGCGTTCGGGTACCGGCTCGGTGATCAAGACGAGGTTCGCCCCCTGCTGAAGCAACACCAGCGCGGTGAGATACCCGACCGGCCCCGCCCCCAGCACGGCGCAGGTTTTGCCCTGCACGCCGGCAACCAGATCCACGCCATGCAAGGCCACGGAGAGCGTTTCGAGAAGCGGCCCGGCCGCATCGGGGATCTCCTCCGGCAACGGATAAACATTCTCCGGGGGGATGGCCACGTATTCGGCAAACGCTCCGGGATACGGGGGAAATCCCGTGAAGCGGATATCCGGGCAGATATTGAACCGCCCCTCCCGGCAAAACGAACACCGGCCGCATGGAACCGCGGGGTCGACGGCAACCCGAGTCCCTGCCGCCAGGGGCGAATTTTCCGAAGGGATCTCGATCACCCCGCTGAATTCATGCCCCATGATAAAAGGCTCGCGGAGCACCACTTCGCCGATGCGGCCCGATTCATAGAAATGAATATCCGAGCCACAGATACCCGCGTGTTTAACCCGAATCAACATTTCGTTGCCGCGGGGCTCGGGGTGGGGATGGTCTTGCACCACAAAGGTATGAGGAGCGATCAGCAACGCAGCCTGCATAAAAGACTCCTGTTCACGGTTATTCCTGTTCACGGTTGTTCAACGAAGCGGGCCCATCTGCGGTTCATTATAACGGGAGTTGGCTAGTTGACATCCCGCAGACAGGACATTCCGGTGTTTTTTCACCCACATTGCTCCTTTCTCGCTCGGAAGCCGGGCCGGCGCACCGCGCACAAAGCAGCAAGCGAGATTCCCGGGGAATTTGGAATTACGCCGGCCGGCCCCGTATAATGAACAATACCGGATCGAATCCCCCCGCCAGATGGCCGGTCTGCGGGGAAAGGGGAAAGCGGGAAACCAACCATGGAAAAAGCCACATTCGGCGCGGGTTGCTTTTGGGGTGTCGAGGCGGAATTCCGCAAGTTGGAGGGCGTCATCGACACGGCGGTGGGCTATTCCGGCGGCACGTGGGAGAATCCCACTTACGAAGAGGTATGCACCGGACACACCGGCCATGCGGAGGTGTGCCAGGTGACTTTCGATCCCGCCCGGATCTCCTACGAGGATCTGTTGCATGTATTTTGGGAATGCCACGATCCCACCACGCTGAACCGCCAGGGACCGGATATCGGCACACAATACCGTTCAGTGATCTTTTGCCACACACCGGAGCAAGAAGCGGCGGCGCGTGAGTCCAAGGAACGGCTGGAACAAACCGGCCGCTTTCAGAAGCCTATCGTCACCCAGATCCTCCCTGCCGGCCCCTTCTACCGGGCGGAGGAGTATCATCAGCGCTATTTCGAAAAGACCGGGCGGGGCGCCTGCCACCGGTAAACGCCATACGCTGAATCAAACCACACAGCCTCTATCAGCATTCACTGGACGCTCTCATGGGGTCCGCACGTCCCGCACCGGGCCGGTTGGCACCGGAAGGGCCGGATTCTCCACGTTGCAGCCCGCGAAAGCCCCCGTCAAGCCAAAGCGTGTCCGCAAATCCTCCAGTGCCTGCACTTGTTCTCGTGAGAACAGGTTTACCCGCCCCAGTTGCACCGCCACCAGCAGAATCTTGGCGAAATGCTCCATGGTCTCCATGCGGTAGTACGCCTGCATCAAGTCCGCGCCCCAGGTCAATGCGCCGTGATTCGACAACAGCACCGCGTTATGATCTTTGACATACGGTGCGATCCCCTGAGGAATCTCGTCCGTGGAAGGCAATCCGTACGGCGCGCAGGGAATGGCCCCCATGATGGCCACCACTTCCGGCAGCACGCACTGATCCAAAGCCATGCCCGCCACCGCGAAACCCGTCGCCGTGGGCGGATGCGCATGGCAAACCGCCTGCACATCCGGCCGCGCGTGGTAGACAAAGAGGTGCATCTTGATTTCCGACGACGGATTGAGCGGCCCTCCCGACCGCTTGCGGCCTTCCCCGTCCACCACGATCAAATCGCCGACTTCCAAAAATCCTTTGCTCACTCCGGTCGGCGTACAAACGTACTCGTCCTCCCCGGTCTTGCAGGAAATATTGCCGTCGTTGGAGGCAACCCATTCCTTCAACCACATCCGCCGGCCGATTTCCACAATCTGATTCTTGGCTTCGAATAAATTGATCATGACGCGCTTTCGTTTTGTTGGTTTGGGGATGAAAAGAGTATACACAGACCCGGATGTTTCCGTTAGCCGTTACACAACCGGCAGCCATTTTACCGGCCGGCATTGTACCGGGAAGGGATCATGGCCCCGTGGCGGGAGAGACAGAAGCCGTCGCGCTGGAGGGCACCGTGACGGACACGGGGGGCATTCCGAACCGGACCGGCTCCATGAAGTTTTCTTCGATTAAGGTTTCGATCCGCGTTTTACCAGTCCGCGGATCGGGCTGGATCTGGTTCTCCCAATCGGGGAAATCGGCCAAACGGTAAAATTCGTACTTGGCGAAAGGCCCCCGGGTGCGTTGGGGAAACGGCCCCCCACAGCTGCGGATGAACAGATGACAGAACAGCCAAATCAGCAAGACAACCGACGCCGCGCAGCAAATATATTTAATATTCGGAAACCACCGGTGAATGGGAGATTGGTTCGCCATGACATGCTACCTACCGGAATTGAAACGGCAAATGATCAACGGATCAGCATGGCCACAAGTGACAGGAAAATCAAGGCGGGGAGGCATCCCGGCCCTTCCCTCCCCTTCTCCCGGGGTTCCAACTTGAACGGCCGGCGGTATAGTAATCATACACCGACCGGGAACGGCGCAAGGCCGGGAACCCGCAACCACTCATAACGACTCGAATCAAACCATGAATCTCCCCAATCTTCTGTCCATGACGCGCCTGTTGCTGGTTCCCTGCTTCTTTCTGGCGATGTATTACTACTTGAAAGGCCACGTGCTGACTCTCACATGGGCGCGCGTCATTTTGGTGATCATCGTGGCCAGTGACTTTCTCGACGGCTGGCTCGCCCGGCGGCGGGGCGAAGTCACCTCGCTGGGGAGCATTCTCGACCCTCTCGCCGACAAACTGTTCGTGACCGCGTCCTTCATCCTTCTCTCCGTGTTCGACCGGATCCCCGCCTGGCTGACCATCGTGGTGGTTACCAAGGACATCCTGGTCATTATTGGCTGGTGTGTCCAAGTGATTCTCTTCAATCAAGTGGAGGTCAATCCCTCCCTGCTGGGAAAAATCGCGACCGGCCTGCAATTCGCGACCGTCCTGGTGGTCATTTTCTTGCCCCCCGCGTTTCCCGCCTGGGGTTTGCAATTCGTCACGGGACTCGTGACCATCTTGGCGCTGCTGCATTACGTTTATATGGCATTGCAGCATACCAATGGCCCCGCCGGGACCAGCACGTCCCATTCGAACGGAGCGCAATGAATTCATGAACGCCCAAATGACCTTGCCCAACATTCTCACGTCGATCCGCCTTATCCTGAGCCCGGTTCTGGCGATTCTGTTCCTCAACGACGGCCCCGCCGCCCGCTATGCCATTCTCGGCATCGTGATCCTGTCCGAACTCACCGACCTCTTCGACGGGTACATGGCCCGCAAGCGCGGCCAGGTCACCGATCTGGGCAAACTGCTCGATCCCATGGCTGACAGCATTTACCGCGACACCATTTTTCTCTGTTTGGCGGTCGTCAACCAGGTTTCGTTGTTTCTGGTCCTCCCGATTCTCTACCGGGATTCCATCATCTCCACCCTGCGCACCGTTTGCGCCTACAAGGGCATCGTCCTGGCCGCCCGCATGAGCGGCAAGGTCAAGGCCGTGCTCCAGGCCACGGTAATCATCCTTATCCTCATTCTGCGCATTTTGGCCTTGTACATCCCGGCGCTCGACGCCTCGATGTATCTGATCTCCAATTGCCTGATGGCCTTCGCCTGCGCCGTGACCCTCTATTCCGCTTATGACTATTTGAGCACTCTCGTCCCCATCATCCGGGAAGTGGACAAGCGGCAAATGGCCAACTGAACAACCGGAAAAAAGTGGGAGTCTTGTGCGAGAAAAACAGAATCGCACCCGTGGGATAATCAGGGGCGCTTGGCATGTTTCCCTGCTTGAGACGATCCTCCTGTGGACAGGCATTTGACCAGCAGGGGGGTTGAACGCGGCAAAATCCGCCTACGTCTTCCGGCTGGTTGCCTCAAAGCCTAAAGTAGGCCAACCAAGGAATTCAATAAATCGCCCACTCCTCCACGGGGGTGCCTCCCGTGGTCACCGGCAACGGCCCGGCCGGAGCGGTGGCGGGCAGACGATACCCCACCGGCCCGCCGTCCGAGGCCAGGGTCAACTCCACCGCGCCGGGCATGAAGGTGGTGAGATTCCGTCCGTCCAACCGGAACAGCAGATGGACATCGGGAATGTCCAGACCGCCCGGCGTGGCGATATCCACCTGGGCGTCTTGGAGCAAACCCGCGTCGGCGGGATCGATGTTCCAATTCATCGCTGTGATTCCCGTGACCTGGGCGTTGCCCGACGCGTAGTTCCAGAATTTGGTGTGATAGATACTCCCATAGAAATCCGGATCGTCCGTGTCGATCCGGATCTGCGCGTTGGGGCTGAGGTCCACGCAGAGAATCATGCTGTCTTCAATCAAAACATAAGCGCCCTCGCCCACATCGGTGTTGTGCCGCCACAACCGGTTGGAATCCCGGATCTGGTGTTTGACCAGGGTGCAATTCTTCAAATACACCTTTTGCGGATTCGCCCCTTCCGTCTCGAAAAGGTTGATATTGTACCCGCTGGCGGTTTGGTTCCCTAAAATCACCCCTTGGACCTGCGGATAGGTCTCCTCGCTGATCCCGGTCCCATCGGCGTATAAGGTTCCAGACAGCCCCTCCGGGGTAACCAATGTGTTCCATTCGTCCGTGAAATACAGATCGGCCAGGGCGTCATCGATGAGATTCCAGGGCTGGTATGTCTGGTGAAATATGCAATTCACAAAATACCCTTCCCCGGCGTCATCGAAAAAGACCCCATCATAGACATTAAAAATCCACACGTCCCGCATGAACGTCACCCCCCCGCCGAACGTATGCACCACGCCGGTGTTGTTGTTCGCGTGATCGCCGATCGACAGATTCTCAAACGCCGCCACCACGCCGTCCACGTTGAAATACCGCCGCCCGGTATAGAACTGGTAGCCGATCTCCCCCGCCGCCCGCTCCACATCCAGGCTCCCATCCGCGGTTGTGGGAACCGGCGGATACTCGCTGATCAAGCCAAACCGGATCGCCGTCTCGCCGGGATACCGTCCCGTGCCGCGGAACAGCACTCCGTCGGCTCCCGAATCCGCCACCAGGGAAGAAATATTGATCCCGCCGATATCCGAATGGCGCGCGGCCGTGTCGGTCTTCCCGGCGGGATTGGTCACGAAGTTGTATACTCCGGGAGACAATTCGTACACCTCGAGATTGAAGGTTTCCGGAGTACTTTGTTGAAACGTGGCGGCATCGTAGGGATCCGTGCCTACGGACGCCAAGGTCACCGGCTCGGGCGGGGCGGTCAGATCCTCCGCCGCGTAGATCCCCGGCGCGAGCGGCACGGCGGCCGGCACCGGACCCGCAACCAACGCCCATCCTGCCAGGATCAGAACCAAATGCGCCGAACACTTGAATACCATGTCGATTCCTCCTCTTCGCGGCAATCGGGGATCGATCGCAACGATCCCCTTTTCCAACTCCGGTTCCACTCCCTTTTCGGAAACCATCCAAAATTCCCTCTCTAGATCGTATCAAATCTGGAGACACCGTAACAGGCTGCCCGGGAAATCAGGCCAGCCGTTTTTTACGGTTCGTTTTGGAGTTGTTGTGGTTCGTTTTGGAAGAGGCCGGAGAGGCTTTGCGTTTACGGGAAGGACTTTTTTTCACGCCGCGGATAGTGCGGAGACTTTTTACGCCCGGGACCTTCTCCAGCTGTTTGAGGATCATGTCCAGATGATTCGTGTTGCTGACTTCCAGAGTGAAATAAAACGTGGCGACTCCATCTTCATCCGTATCGCTATGGCTGTGCAAGATGTTGGTCCCCGTTGAGGAGATCATTTGGGAAAGGTCGCTGAGCAGGTTGAGGCGGTCACGGGCTACGACCTTGATGTTCACCGATATCGACTCTTCCAGCCCTCCGCCCCAGAACAAGGGAAGAATGCGCCCCGGATCAGCTTGAAAATGTTTGACGTTCCGGCAGGCGGCCTTGTGAATGGTCACACCCCGCCCCCGCGTCACGAACCCGATGATTTCATCGCCGGGCAAAGGATTGCAGCAATGGGCGATGCGGTACAGAATATCGTCAATGTCCGCCAGCCGCACTACCGCCTGGCGTTCAGGCGGCTTCTCCCCCGCCCCCCCCTCCTTCCGGCCGGGCGATTTCACCGGGAGCTGGGTCATCTTTTGGAGGCGGGAAATGACTTGTTTCGTGGATATCCGCCCAAAACCGATATGCACAAACAGGTCATCGATGTTCTTCAGGCCCAACGAGTCACAGATTTCTTTGGCTTCGGGAGAATTGTAGAATTCCCGCGCGTTGTACCCGGCCCGTTGCAATTCCCGGGTCAAACCCGCCTGCCCGAGTTGCAACAATTCTTCCCGGCGGGACTCTAACAAATACCGCCGGATCTTGTTCCGGGCCGAGGAGGTTTTGACGATGCCCAGCCAGGCTGGCGAGGGATGGCTGTTGGGGCTGGTCAGGATCTCCACCATGTCCCCGGTCTTCAACGCGTAGTTTAAGGAGGTCAACCGCCCATTGACCTTGGCTCCCCCGCAACGGTGCCCCAACTCGGTGTGGATCTTGTAGGCGAAGTCGATCGGCGTGGCGTCCTTGGGCAACCGGTGCAAGTCGCCTTTGGGGGTGTACACGTACACCTCGTCCGAGAAAAGATCGCTGCGGATCGACTGGAGGAAATCATCCGGGTCGCGGGTGTCCGGCAATTGTTCCTGATCGAAGAGTTCCACCCATTTCATGTCCCGGAGTTTCATCGGCTTGCCCGATTCCTTATACCGCCAATGAGCCGCGATGCCGTGCTCGGCCACGTAATGCATCTCCTGCGTGCGGATCTGGATTTCAATCAACCGGCCGTGCGGCCCGAGCACGGTGGTATGAATGGAACGGTAGTTGTTCGGTTTGGGGGTGGAGATGTAATCCTTGAAGCGCCCCTCGATCTGGTGCCACATCGTGTGCACTTCCCCCAGGGCGGCGTAGCACTCGGCGATGGTCTCACAGATCACGCGCAGGGCGATCAGATCGTAGATTTCTTCGAAGGTCTTGTTCCCCCGCAACATCTTCATGTAGATGCTGTAAAAGTGCTTGGCGCGCCCCTCGACCATGGCCTGGATGCCCTTGCTCCGCAATTGACGTTCCAGTGCTTCGCAGGTTTGCTTGATATACAGCTCGCGCTCCCGCCGCTTCAGAGATACCTTTTTCTTAATGTCTTGGTAGATCTCCGGATGGATGTACATCAGGCAGAGATCTTCCATCTCCCACTTGATCCGGCCCAGGCCCAGCCGGTGCGCCAGCGGAGCATAAATGTTCAAGGAATTATGAGCGATTTGGATTTGTTTGGCGGGGGGGAGATATTCGAGGGTTCTCAGATTGTGCAGGCGGTCCGCCAATTTGATTACGATCACCCGCAAATCCTTGGCCGTGGCCAATAACATGCGCCGCAGATTTTCAATTTCTTCTTCGCTGCGGTCCGCCGATCCGATCTCCCCCACTTTCGTCACGCCCAGGACCAGATTCACCACCTCGTCGCCGAACTCGCGCCGGAGTTCCTCCTCCGTCACGTCGGTATCCTCCAGCACGTCATGCAAGAGGCCCGCCATGATGGTCTTGGCGTCCAGTTGGAAAGAGGCGAGAATTTCCGCTACCGCGATGGGATGACTGATGTAGGGTTCGCCGCTTTCCCGGGTCTGGCCTTGATGCGCTTTACAAGCGAAAAAAAACGCTTGCCGCACGTTGAGGATGTCCAGCTCGGAGAGATAATTGCGCAAGATGAGTTCCAGGATGGGGAAATCGTCTTCCATCCCGGGAAGGACCACCGGCGTATCAAAGGAAGGTTCTTGTATTTCCATGAACTCATCCCGCCCTCTCCGCGACTCCTGCAATGTATTCTACACGGATTCGCTCTCCCTGCCGAGTGCCCCCCGGCATACAAAATCCGGGCAATGGCCCCATCCAATTGAGTTTCCTCACGATAAACCGGATGAGGTGATGGATTTGCTTCTCAGAATACTGAAAGAGCAGCCACGAGGCAATCCCATACCGCCAAGCGGCCGTCGGCGGAATAAAAAAAATAGAAAACCCGGACGCGGAGGAATTGATTTCCCCCACGCCCGGGTGTTTGCCTCATAAACCGGTTCCGGCCGGATTACGCTTCGCTTGAGGCGCGCGGCTCCGTCCGGCGGCTTTCTTTATTTTTTAAAATGTGGATACATTGAAAAAAAGGAGTGCTACTCTGGATACTCATAGATGTTCCAAGAGAGTTCGCACGTACGCATAAAACCCACGGCTAAAATAAAGACTGCTGTCATCGAAAAGACGATCAAAGTAGAAATAGAGATCATTTTTGGAAATCTGTTGCAGATGAAATGATCGAATCAAAATGCCGATACTTCCAACCACTTTATAATTTTTGGATTCCAAATACCGCCGTAAGAGTAGATCGTCCGTTAAAACCAGCTGGGGTTGGATAAGGCAGGCTAAACGAATCACGCTCACATCGGCCGGTTGGTGACGGAATTCATTTATTTCTTGGGGACAAAATGCCGGGGGCGGAACCTCCACCGGGATGACATGCAATTGATCCGGGAGTATGCTTCTGAGGCGGCCCATGACCTGATAGCGGACTAATTCCGCTTCGATTGCGGAGGAGATCACTATTTTTCTAAAATTCGTAAATAAGGCGTCCTGTTGGATTTCCGCGAGATGCAATAGGGGGCCCGTGTCGGCCACAGCGGTTTCATTCACGATTCAGCCCCCACATCACGTCACGGGTAACGGCTCCACGAGCGTAATCGATCTCGGCCACCATTTCCTCGCCCAAACGGCTGATTGCCTCCTCGCGGCCGATTCCACCATCCAAATAGGCCGACTTGATATGACGGCGGTAGAGTTCAGTCAGACCATGCTCTAACGCATCGGCGATCACCTGACCTGCCCGTTGTCCCGTAGTCTTAACAAGGTAATCCAATTTTTCTTGTACCGATGGTTCTTGAAACATGAAAAAACCTCCTGACGTAATCCTCCTCGTTGCGATTAACCGTATCCTTTCCCTATAATACAGTAATACAAGAAAGTAAATAAAAAACCCGGACGCGGAGGAATTGATTTCCCCCACGCCCGGGTGTTTGCCTCATAAACCGGTTCCGGCCGGATTACGCTTCGCTTGAGGCGCGCGGCTCCGTCCGGCGGCTTTCCCCTCCGCTCCGGCGGCCCCGGCCGCCCCGCCGGTTGTTGGAGTTGCTCCGGCCCTCGGATTGACCGCTTCGGCGGCCACCCCCCGTGCCCCGGCTGCCGCCGGCACGCCGTTCGCTCGACGGTCCGCCCCCCCGGCCTCCCCGCCGTGCGTTAAACCGCCGCGGGGATTCGGACTTGTCAGCCGCGGCAATCACCACCCGTTTGCGCATCCCTTCCCCCACGCTGAAGGTCGTGACGGCCGTGTTCTCTTTCAACGTCATATGAATGATCCGCCGTTCGGGCGCGGTGAGCGGCTCGGTGCGTAGATCCCGCTTGTTGCGCATGACCTGCTCGGCCATGCGCTCGGCCATGGCCTTGAGGTTTTCTTCCCGCCGGTCGCGGTAGTTGTCGATATCCACCACCACCTTGCGCCATTCTTCCTTATCCTCGTTGAGGTACCGGGCGATAAGATATTGCAGTGAATCCAGCGTCTGGCCGCGATGGCCGATCAAACTGGCCGCTTCCTCGCCCAGAAGGACAGTGATGGTCTCGCCTTCCTCCTGAATTTGGACAGTGGTGGAAATCCCCATAAAACCGAGAATGTTGCGCAAAAATACATTGGTGCGGATGCGGTCGTCCGGACGCAACGTCACCCGCACGCGGGCGGGCCGTGCGCCAATCCCCAAAAAGCCTTTCGACCCGGTTTCCAGGGGTTCCACTTCCACTTCCTGCCGTTCTGCGTTGAGTTGTTGTAAGGCGTTTTCCGTCGCCTGATCCAAGGTCTTCCCTTTACCAATTACTTCTTTCATGTGGTTTCCTCCATGGGAGCCCGGAGCCGGCCCGGGCGCCCGGCCTTCCCATACCGCGCGGCCATGCCGGATCTGTTCCATGTGGATTTCTCGGTTTTACCGTTTCTGGCTCCAATAGATTTTCGTTAATGGGCCGCGAAGGGGGATTACTTGTCTTTCCCGCTTGCGGGAACCGGTTCCGGGCTGAATTTTTCCATCATTAAGCGTTGAACGACGTCGATAAAGATGCTGACCACGAAATACAGAATCACCCCCGAAGCGATCGACCAGAAGAAAAAGACGAAAATCAACGGGAAGATTTTCATCATCGCCGCGTTGGGGCCCTCCATCTTCTGCTGGCTGGAGCTCCACAGCATCAATACCGCATACGCGATGGGCAGAATATTGATCGTGAATATGCTGGAACCGATAGGGATGAAAAACGCCCCGTCAGGCGCGGACAAGTCATGAATCCAACCCACGAACGGCGCTCCCCGCAATTCCACCGCCATGGCGAAGGTGGCGTACAGCGCAATGAAAATGGGAATGGTGGTCAGCATCATCAGGCACCCCGAAAGGGGATTGACCTTATGTTTCTTAAATAGTTCCATCTGCTCTTTTTGCAGTTTCTGGGGATCATCCTTATAGCGGTTTTTCAGCTCGTTGATTTGCGGCTGCAAGGCCTGCATTTTCTTCATGGACCGGATTTGTTTTTGATACAGGGGCAGCATCAGGAGTTTGATGATCACTGTCAACAAAATGATCACCACCCCGTAATTCGGGACGATGGCATACAATCCCTGCAACAGCCGCAGCATCAGGTTGGCGATGGGGCCGACGATCCGGCGCAGGAAGATCTGCCGCGCGTCCTCCAATCCCGCCTGAGCTTTCGCCAGGTTGTCTTCGTCCATGGATCCCACATACACGGTGAACTTATCGGAATGCACCGCCCCGTCGAGGATGGGCGTCATCGGCATCCGGATTCCGGCATGGGGTTTGTAAATCGATTGAGCCTCGTTTTTTTGCGGAAACGAAATCCCCTTCAGGGCCATGCGCGTGGGCGTATGGGGAATCAGGGCGGCCAGGAAATATTTCTGCCCCACTCCGGCCCAGCCGACTGGCTTGCCGGTCACCAGATGGGTGGGAGCATCGGGCCCATATTCCCGGAGATAGGGAGTGCCCGAATTTTGCAATTCCGACAATAACGAAACGGCCGGCTGGGTGTGAATCGAACCTTCTTGCTGAATATAAACACTGTTGTCGGCATCCCAGCGGAACGAAGGGAAACCAAATCCCCCCATCCACATCACATCGTAAAAACCGTCCTGCTCGTAAGGGATCGGCTGCCCGCTTTGGTTGGTAATGCGGATTTCAAAATCCAGATGATAACTCTCGGGATAGAATCGGTAGATTTTCTCCAGTCTCACCCCCTTTGAGTCGAGGCTGAAACGCACTTCCGTTCCAGCCGGGTCTGTGACCGTATAATGATCCGACGGCGTTTCGTAACTCAACGAAGCGTCCGTTCCCGCCCGGCCCCAACGTACCACCAAGCCCGCCCCGCTGGAATCGAAGTGAGGATCGATGGCGTCCACGAAGCGGGGATTGCCGGCCTGATGACTTTCCAGGCGGTTCAACTCCAATCGGGCCTTTTGCTGCATATACATCGTGCCACGGGAGGCTTGCAGGCGGAGAAAGCGGGGATCAGCAAGCAGTTCCCGGTATTGAGTCAACTGCCAAGATACCGGCACGGCGCCCCGGGTGCTGAAGGTCACCCGGTACAGGCCGCTCTCGACCGTAACCGGCCGGCCGTCTTCCCCCCCGGCCTGCCAGGGAAGCCATTCCCACGAGGAAACCGCCGGGGTGGCGCCGACTGGCCGCTCGGCCACCGCTTCGGCTTGATCCGGGGCCAGCGGAATGGAGGGCGTGGCCGGGGTAGGAATTTCCCCATAAGGCGCCGGGATCTCGGTGGGTGTGGCCGCTTCGCGGGCTTTCCGTTCTTCGGACAGTTTTTGGGCATTAAACCAGCTGAACGCCAGAATGATCAGCATGGACAACGCAAAGCATAAAGCCAATCGTTTTTCTGTATCCATGAAACCATCACTAGAAAGAATTCATGACCGCTAGGGCTGGGGCCTCTCCTTGCGGGACGCAGGCTCCGGCGGGTAATCTACCCCGCCTGGGTGAAAAGGGTGGCATTTCAACAGCCGTTTGAGAGCAAGATATCCCCCTTTGACCAATCCATGGGAGCCAATCACTTCCACCGCGTAGACGGAACAGGTGGGGTAAAACCGGCACGCTGGAAGCATGTAAGGGGAGATCCAGTGATGATACCCTTTCAACAGGATGATCACCACCCGCGCCGGCAGGAAACCCATCCCGCGAATCAATCCGGCCACGATACCTCCCTGGGTCCGCATTTCCACCGGCCGACAGCCGCGCTTAGGAGGTATCCAACAAGCGCCCCCGTCTCAACAAACCGGCAATCTCATCCACGAGTTGCGGATAGGCCGCCTCCGCGATCGGCCGTTTCGCCCGGATGACTACGTCTGCCGGTTGGGTGAAACGGCCCTTGGCACGGCGGAAAATCTCACGCAAGCGCCGTTTGACGCGATTGCGGGTAACCGCGTTACCGACTGCCCGGCTCACGACCACCCCCAACCGCGATACGGGGCGGCCACCGTGGAGCACATGGACGACGCAATAAGTCCCGTGCAATCCAGGCCGCCGTAAAACCGCTTCGATCTCGGACTTTTTCCGTAATCGTTCCGCCCGGCGAAACCGTTCATCCACTCTCACTGTCTAGGCCTGCCAGGAATCAATCCACGGCCGTTCGCCTAACTGGATAGGAAAATGACCCGCGACAAGCAGGCTAACTCCTTGCACTGTTGAATCTTACAACATCTTCAGCCCCATGGATTCCGACACCGTCAACCGATGGCGGCCTTTTTGCCGGCGGCGGCGCAAAACATCCCGGCCACCCTTCGTTTTCATCCGGGCCCGAAAGCCATGCGTCCGAATTCGCTTGATGTTGCTGGGTTGATAAGTTCGTTTCATTTTTCGTTATCGTACTTTATTCTAGTTTTTTAAGCGAGTTAGATCAGATCAAAGCATAACCCGCCCCCGTCCCCAGTCAAGCCGGTCATCCCCACGCGCGGCCCGGGAAGGGCTTTCGGCACAACACAACCAATGCTCTCCGCCTGGGATAAGGCGCCCACTTTGGATCTCATTTTAGGCATGAATGGATACGAAACGAATCCAAAGAAGAGAATTTGAACCGCAAAACGCGAATTTGTCAATCCGGCAATAAAACGCGCCGCGGCCGGCCATTTTGACTCAATCATCCGAAATTCAAAGACTTATCCTACACTAAGCCATGGGCAATTTCCGAACTTTTTTCCAGTATGGGGCATTCAACGCATTTGGTCCATAATTTGCTAATATTTTCAGTGTTAGCTGAGAACCCATGGGGTACGATTATCCTGACAGAGGCATGGGCCTGGAATACAATTGGTTATAGAGAGTCGTTTCAATGGTTGTCACGAATACGGCAAGCCATGCTTCTTGAAAAAACAGGTTGCCATGATGGCTTATCGGACAAAAAAGAATAACTTGGTGGTGAGTGAACCGTTGCAGATTCACAAGAGTTTACAAAAGGGGATTACTTCTCACCCGGCCGAACGTTTAAGACATACGAGGTGAAGATCATGTTCAACACTCCTCCCAGCCATCGATCGTCCTGCGGCGGACCAAATTCGTTCCGGTTGGCGTTGGCCCAAATCCCCAAACTGAGCCCCTATGAGGCCACCACGGCCGGGGATTCATCCTGGAGTCCCGCGGTGGATATCTTTGAAGACATCTCGCATTTCATTGTCAACGCTCAATTGCCTGGCATTGATCCTGACGGCGTCGAAGTGGTGGTTGACGAACGCAGCCTGACAATTTCCGGCCGCAAGCAGTGGGCCCCGGCCGGATACAAGCCGGATACCGTGATTTCCGAAAAAAGCCGGGGACCTTTCCGGCGCGATTTGGCCCTGCCGGCGCCGGTCAAGACGCACGAAGTCCGTTGTTGCTTCACCGACGGCGTATTGACTATCCTATTGCCCAAAAACGAACAAAAACCTCTGACTCCGATCAAGATCCACTTTATCCGCTGAATTCCCTCCCAACGCATCAAACTCCGGGGCTGGAACTCCAGCCGGCGGTGATCTGACGCAAGGTGATGCAAGGCAACCAGTGCGGCCGCGGCGCTGACCCTAGCGGTATTGATGCGCGTTTTCCACAACCGGAAATTGTGTTTCTCCTATCCCCTGTCCCCCCTTGTTTCGGCTCTCCGGAACTTTGTCCGAACGGAACATCTCCAGCCTTTCCCGCCGGTTCGTATTTCAGACTAGTGACCTGATACTATTTTTTTATTACGCCTTTTTTATTACACCAACATAATATTTTTTATGGGATTCCATTTTCTACACTGTTTGCGCGCCGATGCGATCACTCCTGGATTGATCGCTTGTTGAGGGTATGGAAGACGTTCCGGCATTAAGTGAAAATCCAACTGATTTGTTCTAGTTATTGGGGTGAGGGCAACCCGGCAAGGGCCGAATCCATCCATTCCCGGCAATTGCGTATATAACGGCATTTCACGAACACGCCGACGCTTCTCATATCCTCTCCTCAGTTCTCATAGAAAGAAGAGGTCCCGCTGACTCGGGCATGCGCAATCACAAAATCCACCAGATCCTGATCCTGAAACCAACCCTCCCACATGGTATGCCCTTGCCCCGGAACCACCTTGAGCGTAATGGGGCCTCCCAACTTTTGATACCGGCGGGCCAATTCACCGGAATTCATATCCAGAGGCACAACGGTATCGCTGTCTCCATGAATGTGGTAAATCGGGACACGCGCCTTCGCGAGCGGTCCCAGGCGGTCGATGGGATTGTGATACTCAATCTGCGCCGCCAATTGTTCTTCTGTAAAACGGTACGCGCCACAGGCTTGTTTCAGTCCCGGGTAACTGATGAGGTTGCAAACCGGATAAATCCCGGCGATGCAAGCCACCGACCGGGGATGTTCAACCGCCCAGTTGTAAAGCATAAGACCCCCGCGGCTTCGCATCAACAAGCAAGGAAAGTGGGAATACGGGCGCCGATGCACCATTTCTTCGTAGAAGGCGGTATACAAGGCACGCCCGTCCGGGCTGCCATACGACTCGCCCACATCGATCCCCGCGATGGCGATCCCCGCCGCCTGAAACCGCTCAAACATCCATTTCTCCTCGGGTCCGGGCAGACCAGGCAAGGTCGGGGCATACCATACCCAAGGAATCGCGGAATCGTCAGCGAGCGGGGTAGGCGGAATGACGAAGGCGGCGCGTCCCGCCACTTTGAATTCTTCTCCTTTGAGCGGCAACACCTTGGCAGCGGTATCCTTGGATTCCTCCGCTTGGAGGCCCTGGGTGGAGACCGGCAGAATCAACGCCAGGAAGATTGCCCCCCAGAATCCTCCCCGGCCGGCCCATATCACCCCATTCGCCCTTCCTTCATGTCGAGAAGACCATCCAGTCATGGCTTATCCTTTCTTCCCATCGCGGATTACCCGGATTCTCCTCTTTTTAAACTGGCTCTTGAAGGCTGCCCGGCTTTCACATACCTCACACTTACAAAAACGTTCGGATTGTTTCTATACAATTAGGATATCGGGTAATACGCAGCGGCGGGGGCGGCATTCACGGGAAAGATCATCCCGGGATGGGTAATGGATGGCGGCAAGCCGGGATGAGACCGGACAGCCGCTAGAAACTCCTTCACTTGGTCCCGGCGCACCACATTGACGGTACAGCCGCCGAATCCCGCTCCCGTCAGGCGCGCGCCAACGGCTCCGGACTCCATGGCGATCCGTACCAATTGATCCAGGGGCGGACAGGAGATTTCAAAATCATCGCGGGCGCTCGCGTGACCTTCCAGCATCAATTCGCCGAACGCCTCCATCTCGCCACGGTCCAGCAGTTCCCGGCTTTTCACCACCCGCAAGGCTTCACGCGCCACGTGACGATACCGCTTTCCACAATGAAAGCGCGGCCCCGAATCCCCAGGATCACCGGGAATGGAACAATCCCGCAGAATTTCGATCACCCGGGATTCCTCGCCCAGGGCCTGGACCAGTTCGGAATAACGATAGGTATCCCGCAGCGCCGATTCGGCTAAATCCCGGATCTCCGTATAGGAGAAATGGAAGGGAGGTCGCAATAAATCCCCCAGGCGTTGGAATTGACTTTCCCACCCATTCCAGGCTAAGGCTTGGTTCAACAACCGCGCGGCCAGACGGCATTCCGCCGAACGGAAATTGTAGGCCCGCAAAGCACTTTCCGATTTTTTCGCCCGGACACCGCTGTCGCAGAGCACCACGGCATACTCCTTGGGCCAGGACACGGGCTGAGCCCGTAAGGGGAAAAAATCAATCTGCAACGCATGATCCGGCTGGCCCAACAGACACACAGCCTGATCCATTCCGCCCCCCCGGGTGCCGACATACCATTCCGCTTCCGCCATCCATTCCCCGAGGGTAAGGCGGCCGACGGT
>ERZ795060.1928-NODE-1928-length-22490-cov-72.275774_pt1 | contig 22490 bp, 21 predicted proteins | sample MGYA00375144_ERZ795060 | MGnify/ENA primary metagenome ERZ795060 (study PRJEB30189, sample SAMN05720157) | activated sludge metagenome | isolation source: anaerobic digester from wastewater treatment plant | place: Japan | collected 2015-05-15 ...
AATAGTATTATTCTGAAACGTAATTGCACAGGTTTTTACATTAACAGCCCCCTCGTTTGATTTTCCAGCATACTGAACTTTACAGTACTGCATACTCGAATTTAAGCTGTTATCCCAAAAAGTTATACCTTCCCATGCCCCTGCAGTAGGATTAGCAGCAGTTGAAGTAAAAATTATTGGTTTTGAGGATGTACCATTAGCAATAAGGGTAGCGTTGTTGTAATACCCAATATGCAAACTTGCTCCTGTTTCAAATTTTACTGTAACGCCGGGCTGTATGGTCAATATTGCACCGTCAACTCCAATGCTGCCGCTAATTACATAGGTTTTCCCCGACTCCCAGGTAGTATTCGTAGTAATGTCGGAGTTAATGATGTTAGATCCACCATCATCGGTACCATCGTCAATAAGATCGCATGCTGTAAAACTACCAAGCATGACAAGTAATGCAAATAATAGAGACTTTGTTTTCATCTTGATTTGATTTTAATATTAGTTTTGATTAAAGAATGAGAAATTCTTTAAATAAAGTTAATACTATAAAATGGTATAATTCAATTTTTTTAGACACGACAATTTTGTTTTTAACACACATTAACCAAATAATCTTTATAAAATGGGTTCAAATAGATTTTTGATCTTTGAAATATTATTTAACATTTACCGTTTAAACCAATGTTAAGTTTTTCATTCTTTTGTATAAACAAACCTAACCAAACAATGAAACGTAAATACTGGTTTATTTTAATTGCAATTGCAGTTGTTGTTATTTTGCTTACAGCAGTTTTAAACTCAGGTTCAAAGGACAAAGCAGTTCCCCAGTTCACCCGTGCCGAGGTTGGAGAGTTTGAAATAGTGGTTAACGTTACAGGTGAACTTACGGCACAGAACTCTGAGGACATTACAGCACCAACCGAGTTGCGTGGCCGATCGTTCCGAGTTACCGATGTAAAAATCCAGGACCTAGTCCCAGAAGGGACTGTTGTGGACTCCGGCGATTACGTGGCCACCCTTGACCGATCAGCATTGAGCAACCAGCTCAAGAATACCGAAGATGAGCTGGAAAAGAGCCAACAAGCCTACCTAAAAACCCAGCTCGACACCACGCTCCAGCTCCGGGAACTAAGGAATAATCTTATTAACCTGAAGTTCGATATGGAGGAGAAAAAACTTATTCTGGAGCAGTCAAAGTATGAGCCTCCAGCCACACAGCGTCAAGCACAAATCAACCTAGAGAAGGCTGAAAGGGCATACCAGCAAGCCCTATATAACTACAACCTGAAGAAAGATCAAGCCGAGGCCTCCATGAAGGAGGTTTCCATAAACCTTGAACGCCAGCGCCGCGAACGGCAGGATATGCTCGATGTTATCAGTAAATTTGTTATTAAAGCACCCAAACAGGGCATGGTGATATACTACCGCGAATGGAGCGGACAAAAGCGTAAGGTTGGTTCAACCGTAAGCCCCTGGGACCTTACCGTAGCCACTCTACCCGACCTCTCAGTGATGAACTCCAAAACCTATGTCAATGAAATTGACATAAGCAAGGTAAAGAAAGGGCAGCCGGTTAGAATTACCGTAGATGCCTTCCCCGATAAAAAATTCACAGGCGAGGTGATTGAGGTTGCCAACATAGGCGAACAGCTACCCAATACCGATGCAAAAGTTTTTGAGGTGACAATACGGGTAAATGAATACGATCCCATTCTCCGCCCATCAATGACTACGGGCAACCAGATTGTTACCAACACTTACGATTCGGTTCTTTACATTCCCCTTGAGGCTCTTCATGCTAACGATAGCATTAGCTTTGTTTACACCCGTAAGGGTAAACGTCAAGTTGTTGTGGTGGGCGATATGAACGAGAATTTCATCATTGTTGAAAAGGGGCTAAAACCTGGCGAAGAGCTTTACCTTTCAACACCAGAAAAACCCGAAAAATTTGAGTTCACCGGTTTTGAGCTAATCCCTGAAATCAAAAAAAGGAAAGAGGATAAGCTGCGACAGGAGGCTGAGTTACGCCAGCAGCAGCAAGAGCTTATGAATAAGCGTAAAAACGGTTTCGGTATGCCCGGACAAGGGAATGTTATGATTATTTCCACTGATAAACCTGCCGATAATAAAAATAGCAGCAGTGCACCTAAAAACACTGCAAAAGATCAAAAGAAAACAAAACCCTAACAGCTATGTTTCAAATCGACAGGCTATACCGGCGATACTCACACGATATAACCATTGCCCTTGAGGCTATTATGGCCAACAAGCTAAAATCGGTACTTACCGCACTCGGAATTATTTTTGGGGTTGCTGCGGTTATCAGCATGCTGGCCATAGGTAATGGTGCTCAACAGGAGATACTGGAGCAAATGAAAATGGTTGGTGTAAACAATATCATAGTAAACTCCATTTTTGAGGCTCCTGATTCCCAATCGGAATCGGAGAACGGAAATAAGCAGAAACAAAAATTCTCCCCCGGCCTCACACTTTCCGATTTAGAGGCAATCCAGCAGGTAGTTCCCTCGGTGGTTCACATCAGCCCTGAAATCAACTTAAATTCATATATCCAGTACAATGGATTACGGATGCAGGCAAAAATACTTGGCGTTACCAACGACTACTTTGCTCTTTTTAACCTACCGCTCGATGAGGGAACCTACTTTAGTGCCAATCAGGAAGAACATGGAATCCCGGTTTGCGTTATAGGGGCAAACATCAAAACAAAATTTTTCAGTACCGAGAATCCTATTGGAAAATACATCAAGTTTGGGAATGTATGGCTAAAGGTCATTGGAGTCCTCGCCAAATCGGATATTAAGGTTACAGGGTTCGAAAATAGCGGCATAAACGTGTATAACGATAATATCTACGTTCCAGCCAAAAACATTTTGCTGCGATACCAAAACCGGGCTTTGGTAAACTCTAAGAAGTTAAATCAAAGTAACACCATACGTGGGTTTGGATTTATAATTTTCGGTGGAAGTACTGAAACACAAGCCCCCAAAAACTACCATCAGCTCGATAGGATTATACTACAGGTTAAGGGCACTGAGGATATTGCATCAACTTCGGAGATACTCAGCAGAATGTTACTACGCAGGCATTCCGGCGTAAAGGATTACGAGATTACCGTGCCCGAACTGCTGCTAAAGCAGCAACAGCGTACCAAGGATATCTTCAATATTGTTCTGGGGGCTATTGCAAGCATCTCACTTATAGTAGGTGGCATTGGAATAATGAATATCATGTTTGCATCGGTCATGGAACGCATCAAGGAAATCGGAACCCGTTTAGCCATTGGTGCTAAAAAAGCCGATATTGTTGCCCAATTCCTTGCCGAGGCAGTGCTTATAAGTGTTACAGGAGGTTTGATTGGTGTCATACTTGGAGTTATCCTATCCAAGCTGATTACGCATTTTGCCGGAATACTTACCATTGTAAGCTTCTCATCAATAATAATTGCATTTGGAGTATCGGCTGCGGTAGGTGTAATATTTGGCCTGTCGCCCGCCAAAAGGGCTGCCGAGAAGGATCCAATAGAATCGTTACGTTACGAATAGTGTTACCTTAAAAAAGTTGATATGAAAGGAATAATTACGTTTTTAATACCATTGCTTTTTGCAGTAAACCTTTTTGCCCAAAAACCAATTAATAGGCTTACATACGATGAGGTACTACAGCTAGCCAAAGATCAATCGCCACAAGCCATACTGGCCAAGCATCGGTTTAGGGCTGCCTACTGGCAATACCGAACCTACGTTGCCGAACTAAGGCCAAACCTTACCCTTACGGGAACAATACCACAGTTCAGCCGCTCCCTAATACGGTACCAGAACCCGGACGGGTCATATACCTACATTGAGGAAAACTCAAATACCACCTCGCTCGGATTATCGCTTTCACAAAATATTGGCTTAACCGGTGGTCAAATTTTTGTACGAAGCAACCTGGAACGTACCGATTTACTGGGCTCCGATAAAACCACCTCATACATGAGCGTACCTGTTTCCATTGGTTTCTCCCAGCCGCTTTTCGCTATGAATCAGCTTAAGTGGAGCAAGCGCATTGAGCCAATTAAGTACGAGGAAGCCAAACGTGCCTTTATCCAAAGCATGGAGGCCATATCAATGGAAGCCACGCGACTATTCTTTGACCTTGCCATGGCTCAACAAAACCTTGAAACCGCCAAGCTAAACTACTCCAATACCGATACCCTGTATAAAATTGCTCAAGGCCGATACAACATTGGAACCATTGCCGAGAATGAGCTGCTACAGATGGAACTGAGTTTCCTGAATGCTGGAACAGCGCTAAGCGAGGCAGAGGTTGACCTACAGCTAAAAAAGATTAGGCTTAAATCGTACCTGGGCCTCAACGATAGCTACGATTTGGAAATTGTGCTTCCCGACAGTATTCCAACGTTCGACCTCGATTTTAACCGTGTGCTCACCCTGGCCAAGGAGAATAACCCTCAAATCCTTAGCTACCAAAGACAACTTCTGGAGGCCGACAGGGATGTAGCCCAGGCCCGCGCCGAACGCGGCCTTAATGCCAACCTGTTTGCCACATTTGGTCTAACCCAAAGGGCTACCGAACTAAAGGATGCTTACATCGACCCACAGGATCAGCAAACCGTGAGGGTTGGAATAACTGTACCCATTCTCGATTGGGGTTTAGGTCGCGGAAAGGTGAAAATGGCACAGTCGAACCGTGAGGTTGTTCGCACCACGGTTGATCAGGCCCTTACCGATTTTGAACAGGATGTGTTCCTAAAGGTAATGCAGTTTAACCGACAGGACGACCAGGTGCAAATTGCCAAAAAGGCCGACCTGGTTTCACAGAACCGCTACGAGGTTACCAAGCAGCGATTCCTCATAGGTAAAATTGATGTGCTAACCCTTAACGTGGCACAAACCGAGCGCGACCAGGCCAAGCAAAAGTACATAAATACCCTCAGCGGTTTTTGGCAATACTACTACCAGATGCGCCGGCTAACCCTGTACGACCTTGAAAAGAACCAACCCATTACTACCGATTTTGAACTTTTGCTAAGGTGATTAACGCAATGCAACCTAATACTTTGCAGGTAACAAAAGCAGATGGATAAAAAATTTTGCAGAAAAATTTTGCAGAAAAAATGAAATGATATATTTTTGCAGCACCAAACAACAAGCACAACGGTGCAAGTTAAGTTTGAAATACTGCGGAAGTAGCTCAGTTGGTAGAGCATAACCTTGCCAAGGTTAGGGTCGCGAGTTCGAGTCTCGTCTTCCGCTCAAGTTCTTTTGGAAAGTTCAAAGTAATTAGGCTTTGAACTTTTTAAGTTTAAAGAGCCAACCATTCTGCCCGGATGGTGGAACTGGTAGACACGCAGGACTTAAAATCCTGTGGCCATTGCGGCTGTGCGGGTTCAAGTCCCGCTCCGGGTACTCAAAGCCACGCCTAAAGCGTGGCTTTGGTGTTTTAAACCCCTTACTTTTAGGTTAGATTGTTGAATTTTTGGTCTTTTCTTTAGGCCTTTTAGGTTTAACTTTATACCCATAGACTTGAATCATTCTATACAGTCGCAATTTTTCATCTAAAACATAGTAAAAGGTGAATGAGTAAAACCTTTTATCCTTATTTTGTGGAACTCGTTTCAACTGCTCATACATAATATAAGCCATTTCGTCGGGAAAGTACGCTGAGATTGCAGTCCCAAAATAGCATCGCTTCTTTAAAGCCAAGTTATCAAATTTTACTCCTAGTAAATTTTCAAATTCTCTACACTTAATCGGCTTATTGTATTTAGCAAAAACCAGGTTGCCAAGTGAGAAAAATATAGTGTCACGTTCCTTAAGAGTAAACATTACAATTGGAGTATCAATATTTCTCAGCAAATTTTTATTGTAATACTCGGCACCCTTATAATTGTTTGGCAAAACATAAAGTTCAGTTGGTATAAATACTTTTAACTTCTTTTTGCGCAAGGGCAGTTGGGAAAACACGGATTGAAAACCGATGCTGCAAATTGCTATGAGTAACGTACAAAATTTAAGATTCATATCTCTATTCTTTTAAATAACTACTTATGATTTCCATGAATTTAACTTTTAGCGATTCAGGCTGAATCACTCTAACATCAGGGCAAAACGACAGTATTGTTGACATTAACTCGTTATTAATTATCACCTTGATCCTAACCTCTAACCTGTCATTCTTGTAATTATGCTTTTGTGATGGATGTAACGGCTTAGATATAACATAAGGGGCCCTTTGCAGGTTAAAGGAAAGTACAACCTCTACCGGTTCTTCGCCTTCAGGTCGGGTAACTCCTATGACATCATAGAAGTATTCATTCCAATCAATACTTGTTTCAATGTAGGGGACGTTAGTGGTTTCTATCTTTTCAATTCTATCCAGCGCCAAATTCCAATATGGCTTTTCATTTGACTCATTATACCCCAAAACAAACCATCGGTTATTGTACTCTTTTAAGTGATAGGGGTGAAAGTTAAATTCATAGGGTATTTCATCCTTAAAACTTTTATATCGAACCCAAAGCACGCACTTATTTACTATTGAGTCATACAGAACCTTAAAATGTGACAAACCCTGTAAATCTCTATTAAAATCAAATGCAACAATAGGTTGCTGAGTATTAACTATACCTAGCTTATTCTTTAGCAAGGCTTCAACCTCATAAACCCAATCGAACTGTGGCAATCCATCAAACTTACCTAGAACCTCAATAGCGGAAATAATACTGTTTATCTCCTCCTGGGTAAGGGGCTTATTGTTTATTGAGAATTTGGAATTCTCATACCTATAGTAAACTTGTTTGCCATACCGTACCCTTCTAATTTCAGCCCCAAACCCTTCGCTGCTCTCCATAAATTTTATGTCCTCTAGTATTTGCCTTTTACTTACGGAAAGGTTTGGATCTATTTCCTTTAACTGCTCGTTTACTGTCTCCACTAAATCGTCAATGAAATACATTTTGCCAATATTCCGGAAACATTTATCTAAAATGTTGTACCTAATGTAAGCATTCTTGTTAACGGGCATAGCTGTATAGTTTATGGTAATAAATATACTAAATTTTAGCAAATTCCTTTTTTATATGATTCTTGAAAATGAATAAAATATTTTTTTAATGATAAATCTTTTTTATTGAAGATAGGCTTCAAAGCTCGCCCTTTACTTTGCATCAAATAAAAAAAACATCTCATTGGATAAGCCCTTTTATACTGATTTACCGGCATTTAATTTTTTCATTGATTTTTGAAGATACACTGCAACGCAAATGCAGTATAATTATAGAGGGACCTATTAAAACTATAAAGCTATGAACAGAAAAACTATCAAACCATTTAATTGCGCCCTCTTTGAATAGGCGCTAATTAACAGAACAAAAGATCTAATTCAAGTAGTTCAACAATGAAATGAAAATGAAATGCAGATTGAGTGCAAAACACAAACTTAAAATTGCAAAAAATTTAAACCTTAAAGCTATGAGAAAAATATTATTAACATGCCTGCTTTTGCTACCGGTAGTAGTAGTTAAAGCACAAATTGGAAAGACACTTGATGAGGTTAAGAAAAAACTAGGTGAGCCTACACAATCATTTTTCACTGACAGGGGAACCTACTGTTTGGAATATGGAAATCTAACCTCAATTGTTGACGGACTCCCCATTAATGGCGCTTATTTCTACTTTGATTCCGATTCGTTAGACTCTAAGTGTACACTTACCCTTAAGGTTTTTACTATCAACCATTTACCTGCCATTACAAATTTGCTGAGTAATTTATTCGTAAGAATTGGAAATCTAGATTGGCTTGATTATGAGAATGGTTTTCATCATAGGGTTGTTATAATGAATTCGGTAGTCTTTGTACTTCATAGTGAATTATTGGTTGAACAAAAAAATTAAGCACTATGGGAGCATATGCTAAAGATTTAAACGAGGGTACCTTTTCGCAGGATACTGACAAGTACAAAAATAAACTCATGGACCCACGCTGGGACGCACGCCGTAACCAAATCCTTAAACGCGATGGATACCAATGCGTGGTTTGCAAGAGTTCTGAAAATTTGGAAGTTCATCACAGGCAGTACCATTACATTATTGATGCAGGTTGCTATCGCAACCCATGGGATTACCCCGACTACCTTTTAATTACCCTTTGCAAAACCTGTCATGCCGATGGCCATAACCATTATAAAATTCCAGTAGTTTTTGTTAACGATAAACCAAAAAACTTATAAGAATATGGGACTTTTCAATTTATTTCGAAAGAAGCAAGGGCTACAAAACCAACAGCCCGCACTAAACGATGCACCAAATAATGTTTCAAACCCAAGGGTGCCAAAAAGCGTATTCATTGAAGAAACTGAACCCGAATTCGTAAAACTAAAGAATAGCGAAAAAGTTGGCATTGAGCTAGTTTACGACTACCTGCAAATTGATTTTGAACGTAAGGGTTACGAGGATGCTTTAGTTAATGCCGACGAAAGCTATATGAACGATAATGTCGATCTGCTAATCTACGATTTAAGCATATTGGTTCAAAAGGTTGATAACTTTTACACCAAACAGCTTAAGGAGTTAGAGTTTCACATCGAATCGCGGAAGCGAATGGGACTTATTGACCTGGTTGAAGAGCTTAACTCACAACGCGACGTGCTACTGTACCAAATGGAAAAACTAAAAAAAATTATGAGCGATATTGCCGTTGGTAACGGCGTTACCAAGCGATTGGAATCGTCATACCAAAAAGGCTTTCTACGTGGAGTTTCCTCTTTGACAAAGTCAAGGTTTATGGGTAACTAAAACCAAAAAGAATTGATTTTAACCATTAAAACGATAATAATGATGAAAGATTTTTGGCTAAAAATAAGCTGTTTTTTTACCGGTTTTAACTACGAAATAGTTAAAAATTCAAGCGTTGCTGCTGCTAAAACGGTAAAAAAGAATATGTCGGCTCTAATACTTATATCAATGCTGTGGGCTTTTATTGGGTTTAACTTTACTGCACGCTACCTGCATGGCTCTATCTTAACTTCTGCCATTGTTGCATTGATTATGGTTATAGTGGTGATTCAAATTGAAAGGCAAATACTTATGAGCGTGCATGTCAATAAACTTGGATTAGGAATGAGAGCATTGATCGGTGGGATAATGGCGATAATTGGATCGTTTATAGTTGATCAGATTATTTTTAAAGATGATGTTGAGCAATACAGAATGGCAACCGTTCAGGATCGTATTAACAACATTTTACCCATTAAAACCATGGAGCTAAAAGGCCAAATCAACCAAATTGCTAAAGCAATTGAAGAGAAAGAGGCTGAACGCAATGCTTTGCTCGAAGAACTTGGACGTAAACCAACCATTACAACGCCAACTTCCGTTGGTAAATATGAAAAGGATAGCACCGGAAAAATGGTAATGGTTAGGCAGGAGGTTACCTACCAATCGGTTCCAAATCCTAAGGCAAACATTGTAACAAAAATTGATGAACAGCTTGCCATGCTACGTAATGAACTAACAAAAAAGGAGGATATGCTTCTTAATATACGTGCCGATATGGAAAACGAAATAAAAGGTAAAACCGGGTTCCTTGATGAAGTTGGTTCGCTATATGAAATAGTGACATCATCGTCATTATCAATCTTTATTTGGGTTCTCTTTTTCTCGTTCTTCTTATTCTTGGAACTATTCATACTTATCAATAAGATAAGCGATAATGAAACCGACTACGAAACCGTTCTTGTTTATCAAATGGAAACCAGAAAAAGGAAAATAAAAGAGATAGAAAAAAACTAATGTAAAATTCGCAAGGCCAAACCTCCATGCATCAAAAATTTTCAAAATAAAAAATGGAAACATGGAGGTTTACTTAATAACACTAAACTAAATTGCTATGGACACAAATAATAACATCGACTATGTATTTGAGATTCCAGCAACAGAAATACCCGATACAATTGCTGTTGAAAAAGAGTATAAAATCATTAAGACTCTAAAATGTAGAAATTGCAATAAAAACACATATGAATTTATTCAACAAGCTGCAATATCGGAATCAAACGATGGTAATATTACCGGAGATATACTAACATGTAGATGTAAGGTGTGCGGTGATCAAATTAATGTGAAATTCAAATTCAAATTCCTAAAAATTGAATCTGAAGAGGTTCGAAACTATATCAATGAGTATAAACTTGCTTACGATTTACTTAGAGCAAAACTAATTCTTTTGTTGTATGAAAGGGTTAACAAAAAAATGCCCGATATAAAAAAATTATTCGACAATGAGGATTAAAATATTAACACTACTGCTTTGCATAATAGTTTACGGCAGTAACACACTATTCGCCCAGGATGGTTTTTGGAAAAGGGAAAAGTCAAACATAAGCTATATGCTTCCGCTAATGTCAAAAGACCAAAGGGAATTAAAGCTAGAGCCAATTGACAATGAAGGTAAAATAAGCTATGCAATATGGCTACACAACAGGGTTTTTATTAACTACTACTGGATTGCTGAGCCACTAAAACCTGAACTAAATTTATTAATGGCGGTGGAGGTTTTTAACCCTGAAGCTCAGGTAATTTCCAGACAGTTTTTTGAAAATTACGAATTAAAAATAGAATACGTAGCATTTCACAATACTGATGTTGAGAGTAAAATTAAAAAATAATTTGACGAAACTGAAATAGATTATAAAATTGTGTTTTCGGATTCTTTGAAGAACATAAAGGGCTATGGACCAGAAGGGAAAGTTTGGATAATAATAAATGCCGACCGCTGGTGTGTTACTACAGACTTAGAGAAGTATGCGCTTTTCATTAAGCTTGATTACTTAAAACACTTAAATCGTATGTTACGGATTTCCATTATCAAAACGCAAAAAATATTATTGATAGAGTAAGTAAAGAGTTTATTGAGCCCTTATTTGCCGGGATTCCAATGAGTATAAGTGAGTAAGTGGCTTTTTTGTAAATGGTAAACCTATGGATTAGCGCCCCAGGTTTGGTAAGTCAGCTGCGGGTGGAGCGGGTTGGGATGACGCCAATACTTTGGGGCACTTTTCCACCATTTTACATTTAGAGATACTCCCGGAATTGAACAAACTTGAAAGCCTTTGTAATTTTACCATCGGCTCCAACAACTACATCTCGCACAGTAGTTGAGGCAATACACTTTATACCTTGCATCTTTAGCTTTTTTATTAATGCATAACAAAACGTGAGTTCGCCCATTACATGTACTACTTTTGGGGAATTACTCTGAATGCTAATAATCCTTGAAAGGTACTCATCGGTCAGTTCATGAATATACTGTTCGTTGCCCACTGGGTCAACTTCCGGAAATGGAACATCAACTAAATTACCGTAAAGCTCTTTTGCCTTATTGGTTTGTTCTACACTCCATCCGGAAGATGGATGATTTGAAAGGTTTATAAGCATATATCTATCTTAATAGTATTTCTAGAGTTCTTTCGTAAAAATAATTCAATTTTTGTTTTAAATCATCAGCTTTCCTGCTATTTTGCCGGTAGCCTCCATGGTTTATATCATTTCTATAATCACTTAAATCATTATAAATGACAGCCAATTCCTTAACTAAAACAAAGTTTTCAGTACAATTTCTAATCTTATCTATGTCACCTTTCCACTTACATTCAGGTATATTATTCTTTATTATATTGAATGCGCTGGACAGACTTTCTCTTTCTTGCTTTTCAAAATAATCTTTTTTGTTTTTAATTAACACATAGCTTATCAAATTTTCCTGAAGTAATGTAAAACCCTGTTGTATCCAATTATAATCTATACACCACTTAACTAATTTGATTGATTTAAAAGTTATATCCTCATCTCCATTTAGTATTTGAAGCTTCTCTTGAATCCTTTTAAAAGGTTCTACTATTTGAGGTAGAATCGCATTGTCTTCTTTATTTATAACCTTATTTAAACTTTCATTTAAATCATTAAATTTCCCAATAACATCAAAGATTTCTCCAATTCTACAAGTATATAAAGCATTTAAAAGTTTATCTAAAATATTAATAACGTACCTAATTGCTGTAGCAACTTCGTCCTTACCTTGAGTTTCTATTAGTATTGGTTTTATAGCTGTATGGCTTAAATCTTTCAATTTGTCAATATTGCCATATTCCAAAAAATAATCAATTGCAGAGGTCCAATCGTTAATAGCACTAAGATAGGTAATATCTAAAATAGGTGCTATTCTTTCCTCAACAGGTTTCTTTTCAACATCTCTTGGATTTCCTAAAACTTCAAAGGCTCCGTAATAAATGTATTTTATTGATACATTTTTCACTTTTTTTAAATATTCCAAAACCGAACTGAGCGTAATAGGCAATGAACGAAACGAGTGAGTAACATCTATTATTAATGTAGCCTCATTTTCAATATTTTGCACCAATAAAGTAAATATGTAAAGCAATTGATTGTTATCAAATCCATTGGGAATATCAATAGTTTTAACTTCATTTATTTTCAATTTATCTAATTCATCTTTTAACTTCCCTTCGCCATCCCAATTGTTTTTCTTTGCATCTTCCGTTAAAAAGAATAAAAACTTATTTATTTCGTTGTAATGTTTTTTAATGACAGCAATTTGAGTGTATTTAGTTTGAAAATGTTGATTATCGGGAAATTGATAAATACACCCTAAGTAATTATTTGTACCTAAGAAAGATAAAAAAGTTGATGCCATATATATGTTTATTTTAATTAGATATAAGTTCTAACGCCATCTGCGACCATAATTCAAACTTGGAATCTATTTGATTAGTTTTTGAAATCCATTCAATATTACCAATTTCGATGGATTTAATATAATCATTTTTCTCATGTACTGTATGAAATACAAAACCTAAATGGTTTTTTCCAACTTCAGTTATTTCTTCATTTATAACTCCTTTAAATATCAGTTTGTAATTAATTTTATCTGAGAACTCCTCATTTAATTCTCGAATTGCTGCTTTCTTAAGTGTTTTAATATTGAATTCATTATCTATATCAGAATATTCTATGTGACCACCAAAACCAATAGACCATAAATCATGCAACCGTGACTCATTGCCTTTTCTTCTATAAGCTGCAACCTGATTAAACTCATTTTCAATAATCACATAAGGTATTATTTGTTTAAATTCAAAATTTTTCTCTGCTTTTGCTCGAGGTAAAAATTCAACTTCATTAAAGAAGGTTTCTATCATCTTTATATCAATAGGCAAAGTTGATTTAACTTTTAAGATATCTTGAGGCAAATAATTTCTATGTATAGTTGCTATTAAGTTACTCATCTGTTATTATTTTATAAATCCCTTCTTCAAAAGAGAGCATTAATTTCTTTTTTTCGTCTTTTGATAAAAATGTTCCTTGAACACTATTTCGTATCAATTGGATTATTTCTATTTTATTTAATTGTGCAATGTTTGATGCAAAATAGTATTCGTTTGTTATGTCGGTTTTTGATATACCAGGGTTGTCAGTATTTATTGTGATTTTTAAACCATCATTAAAATATTTTCTAAGAGGATAAATTTTATTTTGAAAATCACAAATTTGGTAATTACTTGAAGGGCATAGTTCAATAAAAATATTTCTATCGCGAAATCTGTATAACAAATCTTGGTTATCCACTAAAGTTAAACCATGGCCTATTCTATCAGCATTTAACTCATATACTGCTTCCCATATATTTTCAACAGGTTGATTTTCTCCAGCATGTATAGTGAATTTGACACATTCTTTCATTAAAGGTAACAAAGCATCACGTAACTCCTTCGGTGATTTTTTAGCCTCATTCCCTGCGACATCGAAACCAACAATAAAATTGCTATACTTTTTTTCCTTTAATAATTTTTTAACTAATTCAACATGTCTTTTAAACACATTTTGATCGCTATGTCTAGAGCCAATTATAATTAAACGAATATCAACAAAGTCCTTATGCTTTTGGAATTCATTAAACATTATTGATACTATTTCATCATCTTTTAATCCTGCAACAGTATAGTTTACAGGCGAACAACGCAATTCTAAATATTTTATATTTTGTTCTTTACAATAATCAACTAAATATCTACAAGCTTCGATTATTGATTCTTTTGATTGAAGTAATCCACTTCCCTGCAAGTCGCCTAATCGCTCATAGGATTCTATTCCAACATTTATAAATATTTCTGTTTTTACATAACTATCATATATTAAGTTTTCAAGAAAGTCCATTTTATTTTCAAAACAAAGAATAAACGTTGCTAAGGGTATCGGTTGTTGCAAGTCATATTTTTCGGGAATTTCTTTTCTTAAATAATCTTTATTTTTAATAATGTTTTTTAACTCAGTTATATTTTCTTGTTCTACAAATTTACGAATAGTATTATACCATTCATTAAATTCTGAATTTTGATTCAATGCTTTTGTAATATTATTATCATTTGCCTTAGCTACTTTTATTAATCCTTTGATATCTAAAATTCCACCAAAATGACAATGCAAATCAGTTTTGGGTAATTTTTTAATCCACTCTTTACTAGGTTTTTCTTCATTTAACTTATTTAATAGTATTGGACTTAATTGATTTAATCCATGAAAAATACTTATTTTAAAATCGCTGGTTCTTTGCTTATAAGCATTGAACGTTATATTCTGTGCTTGGTTAAGCCTATGGTTTACTTCATCCAATAAATTTGTTGATGGTGTGTTACTTCTATTAAATTCAATAGGATAATCTTTCGATAATAATCTTGTGGGTATCTCAAATAAGGTACTTATTGGTATTTTTTCCTGAATAATTATCGGAAAAACCATATTCGCTTGCTCGTAATCAAGTTCATCCAATAAATTATCGGGTTCAACTTTTAATAGTTTCCCACTGTCAGCAATATGGAATAACACATCACATCCATAGAAAAAAGAAGCGCGCTGCATATCGGAACTCATAGTCTTACGGCCCCCAGCCAAAGACAATAGCAATTTCCCATCTCCTTTACGCTCATATGCATTTAAAACAACCCTAAAAATAAAATCCGACATCTGGTTGCATTCATCTTCAGTTTTAATATCATTGATTTCTTTGAGACTTATAAACTTACATTTAGGTATTTGTTTCTTAGATTCATTGAGTCTTTTTAACCAATCGTTGAATTTAGCAATAGCATTTTCTGTTTGTTCTCCGTGTGTGCAGATAATCCACAACTCATCAATCGATTTTATATTGTGATTATGTTTTAATGTATTTGAAAATGATTCATAATATTTATTTTTTTTAAATAAATTTAAAGTTGACGAACAAAAACCAATTATTTCTAATAATATTTCCCATGTACCTCCAAATGTAGTTACTATTATATTCATTTTTACTTTGGGTTTATTTTTAACCATTCATGCTCCAGTTTGATGTATAGCATCTTTTCTGGATTTTGAATATAATTGCTCTCGTTTAAACTAAAGGAAAGCAATTTATTGTCATTACATTTTTCAAGCGCATTTTTGTTTAGTTTGGCTTCCGTTATAAATATACCTTTAGATCCTAATCCTCCAAAATTACGAATTACAGATGCAAATTTATCAATATCTGTTGTAGAAAATACCTGTGTTTTGCATTCTACAAAAAGCAACTTTTTCCCAGTGTTGACAATTATATCAACTTCATTTTTAGGTGCCCCTTCTTTAGTTTGAAATTCACAATTCAAAATTATTTCTTTTGCAAGCTTCCATTTCGATAAAATTTGAGCTACTTTAAATTCAAACCAACCGTAATTGAGTAATAAGTAGCGTATGTTTGGAGAATTCAACTGGGATTCCTTAAATGTTCCATTTTTCTTAACCAGTTTTAAATAAAAAGACTTTTCTTTGCTATCATATTTTATAAACGACCCTTGTTTAGTTGAGTATTCGATTAGATTTGAATTTTTGGATATCGATTGAGTTAAAGCATTAAACTCACCAAAATCAAATTTTCTTATCTCTTCTATTTCTTTTACAGCTTCGATATCTCTTGCATCAAAATCTTCAATCTTTTTGAAATTTTTAACCTTACTACCAAACCTATATAAATATTGCAGAATATCGGTAATAAACTCATGATCGGAGTATTGCTTTGCTTTAAGATCCCATACATTATTGTTCTGATCAATATAAATTATCTTAGCCTTTTCAATATTTTTGAAATAATCGAAAAACCATATATTCCATATTTTAGTACCGCTGGTAATATTAATGGTAATATTTTTATAATTATCAATAATAGTTTTTAAGGAATCCAAATATTTTTCAACCTCAATAATATTAACAGCCGGAAGAGTTTTTAATTCGAATGGCACAGATGTTGCCGATGCAATAAGTTCTGCATCACCTTTCGTCTGATCTGATGTAATAAATATTACATAATCTGGATTATCGTAAACAATGCCTTGATATACAGGCTCTTTTTGTCCTCCAACGAGGGTGATGTGGAGATTGCTTTTCATTATTTTATTTTTTACTACATTTCCTCCAGCCTAATCCAACCCAAAGGTAATTCAGGTTGGTCTGCATAATTTTTAACAAACCGTCGAGATTTTGGAGCAGGTTGATTTTGTCGGTTTACATATATTGTATTACGTAGATCTTGTCGCATTTCTTCTGACAATAACAGATTAACTGTTGTTCCTAACAATCCACTACCCCAACCTAAACGCATGGTAGGTTTTATATTTTGAGAATAATATTTCCTAATATTGGATAAATTGAAATTAGTAGAGTTACTGAATGTTTTTATGTAATTGTACTCAAATTCCCATAGCCTTTGAGCAAAGTTCTGCGAAAGTTGAATTAATTCGTCAAGATTTGTAAAGGGTATATTTGTTTTATTCTTGAATGAATTTAAAATATAATGGTCAATGGAAATTTCTATTAATGTTTCAGTTTGAACTTGCATTATTTCAGCCTTTATTTCCATTGATTTTCCGTAACTAGTTTTCCATTGTGGTGTATTATTTTTATTTAAAGTCATTATGCCAATATTCTTTTCTACAACAGAAAAAACTGAACTATCAGAAATTTTTACAGCTCTAAAAAAATCTTTACTTTGCAATGTGGGATTTGATACTTCTGTTTTTTTATTAATATCAAGAGGAGTTGTGTCATGGATATATTCTTTAATTATCCTTTTAGCAAATCCTTCTTTTAATTTATTTAATTCATTTTGGAGCTTTCTCTTTCTTTTAGCAACACGCTCATTATCAACCTCATATTTTTTTTGGTCATATTTATTTAACTGGTCAACTAATAAATTATGCAAGTATTCATCTTGATTTTTTAACATTTCGTACAAAACAGCAGTTTTTAATGCTCCTTTAATTGAGGAACCTGGTATAAAACATTCATCAAAACCATTACTAATAAATTTGCTTATTTCTTTACCATATTGCTTTGAATAAACTATTCCTTTTGAGATAGATTTAATTGTATCTTTATTCAAACGAAAATTATAATTTTGAAGGAATTCTGCAACTGAAAAATTATTTTCATTTATTTTTTTAGTAAATTCGATAACCGCATTCAAGCCACCAAGGTCATATATTTTTTCTTGAAGTTTAGGTGCATCAATAACATAAATATTGTTTTTATCACCTACTAATCTTATAAAACCTTGTCCATATTCACGAAAACCTGCTTCACCAGATTTTATATGAACAGGTGAAATTGCAATTAATTTATATCTTTTGGTTTCTAAATATTTATTACTCATTTTTTACCTCATTAAAAATTTTTATTGGTAAACAAATAGGTTGTCCTAACCTGTATACATTATGCAAATTTGTGTAACCTTTAGGGGTAACATCAACTAACTGTCCAATGGGCTTGTTTTTAAAGACAGACCCTTCGGTAAACATTGTGCAAATTTTACGCTTCATTTGCTTTTGATGTAAAACTGAAAATGTCCAACCTTTACGTTTAACAAAATCGAAAGCCACAGGAGATAGGTTATTCAATTCCCCACCTGGATAATAAAGCGATAAAGTAATGTAGCCGAAATCATCATTCTTAGTTTGAAAAGTAAATAATTCTTCTATTTCCGTTGGTAAATCTGTCATTTTTATTTTGAAAATCCCATTTCCCGTACTTCTTCTACCTCCAAGCCCATAATATCCAGCAATTTCCCAGACATCTTTTATTTCATCCCACGACAAAATAGAATTTTTATTTTTTTCTAATATAAAGAACAAACCACCATCATCAGAGAAATAAGTATATCCTACATAGTAAATAACTGAAGAATTTGTTAAACGATCCTGTGCATGGTGTGGTCGCAAATCAACAATAAAAGGTTTCTCAAACTTTTTATCAATATCCCTTAAATCAAAATTTTCGTCTCCTAATAACCATGCCTTAAAATCTGAAAAAGATAAATATGTTGTTTTTTTAAGATTTTTACCAAATTCATACTTTTGTATTTTAGCATCTTTACCATAAAATTGAGGGGGATTTATTAATGGTTTTGGGAAAAAATATTGTATTTTATTACTTTCGTATTTATATGGAAATGAAGAAGAAATTTTGAATGGTGGATTATCGGTATTAAATTTCTCAATCATTGCATTACATTTATTCAAATCTGATTTGTTCAATAATGCATAAGCATTAATGAAACAACTAAATAAGGTGTCAGAATGTGCAAAATGCAACACATTTTCAATACCAATTCCTGCAATATCTGAACCAATATGAACCGGCGATTGAAATTCTATATGTAAAATTTTACGCTCCATTTATTAGGTTATTTTTTGCAAAATTCTAATTTCTCTATTTCATTTTTGCATTCTGCGATTTTCATTTTTTCAATCTTCCCTTTTTCTTTGCCATAAATATCTGTTGCCTTAAATTCATTAATAATAAACTCAACCCTTCCGTAACCCCTAGAAATATTTCCACCTAAACCATCTTTTTCAAGTATCTCCATTGCATTTAATAGATTCCTAATATCTTCATTTGTCTTATTAGTATCTACTGTTTGCACTTTTCCCTCCAAATCTATACTTTCCACTTTATAAACTAATTCAAATGAAAATTCAGCTCCAGCAGGTACTCTTTCGAATGTTCTAGGTGTTGCCGCAGAAGTTAATCTATCCAAGGCATTTTCCATTTTGGCTTCAATAACAGGCAAGCCATCACGTTCTAATTTTGATTTATTATGCAAATTTGCATCTCTGACCAATAAAACACCTGTAAAATTATCATTGTCTTTTACCTTACCAGTAGCGCCAAATATTCTACACACAACACAATCTTTGGCTTGCAAAAAACCTTCGCATTCATGTCGCCATATTTTATTGTCTTTATCTCCACCATGTCTATTTGATGGCTTACTGTTAATAATTTCTACGATGCTTCTTAACTTTCCTTTTAAAGAACTGCCAGGTATGTATGGCTCATTAGTTAAAGGATTTCTCATTATTGGCTTATCAATACCGCCAATCTCAATTGTTTCACTGCTACCACCTATGTGTAAACCGGTTTTGCAATGTATTACTCCGGAAATAATAATATGACCGTGTAATGTTTTTACTGTTTTTCCGTTTTGTAAAGCCATAATATTTTGTTTTTAACTGTTATGTACTATTTATGATATGCAACAATTGATTCAAAAAATTTAACAAAATACTTGAAATCTTCTTTAGTGTTTCCTTGTTTCGTAACTTTATCTATTGAATATTCAATTATATCTTTAAAGTCTTTTGGTATTTTAGATTTTTTACTAGCATTTTCTAGATGAGGTTTTAGAAAAACCAACTGCGCAATTATTTTATCATCAAGTTCATCGCTGTCTTTTTTATCAATTAATTTTAATTCTAACTGTTTTACACTATCGTAAAACTTTCTTAATTGACTACTTTTTAATTGCTCATTAGTAAGACTCTCACCAATTTCTTTAGCTGCCCCTACAATTATATTTGCAGGTATTTTTGAAAAGTTACAACTAAAGTTTTTAAGTTGACTATAATAACTACTCATAACTATATAGATTTTTTGTTTAAATATTCTGCCCATAGTAAAGACAAATGTAAAGTTTTCATTTGTTCTGGTAACATTAACTTCAAAATTAAATCGTTATTAAATTTCTTTGAAAATTCATGATCATCTTTCAATTTCTCTTTTATTTCCTTTTGTATTCTATTTAATTGTGGTATATAAAATTCACCATCTTGTTGCCAAATAGATAAAAGTTTAAAAAGTTTGTAAATCAAACTATGTGAAACTTTTCCATATAAATAATTCAAAGATTTGGTAAAATCGGACACTTGATTAAAACTATCCCAAGGAATAGCGGTTAAAATCCTATCCTCATTAACTTTTTCTTTTATTTTTTTATTTCTTTCGTTTAAAATTTCATCGTAAAGTAACGATATGCTATTCTTTTCTTTTTCATTACAATCAATTACGTATTTATTGTTTTTAGAATTTTTCTCTGCCTCATCAGCATATCGAGCCATCTGATAAAGCGGAAAATCATGGCGGTGTAAAGTAATACCTCCGCTAATTCCAAGGTCTGGGTTATTACAAACAAATGCTTTAAAAATTGAATAAATATCCTTGCTTAGTTCAATAACATCATTCCATTTCCCGACTAAGAATAAATCATCACCTCCTGAATATACAATTACTACCTCTCTTTCTTTATTTGAATTATCGCTAATTAACCGGGTTTGATTTATTCCCAAAGGCAAGTTCCCATAACATATCTGATTGATGTAATATTTAAAAAATAATGTTAAGTTTCTTGAAATAGATGCCATTCTAGAGAATGTTGCCTCGGTTTTATTGATCCCACCGCTAAAAATCTTTCCCAGATTATCAACGTCTAATCTCAGAACACCTATATAGTCAAATCTATCCGTCCCCTCTATTTTGCATAAATCTTCAAAACTATCAGCTTTGGATGTTACATAATTTCCTAAAAGCAATTGAATTGAATTATCGTATTTGTAATCATTCAAATTCCAACTATTTATCACATAAACCTTACCTTTTGCCCGACTTGCCTGTTTTTTTGAACCTAATTTGTAATATTTATTATTAATTTTAAAATACCCATTCGTAAGATCATTTGGATTATCTGTTTCATAAATAATATCATTGTTTCTTTCTTTAAGTTCTCTTCCCAAATCAACTAAACTTCTACAAATTCCACAGGTGTCTTCCACTAAGTCTTTTTCGTCAGTATGGCAAATCCTACATTCTGCATTTTGCAATTTCGGTTCAAGTACTCTAAAAATCTCCGATAAATTATGCTTGTATTTTTGTTTTTTGCTATTCTCTATTTTAATACTTAATTCTGACCATACATCAGATATCTGCGGTGAGAATTTATTTCCTGAAAAAGATACATATTCAATATTAAAGTATAATTTCCCATTAAATTCATCATAAAGCCATTTATTAATTGCATTTTTAATTTCATCAATAACTTTTTTAGCATTTTCAGTATTTTGTGCTAGGATATAAAATCCACCACCACCGGAATAAATTAGGTTTGCACGTTCTAAGTTTAGTTTTGTTAATATCTCGCTAACTACATGCTCTGTTAACATTTCTAAGTAAAAAGATCTCCCTCTCAAAGATTTTAATGCTTCGTTGCTTGAAATCGTATAAATAAAGTCCTGAACACCTGAAATATCTCCTCCAACTAGTAAATATTTATTATCTGTCCTGTTTAGAATTTCGTTCTCTAACAATTCATTTTTCTCAAATTTTGATTTAAAATCTTCATGTTCAAAGAAATAATTATACATACAAAGAGCAATTGCTGCAGTAACTTTAGAATGATCGAATAATGAAATATCTGGATATTTATCAGGAAGTATTTCTCCTTTCTCAGTTATAATGTAAGTATACGACGGAATGTTTGTTAAATATTTTTCTAACAAAACTATTAAATTATTTGGTGAAAGATTGTTTTTTATGTAGTTATACGATTCTTCAAAGTCTTTAAATAATTTTTTATAATTTTCATGTGTTATTTCTACGTTTTCTTCTGGAATAGGAATGCTTTCTGAAATAAGATCTGGTTTTAATTTTTTCCAGACATTATGGTAAACAGGTATGTCCCCATGATTTTCACTTGAAAGATTTATTTTAGAAAAAATGGAGTACATGGCAACAGTTTCGTCCCAATCTATGTATTCTTTAGTTTCATCAATTATTTGTTTACGTTCAAAGCCTGATGATAAATTATCTGCTTCGTATACAATTAAAGTTAAATTTGATTTATTGCTGAACACATCAAGTTCATCCTTCTTGCTTCCCTTAACAGCATGGTGTAATTTTGCAAAACTAGGTATCCCCTCTTTGTAGCGTTCAGGTAATTTTTCTATAAGCCAATCATAACCAAATTCTTGATGGGTTTTTTCCTTTGGATTTTCACTTGCTCTTTGATAAAACTTCCCAATATCATGCAGAAGAGCACCTAAATATATTTGCTGACGT